>JACCDS011918009.1_pt1 | contig 88365 bp, 86 predicted proteins | sample 7446441 | NCBI WGS metagenome assembly JACCDS01 (sample SAMN15323445, study PRJNA562643) | freshwater metagenome | isolation source: river surface water | place: USA:Blue River Watershed | collected 2017-08-17
CGGTAATGGCGGCAAGAAGCGAGAAATCGCTCGGCTTAATCTTTGGGTTAAGCGCTTACATTTTATGGGGGCTCTTCCCGCTCTATTGGCCGTTACTCAAACCTGCTAGCGCATACGAAATTGTTGCTCATCGCGCTGTCTGGACGCTTGTCTTCTGCCTGATCGTTCTCGCATTTCACCGAAAGCTCCGCCAGACAATTGCTCAAGTGAAGAATCCAAAAATACTTTTGGGATTAACTGCTACTGCTGCCCTTATTTCAATCAATTGGATTGTCTATATCTGGGCAACCAACACTGGCCACGTCGTGGAAGCATCACTGGGCTATTACATCAATCCACTAGTCATCATTGCCTTTGGCGTTCTGCTTTTGAAAGAGAAGATGCGGACTGGTCAATGGGTGGCTGTGGGAATCGCAACCACCGGGGTTGCAGTGTTAACAATTGATTATGGGCGTCTACCTTGGATTGCTCTCGCCTTGGCATTTTCTTGGGGTGGTTACGGCGTGATTAAGAAGGTTTTGGGGCTAGGTGCGCTTGAGGGCCTGACTATCGAGACCATGCTCAGTTTCATTCCTTATGCCACATTCTTGCTGATCTTAAATAAGAACGGTACTGGTCAATTTGGCGACCATCTCGGCCTGACGATTTTGTTGATCAGCGCTGGTGCGGTTACTGCTATCCCACTCTTACTTTTTAATGGTTCTGCCACCCGACTCCCCTACACGGTGATTGGTTTACTGCAGTACATCACTCCCACAATTCAGTTCTCTATCGGAGTGTGGGTACGCCATGAAGATATGCCTACGGCAAGGTGGGTTGGCTTCATTATTATCTGGTGTGCATTGGTTGCGCTGGCGATTGATTTGTTGCGATCAAGCCGTGCGGTTGATAATCGCATCGCATAGCGAATACAAAGCACCGGTTACATCATTGACTGGCAATGGCCCCAGAGCCTTGCGCGCATCGTGTGCATATTGCAACATCTGTTGGCGAGATAACTCAAGCGCTGGGTGAGCACGAAGAGTTGTGATGACTTCCTGCACTGTCGCCTCATCTTTGATCGGCGCTTTCAGTAGCGCAATGAGTTCGCTATCTTCTGGACGGTTCATCGCAATCACATTGAGCGTTACCAATGTAGGAACGCCTTCGCGAAGATCTGTACCTGGTGTCTTTCCAGATTCATGCGACTCTGAGGCGATATCAATGACGTCATCAACGAGCTGGAAGGCAACGCCAATCTTCTCGCCAAAAATAGTGAGCGTCTCTTTGATTTCATCAGGGGCACCAGAAACCATCGCACCAAAACGAGCTGATGCTGCAATTAAAGATCCAGTCTTATCTGCAACCACACCTAGGTAGTGCTCAAGTGGCTCTTGACCTGCCTTTGGACCTTGTGTCTCCATGATCTGTCCGATAACAAGTCGCTCAAAAGTATGTGCCTGCAGGCGAACTGCCTCTGGTCCAATATCAGCCAAGAGCATCGAAACTTTTGCGAAGAGATAATCACCGGTCAAAATTGCAACGGTATTTCCCCAACGATTATTCGCGCTTTCAACTCCACGGCGAAGCGGAGCCTCATCCATCACATCATCGTGATACAGCGTTGCAACATGAGTTAACTCGCAGACAGCTGCAGATTCGATAATTCCCTTACGGTTCTTATCGCCATAGTGTGATGCAAGTAGCGTTAACAATGGGCGTAGACGCTTCCCACCGGCGGCGACTAAATGTCGTGAAGTCTCTTCCACTAATGGATATTTGCCTTGAATATGGCTATGGAGAAGATCCTCCACCGCCTTCATTCCAACACTGACCTCTGCCTCGAGAGCAGGTGCCATGCCTGGAATGCCCAAGTTAGCCATTAGCGGAGGAAGGTTGCAGTAGTTGCGATGTAGTTAATCAGCGGCGCTGGGAAGAGTCCGAGAATCAGTGTGAGAGCTGCTGAGACGATTATCGTGGTTGTGGTGAGCGCTGATGGAATCACAACACTCGTGCCATCTTCTACTGGATCCTTAAAGAACATCAGAACGATGACTCGGATGTAGAAGAAGGCCGCTACTGCAGATGAGAGGACACCTGCGATAAGAATTGCCAAGCTACCCGATTCATACGCGGCTGAGAAGATAGAGAACTTTCCGATAAATCCGCTCGTCATTGGAATTCCAGCAAAGGCGAGCAGGAAGAATGCAAATGTTCCAGCAATGATAGGTGAGCGCTTTCCAAGTCCGCTCCAACGGTTGAGGTCTGTGACTTCACCTGCTGAGTCGCGGATTAGGGTCACGATGGCAAAGCCACCAACGGTAGCAACGCCATACGCAAAGAGATAGAAGATAGATGCTTCTAAGCCTGACTTGCTCAATGCAATAACGCCAGCGAGCAGGAAGCCTGCATGTGCGATCGATGAATAAGCAAGCATGCGCTTTACATCGCGCTGCGAAATGGCAACGAGTGAACCAAAGATCATGGTCGCAATTGCAATGACGACCATCGCCGGACGCCATTGCCACTCTGCATTAGCAAAGGCGACATAGAAGATACGAAGGATTGCACCGAATGCTGCAACCTTTGTTGCGGCAGCCATAAATGCAGTGATTGCAGTTGGCGAACCTTGATAAACATCAGGCGACCACGCGTGGAATGGGAATGCACCGACTTTGAAGAGCAGACCCACCGCCATCAGCGCAATACCAAGCAGCAAGAAGATGTCATTTCCTGAGCCACCGACCACTGCTGCTTGAATTCCAGCGAAGGTCACTGATGATGAGTATCCGTAGATAAATGCAGCACCAAAGAGGAAGAAGGCTGATGAGAAAGCGCCGAGAAGGAAGTACTTCAAGGCTGCTTCCTGTGAAGCCATGCGACGGTAACGGGATAGTCCCGCCATCAAATAAAGTGGAAGTGAAAGTACTTCGAGGGCAACGAAGAGAGTAATCAAATCTGTTGCCACCGGAAAGAGCATCATTCCGGCTACTGCGAAGAGGGTAAGCGGGAATACTTCCGTTGTCTGCGCCTGAGATTGATGCGCCTGACGTTCCTCAGCTGAACCTGGCACCGCCGCAGCTGCTGCAGTGAAGTTATCTTGATCTGCAATCAAGAAGATGGAGAGCAGAGCAATAATCAGAATTGAACCCTGAAGCAATACGCCCGCACCATCAAAAGTGACAGAACCCATCGCTGCAGTTGTTGATGCGCCAGTGCGCACTCGTACCAATTGAGCAAAAGCCATCACGATGGCGGCAACTGAGACAAAGAGCTGAACAGCTGGTCGTGAGTTTCGGCCGACGAAGGCTTCCACAAGAACTCCAATAATTGCGCCACCAAGGACGATCAACATCGGCGCTAGCAGTGAGTACTCGAGTACCGGAGCTGTAAATGTCATTTACTTACCTGCATTCTCTGTTGGAGCTGGGTCGGTAAATCCGGCGCTCTCAAGTACATGAGCAGATGCTGGATTAATAATGTTCAAGAGAGGCGATGGGTAGAAGCCAAGCGCGATGATCACTGCAATGACCGGCGCAATTGTGATCTTTTCACGCAGGTTGAGATCTGGAAGATTCTCATTACCCGGCGTGGTTGGACCATGTAGCGCCCGCTGAACTGGAATCAAGATATAGAGCGCTGCAAGCACGATTCCGAAGGTAGCGATTACCGCAGCAACTGGGTAGCGGGTGTACGTACCAACAAGAACCAAGAACTCTGAGACGAAGCTAGATAGACCTGGAAGCGCCAGTGAAGACATTCCAGCGATAAAGAACATCCATGCCATTACCGGAGTCACGCGCTGTAATCCTCCGAAATCTGCGATGGTAGATGAACCACGGCGAGAGATCATCCAGCCACCGACAATAAAGAGGGCAGCGGTCGAGAATCCGTGATTGAACATATAAAGCGTTGCTCCAGAATGTCCTTGGGTTGTCATCGCAAAGATTCCCATGGTGATAAATCCGAAGTGAGAGATTGATGTGTATGCAATCAAACGCTTGAGATCTGTTGCGCGAATAGCAAGGAATGCACCGTAGAGAATGGAGATGACGGAGAGCGTAATAATGACCGGAGTAAAGGTCTTACTTGCATCCGGGAAGATGGTGATACAGAAACGAATCATTCCGAATGTTCCGACCTTATCGAGCACGCCGAGCAAGAGAACAGAAGTACCTGGTGTTCCGGCCTTCGCTGCATCTGGTAACCAAGTGTGAAGTGGCCACAAAGGTGCCTTAATTGCAAAGGCGATAAAGAATCCGAGGAAGAGAAGGTTCTGCGTGGTCGAGCTCATCACGGTGTGGAGATCTGCAAGCTCAGTGATGTCGAAGCTGGCATAACCGGCATTGCTGGAGACTACATAGATTCCAATAATTGATGCGAGCATCAGCAGGCCACCAAAGAGGCTGTAAATCAAGAACTTCACAGCTGCAGCAGCACGTTCTCCTGAGCCATATCCACCAATGAGGAAATAGACCGGAATCAGCATTGCTTCGAAGATCACGTAGAACAAGAAGACGTCGGTGGCAGAGAAGACGCCGATCATCATCGTCTCTAGAACGAGGATAAGGATGTAGAAGACCTTTGCTGACCAGCGACCGCCCTCAGATTCATCCCATCCAGCGAGGATGACAATCGGAACCAAAATTACTGACATCAGAATGAGAACTAAAGAAAGTCCATCTACGCCAACTGCGAAGTTGATTGCAAATGATGGGATCCATTCGTTCTTCTGAACAAACTGGAAGGCAGTTTCTGAAGCAACAAATTGCGTTGCGATATAAATTCCGAACAACGCGGTAAGAATCGTTGTTGCGAGAGCGGCTTGCTTAATACGAAGCACGTTGGAACTTGGAAGAACTCCCACAAGGAGTGCGCCGACCAAAGGTAAGAGCGCAAGCGTTACTAATGAACTCATTGTGTGACCACCCAGATTCCTAGCAATAATACGATTGAACCGACAAGGATGAGCGCTGCATAACTGCGAGCGAAGCCGCTCTGCAATCCACGGAGCGAAGTACCAGAGCCGAGTGCCATGCGTCCAACTCCGCGCACTGCCCCATCGACAACGTTGACATCAATCTTCTCTGCAACCTCAGTAATAACTTGTCCTGGACGCATAAAGAGTGCTTCGTTCAGCGCATCCTGGCCGAGATCCTTACGTGCCCAGCGGGTGAAGATTGAGACATTCTCTGGCGCGTCTTTCGAGATCTCTGCGAATTGGTACTTCATGAGAGCAATCGCAACGCCAATGACTACCGCGGTCATAGCCATTGCTGAGACAACGATTGGCTCGAAGAGATGCTCCTCATGGTGATCGCCGTGATCACCAAATACTGGCGTTAACCAATTCGAGAGTGCATCCCCACTCTTGAAAAGGAAGCCGGAAGCAACAGATCCAATAGAGAGAACCGCGATTGGAATCCACATCAGCGCAGGTGATTCGTGTGGATGAGCATCGTCATCCCAACGCGCCTTACTTGTAAAGGTAAGCACCATCAAGCGAGTCATGTAGAAGGCTGTAATTGCTGCACCAAGAAGTGTGATTCCTCCAAGGAGATATCCCTTAAATCCACCTGCATTAAAGGCGGTTTCGATGATTCCATCCTTTGAGTAGAAACCTGCAAAAGGTGGAACTCCAATGATTGCAAGGTAACCAAGACCAAAAGTGATAAATGTAATCGGCATGAACTTACGAAGATTTCCGAACTTTCTCATATTCACTTCATCGTTCATACCGTGCATCACTGAACCTGCTCCAAGGAACATGCTCGCCTTGAAGAATCCGTGAGTAAGTAGGTGCATGATTGCGTAGACATAACCCACTGGGCCAAGACCTGAAGCAAGAACCATGTAACCGATCTGCGACATCGTTGAGGCAGCTAGAGCCTTCTTGATGTCATCCTTTGCAGTACCGATGAGGGCACCGAAGATCAATGTAATTGCACCAACAATGACTACGACCAACTGAGCAGTTGGCGCAGCTTCGAAGATGAAGTTTGAGCGCACAATGAGATAGACACCAGCAGTAACCATGGTCGCCGCGTGAATCAGCGCTGAAACCGGAGTAGGTCCAGCCATCGCATCGCCAAGCCATGCCTGTAATGGGAATTGCGCTGACTTACCTGCGGCTGCAATCACAAGCATGATGCCAATTGCAGTAAGGGCAGCCTCTGATGCGTGATGAGCATGCTCTTCCACGCCAGCAAATGTTGTGGTTCCTAGTGTCGCAAATGCGATCATGATGGCAAATGAGAGACCCATATCGCCTACGCGGTTCATCACGAAGGCTTTCTTTGATGCAGTTGCATATGCAGGTTTCTTATTCCAGAAGCCAATCAAGAGGTAGGAGGCAAGTCCTACGCCTTCCCAACCTACGTAGAGGTTGAGATATGAGTCGCCGAGAACGAGCAATAGCATCGCCGCAATAAAGAGGTTGAGATATGCAAAGAAGCGGCGACGGTTCTCGTCATGTGCCATATATGAAATTGAATAAATATGAATCAGCGTTCCAACTCCTGTAATCAGAAGTACAAAGCAGATGGATAGCTGGTCAAGTAGAAGTGATGCATCGACTTTGAAATCGCCGACAGAGATCCATGAGAAGAGTTTCTGTGTGACTGCACGCTCTTCGGTAGCGCGACCTAGCATTTCGTTGAGCTGATAAAGCGCCACCGCGAATGAGCTACCAGACATTGCTGTTGCTAGGAGATGTCCCCACTTATCAGTGCGGCGCCCTCCCAAAAGAAGCGCTGCTGCCCCAAAAAGTGGGAGCGCAATCAGGTAAACGAGTGATGATGAAGTGTTCATATTTATCGCTTCAACAAACTAGCATCGTCGACAGATGCTGAACGGCGTGAGCGATAAATCGTCACGATGATGGCCAGACCAACTACAACTTCACATGCAGCTACAACCATGGTGAAGAAGGCGGTGACCTGTCCATCCAAAGTTCCGGTAATGCGAGCGAAAGTTACAAAGGCGAGATTTGCTGCATTGAGCATCAATTCGACGCACATAAAGACAACGATTGCGTTGCGGCGAAGCACAACACCGATCGCTCCGATTGTGAAGAGAATTCCAGCTAAGTAGAGGTAGTTATATGGATTCATTACTTCTCCTCCACAACTGTTGTATCAACTTCATCGAGTTGGAACTGCTTTGACTCGAGCATGTCGCCACGAGCTTTAAGAGTTGCAGAAATCGATGTAGGAGCTGGTGTTCCATCTGGAAGAAGTGCTGGAACATCTACGGCATTGTGGCGGGCAAATACGCCTGGGCCAGGAAGGCCAGCAGCACTTGCCAATGATCCGGTGCGGAAACGCGCAATTGCGCTTTCACGTTGAGTTGGGCGGGCAACCGTACGCTCGTGATGAGCGAGAACCATTGCACCCAGCGCTGCAGTGATAAGAAGCGCAGAAATTACTTCAAATGGCCAGACATAAGTAGAGAAGAGAAGTTGTGCAATGCCTTCCACATTTCCAGCGGCATTCGCATCTTCGATGCCAACTGGCGAATAGCCAAGCGTTGCACGTCCGATAAGCGAAGTAAGGAGACCGCCGAAACCAATCGCAGCAGTAATTGCGATAGGGCGGAGTCCTGGAATTGTTTCGGTCAATGAATCTGATGCATCAACGCCGACCAACATCAAAATAAAGAGGAAGAGCATCATGACTGCTCCGGTGTAGACGACAATCTGAACGATGCCGAGGAAGAGCGCTCCCTGTGCGATGTAAAAAATCGCCAATGTGATCATTACCCATGCGAGCAAGAGAGCTGAGTGAACAGCTTTCTTCACGAGCAACATTCCAAGGGCTGCAAGCACAGCAACTGGAGCGAGCACCCAGAACATCACTGTCTCTGGTGTCTGAATAAGCATTACTTTGCCTCCTCCTGAGTTCCGAGGACCTGACCCTGTGAAGGATCTGCTGCCTTTACTTCACCGCGGTAATAATTGTTCTCATCCATACCTGGGTACATTGGGTGTGGTGGCATCACCATTCCGGCACGCAGCGGCGCAAGGAGATCCTGCTTCTCAAAGATCAACTTCTCGCGTGATTCATCTGCGAGCTCGTACTCATTTGTCATTGTGAGTGCGCGAGTAGGACATGCTTCAACGCAAAGTCCACAGAAAATGCAACGCAGATAGTTGATTTGATAGACCGCACCGTGGCGTTCGCCGGGAGAAACCTGATTCTCTGGAGTGTTATCTCCACCTTCAACATAAATCGCATCTGCAGGACATGCCCAGGCACAGAGTTCGCAGCCGATGCACTTCTCAAGTCCATCTGGGTGGCGATTGAGTTGGTGACGTCCATGGAAGCGTGGCTCGGTTGGGGCCTTTACATCTGGATATTGAACGCTGAGGTTCTTCTTAAACATCGTCTTGAAGGTGACCCAGAAGCCAAGCGATTGCTTTCCGAGTGAAGCAGGACCAGGCTGTTCGACTTCTACGAAAGAGACATCATTGATGTCTTTGGCAGCGCCAGACTTCTTTGGCTCTAATGAGTTACTCATTATTTTCTCCTGCTGTCTCTACTGAAGCTTGGCTAGATGTGTGACTTCTTGTTGATGCGCTAAATGACTTAACGCCTGGAAGCTGTGGCAGTGGGAAGTTTGGAGCTTCTCCTGCTGGAAGTGGCTTGCGAGCTGCAATCTTTGACTTCTCATAGAAGGAGCTGATTGCCATCACAATGAGAACGATTCCAAGAGCGAATGAAATCGCGACTGTTCGAGATGCGCCGTTCTGCTGAATCACTCGAAGTGAAGCAACAATCAAGATCCAAAGAAGAGAGACTGGGATCAGAACTTTCCAGCCGAACTTCATGAACTGGTCATAACGAAGACGTGGAAGTGATGCACGTAGCCACATAAAGATAAAGAAGAAGATATTTACCTTCAGGAAGAACCAGACGATGGTGAACCATCCGCCGAGCCAGCTTTCAGTAAAGCCGAGTCCTGGGAATGCGTGGTAACCGCCGAGGAAGAGTGTTGTTGCCAAGGCAGATACTGCAATGATGTTGACGTATTCAGCGAGGAAGAAGAGTGCGAACTTGAGAGATGAATACTCAGTGTGGAATCCACCGACCAGCTCTCCTTCTGCTTCAGCCAAGTCAAATGGTGCACGGTTCGTCTCGCCCACCATTGAAATCACATAGATTACAAATGATGGGAAGAGGATGAGGGCGTTCCAAATGTGCTCGTGTTGCGAGTTGACGATTTCTGAAGTCGACATCGAACCGGCATAGATAAAGACCGCAACTAGTGAAAGTCCCATCGCAATTTCATATGAAACAACTTGTGCGCTAGAGCGAAGTCCGCCGAGCAATGGGTATGTTGAACCGGAAGACCATCCTGCAAGGACTACGCCATAGACACCGATTGAAGTCACGGCCAAGATGTAGAGAACTCCCACTGGAAGATCAGTTAATTGCATCGCAGTTTCGCGACCAAAGAGAGTGACAACACCGGTCATCGGAATTACCGCAAAAGCCATGAAGCACATCGCTGCTGCAATGATTGGTGCTGCAATAAAGACAATCTTGTCTGCAGCAGCGGGAATGATGTCTTCCTTGAGCGCCAGCTTCACGCCATCAGAGAGTGATTGGAGAAGACCAGCCGGACCTACGCGGTTCGGGCCGGTGCGCTGCTGCATCTTTGCCAAGACGCGACGCTCGGTCCAGACAGCCATCAACGTTGAAACTACGCAGATAGCAAAGACAATTACAGCCTTTACTGCGACAAGCCATACAGGATCTTGTCCGAGGAGCTCTGCCGTTGTCATGCCTTCACCACCGTTACTAGTTCGCCATGAACCGCATTGAGTGCGGTAAGTGCTTGTGATCCAAATGAGTTACGTGGAATCCAGACTGCATCATCATGAATGTCTTCGACGAGTACTGGAAGAGTGATTGAGCCGTGTGCATTGGCAACACGTACTTGGTCGCCAGTTGCAACACCAATTGCTGAAGCACGTTTTTCTGAGATAACAGCAACAGTCTGTCGACGTGTGCCAGCCAGATTATCTTCACCACGCTGCATCGTGCCCATATCGAGCAAGCGGCGCCATGAAGTGAGAATTGCTTGATCTCCTGATACAGATGGAGCGCTACCTGCAGCAACTGAAGTGAACTCGGCTCGTGCGCCATCCCACTTGCCTAGTTGTGCAATTTCACGAGCTGTTGCCGAGACTGTACCGAGCATGATGGATTCACCCATCGCATCGGCAAGCGCTGAAAGAATTCGCACATCGCTGCGGTTAAGTGATTCAGCAACTGCAGCATCAAATGCACGTGAGCGACCTTCCCAGTTAAGGAAAGATCCTGACTTCTCAGTGACTGCCGCAACTGGAAGCACCACATCGGCAACCTCTGTGACCGATGACGTTGCAATCTCCAGTGAGACAACAAAGCTCTTCTTCAATGCAGCCAGTGCCGCAGTTGAATTCAAGAGATCGTAAGCATCGACGCCGCCGACAACAACAGAGTCGAGGTCGCCATTTCCAAGAGCTTCAATGATTTGATGAGTTGAACGACCAGGATTTGCCGGAAGTGAATCAACGCCCCATGCAGCTGCGATATCGACGCGGGCTGCAGAATCAGCAACAGGTCGACCACCTGGTAGAAGTGTTGGGAAGGCTCCTGCTTCAAGCGCGCCACGTTCGCCTGCGCGACGTGGAATCCAAGCAAGCTTTGCACCGCTCTTCTCAGCAAGTGCAACGGCGGCTGAAATCAGACCAGCTGACTCAGATGCGCGCTCACCCACGAGAATCACTGACTTTGCAGTCAATGTGATTGATGAGAGTGCAGCGGCTTCAGCGCCAGGTGCAACCTTGATGAAATCAGCGTTGAGCTTATCCATCGCGATAGAACCCTTTGTGGCAACAGATGTCACCTTGAGGCCACGCTTCTTAAAGTTCTTATTGATACGTAAGAAGACGATTGGTGATTCTTCTTCTGGCTCAAATGCAACGAGCAAAATCTGATCGGCTGAATCAATGTCGCTGTAGTGAACATCGAACTTACCTGCGACCTTTGCAGCGAGGAAGTCACCCTCTTCCGCTCCAGAGACGCGGGCACGGAAGTCGATGTCATTTGTCTTCAGCGCGATACGAGCAAACTTTGCATAACCATATGCATCTTCGGTTGTAACGCGACCACCTGTAAGAACGGCTGCGCGCTTTCCTTTAAGTCCTGCCGCAGCTGCAGCAAGTGCCTCTGGCCATGATGCTTCAACGAGAATGCCTTCAGCGTTACGAACCAATGGTTGTGAAAGGCGCTCGGTAGAAGTCACATACTTAAATGCCCAACGACCCTTATCGCAGTTCCACTCTTCATTAACAGCTGGATCATCTCCGGCAAGGCGGCGAAGAGTCTTGCCGCGACGAACATCGGTACGCATATCGCAACCTGATGCACAGTGCTCGCACGCAGATGGTGTTGAGACTAAGTCGAATGGACGTGCACGGAATCGGTATGAAGCACCGGTGAGTGCACCTACTGGGCAGATCTGAACAGTATTGCCTGAGAAGTATGAGTTAAATGGATCGTTCTCATAGATACCAACTTGCTGCAACGCACCACGGTGGTTGAGAGTAATAAATGGATCTGATGCAATCTGATTTGAAAAACGAGTACAACGAGCGCAGAGAACACAACGCTCGCGATCGAGCAAAACCTGTGAAGAGATATTGATTGGCTTTTCAAATGTGCGCTTGTAGCCGGTAAGACGTGATTCAGCGTTTCCGTTGCTCATCGCCTGGTTCTGCAAAGGACATTCGCCACCCTTGTCGCAGACTGGGCAATCAAGTGGGTGGTTTCCGAGAAGAAGTTCCATCACACCTTTCTGTGCCTTATCGGCGACAGGAGATGTGAGTTGAGTCTTCACGATCATATTTGGCTCTACCGGAATCGTGCATGAAGCCTGTGGCTTTGGAAATGCACGACCGTTGATTTCGACATCAACGAGACATTGACGGCATGCACCCACAGGATCAAGAAGCGGATGATCACAGAAGCGAGGGATCTGGATTCCAAGCTTTTCTGCAGCGCGAATAATCAATGTGCCCTTAGGGACAGTGACTTCGAATCCATCGATGACGACGGTAATCATTTCTACCGGAGTTACCTCGGTCGCGGAATTAGCCATGGTTGTCATTTACTTAGCCTCCGCAAAAAGTGTTGATTTAGAAGCATCGAATGGGCATCCGCCACCAGTTACGTGTGCGATGTACTCATCACGGAAATACTTAATGGATGAAGTGATTGGGCTGGTAGCGCCATCACCGAGTGCACAGAATGAGCGACCCATGATGTTGTCGCAGAGATCAAGTAACTTCTGAAGATCTGCCTCAGAGCCCTTTCCTTCTTCAAGATCACGAAGAATCTGTACCAACCACCATGTACCTTCGCGGCACGGTGTGCACTTTCCGCAAGATTCATGCTTGTAGAACTCAGTCCAACGAAGTACTGCGCGAACTACACACGTTGTTTCATCAAAGATCTGAAGTGCCTTGGTGCCAAGCATGGAGCCGGCCGCAGATACACCTTCGTAATCAAGTGGGACATCAAGATGTTCTGCAGTAAAGAGTGGGGTTGAAGAGCCTCCCGGTGTCCAGAACTTCAACTGATGCCCATTGCGGACTCCCCCAGCAAGTTCAAGAATTTCACGAAGCGTGATTCCAAGGGGTGCTTCAAACTGTCCTGGATTGTTGACGTGGCCTGAGAGTGAGTAAAGGGTTGCACCCTTTGACTTCTCTGTACCCATTGACTGGTACCACTCTGCGCCATTGGCAACGATTGCTGGAACAGCTGAGATTGACTCAACGTTGTTTACAACAGTTGGACGCGCATAGAGGCCCGCGATGGCTGGGAATGGTGGGCGAAGACGTGGTTGACCACGGAAACCTTCGAGTGAATCCAGGAGAGCAGTTTCTTCACCACAGATGTAAGCACCTGCACCGATGTGCAGTACGAGATCAATATCGTGTCCGGTTCCGAAAACATTCTTGCCGAGATAGCCCGCCTTGTAGGCATCAGCAATCGCCTTGTTTACGCGACGAGCAACGTGCGTTACCTCGCCACGGATATAAATGAATGCATTCTTTGCGCGAATCGCATATGCCGCGATGATGACGCCTTCAACGAGAACATGTGGGTTGGCCATCAAAAGTGGCATGTCCTTACATGTACCTGGCTCTGATTCATCTGCGTTAACAACAAGGTAGTGATCCTTGTTGTCGCCTTGTGGGATAAAGCCCCACTTCATTCCAGTTGGAAAGCCGGCACCACCGCGACCACGAAGTCCGGAATCTTTTACGAGTTGAATGACTGCATCGGGATCCATTGCAAGCGCTTTTTCCGCTGCCTTGTAACCACCATTGCGCTTATACGCATCGATAGTAAATGAATCCTTCTCATCCCAATGTGCTGAAAGGACTGGAGTTAACTTTGACATTACTTTCCTTCCTTTGCGAGCTTGAGACCAAGCAAAGTTGCTGAACCTGCTTGAACACCTTCTTCAGCAAGCCCGTCATCAAGACCTGCGAGAACTGCAGATGCTTCTTTGAAAGTTACGAGGCGGCTTGGGCCACGAGTAGGTGCTGGTGGATTTCCAGCGCGCGCGCCATCAACAAGTGCTTTTGCCGATGCAACTGTCTGGTTGTCATAGAACTCCCAGTTCGCCATGACGACAGGTGCATAATCACATGCTGCGTTGCACTCAATATGTTCGATTGAAACCTTGCCATCTTCAGTAACGCCATCATTTTCAAGACCAAGATGCTCTTTTAGTGACTCGAGAATGACGTCGCCGCCCATGATTGCGCAGAGAGTATTAGTGCAGACACCAATGTGATATTCACCGGTTGGCTTGCGCTTGTACTGAGTATAGAAAGTAGCAACCGCAGATACTTCTGCTGTTTCAATTTCTAGAACAGATGAAATTGTCTCGATACCTTCATTTGTGACATAGCCCGAAACTGATTGCACGTAGTGCAGTAATGGCATGATGGCAGAGCGCTTACGAGGATAACGTGCAACGATCGATTGCATAACATCCATATTCAAAGCTGAATCAGTAGTTGTCATTATCGGTCGACGCCTCCCATAACAGGATCGATTGATGCAACAGCGCCGATGATGTCGGCAACCATTCCACCTTCGCTCATTGCAGATGTTGATTGAAGATTGTTAAAGGATGGCTCACGGAAGTGAACGCGATAAGGCTTGGTGCCACCGTCAGAGACGATATGCGCTGCAAGTTCACCACGTGGTGATTCGACTGCTGCATATGCCTGACCTGCAGGAACGCGGAAGCCCTCTGTTACCAACTTAAAGTGGTGAATCAAAGATTCCATTGAAGAACCCATGATTTCGCGGATGTGATCAAGTGAGTTACCAAGTCCATCTGCACCAAGGGCAAGCTGTGCTGGCCATGCAATCTTCTTATCGGCAACCATTACTGGCTGTCCATGAGTTGCATCCAACTTATCAATCGCTTGTTCGATGATGCGAAGTGACTGCTCGAGTTCGGCCATACGAATCAAGAAGCGACCGTAAACATCACATGTATCAGCTGTGATGACATCGAACTCGTAGTTCTCGTATCCACAGTAAGGCTGCATCTTGCGAAGATCCCAAGGAAGTCCAGTTGAACGAAGAACCGGTCCGGTGATTCCCAATGTGGTGCAGCCAGCGAGATCGAGATAACCGATTCCCTCTGTGCGCTTCATCCAGATTGTGTTTCCAACAAGAAGTTTCTCGTTGTCCTTAAAGTTCTTGCGAAGTTCCTTCACTAATTCGCGGAGGCGAAGAGTCATGCCTTCTGGAAGATCTTGCTGAACTCCTCCTGGGCGTACATAAGCCATGTTCATGCGAAGGCCTGTAATTGCTTCAAAAGCATCGAGCACTGATTCGCGTTCGCGGAATGCGAAGAACATAGGTCCCATTGCACCGAGTTCGAGCGCTCCAGTACCGAGAGCAACCATATGTGAGGAGATTCGGTTGAGCTCCATCATCAATACACGAATAATTGATGCGCGCTCTGGAATATCGTTGGTGATTCCAAGCAGCTTCTCGATTGCAAGACAGTATGCGGTCTCGTTAAAGATTGGTGAAAGGTAATCCATACGAGTTGCAAATGTGGTGCCCTGAGTCCAGTTGCGGTACTCCATGTTCTTTTCAATACCTGTGTGCAGATAGCCAATACCTGGGCGAACCTCAGTAACTGTCTCGCCCTCAAGTTCGAGAACTAAGCGCAATACACCGTGTGTAGATGGGTGCTGTGGACCCATGTTGACGATGATGCGCTCTTCTTTTGCCTCACCGATTTCAGAGACTAATGAATCCCAATCGCCTCCGGTAACTGAATAAACAGTTCCTTCAGTGGTTTCGCGAGTTGCTGCATATGGATCGAAAGTGGTCACTTGTAAGACCTCCGGTTATGTGGCGCCGGTGTTGTCGCACCCTTGTATTCGACTGCGATTCCACCAAGTGGATAATCCTTACGCTGTGGGTGTCCATCCCAGTCATCTGGCATCAAGATGCGAGTAAGTCCTGGATGTCCATCAAAAATAATTCCGAACATGTCAAAGGTTTCGCGCTCGTGCCAATTGTTGCCGCCATACACCTCAACGAGTGAAGGGATGTGTGGATCAGTCTCTGAAGTACATACTTCAAGACGAACGCGCTGGTTCTTTGTCATTGAAAGCAATGGGTAGACAGCTACTAGTTCGCAACCGGTGCGCTCTGGGTAGTGAACACCAGATACACCCATACACATTTCAAAGAGCAACTTGTCGCGAAGAATTGATGCAACTTCAACAAGACGTTCTTTCTTAACGTGAAGTGTGAGTTCTCCGCGATCAACAACTACCTTGGTAATTGCATCTGCGAAATCTGGATAAGCACGCTCTAAGTCATCTGCAACTTGATCAAAGTAACCACCGTATGGGCGCTCAGTAGAGCCAGGGTTTGCAACTTGGCGGACTAATCCACCGTAACCCGATGTATCACCAGTGCCTGAAACGCCAAACATTCCTTCATTTGTCATTTACGCGAGCGCTCCTTCATGTGGGAGGTTGCCGAGCTGAATTGTTGGCTTAGCCTTCAAAGCAGCCTCTTCTACTGCTTTTATGACAGCCTCGCGGTTAGCGCCGAGCTTGGTATCTGAAATCTGTTCGTGCAATTTAATGATTGCATCCATCAACTGCTCTGGACGTGGCGGGCAACCCGGAAGATAGATATCGACCGGAACAATGTGGTCAACGCCTTGAACAATTGCATAGTTATTAAACATTCCGCCTGATGACGCACAAGCACCCATTGAGATAACCCACTTTGGTGCAGTCATTTGATCGTAAATCTGACGAAGAACTGGTGCCATCTTCTGTGAAACGCGACCGGCAACAATCATCAAATCTGCCTGACGAGGGGAAGCGCTAAAGCGTTCCATTCCAAAGCGAGAGATGTCGTGCTTTGGTGATGAACCAAGTGCCATCATCTCAATTGCACAGCAGGCAAGACCGAAGGTTGCTGGCCAGACAGAACTCTTGCGCATGTAACCGGCAAGACCTTCTACTGTTGAAAGAAGTACTCCACTTGGTAACTTATCTTCTAGGCCCACTTTTTTAGTCCCATTCCAATCCGCCACGTCGCCAAACGTATGCAAATGCAACGAACACCGTTGCAATAAAGATTCCCATCTCAACGAGACCAAATAATCCGAGTTGATCGAATGTCACGGCCCATGGATAGAGGAAGACAATTTCAATATCGAAGACAATAAAGAGCATTGCGGTGAGGAAGTACTTCACCGGGAAACGTCCGCCTTCAAGAGCTTGCGGTGATGGTTGGATTCCGCACTCATATGCCTCTTGCTTTGCGCGGTTGTAACGAGCTGGACCAGTTACTGCTGCAATTGCCACCGAAAATGCGGCGAAGCCGAAACCAATGGCGAAGAGGATGATGATCGGTACATATGGATTAGCGCTCACGGGGCGTAAGTCTAGGCGGTACTGAGAGTAGGTGATATCTCTATGGCTTGGTCGCCATGTGAACTGCGTCAATACCTACGGTTTTGCCGCCATGTGAACTGCGACAACCCCGCCGGTTAAATTCTTCACCTCAACGCCCGACCACCCTGATTTCTCAATAATCGCGCTCAAAGCCGCTTGATTTGGCCAGGCCTTGATCGATTCAGCGAGATAGATATAGGCCTCCGGGTTGGAGGAGGTCTTCTTCGCGATCCATGGCAGAGCGCTCATGAGGTAATTGGTATAAATGGTACGAAACGGACGCCAGGTAGGCGCCGAAAACTCCACAACGACCAGTCGCCCGCCTGGGCGGACCACCCGCAGCGCCTCAGCGAGCGCCTTCTCGGTAGCTTCGGTATTTCGAAGGCCAAAGGAGATAGTGTAGAGATCGAAGGAGTTCGCCTCAAAAGGAAGGGCGAGCGCATCGGCCCACTGAAAGTTGAGGTAGGGACGCTGGCGACGGCCAGCATCGAGCATTCCATGGGAGAAATCGGCGGAGATGACCTCTGCCCCAGCCTTGGCCAACGGTTCGGAGCTAGCGCCTGGCCCTGCTGCCATATCGAGAATCTTCATTCCGGGCGTTGGGGCGATCAGACGGGTGACCTGCTTACGCCAGCGCTTAGTCTGGCCCAGGCTCAAGAGATCGTTGACGAGGTCGTAGCGCTTTGCGACGCCATCGAACATGGCAGCTACCTGCTTGGGGTCTTTGCTCATATCCGCGCGCGACATGTCAGTAGTCTCTCGCAAAGGTAGGCTTGTCCACAACTTAAGAAGTCATGCTTTAGCCGACACCGAAGCCATCACCGAGGGAGCTCACTATGTCCACAACAGCAACTCTTCGCGCTGCCGTTGCACCTCAAAGCACAGCGTTAACCCACGCTCTCTTTATCGTAGGTGGCGTTGGTTTCATCTCTGCTATGGCACAGGTATCGATCCCGGTTCCAGGTTCACCGGTTCCGGTAACAGGTCAGACATTGGCTGCGCTCTTGGTCGGAACGACGTATGGCGCTCGCTTAGCAGTAACAACTTTTGCTACATATCTCTTCGCCGGAATTGCGGGAGCGCCAATTTTTGCTCCCTCCTCAACTCTGCCTAGCCACGGTATCGATCGTTTAATGAGTGCAACTGGTGGATATCTCATTGGAATGTTGGTTGCATCGCTTGTCTTGGGTTACCTAGCCGATCGCAAAGCAGATCAGAAATTCTTAACCTCATACCCAGCGCTCCTTCTCGGTGAAGCTTTCATCTTTGGAATCGGACTTACCTGGTTGCACTACTCATTGGATCTCTCATGGTCTGCAACTATCGCTGCTGGCTTTACTCCATTTATTCTTGGAGAAATTCTTAAGATTGCGATTGTTGGAACAACACTTCCGCTCATTTGGCGCAAGATTTCTGCAACACTCAATAAGTAAGTCACTGTAACTAATGACTTTACTCGTTCCGGTAACAACTAATCGCATAGGTTCACACCTGCCATTGCTCCAACTCCTACCAGGTGATGCTCAGTATTCGTGGGTACGTGGTGGAGATGGGCTAGTTGGTTGGGGCGAATATGCATCAATCAAAGTTTCTGGAAAAGATCGCTTCGACAAAGTGCGCACTTGGTGGCACCAGCAATTAGAGACTTTTTCAGTATCAAATACAGTCCATGGAAGTGGAACTGGGCCGGTTCTCTTTACCTCTTTTAGTTTTGATCGCAATGAAGAATCCATTGCTGTCATTCCTCGAGTCATCATCGGAAAGAAGGGCGAAAACTCTTGGATTACGTGGATTGGTGAAGGCTCGCAGCCACTTCTTCCTGCAACGGCTCCGACATACACCCAACAGAATTTTGAGTGGCAGCAAGGCACACTGACAGAACAGCAGTGGGAGACTCGAGTTGCACAAGCGATTGCCCGGATCGATAAGGGTGAGATAGATAAAGTTGTCTTAGCGCGCGATCTCATTGCTTCGACGGATGCTGTAATCGATGCTCGACCAATTCTCAATAAACTCTCGGAGAACTACCCAGCTACGTGGGTCTTCTCAGTCGGCGGGTTGATTGGTGCCACACCAGAGTTATTGCTCCGTCTCTCTCGCGGCATGGTCACCTCTCGTGTTCTTGCAGGCACGATTCCAAAAACTGGCGATGATGCGCGCGACCTTGCCTTAGCTGCTTCACTCGCCCGCTCTTCTAAAGATTTAGAAGAGCACGAGTACGCGGTTCGATCTGTTGCAGAAGCACTTGAACCGTTCTGTTCCTCCACTAACGTTCCCGAGGCTCCTTTTGTTCTTCACTTGGCAAATGTGATGCACCTAGCGACAGATGTCACCGGCGCACTCCTTGAATCACAACATCATGTAGATGCTTTTGCACTTCTTAAATCGCTCCACCCATCTGCTGCAGTCTGCGGAACCCCACGCAATATTGCCTTTGATGTCATCGATGAGATTGAAGGAATGAACCGTGGGCGTTATGCAGGTCCAGTTGGCTGGATTGATGCGCGAGGCGATGGCGAACTCGGAATTGCGCTTCGATCAGGGCAGATCACAGAAAATCAGATTCGTATCTTTGCTGGCTGCGGTGTCGTAGCCGGTTCAGATCCTGCAGTTGAACTTGCTGAAAGTAATGCCAAATTTAGCGCGATGAAATCCGCGCTTTAGAGCGAAGCAACAGATTGATAGATCGCCTTTAAATTATCGGCGTTGCTCTCGCGATTGGGGACCTTCACAAGTACCAGGGATAAGCCAGTGACGGGCTTTGCTAGCTCACGCTGCAACTCTTCTTGATTTTCAGCGGTAGCTGTAGCCACTCCAAAGGCTGCGGCAATCTTTACCAAATCTAGATTATGAGGCGTTCCGAAAATCTCCTCAAAGCCCTCGACGCCTCTATGGCTTAAAGTGGAGAAAATACCGCCGCCATTGTTATCAATCACGAAGATTCGAAGATTGATCTGCTCGCCATGAATCAATCCAGTGATGTCATGGAGAAAACTTAAGTCACCCAATACTGCAACAGTAGATTGACGTTGTGAGGCGATACCGAGCGCAGTTGAGATATTTCCATCAATGCCAGCTAGACCACGATTAGCAAAAGTCTCAACACCACCACGTGCTTCGGCAAAACCTTCTATATCTCGGATTGGACGAGAAGAAGAGATATAGAGCGAAGTGCCATCAACTAATCCAGCGGCGATTTCACGAGCAGCAAGAGCCTCAGACCAGACGTTGAGGTCACTTACCTTCTTGGCTGCACGATGTGAGTACTTCTGCCAGCGATCAAAGTATTCGTCATCAATCGGTGGTACTTCTACAACTGGAAGGGCTGTGAATTTCTGATCTGCAACACGATCTCCATCGACAGTGAGAATTTTCGGATCAATGACAATCGTTTTACGTGCCATTGAAATCATTCGGTTAACCGAACGTGACAATGTGGTTCGACCGATAACTACAACGGTATCCGGTGCTAAGTCATCACAAATTGTTTGAGATGTAAGAAAGAGACTGGCATGGGAAAGCGCATTGGGAAATGAGAGAGGATCTTCTGAAATCATTGGCCAGTTGAGTTCTGAGGCAAACTTCTCAATATCAGCTACAGAAAAACCTGCGCGATCATGGCCAACTACTAAGACACCTCGAGTTGATTTAGTGTAGAAAGTTCCTGGAGCTTTTCCGGAAAATAACTTTGGTGCGCTGATTGTGATACCTGCAAGCCAAGCACTCTCATCATCTGCATTAAGTGGCTCGGCAAACTGAACATTGAGATGAACAGGCCCGCTCTTGAGTGAGTTCAAAGGCAGTTCCATTGGATATGCAGCACCAGATATATCGGCGAAATAACGGACAGCTTTACCAAAAATTCGCGCTTGTTCTGTCGTCTGATTGGCTCCGGTTCGACGGAGTTCAGCTGGTCGATCTGCGGTAATTACCAATAGTGGCTGGTTGGAGTGCGATGCCTCTAAGACTGCGGGGTGATAGTTGGCGACAGCAGTACCAGAGGTGCAGACAATTGGGACCGGTCTACCTGATGCTTTGGCAATGCCAAGTGCGAAGAAAGCCGCAGTTCTTTCATCGATACGAGTATGAAGATTAATCAACTTCGCAGCTGATGCTTGATAGAAAGCGATGGTCAGCGGCGCATTGCGCGAACCTGGAGAGATCACAACGTCTGTTATGCCCGCCTCAATTATTTGGCGAACAATTGTGCGCGCAAGGGTGGTGGATGTATTCATCGAAGACCTAATACCTCTGCGCAGCGCATGGCTCGATTCTTCCACCATTCGTAACGCTCTGGCGCCACATCAAGGCCTTCACAGTTGATATCTAAATCACCTAACACCATCGAGCCATCGACTATTGGAATCTCAGCAAGGTTGCAGCTAACTAGCGAGCCTGTTGCCAGTCCGCAATCAAAGGAGAGATCCTTTACAGAGGCGGCAAGTTCTAATCCGTAGTGAATACCTACAGCGCTCTCGAGCGCACTAGAAACAACGACGGGAAGTTGATGTTGCGCAGCAATCGCGAGTGAACGCTTGATCCCACCAAGCGGTTGAACCTTGAGCATCAAGATGTCAGCTGCGCCATCAAGGTTGATTGCAAATGGATCTTCAGCTTTGCGAATAACTTCATCAGCTGCAATTTTTAACGGAATACGAATTTTCGCTTTGAGTTCGCGTAATTCATCAATAGTTGCACACGGCTGCTCGACGTATTCAAAAGGACCAACTTCCTCATAGAAAGCGTAAAGGTTGGTGAGTGCTTCATCCACGCTCCACAATCCATTGACGTCTATCCGAATATTTACTCTGCGACCAAGTGACCTAATGCGCGCCAATCGAACGATATCTTCGCTCAGGTTTTCACCAACTTTGACCTTGTAAGTCTTCACACCGTTATATGAAGCAACCAATTGATCGATAGTTTGCTTATCGTTAGTGGCAGGAATAGTGCCATTTACTGGGATTGACTCACGAAAACGTGGTGGGCGAGGTGAGGTTGCCGCCTCAATTGCAGAGGCGAGCCAGTGCGACGATTCTTTATCGCCATATTCCAAGAAAGGCGAAAACTCGCCCCAACCATAATCTCCCTTAAAGAGCGCAACTTCCCGAACTGTTACCCCACGAAAGTTAGTCTTCATAGGTAGCGCGACTACGCGCATTGTGGTGAGAAGTTGATCAAACATAAGTGAGGTACGACCTCTTATGGTCTACGCGGAAACTTTCCGAAATCAGGCTTGCGCTTCTCCTTATATGCATCGCGACCTTCTTGTCCTTCTTCGCTTAAGTAGAAGAGCAAGGTTGCATCGCCAGCGAGTTGTTGAATTCCGGCCATTCCATCATCTGCAGCATTCATTGATGCTTTCAGGAGGCGAAGCGCCATTGGAGAGTTCTGCAACATTTCGCGACACCAAGAGACAGTCTCTGCTTCGAGCTCTGCCAATGGAACAACGGTATTAACGAGTCCCATAGCTAGCGCCTCTTGCGCATCGTATTGACGTGTCATAAACCAAATCTCGCGCGCCTTTTTCTGTCCAACGTTGCGTGCAAGTAATCCGGAACCATAACCGCCGTCGAATGAACCAACCATTGGACCGGTCTGTCCGAACTTTGCGTTATCTGCAGCGATAGAGAGATCGCAGACCACATGCAGTACGTGACCGCCACCAATTGCCCAACCAGCAATCATCGCCACAACAGGTTTTGGTGTGCGACGAATCTGTACTTGTAAATCAAGAACGTTAAGTCGTCCCATACCTTGCTGGCCTACGGTGTCATCACCAATATATCCATCATCACCACGAACGCTGATATCTCCACCTGAACAGAATGCTTCACTGCCTTCGCCGGTAAAGATGATGACACCTACTTCGGTGTTGTCACGCGCTAAATCAAATGCTTCCTTTAACTCAATAATTGTCTGTGGGCGAAAAGCATTACGAACCTCTGGACGGTTGATCGTAATTTTCGCCATGCCATCGGCAGCTTCATACTTAATGTCAGTGAATTTCTCTCCCCCGCGCGCGGTTTTCCACGCTGGGACGGTACGGTCACCAAAATCACGCTTAATCGGCTTGCTCACGATTCCTCCATTGTTGATTACGGGCGATAGCCTACGCGGGCAATGGAGCAAAGGTCATACCAAAGAGAAGTTCGCACAGTCGATCCCGCGTGGAACCTGGGCGAACTAATGGCACGTATCGCAAAAGCCCTCGTCTCTGATGGACCAGCTCTAGCGCTCACCGACATCAGCGCAACCTCAGTCTCCCAGAAAGCTGCTCTGGTTGTCAGAACCACCGGAAGTTCTGGAGCGCCAAAGGAGATTGCTCTCTCAGCCTCGGCTCTTCTCTCATCAGCGCGAGCATCCAATAGCTATCTCGGAGCACGTTTTGGTGAGACTTGGTCGCTATTGCTTCCACTGACACATATTGCCGGAATCAATGTCCTGATTCGTTCGCTCGAACTTGGAACAACTCCTACCAACTTGCTTGGCTATGAAGGTACTTTTCCTAAAGTTGATTACACAGCAATAGTTCCAACGCAGTTGTATCGCGCTCTTCATGGTGATCAAAATTTGTTACAGCATCTGCAATCCGCAAAGGCAGTACTGGTGGGTGGGGCTGCACTAACCAGAGAGCTACGAAGCCAAGCAGAAGCTCAAGGAATACATCTCGTTGAAACCTATGGCTCCACTGAGACATGTGGCGGTTGCATTTATGACGGAGTGCCTCTTGAAGGCGTAGAAGTTGCAATCGGCAATGCCGGGCAAATTGCAATTAGAGGTAAAGTTTTAGCAGAAGATCTTGGAGATAGTGATGGTTGGTACAACACCTCAGATGCAGGTCGAATTATTGATGGCAAGTTATTTATAGATGGCAGGCTTGATGAAATCGTCATCACCGGTGGTGAAAATATTTCACTCACAGCCATTGATCGAGTGCTAGCTCAGCAATTCCCAGATATCCAAATGGCTGCATTCGCAGTACCTCACCCAGAGTGGGGTCAGGCAATTCAACTCGCAATCGTTAACGGTGATGAATCAATACACAATCTGATTCAGGAAGCACTGGTACGAGAACTCGGTAATCCTTCAAAGATCAAGAACTTCCATCATCTGCAAGAATTACCACTCATGGGAATTGGCAAGATTGATCGAGCAGCGTTAGGCAGGTTGGTGCATTGAGTAAATGGCTCGTGGGAGCACGTCCACGCACACTTCCTGCTGCTATCGCCCCGGTTGTTGTTGCGACCGCCCTTGCTGGAAGTAATGCCTCTTTAATACCAGCCCTCCTCGCACTACTTGTTTCACTAGCTCTGCAAGTGGGTGTCAACTACGCAAATGATTACTCGGACGGTATTCGCGGAACTGATGCCAATCGAGTTGGTCCCATTCGCATCACAGCGTCGGGATTAGCAACACCATCTTCAGTCAAAGCAGCAGCATTTATCTCCTTCGGTATTGGGGCAACTGCTGGTCTTGCACTCGCAGCGATGACTAGTTGGTGGCTCATCCTTGTGGGTGCGCTAGCAATCCTCGCAGCGTGGGGATATACCGGTGGCAAGAACCCATATGGCTATTTGGGTCTTGGCGAACTATTTGTCTTTATCTTCTTCGGTGTTGTTGCAACAGTGGGTACTTTCTATGTGCAGAGCGAGCAGATCACTCGCGATGCACTCCTTGCATCGATACCGATGGGAACTTTTTCTTGCGCGCTCCTTGCGGTAAACAATATTCGCGATCGCGCCCTTGATGAACCTGTAGGAAAGCGCACGCTTGCCGTTCGTCTCGGAGATCGCAATTCTCGAATTTTCTTCGCTGCCCTTATCGCCCTTGGCTATCTTGCAGTCGCGGCGATGGGCAACCCATGGCTGGCCTTAACTTTGCTCTCTGCCCCAATGGCGCTCTCGCTGGTACGTGGCGTCCTCGGTGGCGCACAAGGCAGAGATTTGATTCCATCGCTCGCCAAGACAGGCAAGCTGCAACTTCAGTTCTCCATTCTTTTTAGTATCGCACTAGTATTGAGCCATGCTTAAGTTCCAAGGAATCTTCGCGATCATCTCGCTCGCTCTTACGCTCTTTGCCTTCGTTGATTGTGCAATGCGTGAGGACAATCAATTGCGTAAACTCCCAAAGTGGGGTTGGTTATTGGCAATCGTGATTTTCAATGCATTTGGAGCAATTTATTATCTCGTTGTAGGCCGTACCGGAGGGCTTCAGCCGCGAATTAAGCGACAGAAGCCACGTATCTTGCCGCCAGATGACGATCCAGACTTTTTAGGAAAGCTTTAAACTTTTCTTAATCTAAGCCGGAGTAGGTGTGCTTACCTGTTCCCCAGACGTTGACATAGACGTAGTTAAATAAGAATGTCGAACCCGCCAAGATGCAGAGCCACGCGGCTCGGCGGCCACGCCAGCCAATTGTTACGCGCGCGTGGAGATAGGCAGCGTAGGCAACCCAGGTAATAAATGCCCAAGTCTCTTTTGGATCCCAACCCCAGTAACGTCCCCATGCGCTCTCTGCCCAAATTGCTCCTGCAATTACCGAGAAAGTCCAGAGCGGGAAGACAAATGCAATAAGGCGATATGAAAGCTGATCAAGTGTTTCTAGTGAAGGAATTCGAAGCGCCCAGACTGGACGTGCGCCCATCTCTTCATAGCGATCGAGATAGAGGTAAGCACCTGAAATTATATTTGCGAGCAAGAATATTCCACCGCAAATAATTGCTGTCGATACGTGAATCACCAACCATGGTGATTTCAGCGCAGGAACCAAAGGCGCGCTATCGCGATAGAGCAAAGTGATTGCAGTACCTAGAGCGAGCAAAACGGCAAATGAGATAAACAATCCGAGCCAACGTAAATCATATTTGCGTAGTGCAGCGAGATAAGCCGCAGAGAAAGCAAAGGAACCTGTAATTGAGAATTCATACATATTTCCCCACGGTGCATGGCCATTGGCGATTCCGCGAGAGACGATGCCAGCAAAGAGTAGGAGTGTGCCTAGTGCTAAGAAAGCAGTCGCGAGTCGAGCAGCGCGCTCTGTTCGGGTGTAGTCAAGAGTCTTTGCTTTGATGTTCTCGCCATCTGCATCCACAGCCTGAGGAGCTTTGACTGCCCACGCTGTTTCAAATGCATGCGCCAGGAACGAAAGGGTGTAGAGCGCCATCGCTGAATATACGAAGTTATTTGAGGCATACGCCCAAGATGTATTCATCGCTTTACTTCACGCTTTCTACTAATCGAGCAATCTCTTCTTCAAGCCCAGGAGCATTGTTCTTTGCCAACCCAGCAACTTCAACTTGAGAACCATTGATGCGCACCCATATGCGGCGGCGACGTCCATAAAGTGATGAAAGTAATCCAAGGATTGCAAGGATTCCACCGAAGAGTGCGAAGCCTTTGCCACGGTCGTCAACTATCTGGAGATTGATCCATGGAACTACGCCCTCCAAAGTGATAGTCCCACCTGGGTAATCAAAGCTTTCTCCGATTTTTAATGAGCCCAGACCTAAGTTGGTCATCTCACTGGTATCAATTCGATAGACCGATTGTGGAACACCAGAGTTAAGTCCTAGGTCACCGCTCCAGACAGAGAAGAGAAGTCGAGGATCAAGTAGTTGCGGATAGAGAGAGATGCCGCCGTCACTTTCAGAACGTGCATACGTTGGCAAGAAAGTTGCGACGAAACCGACCTCTGGCGTTGCATCTGGAACCTTAATAGCGCCGATTGAACGTAAATTTCCATCTTGTGGCAAGAAGGTAACTGGGCCTTGGAAGGCGACGCTTCCCTGTGAATCACGTACCGTCACAATAGGTGCATAACCATTTGCTTGCAGGTACACACGGGTGCTGCCAAAAGTCAGCGGAGAATTTACTTTGATTGTCTTCTCTTCCGAGACTCCATCGACAACGGTAGTTACCTTTGCCGTGTAATCAATCGGTGCACTCGTCTTTGGGTTGTACTGTGCTGTGAATTGGTTGACATTAATTGTGAACTGCGCAAGATCGGAATCTTTCGTTAACTTTCCTAGAGCTAATGTGTCGTAACTCGTTGGCACATTGACGAAACGCTCCCCTACATTGACAATCGCCTCACCACGAAGACCAAAGAGTGCACCAAAGCTAACTCCTACCAAAATAAAGATTAGTGATAAGTGAAAGAGAAGATTTCCGGTTTCCCGCAAATAACCTTTCTCCGCTGAAATAGCCCCATCTTCTTGGCGAATTCGGAAACGATTTTTCTTAAACCATGTGTGCGCCTTCTCAAGTGTCTGCCCATCACCATCGAAAGAATTGTGGAACTCCATTCGATTGAGGTTCTTTGGAGTCAATGGCGGCAGCGCACGCATTGCATGGAAGTGTTCAACGGTGCGAGGAAGCACACAGCCAATCAAGGAGATAAAGAGAAGTATGTAGATCGCGCTAAACCATGGAGAGCTGTAGACATCAAAGAGCGACAATTTGTCATACCAGCGCGCGCGATCCGGATGTGCCTCAAAGAAATCCCGCACTGCAATCGGATTACTAGTGCGCTGCGGAACTAGCGAGCCCGGAATGGAGGCTAGACCTAACATCATCAACAAAATCAGCGCTGTGCGCATACTGGTGAGCTGGCGCCAAGCGAATCGAGAAAGACCAATCAATCCGAGTTCGGGGAGCTCTACTTTCTCATTCATTTAAATCACCGGTGCAAATTCTGAAATGAGTGAGCGCAGGTCAATCATAAAATCTGCCCATAACCCGGTCACCTGCATGAGACCAATGATAATGAGCGCAACTCCACCTATCTTGCTGATCAATGAGCCACGGCGTAAGAAGAAGGCGCGCAATCTCTTGCTTCTATCCAAGTAGAGACCGGAGAGGATGAAGGGAATTCCTAAACCAATTCCATACCCAACCGAGAGAATAGCTCCTCGCGCCGCACTTGATTCGGTAAATGCGAGAGTCTGAACCGTTGCCAGAGCGGGACCAATGCATGGTGTCCAACCAATTCCGAACATAACACCCAACAACGGAGCTCCTGCGATTCCACCTGTGGTCGAAATCTTCGGTTGCACGGTAGGTGCGAATGGAAAAAGGCCAAGGAATATTGCACCCATCACAATTGTGATGAGTCCCAGAACGAAGATGATCGTTTCTTCGTGGGTTGAGATGAGACTGCCGAGACCGCCGAAGGCCAAGCCATAAGATGCAAAGAGGGCGGTAAATCCAAATACGAAGAGCAGTGACCCGAGAAAGACTTTGCCGCGAGTAGTCGAATATCCCGTTGCATAGGCAACATACCCCGGCACTAACGGCAAAACACATGGAGATAGAAACGAGATAAGTCCAACAAAGATTGCAATAGGTAGCGCTGCAATCAATGTGCCGCTCGATAATTGATTGAGAACAAATTCAATCACTTTGATTGGACCTTATCTGATGGGACTTTGTCTGATTTAACTTTGTCTAGAAGTTCAGAGAGAGAGGCAATCGTCACTACACCAGAGATACGCCCAGCAACGCGTCCAGAGCCATCCAATACCAAGGTCGTCGGAATGGCATTTGCTGGCAAAGTCTTGCTAAAACCACTGAGAACTGAGTCATCGATGATTGTTGGATACGGGCTCTTATTCTTACGGACAAACGCTTCAGCATTGACTGGATTGTCGCGGGTGAGAATTCCAACGAAGTTCACCTCTGGATAAATCTTGGTAAGTGCTGCCAAGACAGGTTCTTCGGCGCGACAAGGAGAACACCACGATGCCCACACATTAACTACTGCATACTGATTTTTTGGGAGGCGATAATCAGTCCCTAGCAGAGTCATGCCAGAAATTGTTGGTGCCTTCACTCGATCTTGTGGCGCGATGTAGGTAGTTGCACCGTTGCCCGCGACAAAACTCTCTTGTGGTGAAGATGATCCGACGCTTCCACACCCAGAAAGAAGCACGAGTGCTGAGATAGCAACTGCAAGCTTCTTCTTCATTGTCATGAATTACTTCTTCGGTAGTAAATGAGCGGCTGGCTCAGAGTAAGAAGTTCCTGAAATCAAACCTTCGTCGTCAAAGTGAACGCTTGTTACTGAAGCAAGGGTGCATTCGCGCTTGCGTGGATCGTGTAGTAAACGGCGTCCCTCAATTGCACTGCGGAGAATCCAAATTGGTAATTGGTGAGATACAACAATCGCGTCTTTATCTCCTGCGGCTTTCTTCGCATCAAAGATTGCTCCCAGCATGCGATTGATTTGTTCTTCATACGGCTCGCCCCACGATGGCTTCCATGGATTGTAAAGATGGCGCCAAGCAGATGGATGTTTCAGAACTCCATCACCGATTCCAAAAGGCTTACCTTCAAAGATATTTGCAGCTTCAATCAATCGTTCATCGGTATGAATATCAATCGAATGTGCCCGAGCAATCGGTGCTGCCGTCTCTTGGGCGCGTTGTAAGGGAGAGACGTGAAGTGCGCCGAGGTTGATCGACTTAGACCAATCTCCAAGAGTTTCTGCCATCTCTTGCCCGCGAGCAGAGAGGCGCCAGCCCGGTTGGCGGCCGTAGAGAATCTTCTGCGGATTTTCGACCTCGCCATGGCGGACGACATGCACTGTTGAACTCATGGGATAAGCATAAAGCGTCACTCAAAGGGCTTTCCCCGCAACTAATGGTTAAGGTAGTGACATGGCGCTCAAACCCACACGTGCGGCCTTCTTCGATGTCGATAACACCCTGGTCCGTGGGTCCACTCTCTACTTCCTTGGAAGAGGGATGTATCAGCGCGGCTATTTCACCAAAGCTGATATTTCACGTTTTGTCGTCGCCAATTTACGTTTTCGAATGACAGGTACAGAGAAGCAAGATGTTATTAATCGCTTTCAGAAAGCGGCAACTGATTTTGTCGGCGGACATAAGGTCAGCGACATCTTGGCACTGGGTGAAGAAATCTATGATGAATACGTTTCTCCAAAATTATGGGAGCGCACCTGCGAAATCGCTCGCGAACATCTAGCGCGCGGAGAAGATGTTTGGCTAGTAACTGCAGCTCCACAAGATATGGCAAATATCATCGCGCAACGTTTAGGTCTTACTGGTGCGATCGGCAGCAAAGTTGTCATAGAAAATGGAATCTATACTGGTGAACTCGATGGAAAGTTATTGCATGGTTCAGAAAAAGCTGTTGCAATCACAAATCTAGCGAAAGAGCGTCGTTACGATCTGCAAGAGTGTTACTCATATTCAGATAGCCATAATGATTTGCCACTTTTAACTGCAGTTGGATATCCATCAGCAATTAATCCTGATGCAATTCTTCGAATCAAGGCGCTGGCCGAGGGCTGGCCGGTCCATGACTTTCGCCGCGCCCGCTACCTCAATCGCATCCTTGGTCCAGCGGTCAGTCGCCTCGCTGCGGTGGCTGCGCTCTTAGTTCCACGCAAGCGCCGCTAACTCAATTCGCGCGAGCAGGCTCAACCCCGCTAATGTAGGCAGGTTATGGAAATTCGCTCTTACGCCGACTACCTGCGCTCACTCGATGACGCAGCTCTCGTAGCGCTCTTTGAGAGTCGAAGCGATCTGACATCACCAGTGCCACCGGATATTGCGAGCTTGGCAGTGCGCGCATCGTCCATTCCCAGCTTAGTTCGAGCAGTAGATTCACTTAATCGTTGGCAGCTACAAGTATTAGAAGCGGCGGCAGTGCTTGCTGAACCTTTCACCGAAAAAGAGTTACTTACTCACACCGATAAGAGCGCTAAGTTCGCACTCTCTGCACTCGTTGATCGAGCGCTGATTTATCTCGGCCATGATGGGTATCGTCTCCCCAATAATGTTCGAGAAATTCTTGGCAATGAGATAGCAGCTCTTGGTCCAGCTACACAGAAAAAATTAAAGTTGAAGGATTTAGCAGATGCACCCGCTGCCTCAAAGAAAGTTCTCGATGCCATGGTCTGGGGACCGCCACGCGGTGCAGTCGCAGATGTGAAGAAGCCAAATCCAGGGTTGAAGTGGCTGCTCGATGAAGGTTTTGTCTCACCGGTCAATCAGCAGACAGTCGTGCTTCATCGTGAAGTAGCTCTCTATCTTCGTGGAAATAAAGTTCACCGTGAGCTTCTGATTCAAGAACCTCAACTTGAAGGAAGAGTTGTAGATCAGAAAAATTTACAACTTGCCGCTATCTCTAATGTCACTACCTTTCTTCGCTGGATTGAAGAAGTTTTAAATTTTTGGGGCCAAGATTCCCCTTCTGCCCTAAAGGCTGGTGGTGTCGGCGTTCGGGACTTGCGCGATCTCTCAACGCATCTCGGTGTAGATGTCGAGTGTGCCTCGTTTGTTATTGAAGTTGCTTACATCAGCGGTCTAGTCACAATTGATCCTGATGATCGCATCTTGCCAACCAATCAATTCGATATCTGGCTTTCTCAATCTGCTTCGACAAAATGGGAGAACTTGGTATCAGCATGGTTGATAACCTCGCGACTCAGTGGATTGGGCACTGCTCCGATGGGTCCAGAACTCGATCGCAGCAATGCCGCAATTATTCGCCGAAACATTCTTGCCCTGCTAGAAGAAAACGAATCACTAGCGCCAACTTTTGACTCACTCCTGGTTGCTCTTCGTTGGAGACTTCCCTATCGTCGCACTGGTGGAATTCCTTCCGAATATCTCACCTGGACACTAAGAGAGGCAGAGTGGCTGGGTCTGACCGGCCAAGGCGCTCTCTCTCAATATGCGCGATTAATACTTGCAGGTGACGACTTGGATGCGCTCGATACCGAACTTCCGGCAACAGTGGATCACATTCTTATTCAGAGCGATAACACCGCAATCGCACCTGGACCACTAGAACATGAACTCTCCCAAGAACTTGATTTGATTGCGGATATTGAATCTCGCGGTGCTGCAACAGTATTTAGATTTAGTGAAGCCTCGCTTCGTCGCGGGCTTGATCATGGACGAACAGGTGAAGAACTTCTTGCCTTCTTAAAGTCCACCTCCAAGACTCCGGTACCACAGCCACTCGAATATCTCATAGGTGATATTTCGAAGAAGCATGGAAAGTTACGAGTGGGCAACGCAGCCTCATTTATTCGATGTGAAGATTCCTCTCTCATTACTCAAATCATTAAAGATAAGCGAGTCGATGCTCTTGGTCTTCGACGAATCGCTCCAGAAGTTCTCATCTGCACCCATGATGCACATGATGCAATCAATATTCTTCGTGCGGCTGGTTATCTACCAGCGGCGGAAGATTCACAAGGCTTGCTTCTCACAGGTCGCAGAATTTCGCGTGCACAAACAAAAGCGCGCCCTCCCCGTATCGTCGGTGAGTTCGAAGTTCCAGAACGTTCGCAGATTGAGACCGCAGTCCGCACAATTCGTACTGGTGAAAAATCTTCGGCAAAGCAGAGCACTCTTCGCGATATCTCTCAGGAGGCGCTTGGCTCACTTCCTCGCACCACCGCAAACGAGACCCTTGAGCTCTTAACAAAGCATCTCCGCGAAAATCCAAATAAATCACTCTCTATTGGATATGCCGATAACAACGGTCTTGTCTCTCATCGCATTATTGACCCGTTGAAAATATCTGCCGGCTCATTAATGGCGCGAGATCACGCGACCGATGAAGTCCTTACCTTCAGAATTCCACGAATTACGGGGGTGGCAACGTTATGACGAGCGAGAACAACGACCAATACGGCAGACTTACCCCTATGTTGGCAGCTATTGAAGCTCTAGTCCGGTGTGAATCACCGAGTGAAGATCTTGATGCGTGCCGCTCTGTAGTAGCACTTGCAAGTGATATCGCTACCCGAGTTCTTGGAACGCCAGCACAAATCAAAGAGATTGAAGGACGACCTGTCTTTTGGTGGGGCAGCGAATCTCCGAAAGTACTTGTTCTCGCCCACCTCGATACCGTCTGGCCGATTGGTTCATTCCAACCGCTCTGGAGCGTTGAAGGAGATGTCGTTCGCGGTCCTGGTGTATTCGATATGAAGGCTGGATTCGTACAGGCGCTCTATGCGCTCAAGGGAATCGACGGCGAAGTTGCACTCGTGGCGACAACCGATGAAGAAATTGGAAGTCATAAATCCAAGGCGCTGATTCGCGATCTCTCAGCGCACGCCTCTGCTGTCTTAGTGCTCGAAGCTTCACTCGATGGAAAGGTAAAGACCGGTCGCAAAGGAACAGCGATGTTCCAGATCGCTGTTCATGGAAAAGCATCACATGCTGGCCTCGAGCCCGAGAAGGGGGTTAATGCAACGACTGAAGTTGCTCATCTCATTCTCAAGCTCGCTGCTCTAGAAAATGCAGAGCACGGCACCACTGTTGTACCAACTCTTCTGACATCGGGAACAACAATCAATACAGTTCCTGAATTAGCAGTACTCGAGATTGATGCTCGTTCATTCTCTGAAGAAGATTTGCGCCGAGTAGATGCCGCAATCAAATCAATTCAACCAACTCTTGCCGGTGCACGTATTGAAGTAGCCGGTGGACTGCATCGTCCTCCACTTCAGCCTTCTTCTACCGCTGAACTGTATTCAATTGCCGAAAAGGTAGCGGCACAGATTGGTATGGCGCCTTTGGGATTTGCAGAAGTTGGGGGCGCTAGCGATGGAAACTTTGCGGCAGCGGCAGGTGCAAGAGTTCTCGATGGATTGGGTGCGGTCGGCGGCGGAGCTCACGCAGCAACTGAATGGGTGAAGCTCTCATCAATCGAAGAACGTAGCGCGTTCTTACATGCATTTATTAAAGAGCTCCTTGCATGAGCGACGGACCGCTGATTGTTCAGAGCGATAAAACGCTCTTATTAGATATCGATCACCCGCTATCAGTTGAATGCCGACGCGCTATTGCACCTTTTGCAGAGCTAGAGCGTGCACCAGAACATATGCACACCTACCGACTCACCAACTTGGGTCTTTGGAATGCTCGCGCAGCTGGTCATGATGCTGAGATGGTCATCGATACGCTAATTAAGTATTCGCGTTACGCAGTCCCACATGCGCTCTTAATTGATGTGGCTGAACAAATGTCTCGCTATGGACGTCTTCGTTTAGAGGCGGACCCGATTCACGGATTGATTCTTGTAACAACAGATACAGCTGTCCTAGAAGAGGTAATTCGGGCGAAGAAGATTGCACCGCTCTTGGGAGTTCGCATCGATGCTGAGACTGTTGCTGTTCATCCAAGTCAGCGTGGAGCAATCAAGCAATCACTCTTGCGACTTGGCTGGCCTGCAGAAGATTTCGCCGGTTACGTTGATGGTCAAGCCCATCCCATCGACCTTAAGCAAGATGGCTGGAAAATCCGCGAGTATCAGGAACATGCAGCAGAGGGATTTTGGCATGGTGGCTCTGGCGTAGTCGTACTTCCTTGCGGTGCTGGAAAAACCATTGTGGGCGCCGCCGCTATGGCACATGCCAAAGCAACTACCTTGATTCTGGTCACCAACACTGTTGCCGCTCGACAGTGGCGAGATGAACTTTTAAAGCGCACCTCTCTCAATGAAGATGAAATTGGCGAGTATTCGGGATCAAAGAAAGAGATTCGTCCGGTCACGATTGCGACCTACCAAGTAATGACTAAGAAGAAGAACGGTGTTTATGCGCACCTTGATCTTTTCGATAGCCATGACTGGGGTTTGATTATTTATGATGAAGTTCATCTCTTACCGGCGCCAATTTTTCGCTTTACCGCAGACATTCAATCTCGACGTCGCCTTGGATTAACAGCAACGCTGGTTCGCGAAGATGGCATGGAGGGCGAAGTCTTTTCGCTTATCGGTCCGAAGCGCTTTGATGTTCCTTGGAAAGAGATTGAGGCACAGGGATATATTGCTCCGGCAGAATGTATTGAAGTTCGCGTCAATCTCACTGAAGCTGAACGCCTTGCATATGCCACTGCAGAGCCGGAAGAGCGCTACCGCTACTGCGCTACCACGCGCACCAAACGTGATGTTGTCCAAGAACTTGTCAGCCTCCATGCCAAAGAGCAAATTCTTGTAATCGGACAATATCTTGATCAATTAGATGATCTCGGTGAAACTTTAGGTTGTCCGGTTATTCAAGGCTCAACACCACAGAAGGTGCGCGAAGAACTTTTCCAAGCATTCCGAACTGGAGAAATTTCTTGTCTAGTAGTTTCTAAAGTTGCAAACTTCTCCATTGATTTGCCTGAGGCGACTATTGCGATTCAAGTTTCTGGCGCATTTGGTTCTCGCCAAGAAGAAGCTCAGCGACTCGGTCGTGTGCTGCGCCCAAAGGCCGATGGCCGTGGAGCTCGTTTCTACTCTGTAGTTTCGCGTGACACTATCGATCAAGATTTTGCGCAGAACCGTCAACGTTTCTTAGCGGAACAGGGTTATAGCTACACAATTATCGACGCTGACGATGTTTTTCAAGGGAAGATCTAAAGCGATCTGGATCTAATCTCCAAAAATCATGGTGCTCGCCATCAATGTGGGTGACCGGAACTTGTTCGCCATAAAGCTTCTCTAGTTCTGGGTTGCCATCAATGTAAATAATCTCGATTTCGAAATCCAACTCAGGGCGCAGCTTCTCTAGAACTTTCACAGCATCTTCGCAGAGATGGCAGCCGTGACGGGAGTAAACGGTGACCATAGGGAAATTCTCTCACCCTGATAGCGTTACCCGCTATGAGCACCTTGATGAAGCGCCTCACTCGCTGCGCTCTCCCCTTGCTCTTAATTGCAGGGTTGCTCACTCCGATTCAGGCGCAAGCCTTAACTCCGTTCTTGCAGCGCGAAGCTACTCAATGGGGATACGTCTACGCCGGCCCAACCACTGCAGTTAAACAATCGCCTCGAAACAAATCTGCCAACATTGAGGCAAAGTCAAAGATTGTTGTGAACTACAAGAATTTCCCGGACTGGGCAAAACGTGAATTACAGGCAGCTGTTGATACCTGGGCTTCACATTTTCAATCAAAGACGACAATCACCATCGATGCTACCTGGAGCCGTAGCGAACGCTCTGATGTATTGGGAAGTGCACGACCAGGCGATTACTTCGCAGGTTTCGATGGCGCGCCAGATTCGAGTCTTTGGTACCCATCAGCGCTAGCCAATGCGCTTGCGGGTAAAGATCTAGATACAAGCAAGTCAGAGATGATCATTCAGGTGAATTCGCTTGCGAATTGGAATGAGCGCAACGGTGAACTTCCTCGTTCTAATGAATACGACTTGCAATCCGTAATGCTGCACGAAATGGGACATGGTTTAGGTTTCTTATCTACCGATAGTTATTACTTCGTGCCAACAGTTGTTAACGGAAATCTCGTAGATGTCGCTTACGGAGATTTGGATCAACCGACAATCTTTGATGCATATGTGCAAGTTGAAGATGGCCGACGTCTATCTGACTTACCCACACCGACACCAGAACTTGGTGCTGCACTGACATCAAAATTAGTATGGTCTGGCGCTCTTGGCACTGCGGCAAATGGTGGCGTCAATCCCCTGCTGTATTCACCTAAAGTTTATGAGGAGGGTTCCTCTGTGAGCCACCTCGATGAAGCAACGTTCTCCAAAGCTGGCCCAGATGCAGTCATGACACCAAATCTAGATGCTGGCGAAGTTTTTCATCAGCCAGGTCCTTTGCTACTTGCGATGATGGAAGATCTTCGACGGAAACCTCCGGTCGGTGTTGCAGTGGGTATACCAACCGCACCTCGCAATGTGGCAGCGCTCGTCGCAGATAGTTCGGTCATTGTCACCTTTGATCCACCGGCTAATGCACGCACCTCTCAATTCACTAGTTTTTCTGTGCGTAATCTCCGCACAAACCAGGTTCTCTCGACAACTAACTCTGGTTCACAAGTCGTCTTTCAAGGACTCAAGAACGGAACCTCCTACACATTCTCGGTCACGGCAGCTAACTCTAATGGCACGTCAGAGGCGGTTGTGACTGATGCAGTTACTCCTGTTCCTGCGTGGAAGAGATCTCCTGTCGACAATAAAAGCAATGGCGCCTTAGTTGCAAGCGCATCCTTTAATGGTGAGCCTGCAATTGCATATATAGATTCCACGAGCGGAGATCTAAAACTTGCTTCCTGGAATGGCAAAGCTTGGGTTCGTACAACTGTGGATGGCGCTGGTGGAAGTGGCGGACGCACTAGTTCTTCAATAAAGGGTGCCTTATCGCTCTGCGTCAATGGAATTGGAAAGGCACAGACTCTCCATATCTTCTATGCCGATGTGAAAGATGCAGATCTTCGTTATGCAAAATACGATGGCAAGAAGTTCATCTATGAAGTCGTGGATGGAAACGGCCCTGCGCTCAATAAGTATGAAGATCCAATCCGTGTCCGTACCAATTCGGATGTCAGCGTTTCAAGTGCATGTATTGCATCAGCTGCAGGTGTACAGGTTTTCTACCGAGATGAGAGCCAAGGAATCTTGCTCGGTGCGGTCAAACCAAATATATCAAAGACTTGGAATTATGAACTTGTAGATGGTGATCGCAAAACAGATGGACGCACCACTGGAGATGTCGCTTTTAAATTGAAGGCAGCCTTTGACGGTAAGAAGAGTTACATTATTTATGACTCTGTGCTGACCATTAATCAGAAGAAGCATGTAACGACTGGCGAAGTGAGAGTGGCAACTCGTTCCAATTTCTCTGCCTTCGGTTGGAGTTATCAGACTCTCGAAGCCACATCAGCAGAGGCGCCAGTTGCCGGTTATGACGTGGCGCTTGCTAAGACTCTTAAGGGAGTATTTGCAACCTGGTTAACCTCAGCGCCAAACACGATTCCTAATGCAAACCGAATTCGCTGGAGTTACATCCAAGACAAACCAACTATCGAGAGCATCACCGTCGCCGGCTTTGGGCAACCTTCAAAATATCTCTCTACCGATGGATCAACTATTGCATTTAATTGCGCCAAGCGACTCTGTGCTTACGACATTTCGAAAAAGAAGTTTTCCTTTGTCGGAACAAGCGAAAACCCAGATGGAGTGAGCTCCACCTGGGTTACGGTAAATCGTCTGAAATACCTAGTCGCGGGAATTAACGGCCAACTTTCAATGCTTCGTCCATAAGAACGTGCAAGGAAATTACTTGGCGTTACGGCGCTGAATACGTGTCTTCTTGAGAAGCTTCTTATGCTTCTTCTTAGCCATACGCTTACGACGCTTCTTGATAACGGAACCCATAAGTCACGCTCTTCCTATTAGTAGTTCTCAACGAGAGAACTGGTGGTATTAAATCGATGGCAAAGGTTACCGCGATACGAGGGTAAAAATCGAAACGGTTCCATCGCTGGCAGCGGCTAGGCCAGTTACTCCTCTACTTTGCGAGTATTGGAGCGAAAGGGGCTTCACCAGCCCTGGCAGGGCGGTTGCGGCCTTGAGAACGCCTTTGCTGTCAAAGGTAAGAACGATCAAAGCTGGCTTTACCGGTTTCCACTTCAATACCCCGGCAATGGGTGCACGACTTGTTACAGCGAGATATGAATTGCCATTAGCAGAGAGTGATTGCGAAGCTCCAGTGCTCGAAACTCGCAAGGTCCAGGTAGGAGCAAACTTTGTATTGAATTTTGTGATTGCCGTTTCTGTACTTTTACCGACAATCACTGGTCCACTGGTCAGATTGACGCTATCTCCGGAGACCCAACTTCGAGCGGCGCCATTTGCCGAACTACGGACTAAAGAGGAAATTGCACCAGTCTTAGAAACCTTCAGCAAGAGACCATCACGAATTCCTGCAACTTTCTTTCCAGCTAGAGTTTCCGCGCTAGATCCGAAGATTGTTGAAGATCCATCAGGATTTCGAGCGACTGCATTGAACTCGCTTTTGCTACTCCCAAAGTAGATTACTTTTCCAAAGATTCCAGAAGTAGTTGCGGTAAGGAGAAATGGTTTACCGTCTACAGAACCGACGATGGACAAACCGGAATGAATAACTGAAATCGAACTAACAACTGGAATGGATGGCGTAGATTGTTGATATGTGGCAAGCAGATCACCTGCTGCCGATAATTTCCAGAGTCCCACATTGGTCATATCGGTTCTCAGAAAAGCATCCCCCTCGAGAACAACATTGTCTGGATTATCAATTCCTGTTATTGCAGTAGCACTTTCTCCACTTATGAGAGAGGCGGACGAACCGGCAAGCCAAATATTTCCAAGTGGATCGATTGCCATCGCTGTTGCAACTTCGTCTACACCGGAATCAATTACTCTGCTCCATACTTTGTTCTGACCCTGATCAAGTGCCGTAATTTCAATATCTGCCGTGGAATTGCTTTGATTGGCGAGAAAAATAGTATTTTTCCCTGAAACAACCATCGCTTCACTACCAATCGGTGCAGTGAAGATCGAACCTAAACCAGGAGTAATCGCTTTTGGAGCAGCTACCGCGACTGGTGCGGATAAGACTAGGGCTAAGGTAGCGAGAAGAATTCTTTTCATATTAGGCAAGTTCTTGTGAGCGCTTGGCTGCAGCAGCCATTGCAGTAGCGACAATAGATTTTAAATCTGAGTCAGCAAACGATGCTAAAGCTGCGGCAGTTGTTCCATTTGGGCTTGTGACCTTTTCACGCAGGGTTGTTGGTGAATCTCCTGATTGATCAAGCAGCGCAGCAGCGCCAACAATTGTCTGTATCGTGAGAAGAGTTGCATCTTCCGGTGAAAGTCCGAGCGCCACGGCGCCCTCCACCATCGCTTCCACAAATGCAAAGAAATAAGCAGGACCAGATCCGCTTGTGGCTGTGACTGAATCTTGGAGAACTTCTGGGACTTCAATCGCCTTACCTGTGGCAGCGAGAAAATCGCTGACAAAAGATTTCTGCTCATCCGTAACTCCGGCACCAAGAGAATATCCGGAGGCACCTTTGCCGATAAGCGCAGGTGTATTTGGCATCACTCGAACAATTGGATTTGTTTTACCTAATCCTGCAGCAATGGAAGCGATCGTCTTTCCAGCGGCAAAAGAAATCACGAGTGCGCTCTCAGCAATATGTGGGGCAAGATCTGCCAAGGTACTCGCCATATCTTGCGGTTTTACAACTAAAAGCAGGGTTGAACTTGAAGCTGCAACTACCGTTAGTTCTTGGTGCTGGATTGAATACCGTGTCGAGAGTTCTTCAGCGCGTTCCTTACGCTTTTCTGCAAATGAGATATCGGCTGGATTAACGCCGCTACGAATCAGGGCAGCAATAAGAGCCTCGCCCATTACTCCAGCACCGATGACGCCAATGTGATTAGCCATGGCGTAAGAGTACGCGTAGGCTCTCGTCCTATGTCAGAGGTTAAAGCAGGTTTCGCACGCGACTGGATTGAGTTCTCGGACCCAGATAGCCCCGAAGAAATCTATAAGTGTGACCTCACTTGGCTTACATCGAATTGGTCATGCATCTACGGTGATGGGTGTAAAGGTGTTTTTGCCGATCGTCCTAATGATGGATGCTGTACCGAGGGCGCTATGTACTCTGACGCCGCTGATGAAGAACGCACACTTCGTGCTGCTGAGTTTCTTACTCCAGATATGTGGCAGTTTTATAACGAAGCTCGACCAAAGAAGCCTGGCGGGAAACTTCGCATCACAGATACTGATGAAGATGATGAGCGCAAGACTCGCACTGTCGATGATGCTTGTATTTTTCTCAATCGAAAAGGATATGAAGCAGAAGGCTTTACCGGATCATTTGGTTGCGTGCTCCACCATCTAGCTGAAAAGCGCGATATGCACTTTGTTGATACCAAGCCCGATGTATGTTGGCAGTTACCGCTTCGTCGAAGCTACGAAACTCGCGAAGTCGGCGAGCGTGAATACTCAGTTATCGTAATCGGTGAGTACGAACGTCTTGCCTGGGGCGATGGAGGAGATGATTTTGATTGGTATTGCACCAGCAACACAGAGGCTCACGTAGGCAAGCAGCCGGTCTATCTCTCCAATAAGGCAGAGCTTCAGAAGCTCATGGGTGAGACGGCATATGCAATCTTGGCCGAGCACTGTGACCGTCGCATCGCTGGAATTCGTGATGCGCAGGCAAAGTCACTTCCACTCTTCGTCATTCAGCACCCTGCGACTGTCGCCGCTAACAAGTAACCTACCTTCATGGCCAAGGTCGAGAAGGATCCATTTCGCTGCGTTGAATGTGGCTGGACATCTCAAAAATGGGTCGGCCGTTGCGGCGAATGCCAAGCATGGGGAACCGTGGAAGAAATCGGCGCACCAAAGAAACTTTCACTTCAGGCAGGACCTATCTCTGCAAAAGCCACAGCAATTGGCGATGTTGATCTCTCTGCTGCGCATGCGCGTGCAACTGGTGTATCCGAGCTCGATCGCGTATTGGGTGGCGGATTAGTTCCTGGCGCTGCGATTCTTCTCGCCGGCGAACCTGGCGTAGGTAAATCCACTCTCCTCTTATCTGTGGCAGCACAGACCGCCAACAAATCAATTCCTGTGCTCTACATCAGTGGTGAAGAGTCAGCATCACAAGTACGCCTTCGCGCAGAGCGTATCAAGGCAATCGATCCTAATCTTTTCCTTGCATCAGAAACCGATCTTGGTGCGGTGATTTCTCACATCGACACAGTTAAACCAGAGCTTCTCATCATCGACTCGATTCAAACTATTGGTTCATCAACCGTTGATGGAGCTCCAGGTGGCGTCACGCAGGTGCGTGAAGTTGCTGGTGCACTCATTCGAATTTGTAAAGATCGTGATATCACTTTATTGCTCGTCGGGCATGTCACCAAAGACGGTTCAATTGCGGGACCTCGCTTGCTCGAGCACATCGTGGATGTTGTTCTACAGTTTGAAGGCGAACGTCATTCACGTTTACGTTTGATTCGTGCAATCAAAAACCGCTTTGGCGCCAGTGATGAGGTTGGCTGCTTTGATTTAAGTGACACTGGCATCGAGAGCGTTCTTGATCCCACTGGACTCTTTACTTCGCGCCATGCCGAACCAGTTCCTGGTACTTGTGTCACTGTGACTTTAGAAGGCCGACGCCCGCTTCTCGCAGAAATTCAGGCGCTAGTTAGCGCCGGTCGCGAAAACGATTTCGGAAACGCTCGCCGTGTTGTCAGTGGGCTGGATTCTGCCCGTACCTCAATGACTTTAGCGGTGCTCGAACTCCGCGCCCATGTGCGGGTGGGTGGGCGCGATGTCTATGCCGCAACTGTTGGTGGCATGAAGATGACAGAGCCAGCCGCAGATTTGGCGCTTGCTCTCGCAGTTGCTTCTGCGGCAAAAGGTTTAGCGCTTCCCGCTGATCTTGTTGCGATTGGTGAAGTTGGCCTTGCAGGTGAGATTCGTAAAGTCAGTGGCGTCTCTCGTCGCCTCGCTGAGGCACATCGTCTTGGCTTTAAACGTGCACTTGTTCCTACCGGCTCTGATGTAAAGATCGCTGGCATGGAGATTGTTGAAGTATCTCGCCTTGATCAAGCAATCGCTCGTGTAAAGATCAACGCTGACTAATTTGTACGCCTATGTCTAATCTTGAACGGACCATCATCGATTGGTTTAAGAAGAATAAGCGTGATCTTCCGTGGCGTAAGACAGATGCATGGGGTGTTTTAGTCTCAGAGATTATGTTGCAGCAGACTCCAGTTCAGCGGGTTTTGCCGGTCTATAACGAGTGGATGAAGCGTTGGCCTACTGCAGCGCATCTTGCGAAAGCATCGCCGGCTGAAGTCATCACCGCTTGGGGGCGACTTGGTTATCCACGTCGAGCGCTACGGCTACATGAATGCGCCAAGGTGATTACTGCTGAATATAAAGGCGTTATCCCGGATACTGAATCTGAACTTCGAAAGCTTCCTGGTATTGGTGAGTACACCGCTGCTGCGATGGTCGCCTTTGCTTTTGGCGGTTCTTCACTTGTTCTCGATATCAATATTCGCCGACTTTTCTCTCGTTTATATAAGGGAGAGGAATCACCAACAACTGCGCCGACAAAGGCAGAGCGAACTGAGTACGCGCAATATGTTCCGAAGAAGAATCCACATATCTGGGCTGCAGCCACGATGGAGCTGGGGGCGTTGATTTGTACTGCTAAAAACCCAGTTTGCGGTCGGTGCCCGGTTGCGGATCAGTGCCAATGGCGAAGCCTTGATTACCCTGCTTCTTCCCGCGTAAAGCGCACTCAAACCTGGCATGGCACTGATCGCCAATGTCGAGGAACCGTTGTGCAAGCTTTGAGGGATAACTCAGTGTTGAGTAAGAGAGAAATACTTCTACTCTGGGATGTTCCATCTCAAGTAGAGAAGGCGATACTTACCTTGCTTGATGATGGTCTCATTGAAGAGAGAAAGAAGAATACTTACTCACTCCCCCGCTAGGATGTTGAGGTGGAGATTTATTTATATGCGGCGATAGCAATTGTCCTGCTCAATACGCTGCCCGCATTCGCTCCGCCGACGTGGATGGCTCTGGTCTTTTTCTTACTAAATTACGAAACCAATCCGATTGCAATCGTCGTTATTGGAGTCATTGGTGCGACAGCTGGTCGAGCAATCCTTGCCTGGTATTTCCGAAAGTTTTCGCATCTGGTGCCATCACGCTTCTCTAAGAACATGGAGTACGCAGGTCGCTACTTCACCGATCATTCAACGAAGAGATTTGCACTACTCGCACTCTTCTTCTTATCGCCAATTTCTTCGGCACAGTTATTTGAAGCAGCAGGACTCATGAAGACAGTAAATCTCAAGCCGTTACTTGCCGCCTTTGCTGCAGGGCGCGCTTTTACTTACTCAACCTATGTCACTGGAGCTGCGGTAATTGCAGCGACAAACTTTGGCGAAGTATTGATCAGTCAGATTAAATCTCCATGGGCGATTGCCGTCCAGATTGCGATGATTGCAGGGTTAGTCGCCCTGGGTTCTATCGATTGGAAGAAACGAACCAGAAGTCGTTAGACAGTTGGTGCTTCTGCGAGATCTTCTGGTGTATCTGGAGTCAGCGCCTTAGGAGCACCGGTAAAGGTGAACTTGGCATCTGCCTCCACGCCCTCAACATCGACCACGATGATTTCGCCAGCCTTGAGCTCACCGAACAAGATGCGTTCTGAGAGAGCATCTTCAATCTCGCGCTGAATAACGCGACGGAGTGGGCGAGCACCGAGCAATGGATCGTAACCACGTGCAGCGAGGAGATTCTTTGCTGCCTGTGTGAGTTCGATGCCCATGTCCTTAGCCTTTAGACGATCATCGAGACCAGCGACCATAAGGTCAACGATCTGAATGATTTGGTCCTTAGTCAACTGGTGGAAGACGATGACATCATCGATACGGTTGAGGAACTCTGGGCGGAAGTGGCTCTTCAGCTCATCCGCAACCTTGCCCTTCATGCGTTCGTAATTTCCAAGATCATCATCGGCGGCAGAGAATCCAAGGCCGAGTGACTTAGAGATGTCACGGGTACCGAGGTTAGTTGTCATGATGATGACGGTGTTCTTAAAGTCAACGGTGCGACCTTGTGAATCTGTCAGGCGACCATCTTCTAGAACTTGAAGAAGTGAGTTGAAGATATCTGGGTGTGCCTTTTCGATTTCATCGAAGAGGACAACAGAGAATGGACGACGACGCACCTTCTCGGTCAACTGTCCGCCCTCGTCATAACCAACATATCCTGGAGGTGCACCGAAGAGACGTGACGCTGTGTGGCGCTCTGAGTATTCAGACATATCCAATTGGATCAACGCTGACTCATCGCCAAATAAGAATGATGCAAGTGTGCGAGAGAGTTCGGTCTTACCAACACCGGATGGACCAGCGAAGATAAATGAACCACCCGGACGCTTTGGATCTTTGAGACCTGCGCGAGTACGGCGAATCGCTTGTGACAAAGCCTTAATTGCCTGGTCCTGTCCGATGACGCGGCGGTGGAGTTCATCCTCCATGCGAAGGAGGCGTGCTGTCTCTTCTTCGGTCAACTTAAATACTGGGATACCCGTTGAAGCGGAGAGAACCTGAGCGATGAGTTCTTCATCAACCTCAGTGACCTTATCGAGATCTGTTGCCTTCCAATTCTTCTCTGCTTCATTCTTCTCTGCGATAAGAGTCTTCTCTTGATCGCGAAGTGCTGCAGCACCTTCGAAATCTTGGCCATCGATGGCAGATTCCTTCGCTTTGCGAGCTTCGGCAATCTTGGTATCGAACTCACGGAGCTCAGGTGGGGCAGTCATACGCTTGATGCGAAGACGTGAGCCAGCTTCATCAATCAAGTCGATTGCTTTATCCGGCAAGAAACGATCTGAAATGTAGCGATCTGCAAGGTTTGCAGCTGCTGCAAGTGCGCCATCGGTAATAGATACGCGGTGGTGGGTTTCGTAGCGATCGCGAAGACCCTTAAGAATTTCAATGGTGTGAGCAACTGATGGCTCTTTCACCTGAATTGGTTGGAAGCGGCGCTCGAGCGCGGCATCCTTTTCGATGTGCTTGCGGTACTCATCGAGCGTTGTAGCTCCGATTGTCTGGAGTTCGCCACGTGCGAGCATTGGCTTCAGGATGCTGGCGGCATCGATTGCACCTTCTGCAGCTCCAGCGCCAACGAGTGTGTGAATTTCATCGATAAAGATAATGATGTCGCCGCGAGTCTTGATCTCTTTCAAGACCTTCTTGAGGCGTTCTTCAAAATCACCGCGATAGCGAGAGCCTGCAACAAGCGCACCGAGATCGAGTGAGTAGAGCTGCTTATCCTTAAGTGTCTCTGGCACATCGTTCTTTGCAATTGCCTGAGCAAGTCCCTCAACGACGGCAGTCTTACCAACACCTGGCTCGCCGATAAGAACCGGGTTGTTCTTTGTGCGACGGGAAAGAATCTGCATGACGCGTTCGATTTCATCATCGCGACCGATTACTGGATCAAGCTTTCCTTCGCGCGCTGCAACTGTGAGGTTGCGACCAAACTGATCAAGCACGAGTGATGTCGATGGTGTGCCTTCTGCCGGTCCACCTTGGGTAACAGCTTCTTTTCCTTGGTAGCCAGAGAGAAGTTGAATAACAGTTGAACGAACGCGATTGAGATCTGCGCCGAGCTTGACGAGAACCTGTGCCGCTACGCCTTCGCCTTCGCGAATGAGTCCGAGAAGAATGTGTTCGGTACCAATGTAGTTGTGGCCAAGTTGAAGTGCTTCACGCAATGAGAGTTCGAGAACTTTCTTTGCGCGTGGAGTAAATGGAATGTGGCCACTTGGAGCCTGCTGGCCCTGGCCGATAATTTCTTCAACCTGTGCGCGCACGGCATCGAGAGAGATGCCCATAGATTCGAGCGCCTTGGCAGCAACACCTTCGCCTTCATGGATGAGGCCGAGGAGGATGTGCTCAGTACCGATGTAGTTGTGGTTGAGCATGCGTGCCTCTTCTTGAGCCAGAACTACGACTCGGCGGGCTCGATCTGTAAAGCGCTCAAACATTGGCTGCTCCTTCTACTTTTCCCGTGTGGGGCGGTAAGCCTATCGCCCGCCTGCAGGTAGGCGCGAGGCGAGTATTTCCACGCTGATAGAACCCCAAATATGGGGTCGATATTCCCTGCCGCCGCTAGAGATTGAGGGTTTTATCGCATAAATATTGTGAATGGTCATGGCCAAAATGCCTCTAGATTTACAGGTATCTTAAAAATCATGAAGATACTTAAAAGCCCTCTTAGTTCATTGTTATTAACTCTTGGCCTCATCGCCTCAGGAAGCTTCGTCGGAGTACCGGCAGCTCAGGCAGCTGAAGCAACTACGGTTATTACATCTCCCGATGGACTTTATAACGTGAGCTATATCTTCACGATCAAACATCCAAGCGAGATCACTTGCGATTGGGGTACCTCGAATCCAGAAAACGGTGCGACCTGTCGTTTTGAACTTAAGTACAGTATTGATTGGATCGAAAATCGCACAACTGGAATCGCCACCAAAAATGGCGTGATGGAATCAAATTGGACACCAATGTACCCATCACTAAATACTTTGTATCCATCTCGTAATGGTTTGAGGGTTACGAGTAACGGTGCGGACGTTATTGATGGATGGTCAAGCATGTCCATGACTGGCGCTCGAAATACCGAGCAGACGATGACTATTGATTTCAAATTCAATGGTCCGACTACATTGGCCTTCTCATTGAAGGATTACATTCTCCCTGACTACAACAAACAGCTCTCGGTTTCAGGTTCTGGAGTCAGAGTCAACGGGCTAACAAAGCAAGAGGCAATCTCTGCCTATAACGCGGCGCAGGCAAAGGCTTCTGCAGATGCTAAAGCAGCAGCAGATGCTCAGGCAGCAGCAGATGCTCAGGCAAGGGCAGAAAAGGCAGCCTCCGATAAAGCTGCGCTTGCAGGCAAACTCCTCACTATTACTTGTAAGAGTGGATCAAAAAGCAAGGTTGTGCGTGGAGAAAATCCAAAGTGTCCTAAGGGATTCACTAATCCAATGGCCTCTTATCTGACGTTTCAAGCATTCCAGCAGTGCAAACTCTTTAAGAAGGATAATTTTCTTGTCAATGCTTCATTACTAGACAATGGAAGAACTTTGGATTTCAACTCTGTTGGAAAGTACCAATATTCAACTCAATACAATTTTGCGACATACTCTGATTTAGTCTGTGCTCTAGGCGTTATGAAAACGCCGAGCTTTGTCACTAGCCAAATCAATTCAACCCGAGCATTGGACGGGATTCAAAAGGCTACCTGGGGCAAGATAAGTGCTTTTTGGACCTATCACCCAGATAACGGAGTGAATATCACCTTTAACCAGGGCTGAGGTGCTTTAAAGGTTGAGGAGCATTCGGGTGTTGCCAAGAGTATTTGGCTTCACCGATTCAAGATCTAAGAACTCTGCCACACCTGCATCATATGAGCGCAAGAGCTGGGCATAGACATCTGGTTCTACCGGGGTGCCGTGGATCTCTTTGAAGCCAATGCTGCCGAAGAATTCTGTCTGAAAAGTCAGACAGAAAATTCGCTTTACACCGATCTCTCGAGCGCGCTTAATAATCTCGTTGAGAATGAGGTGACCGATTCCTTGCTTATGAAATTCTTGTGACACTGCAACGGTACGCACTTCAGCGAGATCTTCCCAAAGAACGTGGAGCGCACCGCAACCCACAACTACACCGTCTTTTTCTGCAATCAGAAATTCTTGCACTGATTCATAGAGGGTCACGGTTTCCTTGGAGAGCATCTGTCCAGGTGCAGCATACGAATCCACGAGTTCGCGGATAGCTTTGACGTCGCTGGTACGTGCTGGACGGACTGAAATCATCTTCTTATTCGACCTCTGGCTTTACCAATGGGAACAAGATTGTTTCGCGAATTCCAAGACCAGTAAGAGCCATGAGCAAGCGATCTACACCCATTCCCATTCCGCCCATCGGTGGCATTCCGAATTCCATCGCGCGCAAGAAATCTTCATCTACTTGCATTGCTTCGAGGTCGCCCTTAGCACCAAGTTGTGCTTGTTCAACTAAACGATCGCGTTGAATTACTGGGTCGATGAGTTCGGAGTAACCAGTTGCGAGTTCAAATCCGTCAACGTAGAGATCCCACTTTTCGACAACGCCTGGGATTTCGCGGTGTGCTCGAACCAGTGGCGAAGTATCAACGGGATATCCCATAACAAATGTTGGCTCAATCAATTTATCTTGAGCTACATGTTCAAAGATTTCTTCAGCCAACTTGCCGGTGACCCACTTAGGATCGATTTTCATGCCGAGCTTCTCTGCATACTTCTTTAAATCCGCATAAGGCGTAAGCGCAGTAACGGTTTCGCCAACGCCCTCAGAGATAGCGTCATATAAGGAGATTTCTTTCCATGTGCCACCGAGGTCAGCCTGGCGACCGTTGTGGTGAGTGACTACATGTGAGCCAGCAACTGCCATCGCAGCATTTTGAATCAATGTGCGTGTGACATCCGCGATTGAACGCCAGTCGCCATAAGCCATATATGACTCAACCATTGCAAACTCTGGTGAGTGTGATGAATCAGCGCCTTCATTACGGAAGTTACGGTTGATTTCAAAGACTCGCTCGATACCACCAACGACGCATCGCTTAAGGAAAAGCTCAGGCGCGATGCGCATGAAGAGATCCATATCGTATGCATTGGAGAAAGTTTTAAATGGACGAGCAGCTGCTCCACCGTGCATTACCTGCAGCATTGGTGTTTCAACTTCAATGAATTCAAAACCATTGAAAGTTTCACGCAATGAACGCATCACTTGCGGACGCATACGCGCTGCAGCACGAGCTTCTGGGCGAACAATCAAATCTACATAACGCATACGAACGCGGGTCTCTTCTGACATCGGCTTGTGATCATTAGGCAGTGGGCGAAGTGACTTTGAAGCCAACTTCCATGAGTTTGCCAAGATTGAAAGCTCGCCGCGCTTTGAGGTAATGATTTCACCAGTGACGCTGACAATGTCACCTAGATCTATATCGCTCTTCCATGCATCTAGCGCTTCTTGACCAACTTTGTCGAGCGAGAGCATCGCCTGAAGTTCGGTGCCATCGCCTTCGCGAAGAGTTGCAAAGCAGAGTTTGCCGGTGTCGCGCTTAAAGATGATGCGTCCTGTCAGTGATTCAATATCGCCAGTAGTCACGTCAATCTCGAGGCCGGTGTACTTCTCGCGAATACTCTTGAGGGACTTGGTGCGCTCAACTGCGACTGGGTAAGGCTCAACGCCACGTTCGATCAGACCAGCGCGCTTCTCGCGTCGAATGCGGAGCTGCTCAGGTAGATCATCTTCGATTGCAGGCGTATTTTCAGTCGTCATAGTGGGTGGAGTCTACCTTTAGCGATTCTTCTCATGAATCAATCGCAGGCCAATAAGTGTTAAATCAGGCTCATATTCATCGATCGTCTCGGCTACGCCGATAATCAAGGGTGCTAGACCGCCAGTGGCTATAACAGTAGGCGGTTCTTCGTAATCGCGGGCGAGCTCTTCGGTAATGCGATCTACTAAACCGTCGACCTGGCCGGCAAATCCGAAGATGGTGCCAGATTGAAGAGCCTCCACGGTGTTCTTACCGATGACGCTCTTGGGGCGAATTAATTCAACTTTACGAAGTTGTGCTGCGCGCGAAGCGAGAGCATCAACAGAGATCTCAATTCCAGGAGCAAGAGAGCCACCTAGAAATTCTCCTTTAGGAGAGACAACGTCGAGGTTTGTTGATGTACCAAAATCAACGACAATCGCTGGACCTCCATACAAGGTGTGAGCTGCCAACGTATTGACGATTCGGTCGGCGCCAATTTCTTTTGGATTATCAACGAGAAGTTGCACGCCCGTCTTTGTCCCCGGTTCAACGATAGTTGTTGGTAGGTCGGAGTAATAGGTATTTATCATGGTGCGAAGTTCACGTAAGGTGGCCGGAACTGTTGAGCAGATGGAGAGTCCTGTTAATTGATAGCCAGTTACTAAAGCATTGAATTGAAGCCAGAGTTCATCAGCTGTAGTACGAGGATCAGTCTTTACACGCCAAGACTTAACAAGTTGCTCGCCTTCGAAAATACCTAAAACTGTATTTGTATTTCCAACATCGACTGTTAATAGCATCGCTACTCCGCTCTCAAATCAAGACCGATATCCAAAACTGCAGCGCTATGGGTGAGTGCACCAATAGCGATGTAATCAACACCTGACTCTGCATACGCCTTAGCGTTCTCAATGGAAATTCCGCCAGAAGCTTCTAGCTTGGTCTTTCCAGCGACAATCGCTACAGCCTCAGCACATAGCGCTGGCGACATATTGTCCAAGAGAACGAGATCGGGTTGAAGCGGTAACACTTCGCGCAGCTGATCGAGAGTATCGACCTCAATTTCAATCGGAGCGCTCGGATAAGTGCCACGCACTGCCGAGAAGGCCTGCGAAACTCCCCCAGCCGCTGCGATGTGGTTATCTTTAATCAACGCAGCATCAGATAGGGACATACGATGGTTAGTTCCACCACCCATGCGCACTGCGTACTTCTCTAATTGGCGATATCCCGGAGTTGTCTTTCGAGTATCACGCACTAAGCAGTGAGTGCCAGCAACAGCTTTAACCCACTTTGACGTTTCTGTTGCTATTCCGCTGAGGTGTCCGACAAAGTTAAGGGCGGTGCGCTCTGCCAACAATATCGCGCGTGTGTTACCTGTGACCGTTAGTAGAACATCACCAGGGGCAATCGCATCACCATCCTGCATCACTACATCGATATCGGAGAGACCGACTTCTTCCAGTGTTGCCTTCACCATTTCTATGCCCGCAAGAACGCCAGCTTTTCTCGCGACAAAATCGGCAGTGCTTCTTGCATCCTTGGAAATAGTTGACGTTGATGTGACATCTTCGCCACCTTGCAAATCTTCTGCGATTGCTCGTTCGATTAATTCTCTATCTATCACTTGTCTCCTACCTCCTGATAGCCAGTCGTCCACGTTCCGCTCTGGTCCATCTGTTGCACGATACGAGTACGCCATTTATCGCTACTCTCAGGAAAATCTTCCCGCCAATGCGAGCCGCGAGTTTCTTGGCGAATCAGCGCTGCCTTAAGTATTGCTTGCGCCAATTGGAAGAGATTGGTTGCCTCCCAAGCCTCAACGCACGGTTCGGTGCTGCGACGATCCTCGATACGGGTGAGATCTGCACTTGTTTTCAAAAGTGAATCTGATGAACGAAGCACTCCAGCGCCACGACTCATTGATTGCTGTAGATCAGCGCGCACCTTTGGGTCAAGCAATATCTCTCGAGATGAATTCTCGATTGGAGTACCTGGCTCTGGTGTGTGGGCTGCGATATCTGCGGCGATGCGGGCGCTAAAGACCAATCCCTCAAGAAGTGAGTTTGAAGCCAGGCGGTTAGCTCCATGAACTCCAGAACATGCTGTCTCTCCGCATGCATAGAGCCCAACAACGCTTGTACGACCGTTGAGATCTACCCGCACACCGCCCGATGCGTAATGGGATGCAGGGGCAACCGGAATCAAGTCCTTCATTGGATCAATACCGTGCGATAGACAGGAAGCGTGAATTGTTGGAAAGCGCTTCTCAAATCCTTCAATATGACGAACATCTAGCCACACGTGATGTGCGCCTGTTTCATTCATGACTCGCATACTCGCGATCGCCACAACATCGCGCGGAGCAAGCTCTGCCAAAGGATGAAGGCCTTGCATAAATCGATTGCCCTTGTCATCCAAGAGATACGCACCTTCACCGCGAACGGCTTCACTAATGAGTGGTTGCTGTCCTTGTGAATTATCACCAAGCCATAGAACTGTGGGATGAAATTGAATAAACTCAACATCGGCAACTTTCGCCCCTGCTCGTAACGCCAGCGCGACTCCATCACCAGTAGAAACAGATGGATTTGTGGTCTGCGCAAAAACTTGACCGAGTCCACCTGTTGCAAGGACTACTGCCTTTGCTAGAGCACGACCTACTCCGTCGCGGCTACCTGCACCAATGACGTGCAGGGTTACGCCGCACACCTCTCCATCAGCATCCTTGAGAGCGTCGAGAACAAGTGCGTGCTCTACAACTTCAATCTCAGGATCGTTATGAACTGCAGCAAGCAACGCTCGTGAAACTTCAGCACCTGTTGCATCGCCACCTGCGTGGATAATGCGATTGCGATGATGCCCGCCTTCACGAGTTAATGAAATCTCGCCAGAGTCTTCGGTATCAAATTTCGCACCTCGTTCGATTAATTTACGAACTGCTTCAGGTCCTTCAGTTACTAATACACGTACTGCAGAGACATCGCAGAGTCCCGCGCCTGCCTCTAAAGTATCTGTGAGGTGCTCTTCTGGAGAGTCGCCTTCACCGAGTGCAGCGGCGATTCCGCCTTGTGCCCATTTAGTAGAGCCTTCATCGACACGAGCTTTGGTGACGAGAAGAACAGAGAGCCCATATGTGCGACATTGAAGCGCCGTTGTGAGACCTGCAATTCCCGATCCGACAACGATGACGTCAGCAGTTGCAGTCCACCCTGGGGCTGGGGCTAATAACCTCATCGTTGCTGCTCGCTCTTCACCGACATATTGTCGAGCAAACGGATGCCATTTACCCAACCAGCGACAATTGCACGCGTGGATTGGGTCCTAGCAGTTGGTGGCAGGAAGGTCTGCTCGTCGATGTAATCGGCATAGTCCAGAGTGAAGAGCGGCTCGCTGGCCAAGATTGCCCGAAGATCTTCTTCTGATCTGGATTCACGAAGTGCTTTAGAGATAACTCTCGCCGCAATACGGCCATCATCATTGAGGCGAACATTGCGAGAAGACATAGCCAAACCATCTGCTTCACGAATTATCGGAGCAGCGATGATCTCTACCTCGTCAGCAATTTCCCGGACTAAAGCTAATTGTTGAAAATCTTTCTCACCGAAGATTGCAACCTTTGGCTTTACAAGATCGAAGAGTCTGCGAACTACTGTAACTACTCCGTCAAAATGACCAGCTCTCGATGCTCCTTCATACAACTTCGATACTGGTCCCGCTGTTAAGTGACGATAACCTGTTGGATAAATCTCGTCAAAGGTAGGAAACCAGAGGTGAGTAACGCCAAATTCTTCAGCTAATTCGATATCACGCTCGGGAGTGCGTGGATATTTTTCAAGATCTTCCTTATTTTCAAATTGAAGAGGATTCACATAGATACTCGCCACAACGTCATCTGAATATTGCGCTGCAATTGCAAAGAGTGAACCGTGGCCGGCATGGAGCGCTCCCATCGTTGGAACAAAAGCGCAGGCAGAGGGAAGCTCTAGTGCACTGGTTACTACCTTCATGGCTCCAGTCCTTTCAGGTACCGGGCAGACAGTGCGTTCAGTCTAAAGGTTTATGGCAGTTGCGCCAAAAGATCAGAGATCTTCCCATGAGTAAGCAGGAGTGCATCAGGCTCTATCTCAAGCCATGGTTCTAAAACGAAACGACGCTCATGTGCACGAGGGTGTGGCAACGTCAGCTCTTCGGCGTGACTCAAAATCGAACCATATTGAATAAGATCGAGATCAATAGTGCGCGGGCCCCAATGTTCAATCCGTTCTCGCCCTAAGGTTTTCTCAATTCCATGCAGTAGCGCCAAGAGTTCGGCCGCAGGCAACTCAGATTCTGCAATACACACGGCATTGAGGTAATCCGGTTGTTCTGGACCGCCGACTGGTGCAGTCGTGAAATATGAAGATACAGCGGTGACCTCAAGGGATTCACGCAGAAGCGCAATCGCAATATCCATCTGTTCCTTCGGATTACCGATATTGGCACCGAGTGCAATGACAGCCTTCATCGGACGATTGTTACAGATATATCCGTAACGCTCTCTTGTACTGGTGCAGATGGTTTATGCACTGTCACAGCAATCTTTCTGATTGCCGGAAAATTCTCTTTAATCGTATCCGCGATAAATCCGGCTAGGCGTTCAATAAGATCAAATTGCAATTTCTCAATTGCCTCTTTAGCAATCGCTGTCAGGAGGCTGTAATCAATTGAATCAGCCAGATTATCGCTCAGAGATGCGGCAGTGAGGTCAGTCTCTATCTCAAGGTCAATATAGAAATCCTGGCCATCGCGCTTTTCAAAATCAAAGACGCCGTGATAGCCATAACCTTTGATGCCCTTGATTGAAATCTTGTCGCTCATCACTTGACCAACTCTACGTGAGGAGCGACGCTATGAACACGTACCGCCCAGATACCTTTACCTACAAGAGATTCGGAGATCTTCAGCGTCCCCGCTTCGCGCTCATCTGGAGTATCGCCACCAATAAATCGCTTACGCGAATGTCCAATCAGGACTGGATAACCAAGGGCGGTGAACTCCTCTAGGCGATTAAGGATCTCCCAATTGTGTTCGGCATCTTTCGCAAAACCGAGACCTGGATCTAGAACAATGTTCTCACGCTTGATTCCAGCGGCAAGTGCTTTATCTAATTGCAGCGTTACCTCTTGAATTACTTCGGTGACCACATCATCGTATTGAGCAAGTGTGTTCATATCTTTAGAGTGACCGCGCCAATGCATCAAGGTGTATTTGCAACCAAGGTCAGCAACTGTGGCGAACATATCTGGGTCCGCAGCGCCACCACTGACATCATTAACAATGACCGCACCTGCTTCAACCGCCAATCGAGCAGTTGAAGCGCGCATAGTGTCGATGCTGATATCAGCGCCTTTGCCTACCAGCGCCTTAATAACAGGTATAACGCGGCGCTGCTCTTCCTCTGCCGAGACTCGCTCTGCGCCAGGACGCGTTGATTCACCACCAATATCGATGATATCTACGCCTTCTTCAATCATCTGCAAGCCTCGTTGGACGGCGTGCTCAAAGGTGAAATGTTTTCCACCGTCGGCAAAAGAATCTGGTGTGACGTTGAGAATTCCCATAACCAACATAGTGGCTACCGATTTGTGATCAGGCTAATTGCTTCAGCGCGAGTGGCTGGATCGCGCAAAACTCCGCGAACAGCAGAAGTAGTTGTGCGAGCTTGTGACTTGCGTACACCACGCATTGACATGCAGAGATGTTCGCAATCGATGATGACAATAACGCCCATCGGCTTGAGGATTTCAACCATTGCATCTGCAATTTGGGTCGTAAGACGCTCTTGAACTTGTGGGCGTCGTGCATAGAGATCAACCAGGCGGGCGACTTTTGATAGACCAGTAATTTTCCCACTTGGAATATAGCCAACATGGGCAACGCCATGAAATGGCGTGAGGTGATGTTCGCAATGTGAAAAGACTTCAATGTCGCGAATGATTACGAGCTCTTCATGGCCGATATCGAAGGTGGTTGTCAGAACATCTTCTGGTCGCTTGTAAAGACCTTCAAAGTTTTCTTTAAACGCCCTTGCAACTCGAGCTGGTGTATCGAGTAACCCTTCGCGCTCTGGATCTTCACCTATCGCAAGAAGTAACTCGCGAACAGCTCGCTCTGCACGTTCCTGATCGAATGGCGCTTTTGCGCGACCATCCTCTGGGTTCATAGAGATTGAACTGATATCGCTCATTACTCAGTAGCCTTCTTCACGCGACGGGCACGCTTTGGCTTAGTCGATGCTTCTTCTTCCTCTTCTGGCGCAACTCTTTCAGTCAGCGCCACTGGTGGAAGATCTGATGGGATTCGAGTGAGCGAACCGGTCCACTTAGGACGTGCTGGCCACATAATCACGTTGGTGAAGATCTCTGCGATCTCTTCCTTATTGATCGTCTCCTTCTCTAGAAGGATTACAACCATCGCATCGAGAGTCTCACGATTTGCTACCAAGATATCGAAAGCTTCTTGATGAGCGTTTTCAATCATCTTACGAATCTCAGCATCAATAGTTGCTGCTACTGACTCTGAATAATCGCGTTGATGGCCGTATTCACGCCCAATAAATGGCTGAGATGAGTCGGCACCGAGCTTGATTGCACCAATTGCCTCAGTCATTCCATATTGAGTAACCATCGCGCGGGCGAGTGCTGTCGCCTTTTCGATGTCATTTGAGGCACCAGTAGAAGGATCATGGAAGATCAACTCTTCCGCAGCGCGACCACCCAGTGAGTACGCCAACTGATCAAGCAATTGATTACGAGTAGTTGAGTACTTATCTTCATCAGGCAAGACCATGGTGTAACCAAGTGCACGGCCACGAGGCATGATGGTTACCTTGTGAACAGGATCTGTATGTGGAAGTGCGCGAGCCACAAGTGCGTGACCTGCTTCGTGATACGCAGTGACACGACGTTCTTCCTCTGACATTAAACGAGTCTTGCGCTGTGGGCCTGCCATAACGCGATCGATTGCTTCATCGAGTTCGCGATTGTTAATTGCTTTCTTTCCTTCGCGAGCGGTAAGCAACGCAGCTTCATTGAGAACGTTGGCAAGATCAGCGCCAGTAAATCCTGGTGTGCGACGTGCATATGCAACAAGATCGACATCTTCAGAGATTGGCTTGTTCTTTGCATGAACCTTAAGAATATCTCCGCGACCTTTGAGGTCAGGACGATCCACTGGGATCTGACGATCAAATCGACCTGGACGAAGTAAAGCTGGATCTAAAACGTCTGGTCGGTTTGTTGCAGCAATCAAAATGACCTGACCGTTTGCTTCAAAGCCATCCATCTCAACAAGTAACTGATTGAGTGTTTGCTCGCGCTCGTCGTGGCCACCACCCATACCGGTTCCGCGCTGACGACCGACTGCATCGATTTCATCAACGAAGATAATTGCTGGTGCATTTGCCTTTGCTTGCGCAAAGAGATCGCGCACGCGCGCTGCACCAACACCGACAAACATCTCAACAAAGTCAGAGCCAGAGATTGAATAGAAAGGAACTTTCGCTTCGCCTGCAACTGCGCGAGCAAGAAGCGTCTTTCCGGTTCCTGGAGGGCCGAAGAGCAATACGCCCTTCGGAATCTTTGCACCGAGGAGTTGATACTTGCTGGGATCTGAGAGGAAGTCTTTGATCTCTTCTAGCTCACCAATAGCTTCATCTGCACCAGCAACATCGGCAAAAGTGTTCTGCGGAACATCTGGATTTTGCAGCTTGGCGCGTGATTTTCCGAAGCTAAATACTCGGTTTCCGCCCTGTGCTCCACTGAGCATGAGGAAAAGCAGGAGGCCGATAATCAAGATTGGGCCAAAGGAGAAGAGAATCGACATAAAGATGGATTGCGTTGGAACTTCAACATCCCAACCCTTAACAGGTGGGTTTGCAGTGAGCGCATCAACAATCGTTGGCTCTTGTCGAATGACATACGAGGCTTCAACCTTTGAAGAGCCCTTAATGGTCTTGCCATCTTTGAGAATCAACTTAATCTTCTGGCTCTTATCAATCAGGGTTGCTGATTGCACCTCTGATTGCGCAATAACATCGAGCGCTTGAGAGGTAGTAATGAGGGTGTAGCGATTAGCTGCACTTGAAATTTGACCAAAGATTGTTACAGCGAATATTGCAATGACAATCCAAAAGAGCGGTCCGCGGAAAATCTTCTGTGCGCGGGTCTTCGGTTCTTGCTTACCAGCAGGCTGATCAGATTTCTTAGGTGCGATTTTCTTGAACGGATTATTTATCTTCTTATCGTTACTCATTCATTAGCCTTATTCGTACATGTGCTTTGCGAGCACACCAATAAATGAAAGGTTGCGATATTTCTCATCGAAATCTAATCCGTATCCAACAACGAAGTCTTTAGGAATATCGAAGCCAACATATTTCACGTCAACTTCAACTTTTGCCGCCTCTGGCTTGCGAAGAATGGTAAGAATCTGAACATCTGCTGCGCCGCGCGATTCTAGATTTGCCTTCAGCCATGAAAGGGTGAGTCCGGTATCGACGATATCTTCAACAATCAAAACATTGCGACCAGTAACATCGGTATCGAGATCTTTGAGGATACGAACAACTCCAGATGACTTTGTTCCGGAACCGTAGGACGAAACAGCCATCCAATCCATCTGCATATGTGTCTGCATTGCACGAGTCAGATCTGCCATCGCCATCACAGCACCTTTAAGAACGCCGACAAGCAAGACATCCTTACCTTTGTAATCCGCATCAACTTGAGCTGCAAGCTCTGCTACGCGCGCCTTGAGTTGTTCTTCTGTTGCGATAACGCGCTCTACATCGGTTCCAACTGCTGCAAGATCCACCGGGTCGCTCCTATTTAGGTCGAGGTCGGTAGGACTCTTTCCCCTACCGTGAGAGGGACAGTCTGCCCGAAATACGCTCAACCTTCACACCGCCGGCGAGGCTGACCGCCCCTTGCCCCTTCCACGCGGAGATGAGAGCGTCGATAGCGATAATTTGCTCATAGGTGAGCTCCCCCGGGGTCGCCCCAGCGGCGAGAGCCGCCTTCCTGATGATCCGACTCCGCACCGCCCGCGGCAGCGCCGCCAAACGCTGGCAATCTAAATCTCCTCCCTCGCGATCTGCCCATTCATCTAGGGCATCGGCATCATCGCGTAAGAGGGCGGCGCTTCGCACGAGCGCCTTGGAAATTCCTGGATCTAAATGTTCTTCTAAATATGGAATCACTTCACGGCGGATTCGCACACGCGTGAAATCGTTAACAAAATTATGGGGATCGTTCCACGGCTCTAATCCAAATTCTTTACAAGCGCGCTCTGTAATTTCTCGAGTGAGCGAGAGCAGCGGGCGACAGTAGCTTCCATTGTCAATTGCCATCCCAGCTAGAGAACGTGCACCTGAACCACGAGCAAGTCCAAGTAATACAGTCTCTGCTTGATCGCCGTGAGTATGACCTAAGAAGACTTTGGTCGCTTTCGATTCTTCCACGCTTCGTGCAATAGCTTCGTAACGTACCTTACGAGCGCCAGCTTCGATGCCGTTGGTAGCAACGACCACAACTTTCTTAATAAGAACTTGGCCATACCCGATCTCCTTTAATTGCTCTGACACTTTCTCTGCTTGCAGTTGCGAATTCTCTTGAAGTTGATGATCAACAGTGATTGCAATTGGAGTGAGCGCCAAAGGTTTGGCCTCAATCAACAGCGCCGCCGCCAACGCTAATGAATCGGCGCCTCCTGAAACGGCGACCAGAAAATTGTCACCTGCCTCTAATTCAGCAAGAAATGGTTTGACTGCATTGCGAACCGCAACTGATGCATCAACCATCTTCTTACACGCGACCGCCGAATGGCATCAATCCTTTAACGGAGTAAATGCTTGAGTAGAGCAAACCTTTACCCTTTGAATTCGCCTCCCACATCATGCCTTCGCCTGCATAAATTGTGATGTGGTGAATTGTAGAAATTGAACCTTTATATGAGTAGAAGAGAAGGTCGCCAGGTTGTAGCTGGGTAAGAGGTACGTGATAGGTATAACCAGCGTAGAGCGCTGAGTTAAGGCGATCCCAATTTGGCCAACCCAGACCTGCGGATCGATAAGCTGCATAGACAAGACCTGAACAGTCAAAGGTATTTGGTCCTTGCGTGCCCCATACATAAGGCTTGCGTGCCTGCACCTGCTTCTTCGCAAAAGCAACCGCCGCCAAACGCTGCGACACAGATGTGCGAATAGTTGATCGCCCCTTAAAGCCACGATCTGGCCAGACCTTCGCCTGATTAATTGTGGTGGTCGCGGTATTTGCCTGGCTCTCTTCGAGCAGAGCAAGCTGTCGTTGTTGTTCCAAGGTAATGCGAACATTCTTCGCTTTCGCGAGTTCTGCAATCAATTTATCCTGGACGGCGCGGAGTTTATTTACTTCTTTCTGCTGAAGCGCTTGCGCATCGTCGGCAACTTTCTTTGCATCAGCTACCTTCGCAGTTGCAACTGCTTGAATCGCTCGCGCTTCATCAGCTTTCTTCTTCGCCGCTCGAGCAACAATCTCAGCAGCTTTAAATCTTTCAAGTGCGGTTGAGTTTCTCGCACCTAATGTATTGAGAGTTGAAAGTTGATCCATAATATCTTGTGGACCATTTGCGCTGAGCAACGGCTGAATATCACTAAGACTGCCGCCCATGATGTATGCATTTGCTGCCATCTTGCCAATCGAGCGATGAGCCTCTGCAACTTCAGCGGCTGTTTCAGCGGCATGCTTTGCAGCTGCATTTGCCGCAGCAGTTGCAACATTGAGTTCTTGCTGTGCTTTGAGATAGACAGCCCGTGCTGCATTCGCCTTGGCAGTTAATTGGCGTAAGGTCAGGTTAGCCGCGGCCAATCTTTTTGCTGCGGCATCAGCCGCCTTTTTCTTGGCTGCCTCTGCCACCTTGGCAGCTTCAATTTCAGCGAGCGTTGGCTTGGGCTTAGCGATCGCCGGCGTTGTGGCAAGGGTGAGCGCGCCCATGAGGGCGAGAGCTATCACTGACTTGCGGCGCATACTTGAAGAATAAATGAGAACTAGTAGTTCTGCAGGGTAACGCGCCCGATGGAGTTAGTTAGCCACATCTCTCTTTGCAAATAAGAATGATGAGACAAAAAACGCAAGCAATACGTAGGAAGTTCCAAGAGTTAACGCATGCGAATATGAAATATCTGGTGTACCACCTTGAGCAATCGTTGCGAATTGATTGCCCGGCATCCAATCCAAGGTCACTGGCTTTACTGCACCAATGAGATTCTCAATTATGAGGATCCAGACGAGCGCAATTGAAATTGCTGAAATTGGTGAGCGCAGCAGAATACCGAGCGTGATTCCGATAATGGCATAGAAAATAATTGAGATATAGACATTAACCAGCGTCTGTCCGATATAAATCCAACCATCTGAGGTAAACCAGAGATCTGTTGAAACTTTGGCGCGATCTGATAGATAGACCGAGATTGCAATACTGACAATTGCATTTACCACCGTTAATAAAAGTGCGAAACTCTTCATGGCCGCGTACTTGCCGAATAACAAGGTAAGGCGACGAGGCTGTCGGACTAAGAGATTGCGAAGGGTGCCGTAGGTGTACTCCTGCGCACTTTGTGCAGCAAAGACGCAGAGTGCGATGATTCCCAGTAACCCACCAATTGATGCAAAGCCATTGACTGAGCCACTTGCAAGCGCGAGCACCTCACGAGTAATGGTTCGTCCACGATCTCCATTTCCCTGTGGGGAGTCAATCATTAGGTAAATAAAGGAGGTGATTAATCCATTGAAGAAGAGAGCCGCGGCAAAGGTGCCTAGGAATAAAGTTGGGCGGCGAAGTTTGCGCCATTCGGCGAAGAAAACTTTAAACATTAGCGGCCTCCTGTCATCTCAAAGAATGTTTCTTCGAGGTTTGGCAAAGTTGGTGTCAACTGCGCAAGCGTTATTCCGGCTTCAAATGCTTTCCGATTGAGCACGGGTGCATATTCGTGTGGCCCCTCGATATGTGCTTGATTACTGCGAATCGTCACATGATGGCCTTCACCGCGGGCAATCTCGGCGATGCGCTCGAGGTCGTTGGGATCTAAGGTGCTTACGATAATTAGTGGCTTTTGGTTAAAGAGTAAGTCTTCAATCGAACCTGCGAAAACAACTTCTCCCTTTCGAAGCATCACGATGTACTCGGAGATGATTTCAATTTCTGAGAGCAAATGTGAGGAAACAAAAACTGTTGTGCCTTCACTTGCAAGCTTCTTCAGTAAATCACGCACTTCTTGGATACCTTCAGGATCAAGGCCATTTGTGGGCTCATCGAGAATTAAGAGCGCAGGATTTGGTAGAAGCGCTGCCGCTATTCCTAAACGCTGCTTCATTCCGAGTGAATAAGTCTTGTATTTATCGCCACCACGACCTGCTAAGCCGACGAGATCAATCAGGCTTTCAACGCGGTCAATCGGAATTCCGCCCATTGTTGCAAGAACCTTTAAATTTTCAATTCCAGTAAGTGCTGGATAGAAAGCAGGACCTTCAATCATCGCACCAACAGATGCCAAATACTTCTCTGGCTCTGTGATGGGATGACCGAGCACGGTGCCGGTACCCGCAGAAGGTGCAATCAAACCTAGGAGCATTCGAATGGTTGTCGTCTTGCCAGCTCCGTTAGGACCAACAAAGCCGCAGATAGTGCCGCGCGGGACAGAGAAAGAGGCGCCATTTACTGCGGTGAGATTGTCGTACCGCTTAGTAAGGCCTTCAACTTCAATTGCAAGTGTGCTCATGGCGCTCACTATATCTCTTCAATCTGAGCGAACTCTGAGAGAGCGCCGAATCGTCCTCTAAGATTGCGACATGAGTAAAGATGCATGGGGATATCAACCTCGCAATAATCGTCCCGCTCCAGATTGGGATGTTGAGAGCCAGACCGATGCAGTGCGCGCAGGGTTAACCCGAACTGGTTTTGGTGAGACATCTGAAGCGCTCTTTCTCAATAGTGGCTTTACATATTCATCAGCGCAGGAAGCTTTTGATGCATTTACTGATGAGACCGATCACTATCTATATAGCCGTTTTCATAATCCGACAGTTGCAATGTTTGAGAAGAGATTGGCGGCTCTGGAAGGTGCAGAGTATTGCCACGCATTTGGTTCTGGCATGGCGGCGGTATTTGCTTCGATGGCGTGCCTCGTCGAAGCCGGCGATCACATCGTTGCATCTGCTGCGATGTTCAGTTCTTGCCATGTGATTATTACGGAAATTCTGCCTAAGTGGGGCGTTACATATGAGTTGGTGCAAGCAAATGACATCTCTGCCTGGGAGAAAGCGCTCACAAAGCCAACAAAGGTTGTGTTCATCGAATCACCAAGTAATCCTCTGATGGAGATTACTGACATCCGCGCAGTGAGTGAGCTCGCACATAAAGTTGGCGCAACTGTCATCGTTGATAACGTTATGGCTACGCCAATCTTCCAACGTCCGCTCGAGCTCGGCGCAGATGTAGTCATGTACTCAGCGACAAAACATATTGATGGTCAAGGACGAGTTCTTGCTGGTGCTCTGCTCGGTTCCTTCTCGTACATCCAGGAGAAGTTGCTCCCATTTACTCGTCATACTGGACCTTCCCTCAGCGCATTTAATGCGTGGGTGCTTTTGAAGTCTCTTGAAACCATGGAGATGCGTATCGAGCGAATGAACTCAAATGCGCAACAGATTGCTGAGTACCTCGAGGCGCACCCTGCAATCAAGAGTGTGCGATATCCCGGACTCACATCTCACCCAGATGCCGCTGTGATCAAGAAGCAGATGACCGGTGGTGGAACAACTATTGGTATTGAATTTAAAGGCTCTCAAAAGGATGCCTTTAAGTTTATGGATTCACTCCGCATCATTGATATCTCCAACAACCTCGGTGACAGTAAGTCGCTGATCACGCATCCTTCATCAACAACCCATCGTCGTTTATCGCCTGAGGTTCAAGCAGAGATGGGGATTACGCCTTCAGTGCTCCGTCTCTCAGTGGGACTTGAGCACATAAATGACTTGATTAAGGATATTGATCAGGCGCTTAAGAGTTGAGCAATCACAAGCAGTACAGATAAAAGAGTCAAGTAAGTGATGGACCAGTGGAAGATTCCACCGGCGACTTTGTTGTAATTATCTGAATTCTCTTTTAGCGCAAAGAGTTGGAAGGTAAAGACCGCACCCAGCGCGACAGTTGCCATCAACGCCCAGACTGGAAGTTCCGCCAATTGGATCAAGGCAGTTGAGCAAAGGACCATCGCAATGGTGTGGAACCACATTTGCCCAATGACATTGGCGCGCGAAGCCACTGATGGCAACATGGGAATTCCTGCTGCTGAATAATCATCTTTATATTTAATTGCCAACGCCCAGAAATGTGGTGGCGTCCAGAAAAAAATCACCATGAAGAATGCCACCGGAACCAAGGTGAGAGAGTTGGTAACCGCCGCCCATCCGATAAGTACCGGCATGCATCCAGCTGCGCCACCCCAGACGATGTTCTGCGATGTGTTTGGTTTTAGTGCAATTGTGTAGATGATGACGTAGTACGCAATTGCTATTGCTGTCAGTAAAGTTGCAAGCGGTGTTGTAAAAATCCAGAAAATTATCAGTGAGAGAGCGCCGATTGCCAGCGCAAAAATTGTTGCCTGCGTGCGTGTGACAGCTCCGGTAACAAGCGGGCGTTGAGCTGTTCGCTTCATTAATTTATCGCGTTCAGATTCAATCACCATATTGAATGCATTTGCCGATCCAGCTGCCAAAGTTCCACCGATAAGAGTCCACGCAAGCAGACTCAAGGATGGGAATCCACGCTCTGCCAGAACGACTGCCGGAACCGTTGTAATGACCAATAGCTCAACAACGCGGAGCTTCATCAGATCGATATACGCGCGAATGGTCGTCACACGCGTAGCCTATTACGCGATTGGCAGAGTAAATAATCGAAGTTCTCAGCGCTTTCTCAGAGTCGAGCCCTACTTTTACCCTTAGAAAGTCCCAATCGAAAGGTGCAAGCGATGACAGAAGATAAGAAGGCTTCAGAGCAATCAGCGGGTAAGCCTGCATGGTTCCGCCTTGTCGATAGCGATGCTCCTTCAGCACAGGTCTCTAAGGTCGATAAAAAGCTTCCTGTGATTGCTCTCATTGTGACCGGAGTAATAGCGGTTTCCGGAACATTCTTTGCCACCGCCTCAGAGCAGAATCAAGTGCCAAACAACTCAAGCGCATCTGCAAGTACTAATGCAATCTCTGATGTTGTTGAGACCAATAACAGTCCAGGTGCTGCAGCAGCCGCAACGCAAGTAAATTCCAATTCAACCGTCAATGTCAGCTCCCCTGCCGCTGCTGCAAATGGATTACAAGATCCTGCTCAAGGTGGAATAACTGCCCCACGTGGCGATCACGAAGAGGACGATCGCGATGATCATTGGGGCTGGTTGCCAGGCCATGACGATGACGATCATGATGAAGATGATGATGACGATCATGAGCGCGAAGAGCGCCATTAATTAGTTGCTGTAGCCGATTCGCTGACTGTAGGGACTGTCGGTAATACTGGCAGCAACGGTTTTGCAATCTTTCCTAAAACTCTATCTACCGTAGCGCGCACTCTCTTTGTCACTGTGTAGCTACGGCTATGGCGATCAGCGATAATCACAAAAATATATTCGTTCTCTCCTGATTCAACAAAGCCAGCGAGATTCGTTGTTCCATTAAGAGTTCCAGTCTTTGCGCGAACTAAACCAACGGCATCTGGTGCGGTCTCGAGAAAACGGTTCTGCAGAGTCCCTGATTTTCCGCCAATGGGTAGACCTGTAACAATCGGTGCAAACTTTGGATCGTGATGAACTGCAAAGAGAAGCTGTGAAATCTGACGTGCGGTCACTCGATTCTCTCTTGATAATCCGCTTGCATCCTTAACTACAAGATTTGCCGTGCTGATTCCTAGGTTAGTCAACAGAGTTTTAAAGGTCTTTGCCACTCCGGCATCGTCGAGAGAATTGCCCGCTGCAACAGATGCCAAGCGAGCAACTCGATCTGCCAATTGGTTATCGCTCCAAATCAGCACCCAATCTACGATTTTCTGCAAAGTCGGTGAGTGGGAGGTAAAGACCTCAACGCCAATAAGAGGCTCAAGAGCATTGGCGCTTACTCGCTTTAATTGAGTTGCTGCATTACGGTCTTTCAGAAACTTCCTCATGTGGCTTACTTCAGAAGCATAGAGATCGCTGTAATAGATAGTTGTATCTTTAGTCGAACCGTTATTCATCTCTTTTAGCAGACTGAGGGCGTTGAACTCGAGTCGCGCTAGCGATGTGCGGCCCATCTTTACTGCGACTTTATGGTCAGTGCTTACCCATGGATCAAGCGAACCCTTGATCACCATTGATTTAGCGTCCACGCCGGTAAAGAGCGTTGTTGAAAAACTATCACTAGGTGAAAGATATGTATAGGCCGATGCAGCTGAGATTAATTTAATTACAGATGCTGGCTTGCGCGGTGAGTCCGAATTGAATTCATACAAAACCGAACCCGTTTTCTCATCCATCACAATCACAGATGGATCTGCCAAAGAAGTGTTTGCAGCTAGTTGCGAAAACACTCGTGAAATTACTGCTGAATCTGCTGCGTATGCACCGGAATGAGAAAAGGCGAGTAAACCTGCAAGCAGGCAGGCAATCGTCGTAATCCGAGAACGCATCAGTTAAGGTGTTTAGACGCCAACAGCAATGATGATATTGAGAACTGTTAATCCAAGCATTGAGGCCCAGACCCAGGTCTTAAGAACATCCTTCTTCACATTGGTGTAACCCAAGAAGAGAATCGCAGTGAGCACTAAGGATTTGATCCCAATCTTTGTGTGATTGACCGCCTCTTCTGGTTCAACTTGAGGCAAGATTCCGACCATTACGATTCCAGCGACAAGTGCGGTTAAACCAGCGTGGATCACACCTGGACTTAACTTACGTGGGCTCTTCTGGACTTGTGAGAGAAGTAAGCCAAGAATTCCTAGAATGCTGATGATGTGTACGCCGAGGGCGATGTTAAATACGGTCTCCATGTAACGTAGTTTAGAGTGCTGCTATGGAAATTAAGACACCTGCAGAGATTGGACCCGGTGAATTTTTTCCGGTGGTAGGTGTCGGACCTCACTCCGAGCCATGGCCGACCGGAGATCAATATGATCCGGAACTCCTTGCTAATGGTGACCGTCGAAATGTTCTCGACCACTATCGATATTGGAGCGTGGCTGCAATTGTGGCTGACCTCAATACCAAGCGCCATAAATTGCAGATTGCGATTGAGAATTGGCAGCATGACCTCAATATTGGTTCAGTAGTTCGTACCGCAAATGCTTTCAACGTCAGCGCTGTTCACATCATCGGTAAGCGTGATTGGAATAAGCGTGGAGCAATGGTGACCGATAGGTATCTCACGGTCATTCATCACCCTACTGTCGCAGATTTCGCACAATGGTGTCGCGAGAAATCACTGCCGATCATCGGCATCGACAATGTTCCTACCTCTCGCAATTTAGAGGGGTCTGATCTCCCTGAAGATTGTGTACTGCTCTTCGGTCAAGAAGGTGCCGGCATGTCCGATGAAGCAATTGAAATCTGTGAGGTTCTCTATGCAATCGAGCAGTATGGATCTACCCGCTCAATGAACGCATCAGCTGCTGCGGCAATCGCCATGTATCACTGGGCGCTACAGCACTTGCCTCGCAAGAACTAGTTCAGCGCTTCCTTTACTGATGCGAGTCGGCGTTCGACTTCGTCCGCCTCTTCGATTCGCCCAAGTTGACGCATAACAACTGCCATCTGGCTCTCGATTTCGATAATGAACTCAAAGTCCTTGGCATCATCTTCTGCTGTGACTTGCAGTACGTTATCTAAGGTTGCGAGGCCATCTTCTAACTTTCCAAGCAAAATCTCTGCGCGACCTAATTCGTAGAGGGCGAAAGTTTCGCGGCGGTGATCGTGACCGGTTTCAAATACATCCATCGCTTTTCGAGCGGCTTCCAGAGCTTTCTCACCGTCACCAAGTTCGTTGTAGCAAGAAGCAATCTTTTGATCGCATCGCGCAATATGGAGGACTTCCTTCTCGGCTTTGAATGTTGCGCGAGCTTCTTGGAAGCAAATGATTGCCTCTTCGTAATTCTTAAGTTCGCGATGTGCGCAACCAATCAGGTGCATATCGTTTGCTGCACCGATGTTGTTGCCATCAACAATATGTTCCTGTGCACACTCGTACATAGTCTCAATAACTTTTTCGTAATTCTTTGATGAGTACCACCATTCGCCCAATGTGCAGGCGAGTTCAAGTGCTATCGGAGATTTATTCTCACGTAAGAGTTCAACTGCCTTAGACATCGCAGTTGCTGCCTCATCCATCCGCTTTAATTGATTGAGGTTGTAACCAATCGCTGAATAAGCTTGTGCCAAACCTTCGCTATGGGAACTGGCGCCAAGTTCTGAGTAGATGTCGCGGGCTGTCTCGGCGAGAGCGAGCGCCTCGTCATATTGACCGCGGGCAAAGATGCGAGCACTGAGTTCGTAATACGTCTCTGCTCGCTCTTCGCCAGTGACCTCAGGGATTCGATCCCAGAGCATCTCTTCCGTCAGAATCTCGTCGTTGCCGTGATCATCATCGCTATTGCTCAAGGCCGAACCTCCCGGTGTGAAACTCTCTCGGATTCTGCAAGCACTCTAGCCCTTTCCACGCTCGCCGGTCGGGCATTTCGAGTTTCCAAATGGTTAAAACTCCCCTACCCTTCTACTTGCAAACGGTTTGCATCTAGGCGGAGGGCTCGGAAATGCATATTCCTGATGGCTTTATTGATCTAAAGACTTCGGCGACATTCGCTGTCATAGGCGCCGCCGGCGTTGGGGCCGCGCTCAAAGGTGCAAAGCGCCAGCTCTCCGAGAAGAGCGCACCACTTGCTGGCCTTACTGCGGTCTTTGTCTTCGCAGTTCAAATGCTCAACTTCCCGGTCGCCGCTGGCACTTCTGGTCACCTCTTAGGCGGTGTACTTGCTGCCGTCCTTGTTGGTCCCTATGCAGCATCTCTTGTGATTACCGTCGTTCTTATCATTCAAGCATTTCTCTTCGCTGACGGTGGATTGACCGCTCTCGGTTTGAGTATTTTCAATATGGCCATCATTGGGGTCTGGGTGGGTTACGGAATCTTCCTGCTCGCAAAGAAAGTCCTACCGAAGAAGAAAGCATCGGTGGCAGTTGCCTCTGCAGTTGGCGCTCTTATCTCTGTTCCAGCAGCAGCTGCAGGTTTTGTTATGCAGTATGCAATCGGCGCAACTGCAACATATGAAACTTCTACAGTATTTACTGCAATGATCAGCACACATATTCTCATTGGTATAGGTGAAGCAATCATCACTTTCCTCACCATCAGCGCTGTGCTCGCAAGTCGCTCTGATCTTGTCTTTGGATATACCGCTCGTGCTGAAGAATTGGAGATTCGATAATGGAAAACGTCTCTAACAAGAAGTTTTACCTTGGTGGCCTTGTCGTCTCCTTGATTCTCGCTGGAGTTGTCTCTTTCTACGCCTCTTCACATCCAGATGGACTTGAAAAAGTTGCTGGAGATATTGGATTTATTGAGACTGCAAAAGATCCAGCAACTGCAGGAAGTGCTCTCGCCGATTACGGTGTTGAAGGAATTGAAAACGAACGCGCTTCTGTTGGTGTAGCGGGAGTAATCGGAGTTGTGGCAACTGGTGTAATCGCTACCTCATTCTTTATGTACCTCGGTAAGCGAAAGAAGAACTAGGGTTTGATGCGCGAAAGTGGTGAAGCTGCCCACGGTCACCACCACGGACATGATGTCGGCGAACGGCTTTATATTCACCGCCACTCGCCTATCCATGATTTGCCACCGCATCTCAAGATAGTTTCATTCCTGGCATTTCTTATTATCTGTGTTGCAACCCCGATTGAGAATTACTGGGCATTTATAGGCTTTGCCGCATTGATTTTAACCTTACTCCGGGTCGCAAAACTGCCAGTATTCACAATCGCAAAGCGCGCCACCATCGAAATTCCTTTCTTGGTCTTTGCATTCTTGATGCCTTTTTTCTCAGCTGGTGAGCGATTTGAAATCCTGGGCATTGAAGTCTCGCGCCCTGGTTCAATCGCAGCCGCTTCAATCATCGCCAAGGGAACTCTGGGTGTCCTCACTGCGATCTTGCTCTCTGGTTCAACGCCAGCACGAGAAATTCTGCGCGGCTTTGAATTATTGAAGATGCCATCACTACTCGTCCAAATCATGACCTTTATGTTGCGCTACTTAAACGTCATCACTGATGAGATGGAGCGCATGAAAGTTGCTCGTCTATCTCGTGGTTTTGAAGAGCGCGGAATTCGCGATTGGAAATTTATCGCAAGCACGGCCGGTGCTCTCTTTGTTAGATCCTACGAACGCGGAGAGCGAGTGCACACCTCAATGATTGCGCGTGGCTATGAGGGTGAACTTCCAAAAACTGAGCATCCTCTCATTTCTCGTTCTATGAAAACTCTTGCCATCTCTATTCCAAGCCTTGCTTTATCCATCGCTATCGTAACTGGAGTCTTGATATGAATAATCCTTCCCTTGAAATCACTGGACTAGCGTTTGCATATCCAGATGGAAATCAGGCTCTCTTCGGTGTAAACCTCACTGTTGCAAAAGGTGAGCGGGTAGCGCTATTGGGACCCAATGGCGCTGGCAAAACCACATTGGTAATGCACCTCAATGGAATTCATGCTGCACAAAAGGGTTCGGTAAAGATTGCCGGCACCACCATCGATGCGTCAGATAAAGCAAATCTCAAGAAGATTCGCGCGCAGGTCGGAATTGTCTTTCAAGATCCCGATGATCAACTCTTTATGCCAACAGTGCGAGAAGATATTGCCTTCGGCCCTTACAACATGGGCTTTCGTGGTGACGAACTCGATCGGATTGTGAACGAAGCGCTAGCGCAAGTTGGTATGTCTGATTTTGCAGGTCGCGCACCACACCATCTCTCATTTGGTCAGCGCCGTCGTGTTGCAGTTGCAGGCGTGCTCGCCATGAAGCCAGAGATTCTTGTACTAGATGAACCCTCTTCAAACCTTGATCCAGCAAGCCGTAGAGAGCTCGCAACGATTTTGGCTTCACTTGATGTCACTATTTTGATGGTGACGCACGATCTGCCATATGCACTTGAATTATGTGATCGCGCGGTTGTCTTAAGTGGTGGCCTCATTGCGGAAGATAGCCCTACCCGCGCACTTCTGGCAGATGGCGAAAAGCTTGCAAAGTATCGCCTGGAATTGCCTGCCGGCTTTACCGTTACCGCTTAAATACTTTTATTCGCTCTTGTGCGACTGCTGCACCGAAGAGCACCACTAGAGCGCCCACCGGCTCGTGCCAAGAGATCTTCTCTCCCAGGAAGATAATGCCTGCAACTACTGCGACCACCGGTGTCAGATAGGTAACGCTGCTCGAGATCGCGCTACCTGCTATCTCCATCACTCTAAAGTTCCATAGGTAGGCAAAGCCACTTCCAAAGACCCCAAGTGCAATCATTGAAAGCAAAGGGCTGACTGTTATCTCGCCATCCGTGATTCCAGTTGCGAGATAGAAAGGAAGAATTGTTGTTGTCGCCAAGAGAAGTTGGGTCGCGACAATCGCCTCAGGTTCGATGCCGAGCGGCATGACAAAGCGTCTGGTGTAGGGATAGGAGATGCCATAAAGCGCAACTGCGATAAAGAGAATCAGTACCGCCCACCATGGGTTGGTACCAAGTCCATTCCATGCGCCAAGAACCACGAGTACCCCAGCAAAGCCAAGGATGAGTCCAATTACCTGAGCTTTATTTGCGCGCTCTGATTTATTGACACCCAGGATTGCGATCAGAGTCATCAGTGGAGTTACTGCATTGATAATTCCGGCGAGAATTGAGGTGACCTCGGTTTCAGCCAAGGCGAAGAAGATTCCAGGAAAAACATTGAGCAAGAGACAGACTACCCAGATATGAAAGAGCGCCTTCTTATTGCGAGGTAAGGCAATCTTTCGATACCGCGCGAACCCGTAGAGAGTAATGGCGCCCAGTGCGCACCGTACAAATGCAACGCCAATCGGGGTGAGAAAATCTAAGCCTTCTTTGATGAATATAAATGAGCATCCCCAGATAAATCCAGTCAGAAGATAGAGCGGCAACCACGATCCAGTTTTCTTCACTCGCAGAAGATACTAGAGAGCGTATTCAAGGGATGTTAAAGAAGGGCGAGATTGAGTGCTTTCTTTGCTGCTTCTTTACGATCGCTGACAGCGAGGGCTTGATAGATGCGCATAGTCTCGTGACGAATCGTGCTAACGCTAAATCCGAGCTCGGTAGCAAGTTCATGGTTGGTTTTTCCTTCAACCATCCCGGCAAGAATTGATAGCTGGCGCTGGGTCAATTGTGTGGCACCCGTATCTGCGGGAGAAGTTTGCGCTAATGATGATTTTCTTCCATCGTAGCTAAGCGAAAGATAGAGCGATGTTGGAATTGCATAATCAAGTACGACCGCTTCAGCGCGGTGAATATCTTCCACTGGTGAGGAAAACCGAACAGCTAGGTGACCTTGCATTGCTCCACGGCTACGCATTTGAAACATTAAAAGCTTCCTGTCGTTAGACCAGTGGTTTGGATTTCTACCGAGTGCGATATCAGCAGCATCGTGATCCCAACTGCGCCACTCTTCGCTAGAAAAAGTCTTTCCTGTACGACCATCTTCAAAACCGTATCCACCGATAAAGGTGAGTGAATCATCATCGTTGAGTCTGCCAATGCGGGCGCAACAGGCGCCGAATGTGACAAGATGTTCAAGCACGAGCGCGCGCGTGATTTCATCAGGGGTTGGGTGGTAGCTCAACCACTCAATGTAACTTCTTATCTCATTCATCCCCTGGACCCTCTCAGATTGCTCTGACATGGATACCGTAGGGATAGCCCAGTTTTTATGCGAGGTGATAACTGGTTTTGACCAGTCAAACTCTGACTGGTCGCCCTCTGGTCAGGGAAATTAGAGATTTAGAGGGTGGCGGAGAGCTTTCTCAACTGATCAATATGACCAGTGAGGTGACCATCGGCCTGAACGACGAGGTCAGCCAAAGTGACCAAGGTGCCATCTTCGCGTTTCATTGTGCGCTGCCACTTGTCGTCATCAATCAAAGAAAGTGTTTCGAGAATCATGGTGCGGATACCAACAATTGCTGCAAGTGATTTATTCACCGTACGTTTTTCGTAGTGGAGAACTTCTGGATACCACTCTTCATTAAAGAGGACGAGATGTGGATTATCAGCACCGAGGGTGAGGAGAAAACGTCCTGCAAAGTGTGTCTCACCATCGCTGAGGTGATGCACGATATATGCAGCCGACCATTCACCTGCTGGTGCAATCGTTCGACTACGTTCTGGGAAAAGCGCAAGCGCATCTAAGAAATCAGTTGTGTGCTGTTGAAAATTCTCAAGCGCTTTATGCATTTATCTTCCAGTTCCTCTCGTGATATAGATTGATTTCAAATGATCTGGCACATTTGCCAAGGAACCCGGGAAGAAAGAAATTTCACTTTCAGAAGAAATGCGCCATTCAACGTTAAGTGCTATCAGCGCCCGTAAGAAAACTTTCGCCTCTATTTCTGCAACATGATTGCCAAGGCAGGTATGCGGACCAAATCCAAAGCTCAAATGTGGGTTGCGAGCTCGAGTGAAATCGATTTCAGTCGGATTTGTGTAAACGGTTTCATCAAAATTTCCTGAGATAAAGCTGATCTGCACATACCGATCTTCCGGAAGTTCAAGAGCGCTGCTCTCTGGAACGGTTGTTCTCGCCATTGCTGGTAGAGGCGTTAAAAAGCGCAAGAACTCCTGCACTGCACTATCAATTAATTCAGGTTGATTTCGTAATTGATTAAGAGCTTCAGGGTTATTACCAAAGTGCCAGACCATTCCCGTCAGCAACTTGACCACTGTATCTCGTCCGCCAGCTAGCAAGACTCCTGCAATGCCTTTGAACTCTACTTCGGATACAACTTTGCCTTCAATTTCCAAATGAGCAATCTGTGAATAGATATCCGATGAAGGTGTTGCGATCGCCTCTTGGTAAACACGAGCAAGGTAGGCATGGAGCATATCTCCACTGCGTTCTGGACCGGCAGCAGTCCATACATCTGGCCCCCATGAGACCCATTCATCCACATCCTGAGGGCGGCTATAGATGACCCCAAGATTCTTCATCACTAGCGGCAATGCCAACTCGCTCACAACTTCGCGATTGCCGGCTGTAAAGAAATCGCGAAGCGCATCTGTGGCAATCGCCTCGAATGCTGCCACGTGCTTTTCGATTGCTGGTCGCACAAAGAAGGGGGTAAGGGCGGTGCGGAAGAGATGGTGACGCGGAGGGTCTACTTCTAGTGGCAGTTGTCGATAATCGCGGACATCCGCGTCGCCCTGTAGATCGGAAGAAAATTCAGATGTATTGCGAAGTGCTTCTCGGACCGCTTTATGTCCAGTGATTTCGCGATGGATTGGTACTTTAACTACAGCCATAGGTTGACCATAATTAAGGCCTCACAGAGAGTCAAGGGTCACCATGAACAATATGTCGGCAGTTGCTATCTTTCCAAGTATTTCGGCTGAAAATCTCGATGAATTCAAGAAGTTGATTTCTCAGATGCTTCTTATTATTAAGGAGCAAGAGTCAATCCTTCGATATGAAATTTTCTTCAACCATGACTCCACTCGATGCGTGATTTTAGAAGAGTATTCAGATCCGGCTGGAGTCATCGAACATGTAAATAAGAATGCGGCCATCCTAGAAAAGTTGGTCGCTCTCGGTGGAGCTATCGACGGCAGCGTCTTTCCAATGAGCCAAGAGGGCGAAGCGCTAGCCGAGATTCGTGCCGGGTGGGATACAAAGATCCATAGCTACTTTGCTGGCAAGAGGTAGCGTTTAGAACTTGCAGCCTGCGTAAGCGAATCTTGTCTTCGCTAAATTAAGGTCACGAACGTCAAAAATCGCATTGAATTTCTCTCCGCTCTTGAGTACAAACTGCATTCTCGCAGTTCGAGCTTTTGAAAAATATGTCGCTAACTCTTGAGCTTTCACAGAGATTGCGAGGGTGCCTTCAATTCCGATTCCCATAGTTTTATACTTTAGTTTTTTATTGAGGCCGCTGTTCTGAACCTGAACTTGCATAAATCCAGGATCGTCAAGTGATAAATCGTCATGCGCTGATCCGGTCTGCATCAATGAAAAACTGATAACGAGTTTCTTCTTTGTACATTGAAGCAAAAGGCTTGAAAAATGTGTGTTATCTGGAACTCGGTAATTCATCAATCCAGTGTGATTTACCGGGCCGATTCCGTCGATCCAGTATGTTGAAGCATAAGAGGTGAGACCAGATGGAGAGTTATCTGATTCTAATTTCCAATCGGCGATTGCGGGCGTCGTGGCCGAATTAAAAAACAAGACCATTACGCTCATCAATATGACTTTTATTTTCATCGAAGTCTCCTTGCAAGTTTCGCCAAATTCTACATCTCACAAATTTATTTTTTGCATTCCACCATATAGAAACTAGGTGAGTGGGCCCTGTCGGGCTCGAACCGACGACCCACGGATTAAAAGTCCGTTGCTCTACCGACTGAGCTATAGGCCCCACTGCTGAACAGGCTCATTTGTTTAATTAGTTAAGCATTTGAATTCTGTTTAGTTGGGTCATCTTATGCCATTTTTCGAGTGGTTACTCGACAACTACTCGACAAGACCCCAACCCTTATTTTGACTTGCCTGCCACAGTTTCGCAGGCAAAAAGTAACGCCAGGAAGTTAGCTGCAACCACTCCTTGGAGCATGGCATCCGTTGCCTGCTGGCCAGACTGGCCGTTAAAGGTGTCGCTCTGCACTTGTTGACCAAGGTCCGCCAAAAGCTGGTGGGCTGTGAACAGCATTCCTTCGTCATACTTCGAATCCAGATTCTGATCTATAGGTTTCCCCATGTTTCGAAGGATGGCATTTATTAAATCTGTTTCAGTTATCTGCCACTTTGCAAATGCTACATAGGCGTCTTTCAGGGAAGTCATCTGCTCTGCTGATTGAGTCATTACTTCACGAACAAATTCTTTATCCCAAAGTGGCGAATACTCCTTGGCAGCTCCTATGGCAAACATGTTAGGTAAGGCTGGTGCACCCAAGGTGGCTGCATAGAGGTTTAAGACGCTAAGAAGTGCACCGCCGAATCTTGGCTGGTCAGCGATCAACTGAGTTGAGGAAACCTTGCTCCCAAGTTGGGCTGCAATTACCCCAGCGTGATAAGGCAGTGGCTTATCTTCAATTTGCTTCTTCCCAAAAATTCCCATGGCCTATTTTCGCATGTAAGGGATGCTGCGGCAATGGTGCAGAGGGGCTGGCAAGGCTTCAAAGCCAGCCCCTGGCAGTTCTATTCATCTACTTCTTGTCGCTCAAAATTCTTTGGGCTTAGATTTATTCGGGCCGTGAAATCGTCAAAGGCAAATCCATTTGTAGGCCTACAGTTTTCTTCAAACGGCGGAAAAGGCCAGCCATAGAACTCAACAACACCTTCGGATAAAAGATAATGACCCATACCTGGGAAACAGGCAGGGCTATTCATGACATCTATAGGCCTTCTTCCGTACTGCCTGGCTAGCTTTTCAACCTTCGGATTAATCTTGATATACAAGATTGAACATTCTTCTCCCCCAGTTACATAGGCCATTTTCAGAACTGGCTTGAACCCAGACTTTTCTGCGACTCTTCTACTTGGTTTGTTCTTCTGGCTAATGTGCAAAGCCATGAAGTTCAAATTTTTTCGATTGAACGCAATTTGCTCGGCATAGGCAAGCCCTAGTTCGCCAACACCTTTATTGTGATAACCACTTCGAACCCATCCAATTACCTCAGCCCCAAATTGCCCAAAGCACATTCCGAAAGACATATGACCCAATAATCTCCCTTTATCAAAAAGTCCATAATGGTCAACGGGGTCTTTGAAAAGCATATCGCTGTAAGTCATTGCGTAATTAAAAGGGGAAATATTCTCAAATAGCTCCCCATAAGCTAAGTATTCATAATTTGAATCAGTGCTTTCATGGGCTGCGATTTTAAATTCCTTTATATCAAGAAGAGAAAGCATCCTCCATTTAACTTTTCGCAAGTCAAAATCATCTTCTGTTTTTTCTAATTCCATGTGTAAGCCTTTTACTATTGATTCACACACAATTACTATGGATTCTTAGTCAACTAGATTGCATGTGATTACGCATATCCACTCGGATTGCTTAATCAATTTTACAATTTCTCATATTATGAAGCGATCTATGTGCGCTCTAAGTAATTTGCATCTTTTGCCAGAATTGCAGATCATCCACAAAAAAAATTTATTAACATTTTTCAGAATTCCCGCCTTTGATGGAGCTCTAAAGTCATTTATTGACGCCACTTTCAGTTTTTGTCAGTGTGACTAGGTATCCTGTAGCTATGTCGAAGTTTCTCTTAGCAGTCAGCCATCCTGAGCTTGCCGCTCAGGCACATGGCTGGGATCCTTCGAATGTTGCAACCAATACGCATAAGAAAATGGATTGGCTATGTCCGTCTGGACATGTCTATAACGCAAGTGTTGCTTCTAGAACTTCCAAACAATCTGGATGTCCTTTCTGTTCTAACCAAAAAACGCTGGCAGGGTTTAATGACATTGCTACTACTCATCCTGAAATAGCCAGAGAAGCTTTCGGCTGGGATCCAACAGAATATGTTGCAGGTTCCCAAAGAACTTTGGAATGGAAATGCTCTCTCGGTCATATATTTTCGATGAAGCCAACTTCAAGAACTGCACAAAATCAGGGCTGCCCTTTCTGTGGAAAGCAAAGGCTTTTAAAAGGATTTAATGACTTTGCGACTACTCATCCTTTGTTAGCTAAAGAGGCAGATGGTTGGGATCCGTCAGAATTAATTTCATCTGGCAATAAAAAAATGGATTGGCGTTGTGCAAACGGGCATAGGTATGCAAAGACAATCTCCTCAAGGAAATCTGGGTCGGGCTGTGCTGTATGCGCCAATAAACAAACGCTGGCAGGGTTTAATGACATAGCCACAACCCATCCTGAGATTGCATCTGAGGCATCTGGTTGGAATCCAAACGAACTAACTTACGGCTCCAACAAGCTCGTTAAGTGGAAATGCTCAGAGGGCCATGTTTGGACTGCTTCGCCAGCAAGTCGAACAGTTGAAAATTTGAAATGCACAGTTTGCAGCAGAAGACGACTTAGCTCTGGCGAACGGATTCGAAAGGTAATTCCGTCAATCAATGACCTTGCGACTTTGCACCCTGAGGTTGCCAGCATGGCGCATGGCTGGGATCCGACCACTGTCAAAGCTAGCGACAAGACAGTTAGAAGTTGGATGTGCAAAGAGGGCCATGTCTCTAAATCTCAAGTGGTCACAAAGGTTTATCGGGGCAGTGCCTGTCAGTTCTGCAGTGGTCGCAAAACGATTCAAGGAGAGACCGACCTAGCCACAACTCATCCTTCGCTTGCCAGAGAAGCAGATGGATGGGACCCAACCCAATACTCAAAAGGCGCAAGGGACAAAATGGGTTGGAAGTGCGCTAAAGGCCACCAGTGGACGGCCATCATCAGCAGCAGAGCGGTTGCTGGAAGGGGCTGCCCATTTTGCTCTGGTCGCTATGTGATTCCTGGAGAAACGGATATTCAGACTCTTTACCCAAAACTGGCTGCCCAGGCAGTTGGTTGGGACCCGTCAGAAGTGCATGTTGGATCACCCAAGAAGTTGCTCTGGCGATGTGAACTCGGACATGAATGGATGGCGGCTGCCGCCAATAGGACACGAAACCAAACAGGGTGCCCTTACTGTGGAAATGACATTGCCCTGGCGGGATTCAACGACCTTGGGACAACTCATCCTGAAATAGCTAAACAAGCATTTGAATGGGACCCAACAACTGTGGTCTCGGGAAGCCACAAAGTAAGAAAGTGGAAGTGCGAATTAGGTCATATTTATTCAACTCCCATTCACCAGCGTGCTCTTAGCGGTGGTGGCTGCATGATTTGTTCTGGTCATCAAACTCTTGTTGGTTTTAATGATTTAACAACTACCAATCCAGAATTGATTTCTCAGGTTGATGGTTGGGATCCAACGCTTTATGTTAAAAAGAGTCATCGGGTCATGTCTTGGAAGTGCGAACTTGGGCATAAATGGACAGCAAGAATTTTTAGCCGAGCAGCAGATGGGCGTGGATGCCCAATATGTTCAGGTTTAAAAGTTTTACAAGGATTCAACGATCTAGCGACAACTCATCCTGAACTGTCTGCTCAAGCTGTTGGATGGGACCCAACTACTGTTTCTCGAGGCACTCAAGTCAAGAAAAAGTGGCGGTGTGAATTCGGACATGAATGGATTGCTTACGTGCATTCTCGAAGCCAAGGGATTGGATGTCCATCATGTTCCGTTTCTGGCTTCGATCCAAATAAAGATGGCTGGTTGTATTTTCTTTCTCATCCTCATTGGGAAATGCTTCAAATCGGAATTACAAATGTTCCAGACGACCGCCTAGGTAGTCACAGAAAACTTGGATGGGAAGTCCTCGAACTTCGTGGACCTATGGATGGACATCTCACTGCACAATGGGAAACCGCAATCCTCCGAATGTTGAAAGCTAATGGAGCGGATCTATCCAATAGTTCGATTGCTGGAAAGTTTGATGGCTACTCTGAAGCATGGAGCTCAGTAAAGCTTTCATTCTCCTCAATCAGAGACTTGATGCAAAAGACCGAGGAGTATGAAGCTTCTTTACCGCCAAGCAAGAGCAAGGCCCCGAAGTAGGCGCCATTCTTTTAGAATTGCGCTCCACTTGTAACCCAATCAACTAATTCGCTTTTCTTGAAAACAAGCTTTCTTCCAATTCTATGACTTGGCATTCCAGAATGGTCATGATTTTGATATAGCCAGCTCTTTCTAATTCTAAGAAATTCACATGCTTCATCCACAGTCAAGAAGGCCTCTACAACATCATTCACTTTTTGATTCCTTTTCCTTTAAAGCTCTTGGATTAGTTCCAAGTGCTCTTGGATTAGTTCCTTTTATCCTGGAACCAGTTCTCTTTAACTTACTTTTGCTTATTTCCATTTTATTTTTCCAATACATGTCAGGTGTTTCTTTAATATCTTCCATTTGATTCCCTTTTCTCTATATCTCCAGAAGTTTAGGAAAAAAGCCCCTTACCCCACAGAAAAAATTCTTAGGATAAGGAGGCATCTTCCTGAACTTTTAAACATCTCCGTCGTTCAGGGTAAAAAGCCCCCACAAAAAAGCATTGTGTTGCACTAAGCAGTTTGTTTCTTGGAAACTTACTTAAGAAAACCTAGATTCTTTAACACTAATTGTTAGCGAAAGATTTTGTTAATAGTTTTACTTAACAATAATTAAATTATACACGACTCAAAATTAAAAGTAAATAGTGGAAAACAAAATTAAAAACATGCAACATATGTTTAATTAATTATTTATAATAATCAAACAAATGTTTATTTAGTAAAACTCAAAATGATTTGCAGCCCTCTAGAAAATTTCAAAAATCATTACCCATGTCTGAGTATCAAAAAAGAGTGAAAGTGTCTGTATGGCCCCTTAGAAAATTTCTGAGAGGTACTCCTGCAAACACTCATGTTCTCAAGATCTGAAATCCATTAATTCTCAAGATCTGAGCTTTGTTATCTTTAATTAGTTTTATCTTGTAGGGATTTCCCTACAGCGTTTGAACTCAAGGATGGGGAGCTGGCGATTGCCCTCCACAGGGGCATTCCCTGGCCTCCAGAAGGGCCTGGGAGGGTGGCTGGAGGTTGTCCTTGCCCCTTCCTGGGTCCCAATCCTGCTCCCCAATTTGTCAGTGGGGCCTGTCAGTCTTCGGATACTGGAGGAGTCTGCCAAGAACGGCCCAGCCGTTTGTCAGTGGTCCCTGGGATAATTCATTGTCCTGAACAAGAAAGGACATGAATGAGCGTACGAAAGAGGAAAGACTCCGACAGCTGGCAGGCAGGATGGTCAAACCCAGAAGGTAAGTGGAGAACTAAGGACTTCCCTACTAAAGCCGAGGCTGCCCGATTTGAAGCCCGAATGAAGGCGGAAGTTCAAAAGGGGGATTACACAAACCCCCATGCTGGCAAGACATTACTCAAAGATGTTTATGCCAAATGGAAAGAGTGCAATCAGCAGCTAAAGCCAAAATCCATTGCGGATGCCGAGTCTCTTTGGAGATGCTTTGTTGAACCAAAGTTTGGCAACAGGCAAATTGGAAGCATTTCACGATCTGATGTTAAAGCGTGGATTGCAGATGGGACCTCGGCTACAGGAAAGAAGGCAAGCGCAAGCAGACTGCGAAAAGCCACTTTTCTGTTGTATGGCATTCTCAATGAAGCTGTTGAGCAAGAGCTTTTGGGCAAAGTTTCTCTTGGTAAAACAAAGGGCTTGATTCCAAAACTCGGTGAAAAGAAGAAACATCAAGTGATTTCGAATGAAGAACTCCAACGACTTGCACAAGCTTCTGGTGATTACGGATTGCTCATCTTGGTTGCTGGAACTGTCGGACTTCGATGGGCAGAACTGGTGGCCCTAACTCCTGAGGACTTTGATTTCAAAGAGAAGACAATTTCAATTTCTAAGTCTTTGAGTGAAGTCAATGGATCTTTTGAGTTAGTTACCACAAAATCGGGTAAGCCAAGAGAAGTTCCAATTCCCGAAAGTCTTCAAAGAGAATTGAAGTTGAAAGTTGTATCTACGCCAGCAGGTAAGAATGTTTTCTCATCTTCAAAAGGCGATTTCTTGCGAAGCAGTAACTTTGCCAGAAGAGTCTTTAAGCCTGCACTCAAGAAAGCTGGACTGCCTAACATGAGGTTTCATGATCTGAGACATTCGGCAGTCACGAACCTCTTAGCAAGTGGAACAAGTTTCATATCCGTCAGCAAGATGGCAGGTCACGCAAATCCATCAACCACCATCAACATCTACGGACATGAGACAGATTCACACCAAGAATTGCTTCGAGATGCGATTGATGAGAGCTTTGCTCAAACCGAACTCGACAGATTCTCGACAGAGAAGAAATCTAAGTCAGCATAAGTGGAAATGAAATGAGAAATCACGCTTAAAAAACTGTGGGCCCTGTCGGGCTCGAACCGACGACCCACGGATTAAAAGTCCGTTGCTCTACCGACTGAGCTAAAGGCCCCACCGTCTGCAGCACGCTGCAAACGTAGCGAATCTTACGCTATCTAATTAGAAGGTTGAGCCATCGATAACGAAGCGGTACTTCACATCACTGGCGATGGTGCGCTCATATGCCTTGTTAATGTAGTCAGCCTTAATGACCTCCACATCGCTGAGGATGTTGTGTGCGCCGCAGAAATCAAGCATCTCCTGCATCTCTGGGATGCCACCAATCATCGAGCCAGCCATCGAACGGCGAGCCCCAAGGAGTACTCCTACGTGAACGGCATATGGCTTACCAGGAAGACCAATCACCACAAGAGTTCCATCTTGCTTTAAGAGATTGAGGTATTGGTTGATATCAATCTCTGCGCTGACTGTATTGAGAATGAGATCAAAGCTCTTTGCAATCTTCTTAAAGTTTTCTGGATCCTTAGTTGAAACAAAGTGATGCGCACCCATGGCGCGTGCATCTGCTTCTTTAGATGGTGAATGCGATAGCACCGTCACTTCAGCGCCCATTGCCGCCGCGAATTTCACACCCATGTGGCCAAGGCCACCGAGTCCCATCACTGCAACCTTTGTACCCCGTGTGACATTCCAATGCTTAATCGGCGAATACAAAGTAATTCCGGCACAGAGAAGAGGTGCGACCCCGTCGAGCGGCAAGTTCGCTGGAACATGTACTGCATAATTCTCGTTGATGACAAAGCGATTGCTATAGCCGCCCATCGCGACCGTCTTTCCATCGCGCTCGTAACCGTTATAGGTGCCGGTCATTCCTTCATTGCAATATTGCTGTAAACCCTTAAGGCACTGCTCGCACTCGCCGCATGAATCGACGAATACACCTACTCCAATATGGTCTCCGACTTTGAACTTGGTAACACCAGAACCTACCGATGTAACAACGCCGGCGATTTCATGTCCCGGAACCATCGGGAAGATAGCGGGACCCCACTCTTCCCGGACCTGGTGAATATCTGAATGGCAAATGCCGGCATATTTAATGTCGAGTTCGACATCGTTAGCGCCTACTTCGCGGCGATCAAATTGGAATGGAACTAGGTCAGATCCTGCTGAAAGCGCTGCATATCCCTTTGTATTCATTTCTCTAGCCTATCGAGATAAGTATCTGTAGTCTCATCGAATGCTCATCCTTGAACAATTTCAACCCGTAGCCGATAAGTTCTTTGCTCTTACCGCCGAGCAACCATATGGAGGCGCTGCTCTCTGCATCTATCAGAATGGCTCTCCTGTCCTCGATATCTGGGCTGGCGAGCAACGACCTGGAGTTGCTTGGGAAGAAGATACAAAGTCAGTGGTCTTTTCAACCTCAAAAGGCTTGTTATCAATTATTGGTCATTACTTGATCCAACAAGGATTACTCGATCCGGATGAGAAAGTTGCTCATTACTGGCCCGAATTTGCAGCTAATGGCAAAGAAAATGTCACTGTTGCCATGATCATGCGTCACCGTTCGGGGCTAAGCGCTGTGCGCGATGATCTTACATTTGACGATATGTTGAAGCTCACTCCAGTAGAAGATGCACTTGCTCGACAGAAACCAATCTGGGAGCCGGATACAGGATTCCTCTATCACGCCGGAACAATTGGTCATTTGCTTGGCAAAATTTATTTCAATATCACTGGCAAACGCCTCAATCAATTGTTGCAAGAAATTATTGCCAGTCCTCTCGGGGTTGAAGCCTATTTTGGAACGCCTGCAGATATCGAAGATCAAATCACTTACCTCAAGAGCGACAATGCGCCTTTAATTGACTATCCATTTGAATCACCGTTGTACTGGAACCGGCGAGCTATGTCATTTGGTAAAGCATTTGTGGGACATGTTGATGACTTTGTTGGAGGTTTCAATGATCCTCGCGCACATCAGATGGAATTTGCCGGAGCAGGTGGCGTGATGAATGCACGCGCAATTGCTAAAACCTATTCTGCACTTGTCCAAGAAACGGATGGGATTCGAATTCTCAGCGATGAAACTGTTAAGAAAGCCATCTCTCGACCAAATGTCGGAGCGAATATCTACGGCGATCCTGCGCCATATCCGATTCACTCACTTGGATTTATCGTTGCAAATCCAGTGCACTCACCCGTTTTGAGTGAGACTACCTTTGGCCATGACGGGCTAGGCGGACAACAGGGCTTTGCTGATCAAGTTCACAAAATAGGCTTTGGATACTGCACTAACTGGATTCCAATGGTCGCAGATGGAATGGCTCGCCACCGCGAAATCACAAAGGTATTGGCGGCGGTACTCAACAATTAAGCAGATGCGCGTTTGAGCCGATCGCGAATCGCAATCGCAATTCCTTCGCCTTCGGGTTGAATAACAACAACCTGATCGATTCCTTGTGCATCTGCTTCACGGAGTGCGCCATAGAGTTGGCGTGCAAAATCTTCATTGTTAATAGGTGAAGCTAGACGCACTACGCCTTCTGGTGTTGGAGTTGTATTTAATGCAATTAACCCATCACCCGGACGTGGATAGCCATCAAGTACAACCTGAGCAGATGGCGCATAGTGATGTTCAAGTGAACCACTGACGCGAATTACATCGTCTCGATTAACAACATTGACTCCGGTGACCGCTTCAATCATCTCTACGGTAATTGCACCAGGTCGCAAAATACGTGGCGCATTTGCTGTGCAATCAATAATCGTTGATTCGACACCTACCTGTGAAGGTCCACCATCAAGAATCAAATCTTCAGAGTCCAAGAATTCATTGAGCTCTTCAACCACTGCTTGCGATGTAGTGGGCGAGACATGGCCAAAGCGATTGGCGCTAGGGGCTGCCACACCTTTACCACCAATCTTTTTAAACTCATTTAAGAATGCAAGTGCGAGCGTGTGGTCAGGCACTCGCAACCCGACTGTCTCTTGCCCCCCGGTAATAAAGTCTTTCGCTAATTCGCTACGCTTGAGAATTAGGGTCATTGGACCTGGCCAGAAAGATCGCGCAAGATCAATTGCATAATCCGGGATTTCTTTCGCCCATTCAGCAATGTCTTGCGCATCGGCCAGGTGCACGATTAATGGATGATCCGCTGGGCGACCTTTGACCTGGTAGATCCGAGCAACCGCATCGCTATTGGTGGCATCAGCCCCGAGTCCGTAGACAGTCTCAGTTGGGAAAGCAACCAAACGTCCCGCCTGCAACTGCGCGGCAGCGCCAGCAAGGGCATCTGCGGTGCAGTGTGAGATGAATTGCCCCTGAGTCATAGGTGCAATTATCCCCCTAAATTGCGAGAAGATAACCACATGGAATCAAACGGCAGAATCAAGGTACTGCAGATTATCGCCCGCATGAATGTGGGTGGCCCTGCCGTGATTGTTGCTGACTTGATGCGTGGCCTTGATGCCACTCGCTTCGATCAGGTTCTCATCACAGGTTTCTGCGATGAGAATGAAGCTGACTATTTGGAAACAGTTGCCACCGATGTCCATGCAACGCGAGTAGGTGGTCTTGGCCGTTCTATCTCACCCATGGCGGATCTACGTGCATTCTTCTCTTTAGTTTCATTGATTCGTCGCGAACGCCCTGATGTCGTCCATACGCATACTGCGAAAGCTGGAGTATTAGGACGCCTGGCAACAATTCTCTCGGGCAGTAAAGCCCTTCGTATACATACCTTCCATGGCCATTTACTTCATGGATACTTTGCTGGCTGGAAGGTTCGATTGGTAATTGCAATCGAGAAGTTCTTAGCAACGAAGACAAATGTGCTTATCGCAGTTGGTAACCAAGTAAAGGATGATCTCCTTGAAGTTGAAATTGGTAATCGGGATCAATACCGTGTTTTCTTTCCAGGACTTCCTACCCCGGCAGAGATTGACCCTCAAGTTGCACGTAAAAATCTCGGCTTGGATGCAGAAGCCATTTACTGCACCTTTGTTGGGCGACTTACTCAGATTAAGCGCCCTGATCGGCTCTTAGATGTTGCTGCCGCATGCGTTGCGCGCAAACTTGATCTTCACTTCCTAATCGCTGGTGAAGGAGAACTTTTTGAAAGTTCTAAGGCGAGAGCTGAGCGCGAAGAACTTCCTGTAACTTTCTTGGGCTGGCGCAGCGACATCGATCAACTCTTTGCCGCCAGCGATATGGCGATATTGACGAGCGATAATGAAGGTATTCCGCTGACCTTGATTCAAGCAGCTTTTGCTGGGATTCCCATAGTTGCAACAAAGGTGGGCTCTATCGCAGATATCGTCGTTGATGGCGAGACCGGTTTTCTCACCTCAACTCAGGCAGGGGCGATGGCAAGTGCGCTCAGTGCCCTCGTGACTGATGAAGAACTTCGTTTTGAACTCGGCTCTGTAGGAAAAGCACATGCGGAGCGATATTTTTCATTGGAAAAATCACTAGCTGACCATTCATCTCTCTATGAGGTTTCACAGAATCGATAAGACATACTAAGGGCATGACAACATCACTTATTAAAAAGTCACTTCTCCTCGTAGCACCACTTGCTCTTATCGCAACAGTAATTGCGCCAGTATCAGCCAACGCTGCTACTTCGACTCGCTACATCACTGTAAGCGCAGAGGGCACAGTAAAGGTTGCACCAGATGCAGTACGTCTCACCGCAACTGTCTCTGTAGTTGCCTCAACAAATAAAGAGGCCCTTGCTGCAACTTCCAAAAATGCAGCTGCGATTCGCAAAGCTCTTCTCGCTGCGGGTATCTCAACAAAAGATATTGCTACCCAGAACATCACCGCCTACCCGGAATACCGTTACGAAACTAATGGTGGTTCAACACTCACTGGCTATCGCGGCTCACAGGTCTTCTCAGTGGTTATCCGCGCAGCATCTACAGCTGGCGCCGTCGTCGATGCAGTTGTAGCAGCTGGCGCCGATGCTGTTCAGATCAATTCCGTTGCACCATTTTTACTCGATACAGCAAAGGCAACCGAGTCTGCCCGCGCTGTTGCAGTAAAGAATGCCAAGGCGAAGGCAGCTTCATACGCCAAGTTGATGGGCGTAAAGCTTGGCAAGGTTAACTACCTCGTAGAAAACGGTAGCCCATCAATCTCTGTACCTATCTTTGCAGCGACCGCAAAGGTCGAAGCTGATGCAGCAACAGTGGTCGACCTCGGTCAGCAAGATGTGACCGTCTCCATCACAGTGCAGTGGGCTCTCTAATTGCAAGAAGGTTCAAAGCGTCTACAAGGGATTCTTCGAACTCTTGTTAACGAGGGCTCACTCACTCAAGAACAATCTGAGTTAGTGGGCTCTCGCTTTGATGCACTTGAGGGATCCGATTCGCGGAAGAGTATCTTCGCTGAAATCGCTGCCTATCTCGGCGGCGCCTTTATCGTAATTTCAGCAATCTTCTTAGCAGCAACTATTTGGGATGAAGCACCTCGTGCAGCCCGGGTGGGTTCACTCGCTGGACTCTCTATTCTCCTCTTGGTTACGTCACACTTTTTAGGTGATGTAAATGCGATGCGCCTTCGGCTGACAAGTGTGCTCTCCATGGCTGCCGCAATCTCTGCAACCGCCGCGATTGCTTTCTCATATGAATCAGGAGATAGCGCACCGTGGGGACCTTTTCTTGCTGGTGCGATAATTTCACTCTACTCATTTATTCGTTATCGCCATGAGATATTGCATATCGGCGCATATGGCTATCTCTTCATCACTGGATTTATGGTTCTGAGCATCTTTGGAAAAATCGAACCAGAGGATAGCGTTGCATATCCAATGTACTGGGTGATTCTCGCCAGCATCTGGCTGTACATCGCATACCTTCGAATGATTGATCAAACCCTTGCATATTTGATCAGTGCTGCCACTTTCTTTATTGCGACTCAATTTCTCTTTGCGACCGATCATCGCCTCATCTCGTATCTTGTTGCAGTAACTTCTGCATTCACCTTAGCCCTGCTATTTTTCCGCGAACGTCGTTGGCCATTAATGCTGGGAGCTGTTGTCATCACAACCTTCTCCACCGGCGAATTTGTCGCTGCAACCCTGGGTGGCTCCCTCGGTGCTCTCCTTGGCCTCTTGGCTGCTGGAATCGCTCTCATCACCACTTCAATGGTGGCAATTCGTAAAGCCCCGCGCTCTTAATTCACACCCGATATCGACCAAGGAGCGGGTTTGGAGCATGAGTGCCGAGCCTGTATTCTTTCCCAGCCTCGAACGTCCCCATCGTCTAGGGGCCTAGGACATCGCCCTTTCACGGCGGTAACACGGGTTCGAATCCCGTTGGGGGCACGTAGTACCAGCAGTAGATGAAGAAAAAGCAGTAACGGCTTTGATTTATCAAGGCCCGGTAGCGCAGTTGGTTAGCGCGCCGCCCTGTCACGGCGGAGGTCGCGGGTTCAAGTCCCGTCCGGGTCGCTAGA
>JACCDS010210190.1_pt1 | contig 88088 bp, 88 predicted proteins | sample 7446441 | NCBI WGS metagenome assembly JACCDS01 (sample SAMN15323445, study PRJNA562643) | freshwater metagenome | isolation source: river surface water | place: USA:Blue River Watershed | collected 2017-08-17
ATGCCCTGGAGATCTCTGAGCAGACCGAGATCTGAAGTTGGTTAAAGCGGCCGCCCTTACCTCGCGGCGGGGCGGCTCACGTCACGTCCGCTCTTGGACAACACATCGACCTTCGCAGTTCGGCCAGGAGTTGTCACTCGCGCAGGCCTCAGGGCTTCGTGATCGGACAGCTTGCGTCGGCGGCCCAGTCGGAAAAGCTCAGGTAGTACGCATGCACCTCGGTCTGCCCGGCCACGACGGCGGCGAGCGCCGCCAGGGCGGCACGGCCGCCTGCATCGCAGTGCGTTACCACGGGAGCTTCCGGATCGAGACCTGCCGCCAACATCTGGCTCTGCAGCTCCGGCGCGGACTTCAAGGTCCCGTCCGCTTGGAGCAGCTCCGCGTGAGGCACCCACTTCGATCCCGGCAAGTGACCACCCCGTGCGTTCGCGCGCAGGTCCACACCGTCACGTTCGGCACGGGTGCGCGCATCCAGAACCTGCAGCCCAGCGTCCAGGCGCTCGCGCAACTCGACGCGCTGGATCAGTCGCACGCGAGGCTCGTACCCGTCCGGGCGACGAAATACGACGGCGTTCGGCGAGCTCGGCGTGCGGTCCGGAGCGAAGTTCAGCTGCCCGATCAATGCTGCCCAGCCGCCATCCAGCACCCGCGCATCAGCGCCATGCCACTGGAGGATGAACCAGGCTCGTGCGGCTTCGGTCATGCGGCCATCGTCGTGCACGACGACGGGCCGACGGCCATCGATGCCCAGCGCGCCGATCTGCGCAGCCCAGAACTCGGCGTGCTGTAGGCCGCCATCGGCCGTGCGCGCGAGGCTCTCCCAATGCTTGATGTCGAGATGGAAGGCGCCGGGCCAGTGGCCCGCGTCGTAGGCGCTGCGGTCCCGCGCATCCAGCACGATGGCGGCGGAGGCGCCGGCCAGTTCCGCGGCAGAAAGCAGAGGATGGGATGTCATGAAGAGGCCTCGTTGAACGTAAGTGACGAACGGGTGCGTGAGGCGATGCTGCCGTGCCGGGGCCAGTGCGCCATCGACGCCTTCACGCCAGCAGCCAGCCTGCAAGGGCACTGAGCGCGACCACGATCAGCGGCGAGACCTTGGCGTGGACCAGCAGCCCGAAGGCGGCCAGCGCCAGGCCGAAGTCCGCGCGCGAGTGGATCGCACTCGTCCATACCGGGTCGTACAGCGCCGCGCCCAGCACGCCCACGACAGCTGCATTGATGCCGCCCATCGCGCGTTGCACGCCATCACGTTGACGCATCGCCTCCCAGAACGGAAGAGCGCCCGCTACGAGGAGGAAGGCTGGAATGAAGATGACCACCAGCAGCGCGAGCCCGCCTACCCAGCCGCCCAACGGAGCGGGTATGGTCGCACCCAGGTAGGCCGCGAAGGTGAACAGCGGGCCCGGTACCGCCTGCGCGGCGCCATATCCGGCCAGGAAGGCGTCGTTGCTGACCCACCCAGGGGGCACCACGCCCGCCTGCAGCAGAGGCAATACGACGTGCCCGCCGCCGAAGACCAGCGATCCCGCGTTGTAGAACACCGCCGTGGCACTCAGCCACAGCGAAGGCTGGGCTGCTGCCAGCATCGGCAGCAAGACCAGCAATGCCGAGAACGTCGCGAGCAGCACGGCGCCCGTGCGGCGACCGATACCATAGTCCTGGTGCGTAGCCGGCGGCAGGTGCTGGAGCTTCAGCGCCCAGCGACCCACCAGCCCGCCGAGCACAATGGCGCCGATCTGCCCGGCCGCAGTGGGCACGGCCAGCACCACCAGTGCCGCGCCGATCGCGATGCCGGCGCGCAGCCGGTCCGGGCACAAGGACTTCGACATTCCCCAGACCGCCTGCGCCACCACGGCCACGGCCACGACCTTGAGCCCATGCACGGCACCCGACGAGGCCAGGCCGGACCACTCGGCCACGCCAAAGGCGAAGAGGATCAGCACGATGGCCGACGGCAGCGTGAAACCCAGCCACGCGGCCAAGGCACCCGCCCAGCCCGCGCGCCGCAGGCCGAGTGCCATGCCGACCTGACTGCTCGCCGGGCCGGGCAGGAACTGGCACAGCGCCACCAGGTCGCCGTAGCTCTGATCGTCGAGCCAGCGCCGCCGCTCGACGAACTCGGTGCGGAAGTACCCGAGATGCGCGACGGGCCCGCCAAACGACGTGAGGCCAAGCTTGAGGAAGACGAGTAGGACCTCTAGCAGGGAGCCGCGGCCCATCGGTTCAGCGGGGGGTGCGTGGTTTGCGGGTTCTGGCTGGGGCATGGGCCTTGTCCTCGGGTAGCGCCTCCCCGACCAGTTCCGCCAGTCGAGGCTTCAACTCTATGAGTGCTGACCGCCCCAGCTCGGTAGCGCCGTAGTACCTGCGCACCTTGCCCGCCACGACCTCGGACTCGCTCACCAGCAGGCCGTCCTGCTCCAGGCGGTGCAGCAACGGATAGAGCGTGCCGGGGCTGAGTTGGTAGCCATGGCGAGCCAGTTCCTCGGCCATGCCGGCGCCATAGACCCGCTCCGAGACTGCGTGATGGAGCACGTGGACCCTGACGAAGGCCAGAAGGATGTCGCGAACTGTATTGGTCATCGTTATCGGTATCCGATACTACCAGTGGAGGCGATCGCGGGGTCGAGGTCCGCATCCCGATGCACACAAGTGGCAGCAACGGGTCGGGAGCAGGCATCGGCCAAGGTGGCCGCGAGGGACCGCTCCCGCTGCTTCGAAGTCATTGGTTCGCTATCTGGACGGCGGGAGATGACTCCAGCGCTTCCAACCTGCTTCGACAGTCGGCGAGATCCAACGCCATCTGTTCAAGTTCCGATAGCCTCTCCTCAAGGCTGGCGAGTTCCGTCTCGCGCTCGCGTTCCCGTTCGGCGCGTCGGAAGATGTCATTCACCAGCACATAGAACAGGAAGCCCAGGGCGATCCTGGTCGACGGACTGGCATCCACGACGCTGTAGATGCCGAGGCCGGCCGCGACGGGGACCGCAAAACTCAGGATTGCGCTGAAAAACTTCATGGGGTCACTCTGTACGGTTGGTGCCCAGGGCGTCCTCCGGGCGGGATGCGCTCCGGCCTCATTTCCCATTCAAGGGCGCCGTCACAGCAGAGCGGACGTCCAATGATGGTCAACTCTACAACAATCAGGTGCGAGGCTTGCGGAGCCTGGGGCAGGGTGCAGGTGCCCGACTGCACGCCCCGTTTCCCGGGATGTCGGGTATGCGGCCCGGCGAGAGCAGCGTTGGCAGTAAACTGTTTTTTATTGACGAGAATTGCAGCCGTGGCCCTGCGGACGGCAAGACCTCGACCTTCACTGATCCATTCGACCCATGGCAACGCTGACCGACGACGACTGGAAGCGGGTCGAGCCGCTACTCAAGAACATCGACCCCAAGCGCCAGCGTGCCGCCTACCAGCACCTGGTGCGGGGCGAGACGATGACAGCCGCGGGCGCGCCCTGGGGATACACGCGCCAGGACGTCAATGTCATCTGCAAGGCCGTGCTGCGCTGGTTCGAGACGTTGCAGGCTATTCCCGAGCGCCAGGTCCCTCCCAAGGGCTGGGTCACGTTGGACGTGATGGTGCCGCGCGACCGAGCCGACGAGGTGCGCCGGCTGGTCGCCGCGATGTTCCCGCCCCCGAACGCAGCGCCAGCGCGTGCGCCAGCCAAACCGGCGGCGCCGCGCCGCGCGCCGGCTGGCACGCCGTCAAAGAAAGTAAAAAGAGTTGACTGACGCCTGAGCCGTCCATGATGCTGGCCCCTTTGGGGCAAGGCAGCAGACCCGGCATGGCCACCAGGTTGTCATCGACCAGCGCCCGCCGTGCGAGGCCCGCCCTCACGTGGCTGGACCGGCCTTGTTCCCTGACGCTGTCGACCGGTGCGCTCGAGGCGCTCAAATGGCTGGCCCTGCTGGCCATGGCGGCCGACCATGTGAACAGCTTCTGGTTGCAGGGTCGGGTGGGGGCCTTGCAGGCCACCGGCCGCTTGGCGTTTCCGCTGTTCGCTTTCGTGTTGGGCTACAACCTGGCGCGGCACGAGCCACCGGTGGTCCCACGGCTGATCGGGCGACTGCTGCTGGCGGGCCTGGTGGCGCAGCCGTTCTTCATGTGGCTGACCCGCAGCACCTGGCACCTGAATGTTCTGTTTACCTTTGCGCTGGCGGCGGTCCTGCTGGCTGGCTGGTCGCGTGCGGCGTCGCGTCCCGGGCAGGTGGCCTGGGGGGTCGCCGGCCTGGCCGGCGGGTTCTTCGTCGAATTCGGCTGGTACGGTGTGGCGCTGGTGGTGGCCGCGCAGCAGGCCTGCCGCCGCCAGACGCGCGGTGCCCTCCTGGCCCTGGGGGCGGCCTTGCTGGCCTTGACCCTGTGGCTGGTGTCGGCCAGCGGGCCGGTGGCCTGGGCGGGGATGGCGGCCTGGCCGGCCGTGCTGCTGGTGCGCCAATGGGCCCCCGCCTGGCGTCGCCGGCCGGGTGTCTTCTATGTCTTCTACCCCCTGCACCTGGCTCTGCTGGCCGCGCTCCCACTTTTCCTGCGTTGAGTCCCCCGGGCCGGCAGCCGGCCGGCCGGGGTAACCCGGGGCGGGATTGCCTGTGAGGTCCCAGCGTCTCACACCGTTCTCGCGTTCAAGACCCTGCGCGCGGGCCTGCGGCCCGTGCTCGGCGAGTCGCCGTCGCTGCGCGCCAGCGAGTCTTGAGCGCTGCGCTGCGGCGTGAGGGCCCGCGGACGCAGGCAATCCCGCCTGCGCTTCAACCGGAGTCCCTCATGACCGACGTCCTCGACCACTACGGCCACGCCTTCGTGTCCGCCATCCCCAACGAGCAACTGGCGCAACAGGTGCCGGCCGCCTTCAGCGAACACGCCGCCGACACCACCGGCCCGGCCTATGTGTTCATCAGCACCAAGCAACTGATCGACGCCTTGCACGAGGCCGGCTTCGTGGCCACGCAGGCGCGCCAGGCCACCAGCCGCTGCAGCCAACCCGCTTATGCCCGCCACCTGCTGCGGTTCCAGCCGCGCCGGCAAGCGGTGACGCTGGTCGATGCCATCCCGCAGATCGTCCTGATCAACTCGCACGATGGCCGCTCGGCCTACCAACTGCGCGCCGGGCTGCTGCGGCCCATCTGCACCAACGGGCTGCTGACCCGGCTGGGTGACTTCGGACTGATCCACGTGGCGCACCGCGGCAACGTGGTGGAACACGTGGTCGACGCCGCCCTGACCCTGACGCGCAATTTCAGCGAAGTCGGCACCGTCGTCGAACGCATGCATGCACGCCAGCTGTCCCTGGAAGAGCGCATCGCGTTCGCGCAGGACGCGATGGGTGCCCGCTACCGCGGCCAACAGCACCAGCCCTTCGATGCGACCGCCTTGCTGCAGGTGCGGCGCAGCCAGGACGTCGGCGACGACCTGTGGCATGTCTTCAACGTGGTGCAGGAGAACGTGCTGCGCGGGGGCCTGTGCGGCCGCTCGGCCAACGGCCGCCCCATGCGCTCGCGCGCGATCCGCGCCATCCGTGAGGACGTGCGCCTGAACAACGACCTGTGGCAACTGGCGGTCGCCCGCCTGCCGGCCTGATTCACCTATCCCTTCACCCCCATGGGCCGCCCAGCGGCCCGTTTTCCATTGCAGGAGTCTTGCCATGTCCGACCTCGATCCCCTTCAAGCGGCGCTGGACCTCGAGCCCGATGTCGATGCGGTCGCTTTTGCCGAAGACCCGCCCGGCACCTGGTGCGGCCCCGACCTGAGCGAGGCCGATCTTCGGGCCCATCTGGACCAGGCCTGGCGCGACTCGCGCGCCGTACATCCCGCCCTGCGCCCGATGCTGCGGCGGGGACTTGCCCTGATGAAGCGCGCGGTGGCTGGCTCGGGGGCCGCCGGCCGCGGCCTGGGGCGCGAACCCCAAGCCGGCTTGGTCGCAGGCTGCGTGGCGGTGCCGATGGAACCGCCGTGGTGGTCGGTTTTGCAGGAGGGCTGCGCCGGGCCGGGTTGGCCGCACAGTGAAACCGCGGTCCACGTGCGCCCAGGCAGTGCCTGCTGCGCGGTGCATGTGCCTGGCGTCGGGTCGCTGGTGGCGCGCCAGTGGCCTGGGCAGCGGGTGCTGCACTTTGGGCTGGGCCGGGCGACGGAACTGCGCCCGAGTTACCAGGATGCGCCCCTTGTGCTGCGACTGCCTCAGCGGCTCTGGCGAGGGCTGTGCGTGGCGCAGCGACTGGCTCAGCAGGCCGACCCGCCGGTGACCGTGCCCGCCCTTGCGCACCGGGGCCGCAGCTACGTCATCACGTCGACGGGGCGCCGGGATGCCTGTCCCTACGCCGAGGCGTGGTGGGTGATGCCGCTGGCGCACTGGCGTGGGCGGACCTACACGGTGCGTGAGCATCGCCAGGCTTGGCATGAGGGCCGGCTGGAACGTGGGGACCAGCGTGGCCTGCGCGTGCGCGTGAGGGGCCAGGACGGCGTACTGGCGGGCTATGCCGAGATCTGGGGAACCTGCGAGGCCGGCTGCGAGCCAGCCCTCGATGAGGTGAAAGGGGCCGCCGGCCGGGAGGCGGCAGGCGATGACAGCGACGAGCCCGCGTAGCGGCCGCCGCGCCGGTTGCATCTGCTCATGCCGGTGGCAGGTGGCTGCGTTTGGTATCTATAAAACACATGACGAGAAGGTGAAAAGACTAGACTAAATCCGGGTCGAAACAGGACCCGCTTTCATCCACCCACACAGGAGCATCGCCATGAGCAAGTCTTCCATCCGCCTGGTGTCCCGGTCCATGACCGCCGACTCGCACGACGCCGACGCCGCAGCCGACGGTCCCCGCCTGGACGGCCGCACCCGGGGGCGTCTCGTGCTGTTCGTCATCGCCGAGGCCGAGCGCGTCGAGCGTGGCCCGCTGATGCGCGGCTTCATCGAACTGCCCGAGGGGCAGGTCAAGGTCGCCGCGTGGATGAAGTGCGCGCGCGACAACGGCAACGAGTACCTGAGCCTGCGGGTGGGCAACAGCCTGCGCCGGGAGGAGGGCGACAGCGCCGACGGGGCCGATGCGGGCGAGGCGTGGGCGGTCGGTCCCTTCTACGGCCGGCTGTTCCGGGACGTGACGGCGACGCGGGGGGAGACCCGCCGGCGCTACTACGGCTTCATCGAAAGCGCCAGCCGAGTGGCCGAGGACCCCAGCTCGGGCAGCGGCGTCTACGAAACCGACTGGCAACTGCTGGTGCGCGCGCACCCCGAGGTCAGCGGGGATGGTCGAACCTCGTACATCAGCGGGCAGGTCTATCCCAAGGACAGCGGGCCGGCCGCCGAAGTCGTGGGCTTGCCGTTCTGAGTCGTTCCCAGGCCCCGGCGGGCGCCGGGGCGCTTGAACCGGAAAAGGAGTTCATCATGAAATGCGCAAGTCCCTTGGTGGGCGGCGCGGCGGCGGCCCCCTCGGCCCTCGAGCGGCGTTGCCTGTTCGCCCGGCTGCACGAGTTGCACGAGCTGGTGGTGCTCGCGTCGCTGGGCGCGGATGACGCCCATGGCCGCTATCCCCTGCCGTCCCTGGCGGAAATCAGCCAGGCGCTGCAGGACGCAGAACACCTGATCGCGATGGCCGAGCGCCTGGCCGCGCGCCACGTCAACTGAGCTCGGGGGCCGATCATGAAAGGCCTGTGGATCGGTCATCGCGGCCCTTGGGGTCGTCCAGTGGCCTGGACCTGCGTGCAACTGCCCGGGCTGGTGATTCGCCACTGCGGTCATCCCGGGGTGCGGCGCCCGTACTTCATCGCCGGTTACCCCGGCCACTATCGCCAACTGCAGCAAGCCAAGGCGGCGGCGATGCGCCTGGGCTGTTCCCTCTGACCGCTGCTTCAGTGCCGTGAGCGGGTGCCCAAGAGGGCCAGCCGCTTGCGGCGCGCCTGTTGGACGCGGGACCTCCTCATGCTCGCGCGTTGCCCTCGCCGTTCTCGGGTCCCCAAAACACGACCCATGTGGCGAAGTCCGCCGAGAAGTCCTCGAAGCGGTGCCAGGCTCCGGCGGGCACGAAGCAGCAGGTGCCTGGCTCGCAAGGATGGCGCTGGCCTTCCAGCACGAGCATGCCCGTTCCGGAGTGGATGAAGTAAAGCTCGTCTTGAAGGTGCGGCGTCTGGGGATCGTGTCCGACGGGCGCATACAACTCCACCGTCATGGTGCCGTGTGCGAGGGCCTGGACAAAGCGTTCTCCGTCGGGCCAGCGGTCGCTCACCGGCCCAGGCAGACGGCGCAGCAGCTCGCTGGCTTTCGCCGTACGGGGGGCCTCGTTGGCGGAGATTCCAGGCTCGGGTGTTTGCGAGGTCATCGGCGGGTGTATGTGTTCGGCGTGTCGAACGTTTTACGGTCTGTGAGCGCTTTGTGAATTGAGGGCAGGATAGACTGGCGTCAGCCAATGTAAGACAGCTCAAGGATTACAGCCATGGCCACGCCGACCGCTTCTCCCACGATCGGCTTGCGCGTGTCGGCTGAAAAGAAGGCCCAGTTCGCCGCCCTGGCCGCGGCCCAGGGACTGAGCGAATCCGCGCTGCTCGGCCAACTGATCGACCATGTCCTGGACGTGCCTGCGGGGCCCGTCGATTCAGGTCTGCCCACCGATTCCGGCACCTCCACTGAACGCATCTCCCTACGCCTGCGCCCAGGCGATCGCGGCCTGCTCACCGCCCGTGCCGCTGCACGGGGCATGAAGCCCAGTACCTACCTGGTCGCCCTGGTTCATGCCCATGTCCGCAGCGAGGCGCCGCTGCCGATGCAGGAGGTGAACTGGCTCAAGGCCTGTGTAGGCGAGTTGTCGGCGCTGGTACGGGTGATGCAGTCCCTGCGGCGTGCGGACGGGGTAACCCTCGTGGAGGGCTCGTCCATGGCCCTGCATGACCTGATGCAGCAGGCGCTGACCCGCACCGACCAGGTTCGTTATGCGATGGCCGACCTCGTGCGAATGAACCTCAAGAGTTGGGAGAGTGGCCATGGCTAAGCGCATGGTGGCGGTGGCGGCGGACGTGACGCCACTGTTTGATCTGGTCAGTCACGGACGCGCCGGCCCGGCCGACTCCTTGCGCCTGTCGCCGGCGCAGGTCCAGGCGGTGGCGTGGACGGTGCAGCGGGTGCCGGAGGTGATGGTGAAGGTGTCGGGCGGTGGCCGGGACGTGCGCGGCGTCCAGGCCCACCTGCAGTACATCGACCGGCACGGCAAGTTGTCGGTATGCCTCGATGACGGGCGAGAACTGGTCGGGAAGAGCGTGGCCGAGGAACTGGCCGCCGAGTGGAACCTGGACCTGTCGCGGGGGCAGTTCCGCGCGGCGCCGCCACCAGGGCAACCGGACCGGCGCCCGAAGCTGGTGCATAACATCGTGCTGTCGATGCCAGGGCGGACCCCATCCGATGCGGTGTTCGCGGCTGCCAAGGTATTCGCCCGCGAGCAGTTCGGAGCGGGCCATCGATACGCCATGGTCTTGCACACCGACCAGGCGCACCCTCACGTACACCTGGTGGTAAAAGCCGAGCATGAATTCGAGCCGGACCAAAGGCTGGCCGTCCGTAAGGCGACCCTGCGGCAGTGGCGGGAAGCTTTTGCCGAAGCGCTACGGGCCCAGGGGATCGCAGCCAATGCGACGCCTCGGCAGGTACGGGGTGAGGACCGCCTAGTGTTGAAGGATCCCATCCATCATCGGCTGCGGGCCGCGAGTGCGTATCAGCAGTTGCCGGTGCATGAGCGCGAGCGCCGCGGTGAGCCGGCACCGTCACGCTTCATGCGCCAGAAAGTCGAGCAGGTTGCGCGTACGCTGCAGGAGGGAAGCTGGGACGCTCCTGCCGCCGCGACCGATCTGGCTGCGACTCGCGAGGTCATTCGAACGCGCTGGCACGCCACTGCGCATGCGCTGCGGCTGCAAGGCGAAGTGAGTCTGGCAGAGGCTGTCACCCGATTTGCCCATGACCTCCCTCCGGCCCAGTCCGACCAGGCCCTGATTGCCCAAGGGCTGTTGTGGCAATTGGAAGGTATGCGGGATCCCTTGCTTGAGCAAGGGCGGGGCCGCGAGCCCCACGGACGGCGGGCGGACCCCCATGATTTCCGCCCATTCAGCCGTTAGCGTCCCCGTACTCGAACGCTGTCGGCGTCAGATGGGCCGTCTGCCATAGGATGGGGATCCCTCGCGGTTGCACGCTGTTGGCAACGCTCGCGGTCAAGGCTTGATCGCCACCTTCAGCACCCCATCGCGCTGGTGCGCAAACAGGTCGTAGGCATCGACGATGTCGTCCAACCTGAACTGGTGCGTCACCATCAGCCCCAGGTCCAGCCGGTTGGAGGCCAGCACGTTCATCAGGCGGCGCATCCGCTCCTTGCCGCCCGGGCACAGGGCCGTGTTGATACGGTGATCCCCCAGACCGGCTGCGAAGGCCGACAAGGGAATCGTCAGGTCGCCGGAATAGACGCCCAGGCTGGAGACGGTGCCACCCGGCTTGATGGATCGCAGCGCGGATTCGAAGGTGGCCTGGGTGCCCAGGGCCTCGATGGCCGAATCGGCCCCTCGGCCACCGGTGATCCTCATGACCTCGACGATCACGTCGCAGTTCTTGTAGTTCAGGGTGACGTCCGCCCCGAGCTTCTGGGAGATCTCCAGGCGATGGTCGTTGCCGTCCACGGCGATGATGGTTGTGGCTCCCAGCAGGCGGGCACCGGCCGTCGCGCACAGGCCGATCGGCCCCTGTGCGAAGACCACCACCGTGTCGCCGATCCGGATGTTGGCGTTCTCCGCCCCTTTGAAGCCCGTGGACATGATGTCCGGGCACATCAGCACCTGTTCGTCCGTCAGGCCATCGGGAATCGGCGCCAAGTTCGCCTGGGCATCGGGAACCAGGACGTACTCTGCCTGCGTGCCGTCGATCAGGTTCCCGAAGCGCCAGCCCGCCGTGGCCTTGAAGCCGTGACAGCCGCAAAGGCCCTGGGGAATCAGGTAGCTGCCGTCCTGGGAGGGTGCACCGTCTTGCGCCGCGTAGGAGTTGAAATTGGGGCAGATGGCACCGGCGATGACGCGTTGCCCTTCGGTGTAGCCGACCACGGCGCTCCCCAGCTTTTCGATCACGCCCACCGGCTCGTGGCCTACCGTCAGCCCCTTGGCAACCGGGTACTCGCCTTTGAGGATGTGGACATCGGTGCCACAAATGGTCGTCGTCGTGATCCTCACCAGCGCGTCATTCGGTCCCACATCGGGGATGCGCTTGTCGGTCAGCTCGATGCGACCGGGCTCCACGAAAACGGCTGCCTTCATCATCTGGGTCATGAACGTTCTCCTGTCTGGTGGGAAGCAAAAGCAGAAACTGCCGGGGCCTGGCCTTCACGGTTGGCGCTGAGGTGCCAAAGCACGATCACGCTCATCACGGCTGAAAAGAAGCACCACACCGAGATGAACCAGTACGCGTAAAAGGCATACGCCGCCACCGCGGAGATGAAGGCGGCCACGCCGAAGACGGCCACGCGGCGATGACTCGAGACCATCAGGCTGGCGCAGGTCCCCAGCAGGTAAAGCGCCATCGTCAGACGCACATAGAAGTGCGGCGAGTCGTAGAAGATGTGATGCTCCACCACCCGCGCGGTGATGGGCAGGCGCATCAGCATGGCCAGCAGATACAGGCCGACGGCGGCGCCCGCGATGGCGATGGCGCCGATCACCCTGCGCCGTGCGGCAACCGGCTCGATGGCCAGGGCGGCCAGTGGCACATAGACCGGCCACAGGACATGCGAGAAGAACGAGTAGGCATGCGTGAGGGCGATGTTCCAGCCAGGCGCACCGTCCGGCAAGGTCATCCAGAGCGCGCCCTCCATCCCCTGCTGGATCCCGAAAAGCACAGGAATCCAGGCGTAAGGCAGTTCAGCCCGGGTGCGCGCCTTGCGCACCGTCACAACCCCCAGTGCGACTAGCGCCACGCTGGCGGTAAAGCTGGCCGAAGCGGAAAAGCACATCAAAGACCTCGTTGTCTTGTGTTTGACAGCCCTTGGCCTGCGGTCGGGCCGCGGAAGGAGTGCAGCGCTGGGCCGCGGGGGCGAAGCCCACCACGAACCAGCCATCTTGGAAAGCGCGCAGCCAGCCAGGCATAGACGAGGTACTTGGCCAGCTTCCCGATCCATAACGCACTGATCACCTCAAGGACCGGTAGACGGGAAATCGCCGCAAAGACCAGTGCTGGCGTCAAGGGCAGTGGCAGGGCCGCGATAACTAGCAAGGAGACGACGCCATACCGGCCCAGCCAGCCGGTGGCGTCGCGCCACGCTACGGAACGCACCATGTCCGGATAGCGCTCGATGAACTGGCTCCACCCCAGATGGTGAAAGACCAGGTAGAGGATCACCGCCCCCGCGGCCGCACCCAGGCTGGCGCCGGCCGCGATCAGCAACCATCGGCGCGGCACCAGGAGAACCGAGGCCACCAACAGGCCGGCAAACGGGACCGACATGGACAGCGTGGCGGCCATCGCCGAGGCCGCCACCACGACCGGGAAGGCGCTGGAATCGGCCCAACGGGCGAGCGCCCGCAGCAAGCTGGTCTCCAGGCTCAGGCGCAACATATATCCGCCCGTGCCTCAGCGCTGGCGCTGGACGGGTCGCTGGCCCAATTCCACGGCCAGAGACACGGACTCGCGGCCACGCAGCACCTTGATGCGCGCCTGGGTGCCCGGTGCGATCGCCGCCGTTTCGGCCAGCAGGGCGGCACTGTCGGGGATGTCCTTGTCATTGATCGACAGGACCGTGTCACCAGCCTTGAGGCCCGCCCGGTCGGCGGGGCCGCCACGCTGCACCGCCACCAGGGCCGCGCCTGCCGGCGCGCCCGAAGCTTCCCGGACGACATCACGTGAACTCACCCCCAGCCAACCGCGCCGCACCCGCCCCGTGGCGATGATCTGTTCCATGACCTGACGCGCCACGCTGACCGGGATGGCAAAGCCAATGCCTTGTGAGCCTCCGCTGCGCGAATAGATGGCCGTATTGATGCCCACCAGGTGCCCGGCGGTGTCGACCAGGGCGCCGCCGGAGTTGCCGGGATTGATGGCGGCATCGGTCTGGATGAAGTTTTCGAAGGTGTTGATGCCCAGGCGATTGCGCCCCGTGGCGCTGACGATGCCCTGTGTGACGGTCTTGCCGACGCCGAAGGGGTCGCCTACCGCCAGGACGATGTCGCCCACCTGGACAGACGTGGGGTCCGCGAATGTGATCGGCTGCAAGGTCCCCGCCTCCACCTTCAGCACGGCCAGGTCCGTCTCGGGGTCGGTGCCCACGACCTTGGCGCCCGAAACCTTGCCATCGGGCAGCATCACGGCGATCTCGTCCGCCCCTTCAACCACATGGTTGTTGGTCAGCACAAACCCCTGGGCCGCCACGATCACGCCCGACCCCAGGCTGGCCTGGCCTGCGCCCTCCTCCTCCCGGCCCTGCGGTCCCTGCCAGCCGGGCACACGGCGCGAAACCGCCTTGAGGGTGTAGATGTTCACGACCGAAGCCGAGGCCTTGCTGGCGGCCTGGCGGAACCCTGCTTCGAGCCGGCTGGCCACCGCCTTTCCCGAGGCGGCTGAAGCCGCTCCTGCCGGGGTGTGGGGTGCCTCCTGTACGGCCACCACGTCGGCGGCCACAGGTGCCTCAGGCCCGGACGGCCCAAAGGCACGCCACGCAACGATCACCCCTGCACTGATCGCGATGACTTGCGCCGTGAGTAGCCAAAGCCGCCGAAGGGCGGAAGGTCGTTCCTGGGTCATTTTCCGGACTCCTCCATCAGTTTCCCCATGGCCGCAGCCAGGGGCCGAGCCACACCGATCGCGTTGGATGAATGCGGCACCGTGTCGCAGGTCACAACACCCTGCGGGCCCGCCGCCAGCAACTGCGCATGGGCATCTTGCGCAAACAGCGCGTGCACGCCAATGCACCATGGCGGCGGCAGACCCACCCGACGCACATTGCCCACCGCCTCGATCATGGTTCGGGCGCTGGAGACGATGTCATCGATCAGCACCGGTTGGCGATCCCGCCATGTATCGACGTCGGGCAAGCTCACCTCCACGTCCCGGTCACCCCTGCGGGTCTTTTGCAGCACGGTGAACGGGGCGGCGATGGTGCCGGCCACCTCGGCCACCCATTGCTCGCTCTCCGAGTCAGGCCCGACCAGGAGCGGCCGCTCGACATGCGCCTGGATCCAGGCAGAGATCAGCGGAGCCGACGGCACGATGCGTGTCGGGATGCTGTAGATCTCGCCCAAGGCGTGGTAGCGGTGCAGGTGGGGATCCACCGTCACCAGTCCATCGAAGGCACGAGAAAGAAGCGCCGCGTAGGTGCGCGAGGTGATGGCCTCGCCCGGATGAAAGCGACGGTCCTGACGCAGGTAGGCCAGGTAAGGCGCCGCCAGCCAGACCCCGCACGCACCCAGGTCCCGCGCGGCATCGGCGGCGAACAGCAATGCCAGGGTCTTGTCGTCCGGATGGACCAGGCTGGCCACCAAGATCACCTCGCGGCCCTGGACGTCCGTGTCCAGGCGCACCAGGGACTCTCCATCGGGGAAGCGATGCCAGTCCAGCGCCACGCAGTCAGCGCCCAGCTCGTTGGCGAAGGTTTCAGCGAAGGCCCGGTCGTCGGGCAAGTGCAGGACGATCGGCGTCACACGGCCTCCGACACTTCGAAGATGGGCGGGCGCGAGGTCACGTATTGGAGTGCGTAGGCCAGTTCGCCCGCGGCCTGTGCGTGCAGGGTGAACAGAGGCTGGCCGACCTCCACACGATCGCCCAGGCGGACATGCACCTCCACCCCGGCGGCGGCGGCCAGTGGAGCGCCTGCGAGCTTGGCGGCGCGGGCCAGCCAGCGGTTGTCGATGCGGGTCAGGCGTCCGGCCGTGGCTGCCGTCACCACATGGCGGTGTTCGGCCAGCGGGATCTGGCGCATGCCACCCTGGGCGTCGCAAATGGCCTGGAATTTGGCCCAGGCCCGGCCGTCGGCCAGAACCGCCTGGGCGAGGCTGCGTCCTTGACCGGCGGGCACTGCGCCCCCCATCTCCAGGATGTCGCCGGCCAGGTCGAGCGCCCGCTGGCGCAGGTCATCGGGCGCCTCGGGCGCCCCACGCAGAACCGCGACCACGTCGCGCGCCTCGAGGGCGGGGCCGATGCCCCGGCCCACCGGCTGCTGGCCGTCCGTGATGCGCAGGGCCACCTGCAGGCCCAGTTGCCGGCCAACGTCCTGCAGGCGCTGGCCCAGGGCCCGCGCCGCAGCCTCGCTGCGCACCTTGGCCGTGGGGCCAACCGGCAGGTCGATCACGACATGCGTAGATCCCGCCGATGCCTTCTTCGACAGGACGGAGGCGACCAGTTGGCCCTCGCTGTCCAGGTCTAGGGGACGTTCGACCCGTATCAAGACATCGTCCGCCGGACTCAGGCGAACCGCCCCGCCCCAGACGATACAGCCACCCGTGGCATCGACGACCCGGCGCATGGCGGCGATGTCCAGGTCCACGGGCGCCAGCACCTCCATCGTGTCGGCGGTACCGGCCGGGGACGTGATGGCACGGGAGGATGTCTTGGGCATGGTCAGGCCGCAGGCCGCCACGATCGGCACCACCAGCAAGGTGGTTCGGTTGCCCGGCAAGCCGCCGACGCAATGCTTGTCCACCACCACCGGGCGATCCCATTGGAGGCGTTCGCCCACCCCCACCATGGCCCGGGTCAGACCGACCGTTTCGGCCAGGTCCAGCCGGTCACCGGCGCAGGCCGTGATGAAGGTGGCCAGATGCAGGTCCGAGTAGTGGCCCGCTGCCACGTCGCCAATGATGGCCGCGAATGCCGCGTCATCCAGGCGATGGCCGTAGACTTTGGAGCGCAGCAGGCTCAGGGAGTCGAGCGGCGCGGCGTGGGCCACGGTCAACCACTCATCTCCCACTGGCTGCAAGGTGGCCCAGGCCGCCTCGGACAGACCCGCCGAGCCATGGGCCAACCAGTCCCCGTGCACCACGTCCAGCGTGGCGACGATCTGGCGGCCGCCGCAGCTGACCTGCAGGCGCGCCTGGGTGGTGAAGCCCTCGGAACGGCAGATCGGGCAGTCCTGCCGCATGTAGATCACTGGCTCCTGGCGGGTCTCGATGCCGGTGCGCCAGGCCCTCAGGCGGTTGCCGGCATGATTAGCGTGAGGGTCCAATTGGATGGTAGGCAGCTTGGTCATGTGAGGTCGACCGTCTGGAGGTAGTCGGGGACCCGGGCTGGCCAGCCCAGGTCGTGCTCGATGCGGGCCCGCATGGCGTCGGCGGCCGCGGGTTCGCCGTGGGTCACGAAGGTCTGTCGTGGCGGGCGCTCGAACCCGCGCATCCAGGCCAGGATCTCGTCGGCGTCGGCGTGGGCCGACAGGTTTTCCAGGCTGGCGACTTCCGCACGCACAGGCACCTCGATCCCGTGGATCCGGACGCTCTTGGCGCCGCCCAGGATGGCCGCGCCCCGGGTGCCGCCGGCCTGGTAGCCCGCGAACAAGATGGTGTTTCGGCGATCGGGCGCGAAGGACTTGAGGTGGTGCACCACGCGCCCACCCGTGGCCATGCCGCTGGCGGCAATGATCACCAGGGGACCCCGGCGCGCGCTCAGGGCCTTGGAGTCCGCGACGGAATTGACCAACGTGGCCGCATGGCACATACCGCGGCATTGTTCAGGGGTCAGCCGGTGCTCGGCCCGGTGCTGGTGGTAGATGCGGGTGGCATCGATGGCCATCGGGCTGTCCAGGTACACCGGCAGGTGGTGGATGTCTCCACGCTCCTTGAGCAGGTGCAGCGCATAGAGCAGACTTTGGGCACGGCCGACCGCGAATGCCGGAATCACCACCACGCCGCCGCGCGCGGACGTCCGATTGATGACCTCGGCCAGCTTCGCCAGGGTGTCCGAGTCTTCGTGCTTGCGGTCCCCATAGGTGGACTCGACCACCAGGTAGTCGGCACCTGGCACCTGCACCGGTGGACGCAACACGATCTCGTTGGGACGGCCGATGTCGCCGGAAAACAGGATGGACCGCTGGCCGTCGTCCAGGCGCACGAAGGACGAGCCCAGCATGTGCCCCGACGGGTCCAGGCAGGCTTGCAGGCCGGGGACCATCTCCCACGCCTGGCCGAACGGCTGGGGCGAGAACTGCGAGAGGCAGCGCTCGGCATCTTCCTGCGTGTACAGCGGAAGCGCCGGCTTGTGCTTGGAGATGCCGTGGCGGTTGGCGTAGTCGGCCTCTTCCTCCTGCAGGTGGCCGCTGTCAGGCAGCAAGATGCTGCACAGGTCGAAGGTGGCTTGGGAACAATAAACGCGTCCCTGGAAGCCTTGGCGCGCCAGCAGCGGCAGGTAGCCGCTGTGATCGATATGCGCGTGGGTCAGGACCACCTCATCGATGGACTTGGGCTCCACCGGCAGCGGCTCCCAGTTGCGAAGGCGCAGGTTCTTGTAGCCCTGGAACAGGCCGCAATCGACCAAAATACTGGAGCCGCCGTGGCGGATCAGATATTTGGAGCCAGTGACGGTGCCGGTAGCTCCGAGGAATTGAAGTTGCATGGCGGACTCTCCTGGTCAGGGGTGTCACTTCAAGGTGGACAGGCCAGGCACGGCCGTCGGCGCCGCCCCCGACCGCCTGCGCAGTTCGGCCTGTTTCACCAGGGCGTAAAGGGCGGGAATGACCGCGAGCGTGAGGACGGTCGAAGAGATCATCCCGCCCACCATCGGCGCTGCGATGCGGCTCATGACCTCGGCCCCGGTCCCCGTCCCCCACATGATCGGCAGCAGGCCGGCCATGATGGCGACCACGGTCATCATCTTGGGACGCACCCGTTCGACGGCGCCGTCCATGATGGCCTCGTAGAGGTCGCCGGCGCTGGGCGACGCACCCTCGGACTGGCGCTTGCGCTGGATCTCCGCCCAGGCATGGTCCAGGTAGATCAGCATCACCACCCCGGTCTCGGCCGCCACACCGGCCAGCGCGATGAAGCCCACGGCCACGGCCACTGAGAGGTTGTAGCCCAAGACCCACATCAGCCAGACCCCACCGACCAGTGCGAACGGCACCGAGAGCATGACGATCAAGGTCTCCGTGAGCCGCTTGAAGTTCAGGTACAGCAGCAGGAAGATGATCAGCAAGGTCACCGGGACCACGACCTTCATCTTCTGCACGGCCCGCTCCATGGACTCGAACTGGCCGCTCCAGGTGGCGTAGTAGCCCGGCGGGAAGTTGACCTGGTCGCGCACCGCCTTGCGCGCCTCGGCCACGTAGCCTCCGATGTCCCGCCCCCGGATGTCGACGAAGATGTAGGCCGACAGCAAGGCGTTTTCGGTGCGGATGCCCGGCGCGCCCTTGGCCACCTCCACGCGGGCCAGTTGCCCCAAGGGCACCATGGCGCCGTCCATGGTGGGCACCAGCACTTCACGGGCGATCTGTTGGGGGTCCGAGCGCAGCTCTCGCGGGTAGCGCACCGTCACGCCAAAGCGCTCCCGCCCTTCGACGGTGGTGGTGACCATCTCACCGCCCAGCGCCGTGCCGATCACGTCCTGCAGCTCGCCCACGGCCATCCCATAGCGGGCCAGCTGGGCGCGGTCCGGTTCGATGTTCAGGTAGTAGCCGCCCGTGAGGCGCTCGGCGAAGGCCGAGGTCGTGCCGGGCACCTGCTTGACCACCGTCTCGATCTCGCGCGCCAGGCGCTCCATCTCGCCCAGGTCCTTGCCGAAGACCTTGATGCCGATCGGCGTGCGGATGCCGGTGGACAGCATGTCGATGCGGGCCTTGATCGGCATGGTCCAGGCGTTGGACACACCGGGGAACTGAAGGGCCTTGTCCATTTCCGCAATCAGCTTGTCGGTGGTCATCCCCGCGCGCCACTGCGATTCGGGCTTGAGGTTGATGACGGTCTCGAACATCTCGGTGGGCGCCGGGTCCGTGGCCGTATTGGCCCGCCCGGCCTTGCCATAGACCGAGGCCACCTCCGGGAAGCTCTTGATGATCTTGTTCTGGGACTGCAGCAGCTCGGCCGCCTTGGTGATGGACATGCCGGGCAGCGACGCAGGCATGTACAGCAACGTGCCCTCGTTGAGCGTGGGCATGAACTCCGATCCCAGGCGGCTGGCCGGATAGAACGAGACGAGCAGGACCAGCAGCGCCGCCGCGACGGTCGCCTTCTTCCAGCGCATCACGCCGGCGATGATCGGGCGGTAGACCCAGATCAGGAACCGGTTCACCGGGTTGCGGGCCTCCGGCATGATCCGGCCGCGGATGAAAAACATCATCAACACCGGCACCAGCGTCACCGACAGCAGCGCCGCGCCCGCCATGGCGAAGGTCTTGGTATAGGCCAGCGGCGAGAACAGCCTTCCCTCCTGCGATTCCAGCGTGAACACCGGCAGGAAGGACACGGTGATGATCAGGAGCGAGAAGAACAGCGCCGGTCCCACCTCCTTGCAGGCCGCGATCATGGTCTCAACACGCTGGCCATTGCCATGCTCAGGGGGCAGCCGCTCCAGGTGCTTGTGGGCGTTCTCGATCATCACGATCGCCGCGTCCACCATGGCCCCGATGGCGATGGCGATGCCGCCCAGGCTCATGAGGTTGGAGTTCATTCCCAGCAGGCGCATGGCGATGAACGCGATCAGCACGCCTACTGGCAGCATCACGATGGCGACCAGCGCCGAGCGCACGTGCATCAGGAAGACCACGCACACCAGCGCCACGATGAGGCTCTCCTCCAGCAGCGTGCGCTTGAGGGTGTCGATGGCGCGGTGGATCAGGTCGGAGCGGTCGTAGACCGCTTCGATGCTCACGCCCTGGGGCAAGCCGGCCGACACCTCGGTGATCTTCTCCTTGAGGTTGTGGATCACCTCCAAGGCGTTCTGGCCGTAGCGGGACATCGCAATGCCTGATACCACCTCCCCCTCGCCATTGAGCTCGGACAGGCCGCGGCGTTCGTCGGGTACCAGTTCCACCCTGGCGATGTCGCGCACCAGTACCGGCGTGCCCTTGTCGGCCTTGACCACCAGGTTCTCGATGTCGGCGGTGCCGCGCAGGTAGCCCTTGCCTCGCACCATGTACTCGGCCTCGGCCATCTCCACCACCCGGCCTCCGACGTCGCGGTTGGATTCGCGCACCACCTGCGACACCTTGGCCAGGGGGATGCCATAGGCGCGCAATTTCACCGGGTCCACCGTGACCTGGTAGGTCTGGACGAAGCCGCCCAGCGAGGCGACTTCCGCCACGCCATGGGCCTTGGCCAGCTGGTAGCGCAGGTACCAGTCCTGCAAGGTGCGCAGTTCCGCCAGGGTCTTGTCCTTGGCCAGCACCGCGTACTGGTAGACCCAGCCCACCCCTGTCGCATCGGGACCGAGCTGCGGCGTCACGCCCTTGGGCATGCGCCCGGCCGCGAAATTGAGGTATTCCAGGACCCGGGAGCGGGCCCAGTAGATGTCGGTGCCGTCTTCAAAAATGATGTACACGAAGGAGGCGCCGAAGAACGAGAAGCCTCGTACCACCTTGGACTTGGGCACGGACAGCATGGCCGTGGTCAACGGGTAGGTGACCTGGTCTTCGACAACCTGAGGCGCCTGGCCCGGGTACTCGGTATAGACGATGACCTGCACGTCTGACAGGTCCGGCAAGGCGTCCAGCGGCGTGCGCATGACCGCCACCACCCCGGCGACCACGACAAACAGGGTGGCCAGCAGCACCAGGAAACGGTTTCGCCCCGACCACTCGATGATCTTCGAAAGCATGGTGTCTCCCGAAGATCAGTTGTGACCAGCGTGCGGACTGGCTCCCGCGTGCGGTTTGGTTGCGGACTGGGTCGAGGGCTTGATCGAGGTGATGACCCAATCGCCCTGCCCCCGCTCGACAAACTCGAAGGCCACCGTCGCACCCGGCTTCAGGCCCGCGAGCAATCCTGCATTTGCCACCTTGAATTCCATGGACATGGCGGGCCACTTGAGCGTCGGCACCGGGCCGTGCGCCAGCGTCACGGTGGCGGCCTTGGCGTCGATGTCCTCCACCTGGCCTTCGGCGCGGTGGCCCACAGGGGACGGGGCCGGGGTCTTGGCGCTGACGCTGGTGCCGGTGCTGGGCGTGGCAGTGGAAGCCGCCGGCTGTGCCGAGGTCTGGCTGCCATGGCCGGAATGGCCCAGGCCACCGATGGCCGCCTTCAGGTTGCTCTCGGCGTCGATCAGGAAGTTGGCCGCCACCACGACCTGCTCGCCTTCTCGCACCCCTTCGATGACCTCGACGCGATCGTCGCTGCGCGCGCCCGTCCTGACCTCGCGCGGCTCGAAGCGTCCCTCCTTGAGCTGGACCAGGACGATGCGGCGGGTACCGCTGTCAATCACGGCGGACGCGGGAACGGTCAGCACCGGGCCCTTGGCAGCAGTCGGCAACTCCACCTGGGCGAACATGCCAGGCTTGAGCAGGCCCGCGGGGTTGGCCAGCTCGACGCGCACGGGCACGGTGCGCGTGTCGGCCTTGAGCGTCGGGTAGACGTAGGCGATCGCCCCGGTAAACGATTTGTCTGGATAGGCGTTGATCCGCACCGTGGCCTTGGCGCCCGTCCGGATCTGGCCGATGTCCTGCTCGAAGACATCGGCGATCACCCACACCGAGGCCAGGTTGGTGACCTGGTACAGCATTTCGCCAGGCATGAAGCGCATGCCCTGCACCGCCTTCTTTTCCGTGACGATGCCTGCCACCGGCGAGCGGAACGTGAGCGTGCGTTGGGTCGATCCCGACCGCGCCAGCGACTGGATCTGCTCGTCGGAGATGTCCCAGTTGCGAAGCCGCACCAGGCTGGAATCGGCCAGGTTGCGCATGGCGCGCTGTGTTTCCGCGCTGGCGTCCTTGAGCGACTCCACCCCCTGCAGGGCAATGGCGTACTCGCGCTGGGCCGACACCAGCTCAGGGCTGTAGACCTCGAACAGGGGCTGGCCCTTGGCTACCACCTGGCCGGTCACGTTCACGTGGAGGCGCTCCACATAGCCCTCGAACTTGGGTGCGATGGTGAAGGTCTGGCGCTCGTCGGGCTCGATGCGGCCTGCGACACGCACGACCTTGTCCAGCGGACGGACGGTGGCAGCCTCCACGCGCACCCCCAGCTTCTGGACCTTCTCGGTGCTGATGCTGATCTGGTTGCCCTGGCTGCCTTGCGCGCCTTGTGGTTCCTGCTCGCCTTCATAGACCGCGATGTAGTCCATCCCCATCGGGTCCTTCTTGGGCGTGGGCGATGTGTCCGGCAACCCCATCGGGTTGCGGTAGTACAGGATCTTGCGCTCCTGCTTGCCTGCCGGGCCCGCCCCAGCTGCGGCCGATGCGGCGGCCGGCGCGCCGGGCTGGCGCTTGCCCACCCAGTAGCCCCCGCCGGCCGCCACGGCCGCAGCCACCAGCACGAGCCCCCCCGCCTTGATCCTGCTTGTCATAGTTCTTCTCCGACGATTCGCTCGATGTCCGCCAGGCGCACCTGCGCCTCCAGGCCCGCCTTGACCTGATTCAGCCGGGCCTGACGCACCTGCTTCTGGGCCTCCAGCACGGTGGCGAAATCAACCTTGCCCGATTCGTAGCCAGCCAATGCCGACTGGAACGTGAGCTGGGACTGCGGCAGCAGGCTGTCCGTGTTCAGCGCCAGCGTCCGCCGCGCGGCCTCCAGGCCGGCGGCGTTCTCGTAGAGGTCGGCCAGCACCTGGTTGGCGGTTGACTCCCGTCGCGAACGGGCCGCGGTCAGCATGGCCTCGGATTCACGCTCCTGGGCACGCCGCGCGTCCTGCTGCAGGGGGATGTTGACCTCCACCATCAGCTCCCATTCACGCAGCGCGCTGCCGTACTGGATCGGCGAGAGGCCGACCGTGAAGTCCGGATACCGCGCCTTGTAGGCCAGCTCGCGCCCCTTTTCGGCAGCGCGGATCTCCGACTCCGAGGCCACCAGCAAGGGGTTGCGGATTCGGGCGAGCGACTCCAGCGCCGTGAACTGAAGCTTCTCCGGCTGCGGCAATGTCCGGACCTGGACTGGCGCGGCCAGCGGCTCCGCCGCCCCTCGGCCCAGCAGGAAATTCATCTTCGACTGCAACTGGCGGCGCTCGGTCTCCAGCGCGATGAGCTCGCTGCGCATCGCCGTCTGCTCCAGCTGGGCACGCACCACGTCCTGCTGCGCGGCCAACCCGCCGGCGTAGCGGACCTGGGCGACCTTCTCCAGGCGGGACATCAGTTCCAGGATTTCCCGGGTCAGGCGCTCGCTCTGGTCCAGGTAGTAGAGCTGCGCGTAAGTCGCCTTGATCCGGGCGGTCAGCTCGCTCCAAGTGCCCAACACGCGCCCGCCCGCGGCGGCGGCCTGGGATTCGGCCACCTCGCGCTTGAGGTCACGCTTGCCGGCCCAGGGCAGGTCCTGCATCAGCAGGTAACGCGTGCTGCCCACCCGGCTGGGTGCCAGCGTGGGGCGCTGCTCCCCCATCCGGGTGAGGTCGCGCCATTCAGTGCGCAACTTCGGGTCAGGCAGCGCGCCGGCCGGCACCACGCGCTGAGTGGCGGCGTCGGCATCGGCACGCATGGTCGCCAGCTCGGGATTGCGCTCGCGCGCCAGCGCCAGCAAGCCCTCCAGCTGGGAGCCCAGCGAGGCTTCCTGGGCGTAGCTCGGGGAGCCGAACGCCAGCGCGATACAGGCGGCGCCCGCGGCCAGGGGGATCCTCCATCCGGACATCAATGCCCCCCCGGGCTGCGCAGGGCGGCATTGAGCTGGTCGGCCACTTCGGCCCAGTCGGCGTCCTGTTCGATCAGCTCACCCAGCAGCTTGGCCTGGGCGGCGCTCCAGCAGGGCGCATCCTCCAGGCGTGTGGCGTTATCCAGCGGGGAGTGGCGCTCGATGAAGGTTCGGATCGAGGCGACGTCCGAGGGCAGGCCCAGTTGGGCGAACAGTTCGGAGAAACGATGGAAGGGCTTGTCCATGGTGAGGAGATGCTTCTTTTAGGTGTGATGGGTTCAGGCTTTGTGTGCAATCAAGGCCGATCAGAAGTACCACTGCGCCTGTGCATAGACCAGGTCTTTGCGCAGGCGGAATTCACTGCCGGGGCGTCCGGCGAAGGACTGCAGCCCCAGCGACAGGTCCACATCCGGGCGGGCCGACCAGGTCAGGCGAGGCGAGAAATAGCGGCTGTGGTCATCCAGGTTGACCGCCAACCAGTTCGTCCACTTGAGCAGTGGCGTGAGGTCATAGCTGGCATACAGGCCCAGGTACTGCCGCCCGAGGGTCTGCCGCGTGCCTGCCAGGAGCGCCGGCAGGTCATAGCGGGCCGGATCGGCCTGGCCGGATCCGTCGTGAAACAGTTCGGCCGACAGGGTGAGGGTGTTGGCGAATGCATAGTCCCATCCCACAAGCAAGCGCCGGTAGGCGCTGCCTGAGCGAGGCTGGGTCCATGTGGCTTCGGCGCGCCAGCCCGCCCCGCCCCACTGGCCGGCCAGGTCCATGCCGGCCAGGCGGCCGTCAGCGCTCTGGCCGCCGGTCACGGCGTAGTCGATGCTTGCCCGGTTATCACGCCACCGCAACAGGGTGTTGTCGCTGCGCGCCCCGTGAACCGGGGCGTGCACCAGTGACAGGGCGGCCTGGGAGGTCGGCCGGTGTTCCACCAGCACGGCGTCCACCCCTTGCCGCTCACCAGGCTCCAGTGCCGTCGCGCTTGGCGGATTGAGCAGGTCCAGCGGGCTCCAGAAACGACCGGTGCCCCAGGCCACGCGCTGGCGTCCCACGCGCACGTCGGTGGCCCCGCTCGACCAAGTGACGTTGCCCCGATGCAGGCGATGCTGGGCGAAGTGGTTCTGCCCCTGGGCGTAGCTGTCCTCGAGGTCCCACCAGGTGCGTGCGGGCTGCTGCGCCGCCTGCCGCAAAGCGGTGATACCCGCCTGTGAACCGACCGCCACCTCGTTGTCGTACTGCACTTCCATCGCCAGGCTGGGGGCCAGGCTCCCCTTCCACTCCAGGCGAAGGCGGTTGGCGCCAAGCGTGTAGGGCTGCCCGCCCGGGTCGGGCGTGGTCGATCGCACCAGCAGGCTGCGCAGGTGCCCCGAAAAGCGCACCCCGGCACCCGCCTCCGACGAGTCCTTGGAATCACTGGCCGGCGCGCTCGCCTGCGCCCAGGCCCCGCTGGCCGCCAGGGCCAGCGTCACGGACCAGGCCGCCCTACGCATGGCGGATCGCCTCGGTCGGCTGAAGGCGAGCCGCGCGCCAAGCCGGGTACAGGGCCGCCAGGACACTGAGCACCAGCAGGAACAGCGATGGCCGAACCAGGGTCGCTGGCACGAAGATGGGGTGGATGATGCCGGTCAGGCCCGGGATGCTTTGCAGGCCCTTGGCATAGCTCGACAAGTCCAAGCCGGTGACGTGCAGCCAGTGCACGAAGGGCGCACCCAGTGCGATGCCACCCGCGATACCCGCCAGGGACAGCACCAGCGACTCATAAATCACCAGCAGCATGATGTCGCGCGGACGCGTGCCCAGGGCCATCATGATCCCCAACTCGCGGGTGCGCTCCATCACCGACATCAACAGCGTATTCATCACGCCGATGGCCACCACCGACAGCACGATGCCGGTGATCAGGTTCAGGACGACCCGGAGGTATTCGGTCATCTGGTCCAACTCAGGCAGCAGCGCGCGCCAGCCCAGTGCCACAGCCTGCCCGGCCGGCAGGACGGTGCCGATCGATGCCTGCGCCTCCTGGACCTGGTCGATCTGCGCCAGGCGCACCGCGATGGTGGACACCCGGTCAGTCATCCCGAGCAGCGACTGGGCGGCCGGCAAGGTGATGTACCCCAGACGTGCGTCGAAAGCATCACTGCCGGTGTCAAAGAGGCCGACCACCCGGTAGGCCGCCGAGGCGACGTTGCCGTCCAGGGACTGGACCATCACCACCACCTTGTCTCCCAGCCGGATTGCCAGCTTCTCGGCGAGCCGGTCGCCCAGGACGATGTCGCGCTCGCCGCCCGGCGCCAGGGGACGGCCGGTGCGCACGGCGCGGTGCATGAAGGTGACCTCGCGCTCGGCGGCCGGGTCGATGCCCAGGAGCATGAAGTTCTGCGACTGGCCCGCGCTGGAGGCCAGCGCCATGGTCTGCACCCGCGGCGCGGCGGCCACCACGCCGGGCTGGCGCCGCACCTGCGCCAGCAGCGCCCCGGCGTCGGCCAGGCTGTGGGCCGGCTCCATCTCGGTGCGAAAGCGCGGGTGCTGCACCTGCAGGTGGCCGGTGACGTAGCCGGTGGAGTTCTCCACCATCTCGCGCAGGTAGCCCTGGGCCAGGCCGGTGATGAAGACGAAGGCCGCCACCCCGAAGGCGCTGGCGCTGAGGGTCAGCACGGTGCGGTGCGGGTTGCGGCCGATGCCGCGGGCCGCCAGCCGCACCATCAGCGGCAGGGGCAGCCAGGCGGCACCCCGCTGCCGGGGACGGTGGCGGCCACCCTGTTCACCGGGCAGGTTGCGGATGGCCGTGATGGGCGACAGCCGCGACACCCGCCAGGCCGGGTACAGCGCCGCCAGGATCCCGATGCCGAACACCACGCCCGCGATCAGCAGGCTGCGGTCCAGGCGCGGCAGCGGGTAGATGACGGAGCTCAGGCCCTGCATGGTCTCCATCGCCCGCACGTACTGGTCGAAGTTCATGCCGACGCTGGCGTAGTAGCCCACGATGGACAGCCCCGCCACGGCGCCCAGCACCAGCCCGCCCAGGCCGAGGGCGCAGGCCTCGTAGAACACCAGCCGCATCACCTGGCCGTGCGAGGTACCCAGCGCCATCATCACGCCGAACTCGCGGGTGCGTTCCATCACCGCCATCAGCACGGTGTTGGTGATGCCCACCGCCACCACGACGAACAGCACCAGCAGCAGCACGTAGCCGGTGACCTCGTGGAAGGACACCGACTGGCGCACCGCGGGCAGCAGCTGCGCCCAGTCCAGCACCTCGTGCCCGGCGCCCAGCGCCTCCCGCAGCCGGGCCTGCACCGCGCCGGCATCGCCCCGGTCGGCCAGCCGGGCCACGACGCTGGTCACGGCATCGCCGGTGACGTACAGGTCCTGGGCGGCCGGCAGCGTCATCAGCACGTAGCTGCCGTCGAACATGTCCATGCGGGTGCGGAAGATGCCGCGCACCTCGTAGCGCGCCGCGCCGACCGAGCCGTCGGCGGCCTGCGTCACCAGCACCAGCTCGCCGCCCACGCGGGCGCCCAGGGCCTCGGCGATGCGCGCACCGACGACCACGCCCGCGCGGTCCTGCGGGTCGAGGAAACGGCCCTCCTGGATCGTGCGGTCCAGGGTCGTGACCTGGCGTTCGGCCGCCGGGTCGATGCCCAGGACGGCGATGCCGCGCGACTTGTCGCCCACGCTGGCCAGCGCGCTGCCTTCCAGGCGGCGGCTCACGGCAGCGCCCTCCCCGGCCAGCGCCTTCACCTGGCCGGCCACGGCGGCGCCATCGGCCAGGGTGAGGTCCAGGGTCTGCTCGTCGTGGTAGCCGGCGCGGTGCACCTGCAGGTGGCCCGCCAGGTAGCGCGTCGAGTTGTCGATCATCTGCTCGTTCACGCCGTCGATGAAGGCCCACAGGAACAGCAGCGTCGCCATGCCGACCGTGATGGCCAGCACGGTGATGGCGCTGCGGCGGGCGTTGCGCCGCACGTTGCGCAGGGCCAGGCGGACGAACATCATGCCGCCCTCACCCCTGGACCACGCTTTCGACGATGCGGCCGTCGCGCATGCGGATGATGCGGCGCGCGCGCTGCATGACCATCGGGTCGTGGGTGGAGAAGACGAAGGTGACGCCCTTCTTCTCGTTCATCTCGCGCATCAGGTCCAGCAGCGCGGCGCCGGCCACCGAGTCGAGGTTGGCAGTGGGCTCGTCGGGCAGCACGATCAGCGGCTCGCTCACGATGGCCCGCGCCACCGCGACGCGCTGCTGCTGCCCGCCCGACATCTCGCTGGGGCGGCGGTGCTCCATGCCGGCCAGCCCCAGCTCGGCGAGCAGGGCCATCGCCCGCTCGCGGCGCGGCTTCTCGGGCACGCCCTGCAGCAGCATCACGTACTCCACGTTTTCCAGCGCCGACAGCACGGGGATCAGGTTGTATTCCTGGAACACGAAGCCGATGCGCTCCAGGCGCACCTGGGCCAGCGCGGCCTGGGACAGTCCGGTGATCTCGGTGTCGCCGATCCAGACATGGCCGGTGGTGGGCCGGTCCAGGCCGCCGATCATGTTCAGGAGCGTGGTCTTGCCGCTGCCCGACGGGCCGACCAGGGCGACGAACTCGCCGCGGCGGATGTCCAGGTCGATGTCGCTGAGCGCGGCGACCTGGTTGTCGCCATGCTGGTAGATGCGCGAGACGCCTTGCAGGCGCACGACCACGTCGTCGGGCAATGGGCTCATTCGGTGGTGTCCGCCTATTTCTTCTGGAGGTTGCGCTGGCTGAAGACTTCTTCGTCCAGCTTGAGGTTGTAGCTGGCGTCGCGCACGGTGACGACAGTGGACTGGCCCGGCTTGGCCTGCGGGCGGATCTCCCAGCGGGTGGGGATGGTGCGCCCGCCCACCGGGCGGATCTCGCTGAAGCGCATGACGCGCACCAGCTCCCCGCGCTCGCTGAAGAACTCCTGGCGCACGGGGATGAAGTCCTTGCGCACCCAATAAACCACCTTGCCCCACACCACCGCCGCCTCGGGCTTGGGCAGGGCCTCGATCTTCCACAGCGTCTGGCCCTCGACCGTCTCCTCGCCCAGGATTTTCTGGGTGTAGTCATCGATCGCGCTGCTTTGCTTGACGAGGTCGTCGTTGGTGAAGTCGGACCCCATCCAGGGCTGCAGCATCATCGACGGCGGAATCTTGATGGTGCGCTCCACGCTGGGCAGGTAGTTCCACATCTCGTTGCCCACGCGCAGCGAGGCAATGCCTGCCTCCTTGGCCGGGGCCAGGACCCGGACGAAGGATCGCCGGGGCCGGTCCATCCAGATGCGCAGTTGCAGCGTGCGCTCCCAGCGGGGCGTGACGATGCGCATCTCGAACTCGCCCTGCATAGTGTTGGCCCACATGAGGGCCTCCACCTTCTCGATGATGGCGTGGCCATCCAGACCGGCGGCGCGGCCCCCCACCGCCGGCAACAGGCCTGCGCCCGCTGCCACGAGGAGTGCGCGCCGTTGGAGGCTTGCCGTCATGCCGCGACTCCTGCCGCGCCCGCCTCGCGCAGCACCTGCTGCAGCATCACCCGGTCCACCACCTCCTTTTCCAGCAACAGGCGGGACAGCGCATCGAGGGCCGCCCGTTCGGCCGAGAGCGTGGCGCGTACCCGTTCGCGGGAATCGGCCAGGACCTGGGACACCTCCTGGTCGATGCGCTGCGAGGTCTCTTCGCTGCAATTGCGTTGCGGGGGCAGCGCCGGCCCGCCCAGGTACAGGGGCGTGGGCTGGGCGTCCCAGGTGGCCAGGCCCAGGCGCTCGCTCATGCCGTAGTGCGTCACCATGTGTCGTGCCATCTCGGTGGCACGTTGCAGGTCGTTCTCCGCGCCAGTGGACACGTCCTGGAACACCATCTCCTCGGCCACCCGCCCCGCGAGCAGCACGTCGATGCGGTCCAGCAATTCGGTGCGGCGCAGGAGGTAGCGGTCCTCGGTGGGCTGCTGCTGGGTGTAGCCCAGCGCGGCGACGCCGCGCGGGATGATAGACACCTTGGCCACCTTGTCGGCGTTGGCCCGGTGCTCGGCGACCAGGGCATGACCCGCCTCGTGCACCGCGACGAACTCCTTCTCCTTGGGGTTCATCACCCGGTTCTTCTTCTCCAGTCCCGCCACGATGCGATCCAGCGCATCCTCGAAGTCCACCATCTCGACCGCTTCCTTGCCCCGCTTGGCGGCGCGCAAGGTGGCCTCGTTGACCAGGTTGGCCAGGTCGGCGCCGGCAAACCCGGGCGTGCGCGCGGCCACCGATTCCAGGTCGACCTGCGGGCTGAGCTTCACGCGTTGCGTGTGGACCTTGAGGATCTGCAGCCGGCCTTTGAGGTCGGGCCGGTCCAGCGCCACCTGCCGGTCGAAGCGGCCGGGGCGCAGCAGCGCCGGGTCGAGGATCTCGGGCCGGTTGGTGGCAGCCATGATGATCACGCCACTGTTGGTGTCGAAGCCGTCCATCTGCACCAGCAGCTGGTTCAGGGTCTGCTCGCGCTCGTCGTTCCCGCCGCCCATGACCGACAGGCCGCGGGACTTGCCCAGGGCGTCCAGTTCATCGATGAAAACGATGCAGGGCGCCTTCTTGGCCGCCTGCTCGAACAGGTCGCGCACCCGCGCCGCGCCCACGCCGACGAACATCTCGACGAACTCGGAGCCGCTGAGGGACAGGAAGGGCACGCCCGCCTCCCCGGCCACCGCCTTGGCCAGCAAGGTCTTGCCGGTGCCGGGGGCGCCCACGATCAGCACACCCTTGGGGATCTTGCCGCCCAGGCGCCGATAGCGCTCGGGCATCTTGAGGAAGTCGACGACCTCCATCAGTTCTTCCTTCGCCTCGTCGATGCCGGCCACGTCGGCGAAGGTCACGCCGGTCTCGGTTTGCATGTAGACCTTGGCCTTGCTCTTGCCGATCTCCAGCAGACCGCCATGCATGCCGCCGCCCCCCATGCGCTTCATGGCGAACATCCAGATGCCCACGAAGATGGCGGTGGGCAGCACCCAGGAAAGCACGGCCGCCAGCCACTTGTTCTCGGTGACGGCGCGGTACCTCACCTTGGCCTGGTCCAGCTGCGCCACCAGGCCCGGGTCGTTGACCAGCGCGGTGACGAAGCGGTGTTCCACCGCCTTGCCAGCGGGCGCAGCGCCGCTGGTGGCCTGGCCAGGAACCGCGCCGGCGGCATCGGGCTTGTCCAGAATGCCGCTGGCGATGCCATCGCTGAGGGTCACCTCGCGGATGCGCCCGTCCTGCACGGCCTGCTTGAAGTCGCTGTAGGCCAGTGTCTCCGTGTGGCGGGGATCGAGCCACTCCTGCATCAGCAGCAGGACGACCAGGACGCCCAGGAAGTACCAGAGACTGTTTCGCTTGATATCGTCCATGCGCGTGCAGCCTCAGGCGGAGCGGCGGTCGGGCGAGGCCGGTCCATCGCCCCAGCGGGGGATGAAGCGCGGCGTGCGTGCCGCGTAGTCGCGCCATTCCTGTCCGAACTGGGCCTCCATGTCACGCTCCTCCTGGCCGGCCAGCCAGGCGTACATCCCGACCAGGACGGGGAACATCGCCAGGGTCAGGAGGGTGGGCCACTGCAGCAGGAAGCCGAACAGGATCGCCACGAAACCCAGGTACTGGGGGTGACGCAGCCGGGCATACAGGCCCGTCGTGGCCAGGCGATGCTCGCGTTGGGCCGCCCACAGGACTTTCCAGGCCTTGGCCAGGATGAAGAAGCCCAGGGCGATCAGCACGTTGCTGGCAATGTGGAACGGACCCAGGTGCGGGTTGGCCTTCCAGCCGAAGATCATCTCCAGCAGGTGGCCGGCATCGTGGGAGAGCCAGTCCACTCCGGGGAATTTGGTGCTGAGCCAGCCAGACAGCAGGTAAATCGTCAGCGGCACCCCGTACATCTCGGTGAACAAGGCGACCAGGAAGGACGAGAAGGCGCCGAAAGCGCGCCAGTCACGCGCGTTTTGGGGGCGGGCGAAGCTGAAGGCGAAGATGATGAACACCAGGGAATTGATGATCACCAGGCTCCACAGGCCGTAGCCAGAAGGTTCGTTGTGCATCACCCCTCCTTTCGATCGTTGCTGCCGTTGCCGCTGCGCGGGCCACCGTGCCCTCCATGACCACCGTGGCCTCCATGGCCGCCGTGGCCGTGGAACAGGTGCATCAACGGGCACAGGGCCAGGAACAGGTAGGGCAACGCGCCATAGAGGTGGGCCCGGTGCTCGGAAATCAGGAAGAACGCGGCGACGGCGGCCAGGACGGCAAAGACGATCCAGCTGCGCGAGCTGGACCGGTGTGGCGGCTCGTCATGGTGGTGGTCGTGATTCACTTCTTTTCCTCCTTGCAGCAGGACTGCGGTTGATCAGGGAGTTCCAGGGGTTGGCGGCTCATACGTATCGCCGCCCAGGCGACGCCGAACGGACACGCCAGCAGTAGCACACCCAAGGCGATGCGCCACCAGCTCACGCCCTCGCCCGCCAGCATGTAGATGCCGAGCGCGCCCATGAGCACCGCACACAGGCGCATGCCTCGCGCCAGCCAGGTGGGACGGGTGCGAAGTTGGGACATGGCGGCCTCCCCTCTTCAAAGTTTGGCTCTCTTGAGCAGGGCCGAGTTGACGATCACCGACAGCGAGGACAGCGCCATCGCAGCGGCGGCAATGATCGGATTGAGCAGGCCGAAGGCAGCAATCGGCACACCCAGGGCGTTGTAGCCGAAGGCCCAGAACAGGTTGCGCTTGATGGTGCGCATGGTGGCGCGCGACAGCCGGATGCCCGTGACCACGTCACGCACGTCGTTCTTGACCAGGATGATTCCACCGGTCTCCTTGGCCACATCGGAGCCCGAGCCAATGGCGATACCGATGTCGGCCGTGGCCAGCGCCGGCGCGTCGTTGACGCCATCGCCCACCATGGCCACGACCTTGCCCTGTTGCTGCAGCTGCTTGATTTGCTGGGCCTTGTCCTGGGGCAGCACTTCGGCGATGACCTGGTCGATCCCGAGGATGCGCGCAATGGCCTGGGCCGTGCGCTGGTTGTCCCCGGTGAGCATGACCACCTGGACACCTTCAGCCTTGAGCTGGACGATGGCCTCCTGGGCCTCCTCCTTGAGCGTGTCGGCGACGGCGACGATGCCGGCCAGCGCGCCATCGACCACCACCAGCATGGCGGTCTTGCCGTCACGCTCGAGGGCCTGCATGACCTCCTCGGCCGCGGCGGAGGCGATGCCCGAGCGGGTAAGGAAGCGGCGATTGCCCAGGAGCACCTTGCGGCCCTCGGTCTCGCCCTGCACGCCGTGGCCGGGGACGGCTTCGAAGCCGGAGACCGCACCGATGACGATGTCCCGGCCCTTGGCGCCTCGCACGATCGCTTCGCCCAGTGGGTGCTCGGACCCCATCTCCAGCGCGGCGGCCAGACGCAGCACGTCGGCTTCGGCGAAGCCATTGAAGGCCACGACGTCGGTGACGTTGGGCTCGCCCTTGGTCAGGGTGCCGGTCTTGTCGAACACCACCGCCGTGAGCTTCTCGGCCTTCTCCAGGATTTCACCGCCGCGAATCAGGATGCCGGCCTGTGCGCCCCGGCCCACGCCCACCATCAGGGCCGCCGGCGTGGCGATGCCCAGCGCGCAGGGGCAGGCGATGATCAGGACGGCGATGAAGGCCAGCAGGCCTTGCGGGAAATTGCCGGCCAGCCACCAGCCCGCGAAGGCCAGGACCGCGACGGAAATGATGCTGGGCACGAAGTACCCGGTCACCTGGTCCGCGATGCGCTGGATCGGCGCCGTGCTGGACTGGGCGTCTTCGACCATCTTGATGATCTGGGCCAGCGCGGTCTCGGCCCCCACCTTGGTCGCCTTGAAGCGGAACATGCCGGTGCGATTGAGCGTGCCACCGATGACCCGTGCGCCCTGGCGCTTTTCCACGGGCATGGATTCGCCCGTGAGCATGGATTCGTCCACCGCCGAGGCACCCTCGATGACTTCGCCATCGGTGGGGATCTTCTCGCCGGGGCGCACGATCAGGACCTCCCCCACCATCACGCTCTCGGCCGCGACTTCCATCTCCTGCCCTTCACGCACCACATGGGCTGTGGCGGGCTTGAGGTCCAGCAGCTTGCGCACCGCGGCGGAGGAATGCTTCTTGATGATTTCCTCCATGTACTTGCCCAGCAGCACGAAGGCGATGATCACCGCCGAGACCTCGAAATAGACGTCCCGCTCTTCGACCTTGACAGGGAGCACCTGCGGGAAGAAGACCACCGCGACGCTGTAGAAGTAGGCCACGCTCGTGCCCAGCGCGATCAGCAGGTCCATGTTGACCGCACGGTTCCTGATCGCATTCCATGCGCCGACATAGAACCCCCAGCCACCGATGAACTGGACGGGCGTGACCAGCAGGAAGAGCCACATGCCCCAGGTAAACCACGGCAGCGCATCGATCGGCGCCCAGCTCACGATGGTGGCGCCGGTGGCCAGCGCCAGGAAGGCGCCGGCGCGCATGATGGCGAGCACCAGCACGCCGCTCATCGCAATCGCCACCCGCGTGCGCATGGACTTGAGTTCCTGCTCGGGCGACTCGAAGGTGCGCTGGCAACCGGTGCTGCAGAAGTAGTAGTGGCGTCCCGCCCGTTCGGTGTGCAGCGCGGTGGCCTTGTCGACCAGCATGCCGCAGATGGGGTCCTTGGCCTTGTCCTGGGGGGTCGACGGTACAGCGGTGGCTGCAGAAGCTACCGCATGGTCGCCGTGGTCGTGGTGCGCATGATGATCATGCCCTGCATGACTGGCGACGGGCAGTGGCGCAACTTTGGGCGTCTCACCCCCACCAGTGGCCGGGGTCACGTACCGCTCGGGATGCTCCTCGAACTCGTGCTGGCAATGCGCCGAGCAAAAGTAGAAAGCCCGTCCCGCATGCCGGGCCTGGGCTTGCGCCGTGGTGGGGGCCACGGCCATCCCGCAAACAGGATCGAGGACCGACTCGTGCGTTGTTGTCGACATGTTGACATTACTCCTGAGCGAGCCGCAGAGACGACCTGCGCACGCGGTACAGGGCCTTTATCGCCTACCGAGGAATTCATTATTTGATGAAAATCAAAGATCAAATTGCCCTGCCTGGCAGATAACCAATTTGTAATGTTCAAGCCATCTGGCTGGCGCTTCCGTTGCTTTTTTGTATGGCCCAATGGGGTTAACCTCTTCATTTGGGTTCGGCTGACCTGTTGCCATGCAAACACCGCTCCTGACCTTGATCTCCCGCTGGAAGGAAGATCCTCACGGCACTTACCAGAGCTGGTTCCTGTGGGAGGAGCGGCTCAAGAACTTCCGATCCATCCGCCGAGGCATCGGGCAGGTGGTGCGGGACATCGAGGCCGACTCCTTCGGCAATGCCTACCGGGGTTCATCCCTGGAAACAGTGGTGGGCTCCATCGCCGAGCAACGGCAGATCTTCAAGGGGGCCGACCACGCCTTCCTGTGGAAGCCCAAGCTGCGCATCCCGGACATCTACGAAAACGCCGCCAACCAGCGAGCCTTCGCCCGCTTGCTGCACACCTGCGACTGCTGCGACAACGCGCCGGCGATCCTCGAGGCCATCCACCGCATCGACGCCCTTAAGATCAAGGGACTGGGGCCTGCCGTCGCCAACCTGCTGTATTTCATCCACCCCACGCTGGTGTGTCCGTTCAACACGGCCATCGTCAATGGCTTCAATGCCGTCACGGGCAGCAACGTGAAGCTGGGTCGCTGGGACCATTACCTGTCGATGCGTGAAGGTGTGATCCGCCTCAACGACCAGTACCGCCAGTACCTGTCCAACGACCTCGGCGCGATCGCCGGTTTGCTGTTCGATGTGGGCAGCGGCCGCTATCCGGCGCCGCCTCGCGACAACGATGCCGCCGCAGTGGCCCTTTGGGCCCAAGACCTCCAGCGAGTGCGGGAGGAGTCTGCGGCCGCCCAGAAAGCCTGGTCCCAGGCCCAGGAGAGCGACGCCACCCACACCGCCATCCAGGGCCTATTGCGGGACCTGGGGCTGGCGCTGGCGTTCGATGTCTGGGTTGCCGCAAATGACCGCGCCCGCCCCTATGGCGATGGCCGGCTGGGCGATGGCTGCCTGGCGCAGTTTCCCAACCCCATCGAAGGCGGCGCCGAGGCTGCACGCCTGATCGACGTGATCTGGTTCGAACGGGGCAGCCATCAGGTGGCAGCGGCCTTCGAGGTGGAGCATTCCACCTCGATCTACTCAGGCATCGTGCGGATGCTGGACCTTGCCCTGGGCGGCCCGATGGGCAATGGCAGCCGGCTATTCCTGGTTGCCCCGGACAACCGCCGCGACGAAGTGGCCCAACAGCTTCGGCGTCCCGCCTTCTCGCGCGTCGCCGAACTGGGTTTCCGCTACCTGCCCTACGGCGAACTCAAGGAGCACTCCGGCGCCATCCAGCGGTTCGGCTCCGGCCTCAAGCCACTGCTGGAGATTTCGCAAACGCTCATGTGACGCACTCGGAACCGGCCGCATCACTGAGCTGCGGCTGAAGGAATCGCAAGTGCTTGACCGTGCCTACTCGTCGCTGATGACTTGCCAGTGTCGCGCGTGCCTTGACAGCTGCTCGCAGTGAAACCGGTCAAGAATCGCCAGCAGGCGCCCGGCTGAATGCCCTGACCGGAACGGCACCCAGCCACCAGTGCGGGCGCAACATCATCGTGGCCAGGGTCGCCACGAGCGGCGCCGCCAGCCAGGCGAAGCTTGCCTGGGCGATTGACCCGAACAACCAGCCCGACACGGTCGATCCGAGCGTTTGACCCAAGCCCGCAGCGGCAGCCAACCCACCCATGGCCATGCCCAGGCGACGGCGCGCCGTCCCCGCCGCCATGAAAGACACCGTGGGCAGCACCAGCCCGGTGCCGGCCGCGGTCAACGCCACCCCCGCGTACATCCAGTTGTTGCCCCTGTGCAGGGCCAGGACCGCCAGCCCCGCGATGGCCAGGATCAGTCCGGCCATCAGCAGGACACGGGCTTCGACGCGTTCCTGGATGCCGGACAGGAACAGGGCCACATTCACAGCCAGCATGACCAGGCTGCAGGTGGCAAACATCAGCGAGATCTCACGGTCGGACATCACGGGTGCCTGCTGCCCCTGCAACACGATGCCCAGTTCGAAGCCGCCAAGCACCAGCATCACGATGGCATTGAGCATCCACAACGCCAGGGCGCTGGGCTCACCACGATCCGCTTCCATCGTGGTGCGCGGGGCTGCGAGCTGTACGGCCGCATGAGGCAAGCCCAGCGACATTCCAAGCATCATCACGCCGCCCATGCCGATGGACAAGCTGATCACCAACTCCGTAGCGGACCAGGCCGACAGCCCCAGCGATTGCAGCACCTCCACCAGGGTACGCGAGGCGGCGTCCAGGCTGGGGCCGAACAAGAACCCCAGCAAGGACATGGCGCCCAGCCAGGCGAAACGCCGGGCGCGCAAGGGCGTCGGTGTGTATTCGGCTACCAGCGCCGGGACGATCGGGACCACCGCGGCCACGAAAAAGCCCGTGGCGGCTCTCGACAGGTAGATGCCCACAAGGCCTGCGGTTTGGGGCCACAGCAAGGGCAAAAGGCTGACGACATAGCCCACCAGCCCCACCTGGAGGACCCGGCTTCGCCCCATGCGGTCGGACATTGCGCCCCACATCGGCGCACCCAGGAGAACCCCTGCGGTGTATGCCGCACTGAGGTAGCCGACATGGCGCGCCACCATGGCTGGATCTGCGCCTGCCATCAAGGGCCGCAACCAACCGGGCAACAACGGCATCAGCGCGCCGTACCCGGCGGAGACCACAAAAACGGCCGCAGCCAGCCACCCCAGTTGCCAGGCACCAAGCACTGGGGGTCGCTGGGAGGTCATCGATAGGTCACTGCCCCTCATGATCACTGGATGGGTCGGATCGGTGGTTGCACCTTGATTTCGCTTTACGCTGCCGGGAAGCGGCGAATCCCGGCCAGCTTCGTGCGCTTGAGCATAAGCGCATTGATGGCCACGATGGCAGAACTTCCCGACATGGACAGGGCCGCGATCTCGGGGGACAGAGTGAAGGGGTAGAGGACACCTGCGGCCAGGGGGAAGGCAATCAGGTTGTAGCCCACGGCCCACCACAGGTTCTGGTGCATCTTGCGCAGGGTCGCCCGTGACAACTCGATGGCGCCCACCACATCGTAGGGATCGCTCTTCATGAGGACGACCTGCGCGCTCTCCATCGCCACGTCCGTGCCTGCGCCGATCGCGAAGCCCACGTCGGCCTGGGTCAGCGCGGGCGCATCGTTGATGCCATCGCCCACCATGCCGACCTTGTGGCCCTGCTGCTGGAGTTCCTTGATCTTCGAGGCCTTCTGGCCCGGCAGCACGTCGGCCAGCACGATGTCGATGCCCAGTTCCTTTCCAATGCGATCCGCCGTGGCCTGGTTATCTCCTGTGAGCATGGCGACCTTCACGCCCCGCTCCTGCAACTTGGCGATGGTGTCCTTCGAGGTGGGTCGCACGGCGTCGGCGATCGCGATCAGGCCCATCAGGCGGCCGGCCCGGGCCACGTAGACCACCGTGCGGCCACCGCCCTGAAGGCGCGATGCTTCGGTCGCCAGGACCGCCAGGTCCACGTTTTCCGACTGCATCAGCAACCGGTTGCCAAGCAGGACTTGGTCGCCCCCGACGACGGCGCGGGCACCCTGCCCGTCGATGTTGGTGAAGGCCTGGGCCGGCTCGGTTTCCATCTGGCCCGCACGCTTGAGGACGGCCAACGCCAGCGGGTGCTCGGAGAACTTCTCGACCGCCGCGGCCGTTGCCAGCAAGCGCCCTTCGTCGATGCCCGGCGCCGCGACGACCTCGACCACCTCGGGCTGTCCCTGCGTCAGGGTGCCGGTCTTGTCAAAGACGACGACGGTGAGCTTGGTGGCGTTCTCCAGGGCGGCGGCGTTCTTGAACAGGATCCCGTTCATCGCGCCCAGGCCGGTGCCCACCATGATCGCCATCGGCGTCGCCAGGCCCAGGGCATCGGGGCAGGCAATCACGAAGACCGTGATGGTCAGCGTCAGGGCAAACAGCACCGGCTGGCCCAGCACCCAGTACCAGACGCTGAAGGTCAGCAGGCCAATGACGACTGCAGCCAGCACCAGCCATTGCGAGGCCTGGTCCGCCAGCAGTTGGCCGGGGGCCTTGGAGTTCTGCGCCTCCTGCACGAGCTTGACGATCTGAGCCAGGGCCGTGTCGGCCCCCACTTTGGTCGCCTTGTAGCGGAAGCTGCCGCTCTTGTTGATGGTGGCGCCCACCACCGTGCTGCCAGCCACCTTCTTCACCGGCATGGATTCGCCGGTCAGCATGGATTCATCGACCTGCGACGCGCCCTCGACGATCTCGCCGTCGACGGGGATCTTGTCACCGGGCTTGATCACGACCACCTCGCCGACCAGGACTTCGGACGTCGGCACCTTGGTCTCGACACCATGGCGCACCACGGTCGCCATCGGCGGCGCCAGGTCCATCAAGGCCCGGATGGCATCGGATGCGCCCGCGCGGGCACGCATCTCCAACCAGTGGCCCAGCAGGATAAAAACCAGCAGGACGGCCGCCGCCTCATAGAAAACCTCGCCCTCGTACAGGAAGGTGGCGCCCACGCTGAAAAGGTAGCCGGTTCCAACCGACAGCACGACCAGCGTCGCCATGTTGGCCACACCGTTGCGCAGGGCACGCCAGGCCGCGACATAGAACGGCCAGCCCGGGTAGACGATGGCGCCGGTGGCCGTGATGAAGAGGAACAGCTTGGTGTCCAGACCAAACGGGGTGCTGAAGTCGCCGAACATCTTCCCCATGGGCGAGTACAGGAACACGGGGATCGCGAAGACGAGGGCCACAAAAAAGCGATTTCGCATGTCGCGGGCCATGTCCTGCATCGACATGCCGGGCGCATGCCCCATGTCATGCATCATGTCCCCCGTCGCATGGTGATCGCCTTGCGCACCCGGAGGGGCATGTCCCGCATGGGTCTGACGGTCAGGCGCCTGGCTCTGCGGCTCGCACACATGGTGCGGCCTCATCTCCCCGCCACAGTGGTAGCCGCAGTCGGCGATGCGCCGGCGCAGGTCGTCGATCCCCAGCTTGCTGTCGTCAAAGTGGACCGTTGCGCTTCCGGCGACGTAATTGACGTCGGCGTGGTGGACCCCCGGCAGTTGCAGCAGCTTGCGGCGAACGCCCTCGGCGCTCAGGCTGGAGACCAGCCCCCCGACTTCAACGATCGCTGACTTCATGCGGCCCGATTCCTTGTTCGAGTTCTTGTGAGGCGGCGAGGCGCCTGCCTCTCGTGCCTCACGCGAGAGGCCGGGGCGCTCGATGGCACCTGCGCGGCAAGCGCGAGCGCCTGCGGCGGCAGCCAAGAGGCATCGTGGGGTGCCGAGGCAAGTGCCGATCGGGCCCCAGGATGAGGCGTTACCGGCCGGCTTCCGGCATGCGGTCCATCATCATTTGCATCATGGACTGCATCATGTCCATGCGCTTTTCCATCATCTTCTGGCGATCGGCCATGCTGGTGCCCCCCATGCCCTGGCTGCCGGACATGCCACCCATCTGCTGCATCATGGACATGCCGTCCTGCATCATCTTGCGGTGCTCGGCCATCAAGGCCTGGCGCTCCTCGGGCGTCTTGGCCGCCATCATCTTGTCGTGCATGGCTTGCATGGACTTCATCTGCTGGTCCATCTTGGCCATGGCCTCAGCGCCGGCGGGCTTGGCTGCCGGCTTCTTGCTGGCCGATGCCGCAGAGGCGGCGCCCTGCGGATGGTGTGCCTTGTGATCGGCGTCGCTTTGCGCCAAGGCCCCCAGCGAGGCCGTCGCGATGCAAAGGCCCATCAGACTGCAGCGGAACTTGTTCATGGTCTTCTCCTGTCTTGCTTGGAACTTCTGAGGTCACGCCAGCGATGGGGTCGCTGGCCACCGCCTCATCGTCGCTGGTCACGATGACTTCTGCAATATTTCGCCCGAACGAGCGATGGCAGCCTAGTTGGCGACCTCGATTTCGGTCACGGTCAGCTGGCCGGTCCTGTTGATCGCCCGAAAGCGCACCTTGTCCCCGGGCTTTACATTGTCGAGCAGTGCTGCGTCGCTCACGACGAACACCATGCTCATGGGCGGCATATCCAGGCTCTTGATCTCACCGTGCTTGAGGGTGATCTTGCTGGCGGCTTTGTCGATTCGGCGCACTTCCCCATCGGCGAAGTCTGCCTTCGAGGCAGCCGGGGCCGTTGCATTTGGGTGATGCGCTGAATGATCCGCCTGCGATTGCACTGGTTGTTGAGCCACCGCGTGCGCTGTGGCCAGCACGATTGCGATGGCTGTGACGTGACGTTTCATGACCTGCTTCCTTCATAACGTTGATAAACCTTGCTTGAACCGTCCTTGGCCAGCAACAGAACGTCGAACGCGTGCTTGCGCCCACCGTAGGCCTGGCCGTCCATCCCCGGCGATCCAATCGGCATCCCAGGTACCGATAGCCCGAGCCCGACTGGCCTTTCTGCGAGGAGCTGGCGCACCTCGCGTGCGGGAACGTGCCCCTCCAGCGCGTAGCCGCCCACCACGGCCGTATGACAAGAGCCGTATTTCTGGGCAATGCCCAGACGCGCCCGTACCGCCGCGTTACCAGTTTCATGCACGGTGACCGTGAACCCGTTTTGCCGCATGTGCGTGACCCAGTCCGTGCAGCAACCGCAACTCGGATCCTTCCAGACCTCCACGACGAGGCGGCTGTCCGATGGGCGAGTCGCCTGGGCATAGGCTGCGGGGGCTGACGCGAGCGTGGCCAACCACGCGAGTGCGGTGCGCCGCCGCAAGTCATGGATCATTTTGCAGCCTCTTTCCTGGCCGTCACACCGACCTTGCCCACCATCCCGGCCTCGTAATGGCCAGGCATCAGGCAGGCGAAGTTCACCGTGCCTGCTTTGGTGAACTGCCACAGGATCTCGCCCTGCTTACCTGGGGCCAGCGTCACCTTGCCCGGCTCGTCGTGCTCCATATCTGGGAATTTCTTCATCACCTCCAGGTGCTCGAGGAGTTCCTTTTCCGTCCCCAGGCTCATCTCGTGCTTGACCTTCCCCTTGTTCCTGACCACGAAGCGCACCGTCTCGCCCTGCTTGACCTGGATGGACGCGGGCGTGAAGCGCATGTTGTCCGTCATGTCGACGGTGACGGTGCGGGTGACCTTGGAGGCAGCGCCAGGCTTGCCGATGGCGGATTCGGCGTCGCCGTGGGCATGGCCGCCCGAATGGCTGCCCGCAGCGAAGGCGGACGCGGAAAGGGCCAGGGATGCCACGGCAAAGAATTGTTGGGATGCGAAGCGCAGCGATTTCATTCAGGAACTCCAGGAGTGAGGGGGTCAGTGGTTGCTGTGTGAGGTGGGCTTTCGCACCTGGACCTCGGTCGGTGTGGCGGGCATCCGGGCTCGGGGCATGGACTGCCCCCCCTCGGACTTGAAGCGGGCCGGCTCCACCAGCGGGCCGGTGTACTCGTGCGCCACGGTGCCTTCGGGGTGCTTGAACCAGCCCGGATCCTTGTAGTCGCCCGGCTTCTGGTCACGGCGCACCTTGAGGACGCTGAACATGCCGCCCATTTCGACCGAGCCGAAGGGGCCCTGGCCGGTCATCATCGGCACGGTGTTGTCGGGGATGGGCATCTCCATCTCCGTCATGTCGGCCATGCCGCGCTCGCCCATGACCATGTAGTCGGGGATCAGTTTGTTGATCTTTCCCGCCACGCCCCGGTGGTCGATGCCGATCATGTTGGGCAAGTTGTGCCCCATGGCGTTCATCGTGTGGTGGCTCTTGTGGCAATGCAGGGCCCAGTCGCCCTCCTCGTCCGCCACGAAGTCGATCTGGCGCATCTGGCCCACCGCGATGTCGGTGGTCACCTCCGGCCAGCGCGAACCCTTGGGCGTAGGCCCACCATCGGTGCCGGTCACCGTGAACTCGTGTCCGTGGACGTGGATGGGGTGGTTGGTCATTGTGAGATTGCCGATGCGCAGGCGTACCTTGTCGTTCAGGCGCACGTTGAACGTGTCGATGCCGGGGAAGATGCGGCTGTTCCAAGCCCACAGGTTGAAGTCCAGCATCGTCGCGGTCTTGGGCGTGTAGCTGCCCGGCTCGATGTCAAAAGCATTGAGCAGGAAGCAGAAATCGCGCTGGACCTCATCGATCAAGGGATGCTTGGCCTTGGGGTGCGTAACCCAGAAACCCATCATGCCCATGGCCATCTGCGTCATCTCGTCCGCGTGCGGGTGGTACATGAAGGTACCGGGGCGGCGCGCCACGAACTCGTAGACAAAGGTCTTGCCAGAGGGGATGGCGGGCTGGGTCAGGCCAGCCACACCGTCCATGCCGCTGGGCAGCCGCTGGCCGTGCCAGTGGATGCTGGTGTGCTCGGGCAGCTTGTTGGTCACGAAAATGCGCACGCGGTCGCCCTCCACGACCTCGATGGTCGGCCCCGGGCTCTGGCCGTTGTAGCCCCACAGGTGGGCCTTGAAGCCGGGTGCCATCTCGCGCACCACGGGCTCGGCGACCAGGTGGAACTCCTTGACGCCCTGGTTCATCCGCCAGGGCAAGGTCCAGCCGTTCAGGGTCACGACGGGGTTGTAGGGCCGGCCGCTGCTCGGCACCAGCGGTGCAGCAGTCTGCGCGGAAGTCTGGATGACGGGTTCGGGCAAGGCCGCCATGGCCACCCGGCCGACCGAACCGGCGGCAACAGCGCCACCGGCGATGCCGGCAAACTTGAAGAAATCGCGTCTGGATGTCATTTTGTCTGTCCGGGGGATCAGTGACCGGGGGCGGCAGGGCTTGGACCACCCGAGATCACCGACAAGGAAGTGTTGGTGGGGCGCCCCATCACAGACGCCTGGAGGGCGGCATCGGCCAGCCAGAACTGCTGCTCGGCGTCGATGGCGGCCTGCACGACCCCCACCTGATCCCTGGCGTCGGCCAGCAGCTCGAAAACGCCAATCAGCATGCCGTTGTAGCGAAGCTGGTTTTCCTCCGAGATGACCTTGCGCAGCGGCACCACCTCATCGCGGTGGTGGCGCGCGAGGTCATAGGCTGTGCGGTAGGCCGAGTAGGTTTCGCGCAGGTTCGAGCCCGCGCTGCGCATCGTCGCCTCGAGCTGGTTGGCAGCGGCCAGGGTGCGGGCATTCCAGGCTTGGCGTTGCATCCCCCCCCAGTCGAACAGGGGCAGGCGCACACTGATTTCGTATCCGCGGCCGGTGCTGCGCGAGCCCTCCGCACTGTCGAAAGTGGTATTGCGCAACGCAGTCAGCTCGATGTCGGTGAGGCTGGTCACCGTATTCAGGCCCTGCGCGCGGCCGGCGGCATCCAGCGCCGACTGGGCCAGGCGGATATCGATCCGGGATCGGGTCGCCATCGATCCCACCGCCAGCGGCTCCAGCGCCTGCTTGGGCAGGTCGGGCAGGCGCTGCGGCAGCTTCAGCGCCTGGGCCTGGGATTCGTTCAGGCCCAACAGGCGCACGAGTTCCTCGCGGCTGGCGGTCGCCTGGTGGTGGGCAGATGCCAGCCGGGTGGCTGCGTCGGCGTAGAACGCCTGCTCCCTGGCACGAGCCAGCCGGCTGAAGTTGCCCGTCGCCTGCATTCGGCGCGCCAGTTCGGAACTCGCCTCGGCGGCCTCGAAGACCTGCTTCGCGTACCGGAGGGTCTGCTGCGAAGCCACCGCGCGCACCCATGCCTGGCGCACCCGCGTCACCTGGTCCACGACCTCGCTGGTCAGGCGAAGCTGGGCCTGCTCGATCCGGCGGCTGGCAATCCCCTGCCGGGTCGGCAGGGTCAGGACGTCCAGCAGGCCGAAGGACAGGGCACGGCCCAGTTCCAACTCGTCCCCGGTGACCAGGCGCTCGAAACTGAAGACCGGGTTGGAGATCCGACCCACTTGGGCTGCGTCGGAAGAATCCGCCCAGCCCTGCGCGAGCAGGGCCTGCAACGCCGGACTGTTGGCCAACGCCAACTGGACAGCCTCTTTCTGGCCAACCGGCGCGGACAGCAATTGGGCAGCCGCCTGGGCACGGGCCTGCCGTTGGGCCTCATCGCGCGCCAACGTCAACCTGTCCCCGGCAAACCCGGCGACCTCGTCATTGACGCGTGCCATGTTCTGCTCGACGGTGACACTGGCGCAACCGGTCAGGACGGCCACTCCCAGGACAGCCAGCGTGAGCTTGGTCCGACGCGATTTCAGAACCTGCCTCATTTCGAGGCCCCACCGTGATGGCCAGAATGGGCATCCCGGGCAGGGGCCTGGCCGGTGGAGGGCTGAGGTGCGGCCTCCTTCGCATAGGTGCGCCAGCCGCCGATTTGGCCGACGCGGTCGTTGGCTTCCCGCCAGGGCTGCACGGCCTGGTCGTCGTAACGACGGTAATTGGTCAGCGGCGACTGGTATTGCAGCGTTGCGGGCAGCGCGGAGACACCGGGGGTGGGCGCGCTGGCTGCAGGCGCCTGGGCGGCAACCACCGTCGAAAACAGCGCAAGGGCCAGCGGCAGCAAGGGCCGCCCAACCTGCGTCGCATGCAAGCTTGAGAGGGACATTTCTCGGCGAATCTCGTTGTTCACGGGTGAGATTCTGAAAAGCACGCCCTGACAGCCAGTTGTTGGCCTGATTACATTTTTGTTATCAAGAAGTCAGCCAACTCAAATGCCTGCACACTACCCGGCAACCGCTGAGGGAGTGATGGCGAGTGAAGATCCTGATCGTCGAAGATGAGCCCAAGACCGGCGAATACCTGCGCCAGGGCCTGACTGAGGCCGGGTTTGTCGTGGACCTGGCCCCCAATGGCCCGGATGGCCTGCATCTGGCCCTGCAGGGGGATTACGAACTCGCCATCCTGGACGTGATGCTGCCTGGCATGAATGGCTGGGAGGTCCTGAAGACCATGCGCCAGCGGGGCCTGCAGGTGCCAGCCATGTTCCTCACCGCCCGAGACCAGGTCGAAGACCGCGTCAAAGGCCTGGAGCTGGGGGCCGACGACTACCTGGTCAAGCCTTTTTCCTTCGCCGAGCTCCTGGCCCGGGTGCGCACCATCCTGCGACGCGGTCGCAGCGGCACCGAAGCCACGACGCTCCAGGTCGCCGACCTCCAGTTGGACCTGCTGCGCCGGCGCGTCACGCGCGCCGGCAAGCGCATCGACCTGACCGCCAAGGAGTTCGGCCTGCTGGAGTTGCTGATGCGCCGGCAGGGCGAAGTGCTGCCCCGCTCGCTGATCGCCTCCCAGGTGTGGGACATGAACTTCGACAGCGACACCAACGTGATCGAAGTGGCCATGCGCCGTCTGCGTGTCAAGGTCGACGAAGACCACGACATCAAGCTGATCCAGACCGTGCGGGGCATGGGCTACGTGCTCGAGGCGCCGCAGGAGCACTAGGTGTTTCGCAGCCTATCGCTGACCACCCGGCTCACCCTGTTCTTCACGACGCTGGCCAGCGCGGTCATCCTGGGCCTGGCGCTGCTATTCATGGTGGCGGCAGGCCGGCACTTCGTGGACCTGGACAGCGCCACCCTCGTTGACAAGAAGCACCTGATCGAGGACATCCTGGCCAGCTCCAGGACGCTTGATGAGGCGCGAGGCAGGCTCAACGAGGCCTTGAACCATCACCATGGCCTGTATGTCCTGGTGCGCGGCCCCCAGGACGAAAAGCTGTACCAGACCGCTGGCTACAGCGGCCCCGCGCAGCAGCCTGAGGCCGTGCGAACCCACGACGGCCACGCACTGCAGTCCTGGTCCAACGCCGGCCGGGAGTTTCACGCCATGAGCTTCAACGCCCGCATGGCCCAGGGCGTCACTGCAATCCTCAAGGTCTCCGTCGCGGTCGACACGGAACACCACAAGGAATTCCTGAGCGACCTCCAGCGCAGTGTCGCGGTCTATGCCGTGCTGGCCACCTTCGTCACCGGACTGTTGGCCTGGTTTGCGGCGCACCAGGGCATGTCCCCGCTGCGCGCCATGAGGCGCCGAGCCGCATCGGTGACCGGCCAGCGGCTGCAAGAACGCATGCCCGTCGAGGCCGTTCCGATCGAGATGGCCGACTTGGCCCGGGAGCTCAATCAAATGCTGGACCGGTTGCAAGACGACTTCCGGCGGCTGTCCGATTTCTCGGCGGACCTGGCACATGAGCTGCGCACGCCCATCAGCAACCTGCTCACCCAAACCCAGGTCACGCTGTCGACCCAGCGCGACCTGGCCACCTATCAGGACACCCTGGCCTCCAACGCGGAGGAGCTCCAGCGCCTGGCCCGGGTGGTGTCGGACATGCTCTTTCTGGCCAAGACCGAGCGGGGAGTCGACCTGCCCCACAAGGAGTTCTTCTCGGCGTCGCAGGAAGCGCAGGAACTGCTCGACTTCTACGAGATCGTTGCTGAGGAAAAGAACATCGTCATGAGCACCGGCGGTGACGGCAACGTTTTCGGGGACCGCTTGATGTTCCGGCGCGCCGTGAGCAACCTGCTGTCGAACGCGCTGCGACACACCCCCCACGGGGGCGTCGTGGCCATCCGGATCGCCGCCAAGCCCGAGGCCGTCGAGGTCCTGGTCGAGAACACCGGGCAAGCCATCCCGCCCGAGGTCCTGGCACGGCTCTTCGACCGCTTCTATCGCGCCGATCCCGCGCGCCGGCATCCCGTCTCCGAAGGCGCCGGCCTGGGCTTGTCCATCACCAAGGCGATCGTGGACGCCCACGGCGGCACGGTGTCGGTGACGTCTGAGCAGGGATGGAACAAGTTCTTGCTGGTGTTTCCTACCGTCCAACCTGCTGATCAAAGGCTGGCCTGAGCCACCGGTGGTGTGAACTCGCCCGCCACGGACTGCGGCTGACGCCTACACATCGAGGGACATCCGCCACGTAAGTTGCTCGGGTCCAGGCCCCAGGGGGGTCGACGCCATGAAGGAGCACCTGAATGCCACAACAGCATTTCGCCACCTGCATCCAAGCGTGCTATGAATGCGCCAAGGCATGCCACCACTGTGCCGCTTCTTGCCTGCAGGAGCCGGACATCAAGGCGATGGCCCGCTGCATTGCTTTGGACATGGATTGTGCGCAGGTCTGCGAACTGGCTGCTGCCCTGATAGGACGATCCAGCAGCTCGTCCGTGCAGGTTGGCAGGATATGCGCCGAGATTTGCGAGGCCTGTGGCCAAGAGTGCGCCAGGCACGCCATGGCCCACTGCCAGGAATGCGCCCAGGCTTGCAGTCGCTGCGCTCAGGCGTGCCGCACGCTGGTAGCAGAAACCTGAGCTGATCGCCCCCGTCGTGGTGCGCTGGCGGACCTCCGATCAGGGATGCGGCATCCGCGCATCCTCCCCGTGGCCGCGCGCGGCGGCTCGCCCGGTGCGGGTGAGATCCAGCACGCGTGCGCGATTCTGAGGTACGGGCTCGTGCAGCAACTGCTGCACCTCTCGCCGCAGGGCCAGTCCGTGCAGTGGCTCGCCGCGTTCCACCTTTTGGGCCAGGCGCTCGCGCACCTGGGCCACGAAGTGCGCCCGCTGCTGTGGCTGATCGGCCCAACGGCTGCGGGCGAACTGATCGCCCAGCCAGAGGGTGACCACGGCATCGACCAGGTCCGGGTGCTGGCGCGCCAGCGCGATGTCGCTGCGGGGATCGCTCCCGCGCAGCGCCTGCGCCTTGGCGGGCGAGGGAGTCGGTGCGCTCGGCGCCGTCACGGCCTGAGGCTGGGACCGCTCCATGGCCTGCTGCTCCAGCGGGCTGGGGGCGTAGCCCTTCACCTCCACGCCGCGGGAAGCCGCCTCACGCCACACCGCCGCGCGAAACTCACCTTGGCCCGTCACCGTGATGCTGCTCCAGCCGCGGGCCAGGGCGATGTCGACGAGGCTGCGCACGACTTCGCGGTGGGCGCTGGGCGCTTGCAGCCGCCAGCCGTCGTCGATGAAGGCCAGGGTCTTGTCGGGAAAGTAGAAGCGGTTGTCCATGCGCAGGAACCGTGCAGTCACGCTGTCCGGGATGCGTCGCTGGCGCGCGGGTGCGTCTGGCGTGGCGGACTCCAAGAGGGGCGTGGCAGGTTCTTGCGCAAGAGCCGAGGGATCCGCTGGCGCGAGGGGAGCCTCACCGCGCGGGCGCGCTGCCACCGATCGGACGGCGGTGCCTTCGTGGATGGCGTTTTCCATCGAGGCCTGCGTCGCTTGCGGGCCTTCGACCACCACCCGCCGGTAGTGCAGATGTGGGCCTTGCAATCGGCCCTGGACCGGTGCGGGCGGGCCGACCGCGTCCTCGGAGGGCTGTTTGTGCCTCGCCCTTTGCGCCGCCTTTTCGAGGGCGGCGAAGTTCTCCGGCCCGAGCAACTGCCTGGCCTGGTCGGGCGACAACTGGGCCTGGGCAACCTCGTGGCGACCATTCAAGAAGCGCAGCGAGACCGGCGTGTCTTGCGGCAGGCCGGGCGCGGCCCGGTAGTGAATGGCCGTGGCAAAGCGGCCGTCGATATGGAAGGCACCGGTACGGGTGAAGTCGGGGGTCATGCTTGCTCCTCAGGTGCTCAGTGGGATAAGGTGTTGAGGAACTGGTCCACGGCATGGGCCAGTTCCGCGTCGGTCAGCGGGCGTCCCGTCGGAATCTCGATGTGGTCGAAGTCGAGGGAGAAATCCGCCAACGACAACTTGTCGAGCGCCGCCAGCGCCGATTCACGCGACGCCTTCTCCCGGGGCAAGGACGGTGCCGCGTCGGGGGGCAACGGCGTGGCGGGCGGCGCCACCACGAACTGCACGGCCGCCACCGTCGGGGCCGACTGCAGCCGGCGCTGGAACAGGCGGTCCCGGAAGTACCAGATGCGGTGGGCCAGCACCGGCCGCAGGCCCTCGTAGAACAGCAGCAGGCGCTGCTCCCCCAGTTCCTTGACCTCCTGGGGTAGCAGCAGGCGACGGGCCTGCTCGGACACGCTGACGCTGCCGGCGCGACCCTCGAAGAGGCGGTGCGAGCGCGTCTTCTGTTTGACCGTGTAGGTGCCCAGTTCCTTGGAGATGGCCTCGGCATCGTCGAAGTCGCGCGGGGGAAAGACAATGCGCGCGGCCAGCATCTTGCGCAGCGAGCGCGCACCCTCGACGCCGTAGGCCTCGACGATCTGCGAGTCGGCCTGGACGATGATGGCCGTGCGCACGTTGTAGCCCGGCAGGAAAGCGGTGCTGTCGGCGATGACGGGCAGGCGCCCGAGTGACTTGAACTCGTCCATCATGAGCAGCAGTTGGAGTTTGAGGTCCGGGTGGTCCTCGGGCAGTTCCTGGGTCTGCAGGCCGATGGCCTGCTGGAAAAACAGGTTCAACAGCGGCTGTAGCCGGCTGATGTTGTCCGGGTTGATGCGGCAGTACAGCGAGATCGGCTGGCGTCGCAGCTGGCGCAGGTCGAAGTCATTGCCGGCGGTGGCGGCATCGACCATCGGGTTGAGCCACAGGTCCAGCCGGCTGGTGAAGGTCTTGCGGATGCTCGAGGCCGTGACCGCGGCCAGGTCGGTGATGTCGCTCAGGAGCTGGACGGTCTGCATCGACAGCGGGTAGCCGGCCTGGGCGCAGGCGGCGATCAGGTGCCGCCAGTGCTTCTGGAAGCCCTCGGCGTCGCTGGCCATGCCCTGGCGCAGGATCTCGCCCAGGGTGCGGGTGGCGCCGGGCGTCTCGAACAGGTACAGCGCGATGCCCAGGAACAGCGAGCGCGCCGAGGTCGACCAGAACGGGTCGGTGCCCGGTGGGTCCGGGTACAGCATCCCGGCGATGCGGTGCAGGTCGTCGATGGTGCGGTACAGCGGCGCCTCGGCCACGTAGGCCAGCGGGTTCCAGCGTGCGGTGCGCGCGTCGGGGGCCAGCGGATCGAACAGGTACACCTGCTGGCCATGGGCCGCGCGGTAGCCCGCGGTGCGCGTCCAGTTCTCGCCCTTGATGTCGTTGACGATGACGGAGCCGGGCCAGTTCAGGAGGTTGGGGATGACAAAGCCCGCCCCCTTGCCGCTGCGCGGCGGCGCCACCAGCTCGACGCCCTGCTGGCCCGCGAGCATCAGGTACCGGTCACCCAGCCAGCTGCGGTAGCGGCCCAGGATCAGGCCGGAATCGCCCAAGAGGCCGGCACGGGCGATCTCGCGGCGGGTGGCAAAGCGGGCATCGCCATGCAGGGGCGGCTGGCGCGGCCACAGGGCGACGGCGGCGGCGGTGGTGGCCACGCCCAGGCCGACGAGCGTGCATAGCAGCAGCGCCTGGCGCACCGCCGGCACATGGCCCCAGTGCGTCCAGTAGCGCCACACCGTCAGGGGAGAGGCCTGCTGGGCGGGCAGGTGGGCCTTCCACAGGAAGAACCAGCCAGCCAGGTACAGGCCGGTGGCGGCCACCACGAGCGCCAGCAGGGCCACCCGGGCCCCGCGTCCCAGGCGTCCCCCCTCAGACCAGGCCGCGGCGCTTGGCTGTCGGGTCATACCAGACCTCCCGGACCCCGCGGCGCTGGCGATCCCGGTGGCACTGCACCACCACGTCGATGTGCAACTGGGCCATCTCGATGCCCTCGCGGGTGCTCAGGCCCAGGCCCACCGCGCTGTGCTTCATGAGCTGGGCCAGGATGACGAAGGCCCCTTCGGCGCTGTCGGCATGGGCGCTGGTGATGGAACCGGGGTGGCCCGAGGCGATCGAGACCAGGTAGTAGTAGACCTCCTCGCCGCTGCGCACCTCGGAGACAAACACCCGGTCGGGGCGCTGGCGTTTCATGCTCACCAACAGGTCGCCGGCGCTGACGCGGGTCTGGCCCTGGCCGCCTTGCGAATAGAACATGCGCACGTGGTTGGGCTGGTTGGCGAACGACAGCTCCGGCACATCCTCGATGCTGAGGATGCGTTCGTCGGGCGGCACCTCCAGGATCAGCGCCTTGCTGATCGTCGTCTTGCCCGAGCCGGTAGCGCCGGACAGCAAGATGTTCTTGCGCGCCTGCACCGCGCGGCGCAGGAAGCACACCCAGTCGCCGGCCTGCTGCAGCGCCAGCAGTTCGCGCTCCTCGTCGTGCAGGTGCTCGGTGGGCCAGTCAGGCAGCGCCGGGCGGCGTGGCAGGGCCTGCACCTGGTCGAAGGTGCCGCCCTGGGCGAGTTGCTCCAAGGTCCACAACTGGCTGGCGGGTCGCCGGATGGTGAGCGAGACCGTGCCGGCCTCGGCTGCAGGCGGCAGCACCACCTGGATGCGCGCTCCGGTGGGCAGCGTCGCCGACAGCAGCGGCTCCTGGGCCGAGATGCGCTGGCCGGTGGCGTTGGCCACCAGCCGGGCCAGTTGCAGGCACCAGTCGAGGGTCAGCTGAGGCCAGGCCTCGCGCTGCCAGCCGCTGTAGCGCTCGATGAACAGCTCGCCCGGCCGGTTGATGCACAACTCGGTGACCTGCTCGTCTTGCAGCAGCGCGCGCAGCGGGTCCAAGTAGTGGTCCAGGGAACTGCGCACCGGCAGCGCCGCGGCCTCAGTTGGCGGGGCCGGCTGGTACGGGGGCGACGGTGGGGTTGGTGCGCAGGGCATAGACGGCGCGGAAGTCAACATCGCGGGCCACCAGGATCTGGATGCGGTCCCCCTGGTTCTTGATCACCGTCGGGGGAACGGTGATCGTGTTTTTCAGCACCTCCGTCATGACGTCGCGCGCGCCGCTGGGACTGATCTGCACGGTGGTGCGGTCGCCGCCGGTGGTGCTCTCGCGCGCGGCCAGGACCTGCAGCGTGCCGTCGATGACCGAGATCAGCAGCGCGGCGCCGAAGCGATCCCAGAAGTGGGTATCCACATGACCGGGCAGGCCGGTGCGCCCCAGTTCGTCGGTGCCGGGCGAGTCGAGGCGGGCGACCACCCCGGTGGGGGTGCGCGCCTCATGCCACAGCACGAACACGCGCGCCTGGCCCTGGCGCAGGTCGCCTCGTTTTTCGCCGACGTACTTGGTGCCGCGTTCGAGCAAGACGACCTGGCCGTCGGCGCTGTAGATGTCGTTGGCCCCGATGCAGGTCACCAGGCCGTCGAAGGTCGAGTCGATGGCTGTCTCCAGGGTGCAGTCGACGAAGGCGCTCTTGGGCAGCAGGAAGCGGCGCGTGGGCAACACCTGCGCCTGCACGGCGGGAGTGGGGGTGGGCTGCAGGCGGCTGGCCAGCGAGTTGGATCCGCCAGCGACCGTGGGGACGGCGGTCGGGAAAGCGCCCTGCCCTGCCCCGCCGGCATTTGCGTCGATGGTGTCGGCCGTGGGGGTGGCCGTGGTCGCAGCAGCGGCGGCACCCGCCGGCGGTCCACCCGCGCCCCGCCCTCGCTTGAGGACGGGTTCGCTCAGTTGCCGCTCCAGTTCGAGTTGGGCGGGGGTCTTGGCCGACGACGGCGCCGGAGACGCGGGCGACGGGGCAACCAGGCCAGTGGGCTCGGGGGGCACCGTGGCCATGCCGGCCGCCACGCGTACCACCGGGGGATCGACGCGGTCCAGCGGCGCCAGTTTGAGTTCGCCTGCGACGCGGCTTTCCGCCGCGCGGCTCTGGGCGTCACGGGCATGCCGGGCCTGCGCCCACGCGGTGGTGTAGTACCACAGCAAGAAGCCGCCTCCGAGCAGCACGATGGTCCCAAGGGCCAGCAGGTTGGACATGCGCGATTGCAGCGAGCGTTCGCGGTTGACCGAAGGGATGCCACGCTCGCCCGCCACGCCGGTACCAGCGGCCTGGCCCGTGCTGGGTCTCGGGCTGGCCACGTCCTCACGGATCTCGCCGGTCACTGGATCGATGGGGGCATCCGGCGGTGGGCCCTCCTGCGCACCGGGTGGCGGATCTGTCGGGTTCATGGCGAGCCTCCTCGCGTCTGGCGTTGCACTTGGGGGGCGACCGTCTGGCTGCCCAGGCGCTGGCCGCCACCGTCAAACGCGCGATTGACCACGCAGCCGACCAGTTGCCCGCGCCGCAGCACCAGCTGGCGCGCGATGCGATGCACCACGACCTCCTCGCCTGCGACGTTGAAATTGAGCAGCGACTCGCTGCCATCGTCGTTGCGCACAAAGATGGCCGGGAATTCGGTGCGCGCGGCAAACCGCAGCCGGGTCTGCACGCCGTCGTCCCAGGCCGCCACGGGCCGCAGGCTGGGACTGCCGCAGAACCAGTAGTCCAGGTTGCGCGGACGCTGCGCCACGGCGCTGGCCAATTGCGCGTCGGTGCGCTGGCGCTCCTGTTCGCTGGCCAGGCGCCGCGCCTCGTCCTGCGGGTAGGTGAAGCGGATCGAATAGACCATGTCGCGCCGCGCGGCCGCGCCGGTGGGGGCGCGCACGGCCGAATACTCGAACTGGTAGGCCCGGCGCGTGGTCAGGATGGTGAGGTTGGTGGTGACATGGACCTGGCGTGGCTTGATGAAAAAGTGGTTGCGCTCCGCACCGATATCGAAGCCGCCCGCATCGCCGGAACCCAGGCTCACGAATTCCTCCCCCTCGGCCCACTGCAGGTGGATCTGGTAGCCCACGTAGCCGCGCAGGCGCACCACGTCGTCGCTGCGGTAGGCGACCTCGCGGATGCGTGGGTCGAATTTGCCGGGAGTGGGTAAGGTGTCGGCCTGGCTGGCGGGGGCGAGCAGGGCCAGGCAGGCGCCACATAGCACCCACGGGCCGACGGCGCGGGGCAACGCGAGGGCGGAGGGGAGGACTGCGCACATCACGAACTCCCCCGGGCCACAGGCTGGGTGGCGACTTCGGGCTCGCGGTGGTACTCGATCACCTTGAAGCCCAGCGGGTTGAGCGAGCGCAGCTTCTCGTCACGCGATGGCGCCGTGTACGCGTAGTCGATGGTGGCCACCCAGTGCGCCGCCTGCTCGTCGCCGGTGCCACCGGGGCGGGTGTAGCGGGTGAAGCGAACCTGGGCGGCGACCTTCTGGCTGGCCATCCTCAGGAAGGAGATCGAGCGCACCTGCACCCGCACGGTGGTGCCGTCCTTGTACAGGTTCAAAGGCGACTGCGGGTTGGCCTTGTTCCAGCGCGCCGCCCAGTCCTGGTTCATGGCCGGTGGGTGCATGGCGGCGACCTGCTCGTAGTCGGGTTCGGCCGTGCCGTAGAAATAGCGCTCGCGCGCGATGACATACGTGTTCAGGAGCGTGCGCGTCACCAGTTCGCCTGGGTCCTGGGTCCCGGTGTAGGTGGGCACGACATCGATCAGGCCCGAACTGTTGTCGACGCGGACCACGAAGGGCGTGACCTGCTTGAGCGGGGTCAGGCCCGCCAGGGCAATCGCCTCGACCAGCGCGAGGACGATGGCGGTACCCGCCATGACCCATGCCAGGCGCTTGGATCGATCCGCCTGCTGCGCCCGGTCCAATTCCCAGCTTTGCGCCTGGGCCAGGTAGTCCGTCAGGGAGGTGTCCTTGTCACGCGTCATGACCCCCTCCCCTGCGGTGCTGTCTGTGGTGGGTTGATCGGCACAAAATCTCCCTCACAGCCTGGCGGCTTAGGGGGGCGACTGGCGCAGCCGGCCAGAGTGGCCAGCAAGAACATCAAGGCGGCAAGGCGCATAGCGGCTCCTGTCCATGTGGATAGGCATCACTTCTTGGAAGTTGAAGCGGGCATGACCTGCTCGCGGGGTACAACGGCACCGCCTTGGGTGCGCATCTGGTTGGACAAGAAGCCAGCCGCGTTGCGGATGCCACTGGCGGCTAGGTTGCCAGCCATCCGCCGAAAACTGTCCCAGCGGCTGATTGGTTCTCGACGGAAACCGTCAATGCCTCCGCGCGTGAGGTCATTGAGCGTACGCGTGCCCAACCGCATCACTCGCTGGACCAGCGCGCCAAAGGCTCCCGCAGCACTCAACGCAATGCCACTCGCTAGTCCCGATGCAATCGACGGGATTTGCATGAGTACGAGACAGACAATCGCCGAAGCAAGAATGACGTGAAGTGAGTCGGTGCTGGACAAAGCATTTCCGACTTGCCGTGTCTGAACTGCGTATGTTTCGACAATCCCGAGCAAAAGCGCTGCTGCCAAGACGGTCAAGATCGTGATCAGCGCGTAGTTCGCGAGCATCGCCACCCAGGATTCGAAGAAGCGCTTGGTGGAATCGAACAACAGAAGGACGATGAACAGAGGTCCAAGAACCAGGACCAGGCTCAAGCCAATACGGGAGAGTGCGATGAGAAACATCGCATACGCACATATCCCGCCTATGAAAACATAGATAACAACGGCTGCGAGATAGTTGCCCAAGTCACCGTTCAGGATGCCTCCTCGCATCCAAAAGATCTGAGCGACGTTTCCTCCGTTTTCCCAGATCGTCCCAATCGTTTGAACGGGAGACCCTACTCCAATGATCTGGGCGGCAAGCTGGGATGGGCCGTTGTAAACGGTATCGACAATCAGCGTGTTGTAGGTCCACAAATTCAGACCTAGTCCCATGATCACGATGATCATCAAGATCCGCTTAACTCCTTCCCAGATTGGCTCTTGGAGACGCCCTGTCAGGCTGAGGTAACCCCAAATCATCACGTACAAAGTGACAAGGGTGACGGCCGCGGGTTCCACGGCTGCAGCGACGCGCTGGGTGTTGTCTCCAACGTATGTGGATAGCTGCTGTTGAAGCCAAGTCCAAAAGCTATTGAAAAACATGACCTACATCTCCGAATCGCGGTCATTTACTTGGCGTAGCGGCCGCCGTTCGGGGGCGGCGGCTTCGGTTGGAATTGCTCGTCGAAGCTCTTTTCGTGTATCGGCGGCCGTACTGTGGGGGCAGCGGGCACAGGGACTGGCACGTACACAACCTCTGGCTTGATCCAAAGTCGAATGACCGCAATGCCACCTGCGATGGAGGCGACTGCAATAGCGACATAGAAGAGTTTGGTCATGGTGCACCTGTGGATAAGGTTGGCCCGAACGTGCGACCTGAGGGGGAGTGCCCTCGGATGATTTCCTCGCGAATGCGCTGCTGCTGTGCCATCTGGCGGGCTAGAAAGATCTGATTGAGCGTCTGCAGCTTGGTCTGCTCGTTGGTCAGCATCGTCTGTTCGGCCCCAATGCGCCCTTGGAGATCGAGGATGGCCTTGGGGTCAGACGCCTGCCCGATCCGGTTGATCAATTCCTGCAGGGCCGCGAACCGCTGACTGGTGGTCTCATAGGCCGATTGGCTGGCGCTGGAGAGCAGCGCCGCGGAGCGGCGACCGTCCTCGACCAGTTGACGCTCAGTGGGCGTCATGGCGGCCAGTTGCGCCGGGGTGAGGACGGCATCGGCGTTCATGGCGGCCTGCACGTGGTTGGACAGACCGGCGTAGCCGGACGCACCGCCCTGCGCGGCTTGCATCAACTGCTGGTAATCGGGCGGAAGGTAGTTGCGCTGCGCGTTGCTCAGGGGCATGACCCCTTCCATGCCGCGCCCGCCGTTCAGTGATGCATGGGTCTGCTGCATCTGCGTGAGCTGGTCCTGCATGCCGCGCAGTTGGTCCTGCCAGTAGCCGACCTGACGCACCAGGTTGGCGATCGCGGTGCGGTCCATCACCGCCATGCCTTGGGCCGGCGCGCCCGTGGCAGCGAGGGCCAGGCTGGCGCACAGGGCCAAGGTCCGGGCCAGGGCGAGGACGCCAGGCCTCGAGGGGGAGTGTTCACAGGAAGGCATGGGTTGGCTCCTAGGAGGGAGAGGACGGCGGCGGTGAGCGCATCGACGGGGTGGGGGTGGCCCGCGTGGTGCGCTCGAGGGTTCGCTCCTGCAGGCGCGCCTCGCGAAACCACGGCAGCCACTGGGCCGGGTCTTCCCCGTGCTGCGCGATCAGGCGCTTCATCAGGTCGACGTTGCGGATGCGCCCTGAGATCACATCGAGCTCGAAATCGAAGCCGCGCAGGTCGAGGGTGGCCACCACGCTGATGTGGCCCTGCTTGACCAAGAAGGTGCGCGCGCCGGGTTCGAGGTCCTCCTTGACCAGTTTGAACTCGCGCTCGGTCAGGCTGAAGCCTTCGGTGTATTCGTGGAAGTCGGCGTCGGGGTTGGGGAAAAAGATCTTGGTCGGGCACTGCTCCACGATGGCCTTGGCCACGGGCGACTCCAGGACATGGCTGGTGCTCTGGGTGGCCGCGACAAACGCGCCTTCGCGCTTGCGCCAGGTCTCCAGGCCGTTCTTGGCAAAGCTGGCAAAGGCGGGGCGGCCCGCCAGCTTGGCGAATTCGTCCATCCAGCACACCAGGCGGCGGCCATCGACCAGCCGTGAGGTCAGGTACAGCAGGTAGGCCGTCAGCGGTTCGGCCACCACCGGGTGGTCGAGGAAGTCGGTGACATCAAACCCGAGCAAGGCTGCACTGCCCAGGTAGTCCGCCATGTCGTCGTGCGGGTTGTCAAAGACCCAGGCGTAGTCGCCGCCCAGTTTTTCGGTCCACGGGCGCAGGCGCGCGTACAGCCCTTCGGGGTCGGTAGGGTCGAGGAACTCGACGAGGCGAGACAGGCGGCGCGCGCTCGGATCCGGCAGGGCCAGCACCCCGTGCAGCGCCTGGTCCAGGTCGGCGTCCTGGCGCACCGTGAGAGGTTGGTCGCCCCGGCGCACCAGCAGGCGCAGCCAAGACTTGATGAACTCCACGTTAGCGCTCTCGCGGGCATCGAGCTGCAGGGGGTTGCAGCCGGTGGGCTGGCCACTGCGCAAGGCGCGGTACTTGCCGCCCAGGGCGCGCACCAGGATGTGCAGGCCCTCGTCCTTGTCGAACACGACCTGGGTCGCGCCGAACTTGCCCATCATCGCCATCAGGAAGCCCAGCACCGTGGTCTTGCCCGTGCCCACCGGGCCGAAGATGGCCATGTGCCCGACATCCTTGCGGCTGCCGCCATCGGGGCGGTTGGGGTCACTGGCGTGCAGCGAGAAGAAGTACGGTGAATGGGCGCTGGTCACCAATAGCGTGGCGGCTTCGCCCCAGTGGTTGCCCTCGGGCCGGCCGCTGGGGTAGTTGTGGAAGGGGGACAGCGCGGCGAAGTTGCGGCTGGTCAGCGGCGCCTTGCGCGAGCGCAGGGCGAAGTTCCCGGGCAACTGGGCCCAGAAGGCGGCCTCCATGGCCAGGTCCTCCCGGGCGACCACCATGCCGGTGTCACCCAGCATCGCGCGGGCGCTGGCCAGGTGGTCGTTCAATTGCTTGAGCCGACGGGCGCCTGGCTGGTCCTGGGCGGCATCAAATGGCTCCACCTGCACCTGCAGGGTGAAGTGGTGGTCGCCAATCACAAAGCGGTTGCTGGTCAGGTCGTCCAGCGCCCCATGCAGTTCCTCGACCTGGGACTGCGCCAGGTCGCCCGAGGCCGCCAGCCGGTTGCACTGGCGCGTCATCAGATCCAGGGCATGGGCCTTGGGCAGGAAGGTGAAGCTTTGCGTGAGGACCAGTGGGAACGGGGCGGTCAGCAGGCGATTGAGCAGGCCAGGGGCCGTGAACGCCGGGTATTCCTTGATGCCCACGAAGGCCGCCAGCCGGGTCTGGGTCGCGCCGCGGTACTCCATGGCTTCATGACCGAACATCGGACGGCTGATGGCCAGCACGTCATGCAATGGCGCGCGGGGCAACGGCATGGGCGTCCACTCCCCGTTGATCAGGAAGCCGTACAACTCCAGCAACGACGAGCAGTGCAACGGCCCGCGCGTGTACACCCCCAGCGGCTCGGGGTCGTAGCGGGCCAGCGAGGCCAGCACCTCCTGGGCGCGCTTGTCGCATTCGTCCAGGCTGTCGCGTAGCGCGCGGGCGTCCTCCTGCGGGTCGGTATGGCGCAGCAACTGCAGCGTGGCGTTCCCCACCTTGCTGGGTTGAGGACGGTAGACCAGCGACAGGTACAGGTCGTTGACCATCAGCGTCTCGCCGGCGATGCGCGCGCGGTAGCGCGCATCGAGTTCAAACGCGAAGCCGGCCGGCGGCGGGGTGGGCGGGTAGGCCCGGTCGCGCCGGCGCACCAGGTGCACCCACAGCGCGTGGTGCGGCGAGGCCAGGTTGCGCCAGAAGGTGTTCAGCCGGGTGTGCCACTGGTTGATGTCCTCGTCGTCAGCGCTCTCAAAGCTGGCACCAGCCAGACGGAACGCCTGCACGTAATGGCCGGCCCGTGTACGCGCCACGGTCGGCGAGACATGGGCCGTCAGCGGGATGAGGTCGGCCGCGCTGGCCTCACGTCGCAGCGCGGCGGCATGGCGCAGCCGGTGGGCCGAGGCAGCGTTGGTGGTGGAACTGAGCCAGGGCATGACGAGCCGCCTTCACACCACGATGCGTTGCGCGGGCGCGCGCCGGCGGCCGCGGGCATTGGGCAGGTCCAGCGCCAGCGGGCTGTAGCTGTTAGCGCGCCAGAAGCGCACCACGCCGGTGGCCAGCGCCAGCGCGCGGGTGCGGCCCCACAGGCCGAGCAGGTCGAAAAAGCGCGGCTCGTACAGGCACACCAGGTAAAGCACGCCGTGGATCGGCACGAAAGCCAGCAGCCACACCAGGTTGCGGGTGACGATGAAGATTTCCATCGTCGCGATCAGGTTGAGGATGAAGCCGGTGTAGGTGACGCCCCACTTCATCGGTGGGCGCGTCATCCCCACCAGCAGCACGTCGGCGATCAGTCCCTGGTTGCGGCTCATGGCGTCCTCCGCTGCCGGGTCGTCACACGCCCGCCAGTGAGCGCACCCACTCGACGATCTGCTGGCTGCCGAAGACCAGGATGATGCCGATGACCACCCCGACCATCCACCACCAGGCGATCTTGCCGAACCACGCCAAAACGCCCGACACCATCACGGCGATCACGGCCACCGGGGTGAGGATCGTCACCAGGTTGGTTTGGGCCGCGGTGGCCCCGGCAGCGAACGGACTGCCGGCCCATGCGACGGGAGCGAGCAGCGCCAGGACCCACCCGATTCCGAGGTGGCCCAGTAGATGAGGAAAGCGGACGGTTTTCACGGGGCGCTCCTTTCGGATGGGAGGGGCAGCGCGGGTGGGCTTGCGTGTTCAAGGCCGCTGGACCCACGCGGTCGCAGGGGAGGTCGCGCCCGTGCGCGGGCCCTTGCCGTAGACGTCCCACCAAGGCCGGGGACGCGCCGCCGGGGGATCGACGGCCGTAGCGGTCTGCGGGACCGGCTGGGGTGCGGTCGCGGAGGCCGGGGGCGTGTGCTGCAGTTCGCGCGCCAGCGCCTCGAGGTCGGTCTGGGCGCGCTGCTGCATGCGCTGCGCTTCCTGGGCGCCCGCTTCATCGCGGGCAGCCAGGCGTTCCGCGACCTTGCGGCTGGCGTCCTGCAGGCGCTGGCGCGCCGCCGCTTGCTCTTCCAACAGGATGCGCTGGCGGTCGGCGTCTCGGGCCGCCTGCGTGGCCGGGCTGATCGCCGTGGAGGCCGATGGTGTTGGGGGCGCGGGCTGCGCCGCCAGAGCCGGCCAACTGGTCGCGGCGAGAAGCACCCAAGGCGCCAGGTGCGAAGTGCGTTGCTGGACCGTTCGAGCGTGTGGCGCGCCGACTCCTTCGTGCCACGCCTTCCATGGAAACGTCCGGATGCGTTGAAGGGACTGCCGGTCCATGTGACAGGGTTATAGCGATCCATCCGCGCATGAACGGCGTCAGGCATGTAAGTCACTTCAACAGACTTCAATAGATGCTTCGACTGCCGAGGCAGCAGGCGCGCCCGCATCGTGCGCGGTGTTCCTACACCGGCAGATGCTGGTCATCGTGAGGTGCAGGCGGGGCGCGGCTTGCAGGCCGTTCGCGCCGTCACGCGCCGGCAACGAAGGACCACGGCCTACGACGGATCGGGGTACGCGCTTGCGCAGGACTATTGAAAACCGTTGACCAATCCGCGGAGATGACCGCCCGGACCGGTTGCCGGTGGCGGCCTCCCATTTGCAGGCGGGATCGGCGTGACCACCCTTGTTTTCACCAACCAGAAAGGCGGCGTGGGCAAGAGCACCCTGAGCGTGCTGTGGGCCCTGCATGCGGCCGAGCGCTGCGGTGAGCGCGTGTGCGTCATCGACCTGGATGCGCAAGCCAACACGAGCAAGACGCTGCGCGCGCATGACAGCGGCGTGGCGGCGGCGGCGCTGTTCCAGCCCGACGCCCTGCCCTGTCCGCTTTCCCAGCCGACCGCGGGGACGAACGCCCCCGGCGGTATCGTGCTGCTGGCCGGCACCAAGCCATTGCTCGAGGTCGAGCGATGGCCGCCCGCCCAGGTGCTGCCGGCCTTCCTCAACCACCTGCGCGCGCTGGACCAACAGTTCGACCAATGCGTGATCGACACGCCACCGGCGCTGGGCCTGCGCATGAGCGCGGCGCTCATGGCCGCGCAGTTCGTGTGCTGTCCGATCGAGTTGGAGGAGTACAGCCTCGACGGCGTCACCGACATGCTCAAGACCGTTCTGGGAGTGCAGCAGCGCTACAACCCGGGCCTGTCGCTGCTGGGCCTGCTGGCCAATCGCTTCAACGCGCATTCGCCGCGGCAGAAGGCGGCGCTGGAGGAGTTGCTGGGGCGCTACCGCAAATTCATGCTGCCGGCCAAGCTGTCCACGCGGTCGGCGATTCCCGAAGCCCTGGCCGCGGGCCTGCCGGTGTGGCGGCTGCCCAAGAGCGCGGCGCGCGAGGCCAGCGCCGAAGTGCTGGGCCTCTTCGCGTTGATGCGCGCGCGCATGGCCCTGGGCCCGACGGTGACGGCCGGCGATGCGGCGACGGCGGAGGTGCCATGACCCTGGACCTGCGCGGGCTGGATCAGTTCAAGGCCAGCGCCCTGGTGGCGGCCGGGGACGCGGCGCTGGCGGCCCCGCCGCACATGGCGCTCGATCGCATCGACTTCGACCCCGAGCAACCCCGTCGCGGACTGGACGAGGTGGCCTTGGGCGAACTGGCCGACTCGATTCGCATGCATGGCGTGCTCGAGCCGGTGTCGCTGCGCCCGCACCCGCACGATCCCCAGCGGTTCATCGTCAACCGGGGCGAGCGGCGTTGCCGGGCCTGCCGCCTGGCCGGCCTGGCCCAGGTGCCCTACTTCCTCGACGACCGACTCGACCGATTTGCCCAGGTGGTGGAGAACCTGCAGCGCGAGGACCTGTCGCCGTTTGACCTGGCGCACTTCATCGCCGAGCGTGAGCGCGAAGGCCTGTCACGCGCGGAGATTGCACGGCGCCTGCAAAAACCGCGCTCGTTCATCACGGAGGCCGCGTCGCTTACGCAGGCCCCACCGGAACTGCGCGCCGCTTTCGACGCGGGACGGGTGCGTGACACCCGGGTGCTCTACACCTTGCTGCGCCTGCATCTCCAGGACCCGGCCGGCTCGCCAACGCGGCTGCAGGGCGCGCATGAACTCACGCGCGAGCAGGTGGATACCTGGCGGAGCCGCCCAGAAGGGCCTGCCCCAGCGCCCTCCCCTGCCGCGGACGCGCAGACCGTCTTGCCGGTCCCGTCGCCGCGCCCCTCGCGGGCGGCACCTGCAGTCTTGCGGGTGACCTACCAGGGGCGCAGCGGGTACCTGACGCTCAAACCCACAGCGGACGAAGCGCTCGGCCTGGTGTGGCTGGAAGGTGAGGTGATCCCGCAGGAAGTGGCTTTGGCCGAACTGCAACTGGTGGCCTGGGGGCGGGAGATCCCATGAGGACATCCTGGCGCTCCCGACCGTCTGCGGGAGGGCCACCCCCGCCCGTGGTGACGCTGCGAGCGCACGGGACGTACTACGCCCCCCCGCGGGCCTGGCGGCCCCTGGCCCTCCAGCTCAGCGGGCAACTGCTGCAGGGTGTGGGCTGGCTCGTGCGTCTGACCTGGACGATCGCCTGGACCCTCCTGCGCCTGGTGGTCATCGCCCTGCTGGTGCTGGTGGAGCCGCTCGTGCGACTGATCCTGTTGGGATTCGGGTACGCCGCGTTCCTGCTGTCGGTCATCGGTGGCTTCCTGCTGAAGCTGCCGCACCTGCCCAAGTGGGGCATCCTGGGCATTGCGGTGGGATGCGTGGTGCTGTACCTGCTGTTCCTCCTGGTCATGAGCCTGTTCATGAGGCTGCCGCGTGATCGCGATTGACGAGGAGATGTTGCAACGCATCGCCGCCCAGCGGCACTTCGGTCCCCAGACCCTGGAGATCGCGCAACGCCTGTTTCTCCAGCAGGAGCGCCCCGCTGACCTGGCCGAGGTCTATGGGCTGCGGCTGCAGCGGGTCTACGCCATCCGCAAGACCTTCGAGGTGGCCGCACAGGCACTGCAGTTACCGGACGGCTGGATCCGCATGGAGTTCGTGGGTCCCAAGCACCTGGTGCGCCGGTACCGCCGCATGTTCGAGGCGGCGCTGGTGCGCTGGCAACTCACCCATCCGATCCAGCCTTCGACTTAGCGCCACCACCTGGGCTGCGCATATACTGTATATAAAGACAGTATCGCAATTTTCCTTTCATGCAAACCAGCGTGTGGCGGCTTTTTCAACGTGGTGAGGCGGTGGATCGCGCAATGGTCCGCCGCAGCGCGCCCGCCCGGGGAGAACTTGCCCTGCGTCTGCGGTTGGAAGGCCGCGGCAGCCGTGCTGCGGTCTACCTGGCTAGCCTCATGGCGGATGACTGCTCCTATGTCATTCCCGCGCTGGACGATGCACGACTGGTCGAACTGCGCGGTCGTTGGTTTCGGCTGGCGGGCACGGAGGTGATCCCCTTGGGGCGCAGCATGAAGCGCATTCCAACCACTCGCTACCGGCAGGAGTGGTGGTGCCGGGTGGAGGGGGCGAGCTTCCGGCGGTTGGACTGAACGCGACGGATCAGGCGACAGTCACTGGCACCAACTAGTTTCCAACGGTTTCCCGTTGACGCTCAACTAACTTGAGTGAACGACCCGATTGCAGCGATTGCAGTCCGTCGATGCAAAAGCCCAAATTCCCGCCTGGGCCATATTGCGGTCGATCGAGCCGACCTCAAAAAGTTGTCGTGGATGACTGGTGTCGAGGATGGACCGGACCCAACACGTGTCCGTAGCTCTTTCACCTCCAGGAGCGTCCGCTTTCATTCGTGCGAACTTGCACTTTCGACCCTGAGCAGCCGTTCCCAACACTCATGGGAACGGCCGCTACTCACACCTTGCGCTCTTCTTTTGCATCGTCGCGCCCAGCGGTCGGCGGCTTCAATCGGAGCATTGAAACTGGTTTCAATCTCTGAGTTAGAGTTGTCGCATGCCTGCACCGCAACCCACTAGTAGCAGACCCCTGCGCATCACGATCAATGACGTGGCTCGAGCCGCTGGAGTGTCGAAGGCAACGGTGTCGCGCGTTCTCAACGGCCGCGACGAGATCCTGACCCGCGACATCAAAGAGCGCGTGCGGGCAGTGATCGACCAGCTGGGCTACTCACCTAGCCCGATGGCGCAGGCGCTCAAGCGGGGTCGCTCAAGGCTGGTCGGCCTGGTGGTGGCCGATGTCGCCAACCCCTTCTCGGTTGCTGTGCTGCGCGGCGCCGAAAAGGCCTGCCGCGAGGCCGGCTACATGGTGATGCTGTTTAACCTGGGCAACGATCACGAGCGCGAGCACGAGGCCATCCAGGCCCTGACCTCCTATCAGGTCGAGGGCTTCTTACTGCATACGCTCGGTCGCGACACCCGGAGCCTGGCCGAGCTGGCTGGCCACGGTAAGCCGGTGGTTTTGGTCGATCGGCGCCTGGGCGATGCCCAGTTGGACCTGGTGGGCCTGGACAACTTCGGCGCGGTGCGGCTGGCGGCGGGGCACCTTCTGGCCGCGGGCTACCGGCATCTGCTTTTCGTCACCGAGGCCATCGACGGCGTGAGCTCCCGAGAAGAGAGAGCCGCCGCCTTTCGTGCCTTCGTCGCTGACCCGCCCTCGCCCTGCAAGGGGTCGGTGGCCGAGGTGGCGGCCGACGACGACGCCGCGCTCGACGCGGCCCTGCGCGCCCTCAGGCGCCGCGCCGGCGAGCACCCGCCCGCCGTCCTGGCCGCCAACGCGGTGATGGCGCTGCGCGTGGCAGCGGCGGCCGCACGCCTGGGCTGGCCGCTGGGCCGAGGCCTAGGACTGGCTGGTTTCGACGAGACCGACTGGGCGCCCCTGGTGGGCCCTGGCCTGACCACCATCGCACAGCCCACCGACGACATCGGCCGGCTCGCCGCTCGCTGCCTGATCGAGCGCATCGAAGGCGAGTCCAACCTGCCGCGGCAGATCCTTCTGCCGGGCAAGTTGATTGAGCGCGGCTCGACGGCTCCAGGTGCCTGAATCTCCTTTTTCCGGACCTGAGGGTATTTCCGGATGCCCTTCTGAAACCGGTTTCCTACACTTCGGAAACCGGTTTCTTGAGATCCCCGGGAGTTCAAGCCGAACCGCCCGATTCCCTCCACAACGATTCATCCATTAAGGAGCACTACCGATGAATTCCCTGCTCACCACCGCGCGCCGCCTGGTGCGTCCCCTGGCCCTCGTCCTGGGCCTGGCCTCCGCCGCTGCCATCGCCCATGCCCAGACCGTGTCGGACATCGTCAAGAAGGGCAAGGTGACCATCGGCGTCGTCTCCGGCGCGCCCCCGTTCGGCACCACCGATGCGCAGGGCAACCCCGCCGGCTACGACGTGGACGTGGCCCAACTGGTGGCCAAGTACCTGGGCGTTCCGGCCGAGATCGTGCCGCTGACCTCTCCGGCGCGCATCCCCGCGCTGGAGTCGGGCAAGGTCGACTTCCTGGTCGCCACGCTGGCTCCGACGCCCGAGCGCGCCAAGGCGGTGATGTTCACCATGCCCTACAGCGCCTTCGAGCTGGCCATCTTCGCCCCGGTGGAGAGCAAGTACGCCAAGCTGCAGGATCTGGGCAAGAAGAAGATCGGCGTGACCCGCGGCACCACCCAGGACACCGCGCTGACCCGCCTGGCCCTGCCTGGCACGAACATCGTGCGCTTCGAGGACGACGCCACCTCGGCGCAGGCCCTGATCAGCAAGCAGGTGGACGCCGTGGCCCTGCCCAACACCACCGGCCGCGAAATCATGAAGGCGCGCGGCGCCGGCAAGTACGACGCCAAATTCTCCTTCTCGCTGCAGCCCAACTCCATGACCGTGCGCAAGGACGCGTTCGAGCTGCGCCAGTGGCTGAACAACACGATCTACTTCATCAAGCTCAACGGTGAGCTGGACGCGGTGTCCAAGAAGTGGACCGGCAACCCGCTGCCCGCGCTGCCGGTGTTCTGAGCCTTCCCATTCACCGGCGAGACGATGTAACGTGGCCTACCAACTCGATTTCGGCCCTGTGCTCCAGCAGGCCGACCGCCTGGCCGAAGGCGCCCTGATGACGCTGGAGCTGAGCTTCGCGTCCATCGCCCTGGGCACACTGGTCGGCACCGCGGGCGCGATCGCCGCGACTTATGGCGGCCCGCTGCTCAAGCGTGTGACGGGCGCCTATGTCGAGGCGATCCGCAACACTCCCTTCCTGGTCCAACTGTTCCTGGTGTTCTTCGGCCTGCCGACGGTGGGCGTGCAGATCGACGCGGTGGCCGCGGCGCTGCTGGCGATGACGGTGAACCTCGGCGCGTATGCGACCGAGATCATCCGCGCTGGCGTGCAGAGCATCCACCGCACACAGCTGGAGGCCGCCGCGGCCCTGGCCATGACCCGCTGGCAGACCATCCGCCACGTCGTGCTCGTACCCGCTTTCGAGAAGGTGTACCCGGCGCTGGCCAGCCAGTTCACGCTGATGATGCTCACCTCCAGCGTGGTGTCGACCATCTCGGTCGAGGAACTGACCGCGATGGCCAGCGTGATCGACTCGCAGACCTTCCGCACCTTCGAGTCCTACCTGCTGGTGATGGTGATGTACATCGCGCTGGCGCTGCTGCTTCGGGCCGTGTTCTTCGGCATCGGCCTGCTGGTGTTCCGCCGCAAGCGCCGCGTGGAGATCCTGCGCCGCCGCCCGCGCGCCGTGCTCGCGCAGGCCGCCGAACAGGCCGAGTCCATCCAGGGAGACGCCCCGTGACCACCGATTTTTCCTGGAGCCATGTCGGGCTCCTGATCGCGGCCATGCGCTGGACGCTGCTGGTGTCGCTACTGGCGTTCATCGGCGGCGGCCTGGCCGGCTTCGTGGTCGCGCTCGGGCGCACCGCCCGCTCGGGCCTGCTGCGCGGCCTCACCACCGGCTACATCCAGCTCGTGCAGGGCACGCCGGTGCTGATCGTGCTGTTCATGAGCTACTACGGCCTGTCCGTGCTCGGGCTGAAGCTGCCGCCGCTGCTGGCCGCCACGCTGGCCATGACGGTCTACGCCAGCGCCTACCTGGGCGAGATCTGGCGCGGCTGCATCGAGGCCGTGCCCCGCGGCCAGTGGGAAGCCAGCGGCGCGCTGGCCATGACCCGCTGGCAGCAGCTGCGCCACGTGGTGCTACCGCAGGCCCTGCGCCTGGCGCTGCCGCCCACCGTGGGGTTCTCGGTGCAGGTGGTCAAGAACACCTCCATCACCTCGGTCATCGGCTTCGTCGAACTGACGCGGGCCGGCCAACTCATCAACAACGCCACCTTCCAGCCCTTCCAGGTGTTCCTGGCCGTGGCGGTCCTCTACTTCATCCTCTGCTTCCCGCTGTCCCAGGCGAGCAAGCACATGGAAAGGAAACTCCATGCCCATCGTTGACGTCCAGGACGTTCGCAAGTCCTTCGGCCAGGTCGAAGTCCTCAAAGGAGTCTCGTTCTCGATCGACAAGGGCCAGGTGGTGGCCATCGTCGGGCGTAGCGGCTCGGGCAAGAGCACCATGCTGCGCTGCCTCAACGGCATCGAGACGGTGAGCTCGGGCACCATCGACGTGGCCGGGCACCGGCTCGATGCCAGCGGCAAGCATGTGCTGGACCTGCGCCGCGCCGTCGGCATGGTGTTCCAGAGCTACAACCTGTTTCCCCACCTCACCGTCGAGGAAAACATCCGCCTGGCGCCGCGCATCGTGCGCAAGCTGCCCGAGGCGCAGATCACGGCCATCGTCGAGCGCGTCCTGCGCCAGGTCGGCCTGCTGGAAAAGCGCGACGCCTACCCCGAGCAACTGTCGGGCGGACAGCAGCAGCGCGTGGCGATCGCCCGCTCGCTGGCCATGGAGCCGGAGGTGATGCTGTTCGATGAGGTGACCTCGGCGCTGGACCCGGAACTCACCCGCGAGGTGCTGCGGGTGATGGAACAACTGGCCGAGTCGGGCATGACCATGGTGCTGGTGACGCACGAGATGGAGTTCGCCCGCCGCGTGGCCGACACCACCATCTTCATGCACCAGGGACGCGTGCACGAGGCCGGCCCGTCGGCCGAGGTTTTCGGCGCACCCAAGACTCCGGAGCTGCAGCAGTTCCTGTCCGCCGGGGAGATCAAGTGAGCACGGTCCTGATCTCGCTGGGCTCGTTCGGCGCCGACGAGGTAAGGCGCCACGGCCAGCACTGGTTCGCGGCCCTGGCCGCCGACGCCGGTGCCGACGGCGTCGAGGTGCGCGGCGAGCTGCTGCGCGACCCGGCACACGAGCTGCCGGCCCTGGCCGCCCTGGCCCGCGAGCGTGGCCTGGGCATCGTCTACTCCAGCCCCGAGCCGCTGTGGTCCGACGACGGCCGCCTGGACGGCGCCGCGCTGCGCCGCGGCCTGGAGGCCGCCGCGGCGCTGGGCGCGCCCCGGCTCAAGATGTCCATCGGCGGCTTCACCGCCGGCGATGCCGCGGGCCTGGCCGAACTGGCGCAGGCGCTGGCCGCCACGCCCATCGAGCTGCTGATCGAGAACGACCAGACTGAGAGCGCCGGCACGCTCGCGCCGCTGCGCGCCTTCTTCGTACAGGCGCGCAGCGCCGGCCTGTCCCTGCCCATGACCTTCGACATGGGCAACTGGCACTGGACCGGCGAAGACCCGCTGCAGGCCGCCCAGGCCCTGGCCGGCCAGGTGGGCTATGTCCACTGCAAGGGCGTGCTGCGCCAGCCGCACCAGTGGGTGGCGGTGCCGCTGGCAGCCTCGGCCGCGCCCTGGCGCGCCGTGCTGCGCGCCTTGCCTACAGACATGCCGCGCGCCATCGAATACCCCCTGGCCGGCAGTGACCTGCTGGCGGTGACGCGCGCCCAGGTCGCTCTGGTGCGCTCGGTGGAGCGGGCCGCATGAACGCCGCGCGCAAGCCGCTGGACGTCGCCACCTTCGGCGAGGCCATGGTCATGCTGGTGGCCCATGAGGCCGGCCCGCTGGAGGGCGTGGGCCAGTTCCACAAGCGCACCGCCGGCGCCGAGACGAACGTGGCCATCGGCCTGGCACGCCTGGGCCTGAACGTGGGCTGGGCCAGCCGCCTGGGCGACGACTGGATGGGGCGCTACCTGCGCAGCGAAATGCAGCGCGAGGGCATCGACTGCTCGCGCGTGGCCATTGCCCATGACGCGCCTACCGGTTTCCAGTTCAAGGGCCGCGTGGACGACGGCAGCGACCCGCCGGTGCAATACCACCGCAAGGGCTCGGCCGCCAGCCGCATGGCGGCCGACGACCTCGACGCGGGCTGGCTGGCCGGCGCGCGCCACCTGCACGTGACCGGCGTCTTCCCGGCGATCTCGGCCGGCGCGCTGGCGCTCACGCGCCGCGCCATCGAGACGGCGCGCGCAGCTGGTTGCAGCCTCTCGTTCGACCCCAACCTGCGCCCCTCGCTGTGGTCATCCACCGAAGTGATGCGCGACACCCTCAATGCGCTGGCGGCCGGCTGCGACACCGTGCTGCCCGGCGTGGCCGAGGGCGAGCTGCTCACCGGTTCGCGCGACCCGGCCGCCATCGCCCGCTTCTACCGCGAGCGCGGCGCCGCCCGCGTGGTGGTCAAGCTCGGCGAGCAGGGCGCCTACTTCGACGACCGCGACGCCGGCTGCGGCACGGTGCCCGCCTTCCCGGTGGCCCGGGTGGTGGACACCGTGGGCGCCGGCGACGGCTTCGCGGTGGGCGTCATCAGCGCCCTGCTCGAAGGACGCGACATCGCCCAGGCCGCGCGCCGCGGCGCCTGGATCGGCGCCCGCGCGGTGCAGGTGATCGGCGACACCGAGGGCCTGCCCACCCGCGCCGAACTCGAAGCCCAAGGACTGTGAATCCATGACCATGCAACGCAAGAACGTCCTCGTCTTTCGCGCCCTGCCGCCGGACCTGCTCGATCGCATCGCCTCGATCCACGAGGTGACCGTGGCCGACCCGCGCCGCGCCGAGGAACTCCCGCGCTTTCGCGCCGCCCTGGCCGAGGCCGACGGCCTCATTGGCTCGAGCTTTCGCATCGGCGCCGCCGAGGTCGATGCTGCCCCGCGGCTGCAGGTGGTCTCCAGCATTTCGGTGGGCGTGGACAACTACGACCTCGCGGCGCTGGGCGCGCGCGGCATCACCCTGTGCCACACCCCCGGTGTGCTGACCGAGACCACGGCCGACACCATCTTCGGCCTCCTCATGTGCACCATGCGCCGCCTGCCCGAGCTCTCGGCCCTGGTGCGCGAAGGCCGCTGGACGCGCAACATCGGCGAAGACCTGTTCGGGTGGGACGTGCACGGCAAGACCCTGGGCGTGCTGGGCTTCGGCCGCATCGGCCAGGCCGTTGCCCGCCGCGCCGCGCTGGGCTTCGGCATGCCGGTGGTCTACCACGACCCCTTCCCCGCCAACGTGCCGGCCGACCTGGCCGGGCGCGTGGCCGGCGCGAGCTTCGACGAGGCGCTGGCCCGCGCCGACGTGGTGGTCTCCTGCCTGCCGCTGACCGAGCAGACGCGCGGCGTGATGGGCGAGCGCGCCTTCGCCGCGATGAAGCCGGGCGCCTTCTTCGTCAATGGCTCACGCGGCGCGATCGTGCAGGAGGCGGCGCTGGCCGCTGCCCTGGACAGCGGCCACTTGCGCGGCGCCGGGCTGGACGTGTTCGCCGTGGAGCCGCTGCCGGCCGACTCGCCGCTGCGCACGCACCCGCGCGTGACGCCCCTGCCCCATGCCGGCTCGGCCACCCACGAGACGCGCCGCAAGATGGCCGAACTGGCCACCGAGAACCTGCTGCGCGCGCTGGCCGGTGAGGCGCCGCTGGCCCGCTACGACTTGACGGCCACTGCGGCCTAAGCCCCATCCACATCACCTTTCCCCAGGACACGCCATGCCCCGTTCCATCCCCACGCTGTGCGGCTCCATCATGGGCTCGCCCTTCACCTTCAATGTGCGCGTGCACAACGCCGCCTACGAGGCGCTGGGCCTTGATTACACCTTCGTATGCTTCGGCGTGGAGGACGTGCCCGGCGCGATCGCCGCCATCCGGGCGCTGGGCATCCGCGGTATGAATGTGTCGATGCCGCACAAGCAGGCGGTGATCCCGCACCTGGACGCGCTCGACGAGACCGCGCGTGCAATCGGCGCGGTCAACACCATCAACCATGTGGACGGCAAACTCACCGGCTACAACACCGACTGCATTGGCGCGGTGCGGGCGCTGGAGGAAGTGACCTCACTGGCCGGCCAGCGAATCGCGCTGCTGGGCGCGGGCGGCGCGGCGCGCGCCATAGCCTACGGCCTGCGCGAGGCCGGCGCCATCGTGACCATCTTCAATCGCACCGCGGCACGCGGCCAAGCGCTGGCGGCCGACTTCGGCCTGGCCTTCGGCGGCGCATTGAGCGACTTCGAGGCCGTCTCGTTCGACGGCGTGGTGAACGCCACGGCGGCGGGCTTTCGCGCACCCGACGTGAACCCGATCGCCGGGCTGCTGGCGCCGCACCTGTTCGTGATGGATGCCGCCTTCATCCCGGTGCGCAGCCGCCTGATACGCGACGCCGAGACCGCCGGCTGCCGCACGATCGATGGCACGCGAATGATGCTGCACCAGTTCTGCGGCCAGATCGAGCTGTACACCGGCCATCCCGCGCCGCTGGAGGCCATGGCTCAGGCGTTGCTGGCGGAGATCGAGTTGCAGTCCTGAGATGTTCCAACCGGCGCGTTCATAGGGCGTTATCCCCCATTGCGCTAGGAGGTTCATCTGCACTTTCTGACGACGGTCAGCAGCAACCATCGCTTCGGTTGGACTTGATCTTCATCACACGCGGAAATCCTGCTGGACCGCGTCGGGTCGACGTTCAATGTCTTTGAGCGTGCGTTCGCGCACTGAATGCGTCTAGCGGTTCCAGGCCGCGGGGAATATCGCGATCGTGAGCAGCCGTTCGCCAACGTTCTTCGAACGGCTGCTCGTGGCCAGTTGCTGTCCCTGGACGTCGCACGTTGAGCGTCCGCTCGCAGCCTGGAGCGGTCCGACACCCACCATGAGTCCACATCGCACCTAGAAAGCGAGGACGACGCCTTAGGCGGCCTGCCGGACGCTCGCTGCACCAGCGGGGCGGTCGGTTGATGGGCTCAGACGGCGATGGCCTCGATGCCCTTCTTCTCGATGATCTGCAGCAGCTTGGCCGCGGCGCCGCCGGGATACTTGCCCGACGCGGGTGACTCCCACTTCTGCACCGTCGAAGTGGTCACATTGAGGAAGCCGGCAAACACCGACTGACTCATCTTGGCCTTCTTGATGCGGATTTGCGCCACGCGCTCGGGCGTGTAGGCGGGCGGCGGCGAGGCCAGCGCCTTGACGCGGCCCAGGTCGTGCGCGGACAGGACCTCGTGCTTGTTCAGCAGCAGTGCCATCTCGACCATCTCTGCGGAAACCCGGTCAGTCTTCTTGGCAGTCATGGCAGATCTCCTTCAACACACCGTCTTCGATCAATTCATCCAACTTTCGGGCGCTGGCCTTTTGCAGGGCTTCGCCGATCACCTGGGCCTGGGCGACATGGGCATCCGAGAAGTCGGTGCCGGGGTCGCTCTTTTGACGCCCTGCAATGAAGAACAGCCCGTGGGCGCCTTCCTTGGCCACCAGCGTGCGCGTCGCGCCGCTCTTGCCCTGACCCGGAATGGCAATGCGCTTCTTGCACAGCCCGGCGCCCAGGTCGGCCTCGTACTGACCCAACTGGATCTCTTGGGCCGCGGCGCACAGTTGCTCATCGGAAAGGATTTTCTTGGCCCAGCGGGCAAAGGTTTTGAGCTTGAATACGCGCTTCTTCACTGGGCGGAACTATAGCACTTAGTGCAATAGCACACAACGCGGCCCGCGGCGCCGGCACCAGGGCCTGGGCCGCGCAGTCCACACCCCTACAGGCCGCATTCGCGGTACAGGTCTTCGGCCGAGAGGGTGGGCTGACCCTGGTTCGCCTGGAGGGCACGCGCCAGGCCGCGCTCGGCGGCGACCTCCTCGGCGCGTTCGCGGAGCCAGCGGTGCAGCGTGGCCGCCACGGCCTCGCCCCGGGCGCGGGCATCCGCGCCCAGAAGCGCCAGAACGTCGGCCGACAGGTCCACCGTGCAGGAGCTCACCGCCAAGGGACGGACGCGAGGGGAGCGAGCGGCGGCCATGGATGGACTTGGCAGGCCGGCAGTGTGCGGCCGGCCTCCGGCGCGGCGTTGCGGGGCCGCTGTCGGCGGATTGCATAAAGATAACTGTCAATTATCTTTATGTTAAATTCGCTCGTCAAAATCCGGCCACGCCACCGGCATGAGCAATTCCTCAAGCGCGACAACGAGTTACCGTCACCGCCTCGGCCCGCACCACTTCGCCTACCTGCGCGCAATCGCCGAGGGCCTGGGGCGGCTGGACTGCGCCAAGCGCTACCTGGGCATCGAGCACGGCCATGAAGCGGTCACTGCCCATCGCCTGGTGGTCGAACAGGTGCGCGCTGCAGCCCGGCGCCAGGGCGCGACGGCGGCCCGGCTGATTGGCCTGGCCATCCGCACGGACGCCCCTCGTGCCGCTGACCGGCCCAGCCTGGACGACTTCATCGCTGAGCGGGGCCTGGATGGCTGGAGCGAAGCCGAGGTCGCCGAGATGTACGAAGCGGCGTTCCCCGTCGACCCCAAGTCGACGCGCCGCCTGCGCCTGCGGGAGCGCCAACTCGAGTTGCTGCAATCCCTGGAGCAGGCCGTCGCCCAGGCCCCCTCCCCTTCGGACTTTGTCGGCGGCTGGTTCGACGAGCCGCTGGCGCGCAAGCTGGTGGGAGCCGGCTTCCTAACCTTGGGCGAGCTCAATACCCGTGTCAGCGCCGGCGGCGCCTGGTACCAGCCGCTGCCGGGGATCGGCCGGACCAAGGCGGCGCGCATTGAGACCTTCCTGCGAACCTTGCTGCCCCGCCAGGACATCGCCCTGCCCTACTTCGGCGCCTCCCTGGCCGGGAGCCCGCGGCCGGCGCCCTCCCCTGCCCTGCCTGGCAGTCTGCTGGGCAACGCCTCGGTACACGAATCGGTGGCCGCCTGGATCGCCGCGCGCGCCAACTCCGAGGCGACCCACAAGGTCTACGCGCGCGAAGTCGGCCGGTTCCTGGTGTGGCTGCGCTTCGAGCGCCCCGGCGTCACCCCCGCCACGCTCAGCGTCCAGGACGCCGCCGCCTTCATTGCATTCCTGCGCGAGATCCCGGCGAAATACATTTCTCGCCGCAAGGCCACGCCAGGCGAGATCGGCTGGGCGCCCTTTCGCGGCCAACTCAAGCCCGGCAGCCGGCGCCAGGCCGTCACCGTGGTGGCCAGCTGGCTTGACTGGCTGGTCCAGGCCCGCCACATCGCCGCCAACCCCTTTGCCCTGGTATCCAAGAAACAGGGCGATGACCAGCGCGAGCGCCATCCGATCAAGGCCTTCAGCGAGCCGGCCATGAACGAGCTGCTGCGGTTTTTCCAGGCCGCCCCGCCCTCCCCTGCCAACCACCGCATGCAGTTCCTGCTGCGCTTTGGCGAGGCCACGGGCCTGCGCGCCGCCGAACTGCTGAACGCCCGTGTCACCCACCTGGTGAGCCTGCCGGAAGGCTTGGCGCTGGCGATCCACGGCAAGGGCGCCAAGAACCGCCATGTCCCCTTGAGCCGCCAGGCCCGCCAAGCGCTGGAGGACTACCTGCGCTCACGCGGCCTGGATGGCATTGCCCATGCCGCCCCCGACACCCCGCTGCTGGCGTCGGCCCGCGAGCCGCTGGAGGCGATCAGCTACTCGGCGCTGTACAACACGGTGCGCACCTGGCTGACCAAGGCCGTGCGCGCCAGCGCCCTGCCCGTCCACGAGAAGCACCAGCTCACCCTGGCCAGCACGCACTGGCTGCGACACACCTTCGGCACCCGCGCCATCGAGCGCGGCGCAGCGCCCGATGCGGTCCAAGAGACGATGGGCCACTCCTCCCCGGCGATGACCGCCCGCTACACCCGGGCCAATGCCAAGCGGCAGTTCGCCGAAATCGGCAAGGTCTTCGGCGAGTAGAGCGCTGAATCAACCGGGGTGTTGTACGGTACAACACCCCTAGCGCGAGGGGGTCAAAAGCAAGGACTTCAGCGCCTGATCACTGCGCCCTTCCCGACCAAGTCCCGCTGATGGACGGTGCGTGAGCCGCTGGCGGCGGCCAGGAACCCGCCCGAATATTCCCTGGGAATAATCGGGCGCCCCCTCGGGCATGGCCACCGCGGGCATTGGCCGGGCGATGACCGGTTCGCCAGGGACGCCCGCGCTAGGGTCTCGCACGGTGCATGACCCCAACCACCGCCCTCCCCGGTCCAGGCCCCAAGGGTCTCTGTCCTGATGCATCGGATGTTCGCATCTGAGAAACCCTCGGACCCAAAGGGCACAGGCACTCATGCCACGGGGGTGTTGTACGGTACAACACCCCGACCGCTGGGGCCAAAAAAAAGGTGTTGTACCGTACAACACCTTGGGATGGGCGGGAGACGAATCAGGCGCCGATCGTCTTGGCGATGAAGGCCAGGATCTTGCGCTCAAGCGCTGCATCGATGGCGGACGGCAGCTTGATGGTCAGTGCCCCGTGCTTGTCTTTCTTCACGACGATGCCCTCGTCGCCCACTTCGTCCACTTCAGCGGATGAAGGCGCCGCGCCGGCCCTGGCGCCCGCGCCAGCGGCCACCAGCAGGTTCGCCACGTCAGTGGGCTTGGGTCGCGGACGCATGCGAGCGATCTCACGTGCCTTGGCCGTCACAGCGGCCAGGTTGTGTTCGCAAGCCTTGGACAGCGGTGCGGCAAAGCGGTACTGCAGGTCCAGCTTGGACTCGAAAGCCTGGACGACTGCCTCAGGCAGCTCGGCGATCGACATCGCCTTGGACACGTTGCCGGGATCCACCCCCAAGCGATCGGCCATGCTGCGCATCGAAGGAAAGAGCTTTTGCGCCAGCGCATGACGGTACATCGCCCCCTGCTCGTACGGGCTGAGGTTCTTGCGGGCCCGGTTTTCGCGGTCCATCTGCACGAACAGGTCTTGATCGCTCAACGACTCGACGATCGCCAGCACCTGCAAGCCCAGTTCACGGCAGGCCCGCAGGCGCCGGTGACCGAACACCACTTCATAGCGCTCCCCCGCGCGGCGCACCTTGATGGGCTGGACATTGCCGCCAGCGCTCTGAATTTCAGCCTTGAGGGCAAGGAAATCCTCGTTGTCGCCGCTGAAGTTGGCCTCGTCCCGATTGGCCCAGGCCGACTGGTCGATGAGTGCGGGGTCCAGTTTGACCACCGCATCCTGCGCTTCCAATTCGGTAACGCGGGCTTTGAGCGCCTCGTTTTCCTTGACGACTTCGCTGCGCCGGTCGATGGCTTCCCCCATCGTCTTGCCCACCGGGGTCACCGCCTTGCGGGCGAGGGCGGCGCTGTCGGCCGCCGCGCCCAGGCGCGCATCGAGGCTGAGTTTCTGGAGAGGCTTAACCATGGCTCTTCTTTCCAAAGTTGCGCACCAGGTCCAGCTGCGACTGCCACACCGTCTGCAGACGGTCCTCGATCAGCTCGACATAGGCGTCATAGGCCAAGCGGGCCCGTGCGTAGGTCTTGGGGCCGACGGCGGCCTTGGCCCCGGCATCGTAGATGGTTCCCAGCGCCGTGCTGGCGTTGGTAGTGGCGGCGGTCTTGGGGATCTCGATGGGCAGCACCCGGCCGGCATAGGTTTCGGCGATGAACTGGCGGATCTGCGGCGTGGCCGAGTCGCCGGCATCGACCTTGGCCAGCAGCACGTCGATGAAGGAGAACTCCTTCTTGTGCGGGCCCTTGTACAACTGCTGGCACAGGTCGGAAAACAGGTTCCAGAACTGGGCCGAGCTGGCGAAGTCCAGCATGGAGGGGGGCAGGGGGATCAACACCCCATCGGAGGCGTGCAGGGCATTGATCGTCGTGTACGACAACGACGGCGGCGTGTCGATCACGATCACGTCGTAGTGCTCGCGCGCTTCGTCGAGCGCCAGGTCCAGGCAGGTCCAGAACTCGAAGCCGGGGTCGCCCTTCTGCCGCGCCGGCAGGGCGAATTCGGCGCCGTACAGCGACAGGCTGGCGGCCACCAGGTCGACGCCGGGCCAGTAGGTCTCGCGCACGGCCGGGATGATCGAGGTTTCCTCGCCCTCGAAGACCCCCAGCGCGGTGGTGTCGTCGTCCACCTCCACGCCCGGCTGCAGGGCGAAGAGGGCGGTGGCCGAGCCCTGCGGGTCCAGATCGATGAACAGCACCCGATGGCCGCGCATGCTCAGGCCCTGGGCCAGCGTGACGGCGCTCGTGGTCTTCGAAACCCCGCCTTTGAAGTTGGCCACCGTGACCACGGCGGCGTCGGCGCCTTCGGGACGCATGCGTTTCTTGCGCAGCGCCTTGGCCCAGACCTGCAACTCGGCCAGGGTGAACTCCCAGCGCGCGTGCAGGCTCGACGACTTCTTGCTGGCGGGCAGTTTGCCGGCTTCCGCCATAGACTTGAGCTTATGCGGCGAGATGCCGCAGATGCCCTGCAGCTCGGCGGAGCCGATCATCGGCGGGATCTTTTCCAGCGTGGGGGCCAGCGCGAGTTCACGCGCGACGGAGACCGCTTGGGTGGCGCGGCTGGCCTGCTGAACCAGGTCTTCGAGGGTGACGGGCATTGGTTTGTGAGAGAGTCGCTGTTTGCGTGACTCTAGCGCACTTCCGGTCTTGCCCTCAGTTTTTTCCACGCGACGCTGGAAATTTCTTGGCTTCTGTCCGAGAGTTCAAAAAGCTCACTCCCTCTCCCGCGCGATGCGCCCGCCCAGCCTCGAGGCCGCCCGAACTGGAGTGGAGGAGGGGAGGCGGGAGAGTTTAGATATTTAAGACCTATTTAAATCCTATTTACAGCGCGATGTCCTCTGCTTTTTCTGTTTGAAATCAACGGGTTACGTTGAGTTGGCGGCCGCCAAAATCCAAGAAATAGCAGGTGCCCATCCAAGAAACATCCGGTCCCGATCCAGAAAACATCAGGTGTTTGTCCAGGAAACATCCGGTCGGCTCTGCCGCCTGTGGACAACTCGGCAGGGACCCAACGGCAGGGCCTGATAGCGCACCAGTTGGCCTGTGGTAGCTGGCTCAAGTGGGGCAGGGCAGGGCGGTCGTGTCTCGCAATGCGCGGATTCCTTGCACCCTGCAGGTGGAACTCGCCGAGTTTTTGCGGTGAAATCCAAGAAAAAACCAAGAGGCCCCCCATCTATCCAATTAGATTTGGATGGCCCGTGTATGATCGGCTCAGAATGGATCAGACACCCGCCACCCGACCCGCCAAGCCGCTGGCCAAACGCACGGCACCGCCGCACCTGAAGAAGCATCAGAAGCTGGTGGTCATGAAGCCGGAGCCGGGCACGTCGATCAGCGTGATGGCGCGCAAGATCTACACGTCCATCCTGGCCAGTTCGCAAAGCCACCTCACCCGGATGGAGCGGCCGATGCTGGCCACTGAGGTGTACCGCGCGCCGCTGTCGACGCTGCTCAATCAGATTGGCTTGGGCGAAATGCAGATGCGTTACGCCAAGGAGTACGTGATCGAGATGGCCAAGTGGATGGTCTTCTGGGACACGGCCAACCGGGTCGATGACACGCCGGCCCCCGACGCCGACTTCGAGGTGGCTAACGCCTCGGACGACGAGGTCAAGGAAAGCATGGGTGTGAAGCACATGCTGGTGTCGCCTAAGCTGGAACGAGACGACTCCGGGGTCCTGTGGCTGGAGTGGCAGTTGGATGCCGAGATCAACAAGATGCTCGACCCCCGCGTCTTCAAGGACGGCCAGGCCCACTACGCCTACATCAACCTGGTGATTGCCGCGAAGCTGAGCACATACGCCAGCCTGGCGCTCTACGAGATCTGCGCCAAGTTCAAGGACAACCACCGCGGCGGCCTGACCGCGTCCAAGCCCACCGACTGGTGGATCGACGCCCTGTCGGCCAAGGCGCCGGCCGTCGGCGAGAAGCGCCGGCCCTGGGTGAAGTTCAAGAGCGAGAAGGTCACGCCCTCGCTCGAAGAGATCAACGCGCAGACCGATCTCAACATCGAGATGCTCGAAGACAAGGCCGCCGGGACCGTGCAGTTCCTGGTGTCAAAGAAAGAGATCGCGCCGCTGGCGCTGCTGGCGCCGACGAAGGTCGACTACGCCTTGCTGCAGCAGTCGCTGGCGGTGGGGGTCAGCGAGCCGCGCCTGACCATCCTGATCCAGGAGTTCGGCGAAGGCCCGGTGCGCGCCAGCCTGCTGCGACTCGAGGAGCAGATCTCGGCGCGCGGCGCCGCGGCGATCCGCAACCCCTTCGCTTGGCTCAAGCGAGTGCTGGAGAACGAGCGCGACGAGGTCACCGGTGCGCCCGAGCCGCAGCAATTGCTGGTGGCCCCGCCACCGCCGCAGCAACCGCCCGCCAAGCCGGTGGCTGGTGAGACCGAAGAGGCCGAGATGCTGGCGCGCTCGAACGCTGACTTCAATACGCTGGCCATCACCGAGCGGCAGGCCTGGTTCGAGCGCGCGGTCGCTGAACTCAATGGCCAAGGCCTGCGCGTCTCGCCGCGTGAACTCCAGCGTCACGCCGACTGCCGGCTGGGGGAGGGCAGGGGACTGCTGTCCAGCAAGGTGATCAACCTGTACGCCGCCGAGAAATACGGCCCCGACTGGCGCGACAAGCTCGGACCTCGTCGCATCAGCTGACGGCACGTCCCACCGGCACCACTCTCGCCGTTGAACCGCAGCGCCCAGGCGCGAAAGGCATGGAAACGCGCATCCACAAAACCGGACTAACGGCAGGCTTGGGTGCTTTGTCATTGAAGACGGACTTTGTTAGGATCGAAGCTTCACTGCCGTTAGTCCGGTTTCATGTCCTCGCCCTTTCACGATCCTGCAGCCGACGCATTTGCCAGCTATGCCCAGGCTTTTGGCGCCTGGCGCGCCACCATGCGCGCCAAGGGGGACATCACGTCCGAGCAGGGGTGGGCGGTCTACGAGGACATGTGGGTCGCCTTCGCCCGCCAATGCACCCGCCCCGGGCAGGTGGTGCCCATCGAGGACCTGCGCCTCGATAACCTGGAGCGCTTCATCCGCACCCGCGGCAGCCGCGCCGGCGACCTGCCCACCCCGCGCTACGTCTGGCGACTGCTGCATCTGATCGACCGGGTCCTCACGCACGCGGCGCTCGCCCGTCGCGCCTCGCCACCCACGGTGGCCATGGACCTTCTGGGCACCCGCCGGGAGTGGCGCTACGCCCAGGCCCGCCGCCACGACGTCATCGACTATCTCGCCCCCGGCCCGGCGCGCCGCCTGGTGGACCACCTCTCACGTGTGCGTGCCCGCCCCGGCCGCGCCACGCCCGCCACCCCCTGGCAGCAGGTGCGCAACTGCACCGCCCTGGCCCTGCAGTTGGGGGCAGGGCTCACGCCGGGCGAGGTGCGCGCGCTCACCCTGGCCTGCGCCGTGGAGTTCGCCAGCCACCCGGAGGCCGGCGGTCGCCGCCTCCATGTGCCGGCCGGCACCCACGCGCCGGCGCGCAAGGTCCCGGTGGCGCCTTGGGCCGCCCAGCTGCTGCGGCACTGGCTGCGGCGCCGCCAGGATCTGGCCATCCCGGGCGAATGGCTGCTGCCGGCCACCAAGACTGGCAAGCCCTGGGCCAAGCAGACGCAGCATGACGCGGTACTCGCCGTCCTCTCGGAAGCGGGCTGGTCCCCCGAGCAGGTGAAGGGCGGGGCGTTCCGCTTGCGGCACACCTTCGCGCTGCGCATGCTGCGCAAAGGCATCGACGAGCAGGAGGTCGCCCGCTGGCTGGGCGTGGAGCCCAACGCGATGCTGCGCTATCGCGGGATCCTGCTCGACCCGGTCCTTGACCACGCCTAACCCACGCAATGGCCGACCGCTGGGCCGAGTGCCTGGCTCGGGCGGCGAACTGCCAGCACGTCGCGCTCTCGGCCTCGCTAGACTGTTCGGATGAGCCATACCGCGCCGGATCCGCACGAGTACGCCGCCCTGGCGCGCCTGCTTCAGCTCGCGCGCAACGACACGCCCGCGGCTCGCTGCGCCGCCGACTTCCTACTGGCATGGTGGAACGCGCGGGATTGCGGTGGCTTTGACTTCACCGCGTTGTGGCAACTTAATGCGCCGCAGGTCCGGGACGTCCTCCAGGTGACGTCTTACCTGGCGCGGGCCGGTCATGGTCCGCAGCAACTCGGCCTGATAGACGACATGGAAGCGCTTGTGCGGTTGTGGCGTCCGCATCTGCTCGATCAATAAGCGATCGCCTTGCCCACTGATCCCTACTCAGAGACGGCTCGAGGCTGGTTGCGGACGGATGGTGTTCGCCAATCGCGGGGCCGCGATCGTTAACACCAGTCATTCGCGGGCCGCGGGCTCCTAGGGCCGCTCCAACTCAAAGACCAGTCGCTCAACCAAGCTTGGCGAGATGCAGTCGCAGGAACGACCGCTCACACTGGATCTGACCTAGCGCTCCCGACCCTCAGGAGCCGTTGGTGCTGTAGTAGAGCGGTCATTCAGGCGTCGAGCTGTTAGCGCGACGCCCGCGGTTGCCATGGGCCCCTGACACATGAGGGCTTGCCGACCTGATGCTCGTCGCTGACGACGCCTGCACCAGTTCGTTCAGGATGCCGCACTTTGCCGCCTCACGAACGCCGGTGCACTGGTCCCGAAGCTTTTTCAATTGCTTCTCCAGCTGCCGAAGTTCGCGGATGCGCTTGGCGACATGACCGATGTGCTCATCGAGCAGCACGTTGACCTCCCCACATTCCGCTTGCGGTTCGTCCTTGAACCGCAGCAGCACACGGATCTCGTCCAGCGTCATGTCCAGCGACCGGCAGTGGCGCACGAAGGCCAGCCGCTCGACATGCTCAGGCCCGTAGATGCGGTAGTTGCCTTCGCTGCGCGGCGCCTGCGGCAGCAGGCCTTCGCGCTCGTAGTAGCGGATGGTCTCGACTTGGGTCTGCGCCGCCAGCGCCAGTTCACCGATCTTCATGCCCGTGTCCTTTCCTCAGCTTGCTGCCCTGGGCTGCAGGGCAATGATCGCCATGCCGACCAGGCAGATGCCTCCACCGACAAGGTCCCATCGCGTCGGGACCACACCGTCGACGCGCCACAGCCAGATCAGGGCCACGACGACATACACACCGCCGTAGGCCGCGTAGGTTCGGCCTGCGGCACTGGGATGCAGCGTCAACAGCCACGCGAACACCGCCAGCGATACGGCCGCCGGCAGCAGCCACCAGACCGGCCGACCTTGCGTGAGCACCAACCAGGGCAGGTAGCACCCGACGATTTCGGCAACAGCGGTGACGAAGAACAGTCCGGTGACGCGAAGGAAGTCGAACATGGATCGAAGCTCTCTACGTTTATGACGGGGGGCGCCCAACACTCGGCAGCATAGCCGCTTGACTCTGGAGCCGCTACAGGGTTTCAAATGCCGGCATCGACATTCGAAAGCCCCTCATGAGCGACTCCTGCGGCAGCCACGGCTGCGCCACCCCTGCGGCCAGCCAGAGCCCGCGCTACCGGCGCGTGCTGTGGGCGGCGCTGATCATCAACCTGGCCATGTTCGGGGTCGAACTGGCCGGCGGCCTGAGCTCGGGATCGGTGTCGCTGCTGGCCGACGCCGTGGACTTCTTCGGCGATGCGGCCAACTACGGCATCTCGCTGCTTGTGCTCGGCATGGCGCTGACCTGGCGGGCTCGGGCTGCGCTCTTCAAGGGCCTGACCATGGGCGCCTTCGGTATGTTCGTTCTCGGACGGGCCGCATGGTCGGCCGCTTCCGGCACCGTGCCCGAGCCGGTGACGATGGGCGCCATCGGCGCCCTGGCGCTGCTGGCCAACGTGTCGGTCGCCGCAATGCTCTACGCCTGGCGCGAGGGCGACGCCAACATGCGCTCGGTGTGGCTGTGCAGCCGCAACGACGCGATCGGCAACGTGGCGGTGATGGCCGCCGCGCTGGGCGTCTTCGGTGCCGGAAGCGGCTGGCCCGACCTTGCGGTCGCCTCAGTCATGGGCGTGCTGGCGCTGACCGCCGCGCGCTCGGTCATTCAGCAGGCAAGGGCTGAGCTTCGCCCCGTGCCGGCGCACGCCTGACAGGAGCGACACCATGTCCGACGCAATGCACACCCTGCTGGCCGCGACCCCGCTGCTGGATGTCCACCACCCCGACATCGAGGCGCTCGTCGCCGCCCGTGGCTGGCGCGCCCTGCGCCCCTACGACCGCATCGGTGCCGCCTACGAATTCGTCCGCAACGAGGTCGCCTTCGGCTACAACGAGGGCGACGAGCTGCCGGCATCCAGCGTGCTGGCCGACGGCATCGGCCAGTGCAACACCAAAAGCACGCTGCTGATGACCTTGCTTCGCGCGGTGGGCATCCCCTGCCGCTTCCACGGTTTCACCATCGACAAGACCTTGCAGAAGGGTGCAATCACGGGACTGGCCTACTGGCTGGCCCCGCAACGCATCATCCACAGCTGGGTCGAGGTCAGCCTCGAAGGCCGCTGGATCGCGCTGGAAGGCTTCATCCTCGATGCGACCTACCTCGCCAGCCTGCAGCGCCGGTTTCCGCAGGCCCGCCGCTTCTGCGGCTACGGTGCTGCCACGGCCGACCTGTCGGCGCCCGGCGTCGAATGGCGCGGCCAGGACACCTACATCCAGAAGGAAGGCATCGCCGACGACTTCGGTGTTTTCGACAGCCCGGATGCCTTTTACGCGCGCCACGGCTCCAATCTCTCCGGCCTCAAACGCTGGCTGTACCGGCGCGTCATCCGCCATGCGATGAACCGCAACGTCGCCCGCATCCGCGAGTCAAAGTGGTGAAACCCCACGACCTGCTCGCCTTGCATGCGCCTGGACAAACCCTGTAGCAGCTATACTCTCGGTGGTGCGTCGCTTCCTCGCCATTTTCCTGCTCACCATGCTTCCGCTCCAGTTCAGCTGGGCAGCGGTGGCGACTTATTGCGGGCATGAGAGTCAGGCGAGCACGGGACACTTTGGTCACCATGACCATGACCATGAGCACCACGCCGACGCCGGCAGCGATGCCGGGCCGGCTGTTGATGCGGGTGCAGATCTGACCTCGTCCCCGGACGAGGTCGGTGGCGCGAACGGCGACAAGGCGCCAAGCACCATGGACCTGGACTGCGGTCACTGCCACGGCACCTGCAGCGCGATGCTGACATTGCCTATGGGTCTGCCGGGTGCGCTTTCGACCGCGCTGCCCAGCGTCACCGTCGACAAAACGGGTGGTGCACACGCACCGACCCGACCCGAACGCCCTCAGTGGCTGCCCCTCGCCTGATCGGCGAGGCGGGTCTCTTCCCTTTCTGACGCCCGTTCGCGCCTGAGTGCGCGCCGCAGCCCGCGGCGCCGTCGGGCACGGCGCGACCTGTTGGTCGCCGCTTGCCGATCTCCCGTGGGTTGTTTTCAACACTGGAGCATTGGATGAGAAATCGAACTCGAACGAAGGTCTGGCTGTTGCGCGCCAGTGTGGCGGGCGCTGCGACCCTGTGCGGCACGGCCGTGGTGGCGCAGGCAGCTGCGGATGCCGCAAATGCCGCTGTGGCGCCCGCAGCAGGCAGCACGGAAGCCGCTGCAAGCCCGTTGAATCTGCGACAGGCATTCGACGCTGCCTGGTCACGCCAGCCTGAGGCGATGGCGCTGCAGGCGCGACGTGACGCCACCCGCGCCAAGCAGACAGCCGCCAAGGCCTGGACGCCGGAGCCGGCGGCACTGGAAGTCTCGAACAGGACCGACCGCCTGGGCAGCAACCAGGGCGCGCGTGAACTCGAAGTTGGCATCGCCGTGCCGCTGTGGCTGCCCGGTGAACGTGGCCGCAGCGCAGCGCTGGCCGACGCCGAGGGTGCAGCCCTCGAAAGCCGGGCCCACGCAGCGCAACTGCGCGTGGCTGCCGCGGTGCGCGATGCATGGTGGCAGTGGCAGCGTGCGCGCATCGAGGTGGCCACGGCCCGCGCGCAGCTCGACAGCACCCGCCTGATCGCCGCCGACGTGGCCCGGCGTGCGAAGGCCGGCGATCTGGCCCGCGCCGATCAGCACCAGGCCGAGGGCGCGGTGGCCAGCGGAGAGGCTGCTGTTGCGCAAGCTGAAGCAGGCCTTGCGGCGGCTCGTCAGCATATGCGAGCACTGGCTGGCGTCGCCCCGGCCTTGTCGGGTGCTGACGACACGCCGGCAGAGCCGGACCCCGGCACCACGGCAACTGAAACCGAAGCGCATGCTGCTCTGCAAGAGCTCAAGGACCGTGCCGCCATGGCGCAGCGTTCCGTCGAACTCACTGCCACCCAGTCTCGCGCCAACCCTGAGCTGACGCTGACGACCACGCGCGACCGCGGTGCGCGCGGAGACGCGTCCCAGCAGACCATCACGCTTGGCATCCGCATCCCTTTCGGCGCCGGCCCGCGTTTCGATGCCCGCAGCGCCAACGCACGCGCCGAAGCTGCCGAGATCCAGGCCCTGCTGGCCCTGGAACGTGAGCGGCTCGCTGCAGAACGGGAAGCGGCGCGCGCGCGGGTCGAGGCCTCGCGCACGCAGCTGATGGCCGCCGAACGGCGCGCGCAACTGGCCCGCGAGTCGCGCGACTTCTTCGACAAGTCCTTCCGGCTGGGCGAAACCGATCTGCCGACACGCCTGCGCATTGAGGCCGAAGCCGCCGAGGCAGAGCGCCAGGCCGCACGCACCCGCATCGAGCTCGCTTCGGCGATCTCTGCGTGGCGCCAGGCCCTGGGCCTTCTGCCCCAGTAACCGCCCGTGACGCCATTCAACGAATCCTTCAGGACATCCCCATGAACTTCCCGAATCTCCCGGCTGCACTGTGTGCTGCGGCCATCCTTGCTGCATCCCCGGCCTGGGCCGGCCCAGGCCACGACCACGGTGACGCGGCGCCCGCGGCCGTCGGCCAGGCGCTGCCGCGCTTCTCGGCCGTGTCCGAGACCTTCGAACTCGTCGGCGTGCTCAGCGGCAAGCAGATCACGCTGTACCTCGATCGCTTTGCCGACAACAGCCCCGTGCGCGGCGCGCAGATCGAGCTCGAGATCGGCGGGGCCAAGTTCAAGGCTGAGAAGCATGGCGACGACGAATACGAGGTCGTGCTGCCCGAGGCCCCCAAAGCCGGCGTTTTGCCGGTGACCGCCACGGTGACCGCCGGCAACGAGGCCGACCTGCTGGCAGGTGAACTCGACCTCCACGAGGCGGCGCACACCGAGGAGGCTGCACACGCGCACTCGTGGACGGAATACGCGGGATGGGCGGCGGCCGGCATCGCCGCACTGGCGTTGCTCGGATGGGGCGGACGTCGTGTGATGAATGCGCGCAGCGCCCGCGCAGGAGCTGCAGCATGAAGCGCACCCTGATCGCCTCCAGCTTGGGGCTGCTGATCGCCCTCACAGGGCTGGGCTCCGCCCATGCCGGCCCAGGCCACGACCACGGCGACGCCCCCGCCGCGCCCAGCGCCAACGGACCGCAGCGACAGCCTGATGGCAGCGTCTTCCTGCCCAAGCCCGCGCAGCGCCAGCTGGGTGTGCGAACCGTCGTCACCGAAGCGGCCGAACTGCCCCGCACGGTGGAACTGGGCGCCAAGGTGCTGATGGACCCGAACGCCGGTGGCAAGGTGCAGCCGCTGAACGCGGGCCGCATCGAACCCGGGCCGCGTGGCTTGCCCAACCCCGGGCAGACGGTGCGCAAGGGCGAGGTGCTCGCCTACGTCGTGCCATCGGCGGCGCCCATCGAGCGCTCCAACCAGACCGCGCAGCTCGCCGAGCTGCGTGCCGCGAAGGCCCTTGTCGACAAGCGCATCGCGCGTCTGCAGGAACTGGCCGACACCGTGCCGCGCAAGGAGATCGAAGCCGCCGAGAGCGAAGCCGCCAGCCTGTCGGCGCGGATCGCAGCGGTGGGTGGTGGCTTGTCCACGCGCGAGGCGCTGCTGGCGCCCGTATCGGGCGTGATCGCCTCGGCCAACGTCGTGGCCGGCCAGGTGGTGGATGCACGCGAACTCGTCTTCGAGATCGTTGATCCCTCGCGCCTGCGCATCGAGGCATTGGCCTTTGATGCCACCATCGCTGCCAACGTCGGCACCGCGACGATGGCCCTGGGCAACCAACGTGTGCCGCTCAGCTTCATCGGGGCCTCGCGCAGCCTGCGTGAGCAGGCGCTGCCCCTGGCCTTCCGCGCCCAAGGCGCTGCACTCAACCAGCTGGCCGTCGGCCAGCCGGTGCGCGTGTTCGTGCAGACGAAGGACAAGGTCAAGGGCATCCCGCTGCCAGTGGCCGCGCTGATGAAGAACCCGGCCAACCAG
>JACCDS010341211.1_pt1 | contig 86865 bp, 76 predicted proteins | sample 7446441 | NCBI WGS metagenome assembly JACCDS01 (sample SAMN15323445, study PRJNA562643) | freshwater metagenome | isolation source: river surface water | place: USA:Blue River Watershed | collected 2017-08-17
CGTTGGATGGTCCGTCAAGATGAGCAAGGGGTTGATTTTGGAATTTGGAAGGGTATCAGCCCAGCTCAATTGATTTGCCCCTGTGATCTTCATGTGGATCGGGTAGGTCGGAAACTAGGATTGATTACCCGAAAACAAACCGACTGGGGAACGGCCGTAGAGCTCACCCAGGTTCTTCGCACCTTTGATCCGCTTGATCCAGTGAAGTACGATTTTGCGCTATTTGGACTAGGAGTAGAGGAAAAATTTTAGGAGGCAACTGATCCCCTTGGATTCTTTCGCTTAAAATGGCGCCTTGAAGTTGAAAAATAAGTTGCCTAGGCCCTGCTTGTTGATGGAATACTCCAATCGAAATACTGCATCATAGCCTGTGACTAGGTCAATGCCGGCTCCATAGCCGAAAAGGTACTGATTGGTTAGCGCTAGGTTTTCTGGAATTCGATTTCGGTCGCGTACGGCCCCTTGATCAAAGTTACCACTGAGGTATATACTGAGCGGAAGGGTGTTAAATTGATCGTTGTAAATGGCGCGAGAGAGGTCAAAACTGGTGTTGACCAATTGAAAGCGCAAACTATTTTTTTGAACCACCAGCTGCTGTCCTTCGATGACATTGAGTTCGTAGCCGCGGATAAAGTTTGGGGTATAGCCTATGCCTCTGACCAAGGTGTAGGGCTGATTAGGACTTGTAAACCAGCCCGCAGTCAATCCTGAAGCAAAATGAAAACCTTTGCCAAGCGGGATGTATTTGTTTGCAGTTACGTTGAGTTCCAATTCATAGATATTCTTCTTCGACAATAGCCCATATTTCGTTGCGGTTAACTGAAGTAATTCCCCCTTGGTGGCATATGCGATGTTATCTCGCTTGTCGTGGAGAAAGGAATATTGAAAGAAGGAAAAGGAAAGTCGGTTACCGGGTTGAAGAAAATAGTTGGGGTTTTGTTCCAAAACCTTTGGAGATACCCAGGTGGTACTATGTCCTAAGGTGAGTAGGTGAAAATTGTAAAAGGTACGGCGGTAGGTGTACCGCAATGCGGTCGAGAAATTCTTTCGCAAGACCTCCTCGAGTTCAGAGGTATAAAAGATCTGTCGATTAAATCTTGAGGCAATGGGAACTGTTTTTTGATCCCGGTAACTCAATTGAAATGAAAGTCCATGCTTTTGTTTCCGGTCAATGTAAGGTTTGGAATAGATTACTTCCAGCCCTTTTGTGAATCCCAGTTGACCAGAGAAACGGAATTTTTCATTTCTGCCCCCCACATTCGCATGGTTTATTTTGATCCCATAGTTTACCCTGGACCAGTCTCGACCCTGGTTGGTCCACCATTCTGCAAAATTTCGATCTGCCAACTGAAAAATAACGGAGGGTAAAATATACCAACGTTCTTTGACAGCGATCAAAATTTCCACTTCTTCTGGTCCTACGCGTAACGGGGTAATCTCCACCTCATTAAATAGCCGAAGGTTGAAGATTTTTTGTTGATCCGCCTTGAGTATTCCCATGAAGGTTTCCCACTCATAGGGGTAATTGGTTACGAAATCAAGCTCTCGTAGAATAATTTCCTTCTCGGTTTTTTCATTCCCAATGATGTAGATGGAATTGACCCGTACTTGTTTCGGAATGTCTTGAATCAAAAGGCTGTCTTGACCAAAAGCCGAAAGTGAAAAAAACTGGATTGCACAGGTCAAAAAGATTGCTTTTACCGCAAATAAAAACTGGGGATATGAAAATTTATACCGGTAAATTTGCTCCAACTTCTGCATGTTTGGCCAAAAAGGAAATCACCATGTTCACGACCTACCTTCGCAAGATAGCCATATTTCCTGTACTGGTCTACCAATATGTCATTTCCCCGATTTTTCCTGCAAGTTGTCGATACAGTCCTACTTGCAGTCAATACATGAAGGAAGCCATCCTGAAGCATGGAGTGCTAAAAGGGGGGATTTTGGGGGTCAAACGAATCGGAAGATGCCATCCTTGGGGAGGACATGGACACGATCCAGTGCCTTAGTCGATTTTCGGACTTCCTTTTTTAAGGGCTCGGATGACGAGGAATACACCCAGTGTGACCAATGGAATACTCAGAAGTTGTCCCATATTCAACTGCATGGATTGTTCAAAATCCACCTGAACTTCTTTCAAGAATTCCCATCCAAAGCGAGATCCGAACACCAAAATGAAAAATAGACCAAAAAGCAGCCCGTCAGGAAGTTTGGATTTGTAGGTAATCCACAGGCTCAAGAGCACCAAGAAGATTAAGAAATAGGTTGCTGCTTCGAAGATCTGAGTAGGGTATTTTACTCGCCCAAGGGTTTTTACAGTAACGAGGTAATTGGATGCCTGTTCCTTGATCTCTAACTGAAGTGGGGTGTTCAATGGCTCCGCCAAAAACTCTTTGGAAGAATTAAACTGGGTGAGTGCATACTTGATGTCTTGCGAAAGAACAGACTCCAAACTCTCTTTGGTGTAATTGCCTTTTGAGATCACCAGGTCAATATTTACAGGTACTATTCCAGTCCCTTGAATTTCATCTTCACGATCCAAAGGCTTGTAAGCTTCAATGGATTCGATGGGTACACGTAGCGTACTCAAAATTTCTTCTGCATCGCGAGCATAGACGATTCCAGTGTCCGAGTTGGTGTCTTTCCCCCCAATTTCTGAATTCATCAAATTACCCATCCGAATCAGTGCGCCTGTAAGTGCTACTACAATCACAATTCGATCCACTACCCAAAGGTAGCGCATGCCTTGGTTTCGCCTGCTGAAGATCCAGAGGGCAATAGGAAGAGAAATCGCAGCACCATGAGAGGCCAGTCCTCCTTCCCAAATTTTTAGAATGTCAATGGGATTGCTGAGGTATTTGGCCGGTTCATAAAACAGTACGTGGCCCAAACGAGCACCGATGATGGTCGCTAAGACCATGTAAATGGTGAGTTGATCTACCAATGCAGGATCTTTCCCTTCTTTTTTGAAAAAGTATACCATGATTTGCTGAGAGATGATGAATCCCAAAGCAAAAAGCAAACTGTACCACCTGAGGCGATCAAATCCCTCAAAAACTGTAGGACTTAGATCCCAAACGATGAAACTTAAAAGAGCAGATACCATGCTTATTTCTTATCTAATTCGTTCAATTCTTCTTCAAAACCACCGGAAAGGATGGGGAATCGACACCAGGTTTTGGGGTCTACATTGAAATCATCCAAGTGAAAGGAGGGAGCCAAACGTTCTCGTTTCCATTGATTTCGAGACCAAAGTCGGAAGAATTTTTTAATATATTCCTTTAATTGAGTCGTTTCAAACTCATTTTTTTTCCGCAGCGCTACAAAGACCTCATGTGGGGAACGTCGGTCACGGATTGCCAAGCGTTCGATCTCAACCAAAAGGGAATAGGGCATCAAATCTTTTTCATCTGTTTGGCTACGCTCAATTGGACGCAATTCAGCAGTAGGGGTAAGGGAATTTACCGCTCGTAATCCTGGTCGGTCAAGGTTTTTTTCTGCCCATTGCAACCAATGAATTACAAAATCCTTGTCGACTCCAGCAATTGGGGAAATGCTGCCGCTGGTATCTCCATCCATGGTGGCATAACCTACATCCCCTTCAGATCGATTGGAAGTGGAAAGGAGCAAGGCGTTTTTTAGATTGGTTAGGAGCCAGATGATGGGTGAGCGCGTACGTGCTTGGATATTCTGTAAACTGATATCGTCTTGTTCCCAAGTAAGATCTCTACCCAAAGCGGCTTCGATTTTTTGGGTGTAGCCCTGTACTTCCTCGTCAATGGTCCAACTCATAAAGGTTGCTCCAAGACTTTCTGCCAAGCCTTTGGCGGAGTTAAAGGTGTCCGCTGATGAGTTTTTTGTTCCTTGATAAGCTGTGGTAAGCAATTGTTTAACCAATTCTTTTTCAGGGTCTTGCGAACCGTAAGTCAACGATAGTCCAAGTTTGTTTACCCATGCTTCTAGACCTAGTTCCTGAATGCCTCTACGTACCATTTCGGCTACGAGTACTGCAATGGTAGAGGAGTCTGCACCACCAGATAGGGACAGAACAAATCCTTTTGACTTACTTTTTCGGAGGTAATCAAAAAGTGCTAGGCTAGCCGCCTGTACAAATTCCCATTCTTTGGGTTGAATTGGAGCGATTGCTTGCGGTTTATTTTCAAGAGAAAAGGCACAAACTTGAACCGATTTGAAGGAAAGCAACTGGTTTCTACCGATTAATTCTCCTTCTTTGGCCAGTAGTATTTCCCCATCATAAATCATTTTTCCAGCCTCATTGCCAAGTAAGTTGACATACAGGTAAAAGCAGTTGAAGAGTGAAGAACTTTGGGTAACCAAATCCCTCCGCTCCACCGTCTTGTTCATTGCAAAATGTGAAGCGCTAGGATTGAAAATCAAATCTACCTTCCGTTCACCAAGTCGATATCCCGGCCGAGCGGCTCCTCTCCATGCATCTTCACAGATCTCAAATCCATAATGTACTCCGTTCAAGTGAAAGGTAAGATCTCCAAAAGGGACTTGATTGCCGTTGAATTCAATAGAAGTTTGTTCGAAGGCTAGCCATGGGGTAAACCATCTAAATTCATAGTGTACGCCATCGATTGCCATAAATTGCTTGGCAACAATCCCCTTTATTTCTCCATTCTCGACAATGGCCATGGTGTTGTACACCTTGTGGTCGATACGGATAGGAAGTCCTACGGCTAGCGTAATGTCTTGACAGTAGGGTAGGAGTTCGATCAGTTGCTGCTTGGCTTTGTCAGCAAACCAGGGGCTTAAAAAAAGATCCTCTGCACCGTATCCGGTAAGGGTAAGTTCGGGAAAGCAAAGTAATTCAACCTGTTGACTTTTTGCTTCTTGTATGGCTTGAACAATGCGGTCAAAATTTCCCTGCCAATCCAGTGGAGTTTGGTTGAGGGTAGCGCCAGCAATTTTCAGTGCATCCATGGTAGATCAGTTAAATCAGGGGGTCAACGCGTAATCTGTAGCTGCTCACAAGCATTCTTAGATGCTTCTTGTTCGGCTTTCTTCTTGGTTTCACCCTTGCCTTGGGCGATGGATTCTCCGTTGACGATTATGGCTACAACAAATTCCTTGTAGCGTTGGTTGCTATTCACGTGAACAACTTGAAATTCAACTTGATTTCCTTCTCGCTGCGACCATTCAATCAACTTACTTTTGTGGTTGGAAACCGTGGTTACCATTCCTTCCAAATCTAGGTGGATTAGAATGCGTTGTAAAATTAGTTTTTTTGAAAACGCATAGCCCCTGTCCAAGTAAACTGCGCCTAAGAAAGCTTCTAGAATGTCCCCGTACAAGGATTTGTTGCCTACAAACTGACGATTATCGACCACCTGTTGCAAGGTTTTCTTTAAACCAATTTTGATGCCGACCTCATTCAGTGTCTCCCGATTGACCAATTTGGAGCGAGTTTCGGTAAGAAAGCCTTCATCTCGGTAGGGGTATTTTTTGAATAAGTATTCGGCAATAACGGCGCCCAGGATGGCATCTCCTAAAAATTCGAGGCGTTCATTGGATTTACGAAATCCTTTATCTGTTTCTTCTCCTAAGCCGGCAGGTGTAAGTGCAAGCCGATAAAGGGATAAATTTAAAGGCTTGCTCCCTAGAATCAATTGAATCGAGGTAGCAAGCCTTTTATCTTTCGCACTAAAAAAGAGGGAATGTATTCCTAATCGCTGAAAAAATTTCACGCGGATCAGTTGTATTTTTTGAAAATGACTGAGCAGTTGTGCCCGCCAAATCCGAAGGTATTACTTAGCGCATAGTTAATTTCTCGTTCCTGCGCCTTATTGAAGGTGAGGTTGAGTCTAGGGTCAAAAGCCTCGTCATCCGTGAAATGGTTGATTGTAGGAGGCACAAGGCTATGCTGCATGGCCAAAATACAGGCAATGGCTTCAATGGCTCCTGCGGCACCCAAAAGATGACCTGTCATGGATTTGGTGCTACTGATGTTCATCTTGTACGCATGCTCTCCAAAAATCTGTTGGATGGCTTTGGTCTCACTCACATCTCCAAGAGGAGTAGAGGTACCGTGCACATTGATGTAGTCAATTTGCTCAGGATGAAGGCCTGCATCCTCAAGTGCAATTCGCATTACACTGCTTGCTCCTAATCCTTCTGGATGGGGAGCAGTGATGTGGTTGGCATCTGCGGTCATTCCGCCGCCCACCAATTCGGCGTATATTTTTGCTCCTCTTGCTTTTGCGTGTTCTAGTTCTTCAAGAATCAAGGCGCCAGCTCCTTCACCCAAGACAAAACCATCACGGTCGTTGTCAAAAGGTCTTGAAGCAGTTTGAGGAGAATCATTTCGTTGGGAAAGTGCTTTCATGGCGTTGAATCCACCGATACCTGATTCGGTAACGGCAGCTTCTGATCCACCACTGATAAATACATCTGCTTTGCCTAGTCTGATGAGGTTGAAGGCATCAATCAAGGCGTTTGTAGCAGAAGCACAAGCGGAAACAGTGACAAAGTTTGGTCCTCTAAAACCATACTTAATGGAAATAAAGCCCGCGGCAATGTCGGCAATCATTTTGGGGATAAAGAAGGGATTGAATCGAGGAGTGCCATCACCTTGTGAAAAAGCCATGACTTCCTCTTGGAATGTCTTGATACCACCAATACCGGAGCCCCAAATCACACCAGCACGAGAAAGGTCAAGGGTTTCTAGATTGAGCCCTGAATCACCCATGGCTTCCTCTACCGCTACCATTGCATATTGGGTGAAAGGATCCATTTTGCGTGCTTCTTTGCGTTCGATAAATTGTTCTACGTCAAAGTTTTTCAATTCGCAGGCAAACTGGGTTTTGAAAAGGGAAGCATCAAAATGTGTAATAGGCGCAGCGCCACTCACACCAGAAGCTAATCCTTTCCAGAACTCGTCTTTGGTATTACCAATTGGGGTGAGTGCGCCAATGCCTGTTACTACAACTCTTTTTAAATTCATAGAAATGAATTTGAGGGATTTTTATTTTACGTTAGCCTCAAGGTACGCTACGGCAGCGCCTACAGTACCAATTTGTTCTGCTTGATCGTCTGGAATAGAAATGTTGAATTCTTTCTCAAATTCCATGATTAATTCTACAGTGTCCAAAGAATCAGCGCCAAGATCGTTGGTGAAGCTTGCTTCCATAGTTACTTCAGATTCTTCTACGCCAAGTTTGTCAACAATGATGGCCTTTACTTTTTGTGCAATTTCAGACATTTTGTGATCAGTTTAGTTAATAACTCTTCGCAAAGAAATATATTTAATGCCTAATTGACAAAGAAATGGAGGAAGTAAATTTTGCGGATTGCGAATATGACTCTTGCTCCGTTTTAATTTCTATTTTTGTGTTCCATCCAGAAGTACCGTAATGAAGAAGGCCAAGCTACTTGTTGAACCTGCTTTTGACTTTGAATTGCTCGGCATAGTCTCTCCAATTCGGGATTACCGAATGGCATGGCTGGTTAATAAAGAGTTAGAATTAAATTTGGTGAAGGCGGATGATTTGGAATTGGAATTTCTAAGTGCCGAAAAGCTAGAAATTTCTCAGTATTTTCTTTCTTTACCGCATGGATTTATCCAGTTGCTAAAAAATAAGGCACTTAACTCTTCGGAACAATTGGCCTATTTGATTCCGGAACTGAAAAATCTAGATTATTTCCTTTTGGTGCAAGACGAAACAGACCAATTGGAATTGAGTAACTTTATGGAGAAACTTTCACAAAATCCCTTGGTCCAAAGTATTGTTCGGATCGATATTTCCAAGTTAAAGTCAAAAGAAAACCTATTAACTTATTAATACAATATGTCTCATTTACCTTTTAAAAAGACTAAAATTCTTGCCACCATTGGCCCTGCTTCGAATAATTACGAAATGATTAAGAGCTTAGCCTTTGCTGGTGCAAATGTGTTTCGACTCAATTTTTCGCATGGTTCACATGAGGTTCACAAGGAGGTGTTGGATACCATTCGTCGGGTCAACCAGGAGTTGAATTGTCACCTAGGGATACTTCAAGATCTTCAGGGACCAAAAATCCGTGTAGGTGAGGTGGAAAATAATGGAGTAGAAATTAAGCCTGGAGATCGAATTACCATTACCAGTGATCCTGTGATTGGAACAGCCTCTTTGGTAAGTACAGTCTATAAAAACTTGCCTCAGGACGTACAAGAAGGAGAGCATATCCTAATTGATGATGGGAATTTGGAATTGGTGGTCAACGATACCAATGGGAAAGATGTGAATTGCACGGTTATTCACGGAGGCATTTTGAAGTCTAGAAAAGGAATTAACCTTCCCAATACCAATGTTTCTGCTCCTTCTCTGACTGAAAAAGATTTGGAGGACCTTGAATTTGGTTTGGCCAACGATGTGGATTGGATTGCCTTGTCTTTTGTTCGCTCTGCTGAGGATATTGTAGATCTTCGCAACCGGATCAAAGCGGCGGGTAAGTTTTGCAAAATTGTAGCGAAGATTGAGAAGCCTGAGGCTTTGGAAAATATCGATGCGATCATCGAAGCAACCGATGCGATTATGGTGGCCCGTGGAGATCTCGGGGTAGAAGTGCCCATGGAAATCGTGCCCCTCTGGCAAAAGAAGATGGTGGAGAAATGTAAATTGGCTTGCAAGCCAGTCATCATCGCTACCCAGATGATGGAAAGCATGATTCAAAATCCACGACCTACTCGTGCCGAAACCAACGACGTAGCCAATGCCGTATTGGATGGTGCAGATGCAGTGATGCTTTCAGCAGAAACGGCTTCAGGGAAGTACCCAATCAATGCAGTGAAAGCCATGACGAGCATCATTTCCTACCTAGAGGAAAATGCGGAGGTATACCATAACTTGTACAAAATACCCGAGGAAGACCCTACCTTTTTAAGTAATAATCTGATTTTGATGGCTGCTAGGCTATCCAGAAATGTAAAGGCAAAAGCCATTGTAGGAATTACCTCCTCCGGTTTTACCGGATTTCGTTTGGCTTCTCACCGTCCACTTTCCAATATTTTTGTGTTTACAAGAAATCAAAAATTATTGACCCAATTGTCTTTGGTATGGGGGGTACGTGCCTACTATTACGAGGGACAGACTTCTACCGATGGCGTTTTCGCAGATATTGAAGCCATCTTGAAGCGTGATGGGCATGTGCAGGTGGGTGAAGTGATTGTCAATACCGGCAGTATGCCACTAAGCGAAAAAGGGAAGACCAATATGTTGAAAGTACATGTGGTAGGCTAATTCTTGCCACTTGAACCACTCGAATAAAAAAAAGGAGAAACTTCAGTTTCTCCTTTTTTTGTGAATGAATGCTAGAATTGGAATTCTTTATTTTTTGATGACTGAAAAATCAAAAGTTTCCAAAAACTTGGTGGTAAAGTTTCCTGCTTTGAATTCGTTGTTTTCGAGCAAGGCAATGTGGAATGGGATGGTAGTTTTGATGCCATCGATCACAAATTCTTCCAAGGCACGCTTCATTCGAACGATTACTTCCTCACGGGATTGTCCACTTACAATCAATTTGGCAATCATGGAGTCGTAATTTGGGGGGATCACATAGCCTGCATACACGTGAGAATCTACACGTACGCCTCGTCCGCCAGGAATGTGCAAGTTGAGGATCTTTCCTGGGCTTGGTCTAAAGCCATTCGCTGGGTCCTCCGCATTGATTCTACACTCCATCGCAAATAATTTGGGGTAGTAGTTTCTACCAGAGATGGTTTCACCTGCAGCTACTTTGATCTGCTCCTTGATTAAGTCAAAATCGGTCACCTCTTCAGTGATGGGATGTTCTACTTGAATTCGGGTATTCATCTCCATGAAGTAGAAGTTGCGGTTTTTGTCTACCAAAAACTCAATGGTTCCCGCCCCTTCGTAGCCAATGGCTTCAGCGCCTTTGATGGCCGCTTTGCCCATCGCTTCCCGTAATTCATCTGTGATGAATGGGGAAGGGGTTTCTTCTACTAACTTTTGATGTCTTCGTTGAATGGAACAGTCACGTTCCGACAGGTGACAAGCCTTACCCGTACGGTCACCTACGATTTGGATTTCGATGTGGCGTGGTTCTTCTACAAATTTTTCAAGATAGAGGCCATCGTTACCAAAAGCAGCTCCTGATTCCATTTTGGCATCGTCCCATGCTTTTTTAAACTCACTGTCCTCCTTTACGATGCGCATTCCTCTGCCGCCACCACCTGCAGTTGCTTTTAGAATCACCGGATAGCCCATTTCCTTGGCAATTACTAGCCCTTGTTCAATGGAATCCAATAAGCCTTCTGAACCAGGAATGGTAGGCACGCCCGCTGCTTTCATGGTTGCTTTTGCGGTGGCCTTGTCGCCCATTTTGGCGATCATGTCTGGAGAGGCGCCAATAAATTTAATCCCATACTCCTCACAGATTTTGGAAAACTCTTCATTTTCAGAGAGAAATCCATAGCCTGGGTGGATAGCATCTGCATTGGTGATCTCTGCAGCTGCAATTATTCGTGGAATATTGAGGTAAGATTCCCGACTGGGAGCTGGCCCAATACAAACGGCTTCATCTGCAAATCGCACATGAAGACTGTCTTTGTCTGCTGTAGAATAGACGGCTACAGTTTTGATGCCCATCTCCTTACAGGTACGGATCACCCGAAGTGCGATCTCGCCCCGGTTGGCAATTAATATTTTCTTAAACACGTTCTTTTTGGTTTAGTGAAAAAATCAACCTGCTGGATCTACAAGGAACAAAGGCTGGTCGTATTCTACTGGAGTAGCATTGGAAACCAAGATTTTTACAATTTTTCCGGAAATTTCGGATTCAATCTCGTTAAACAACTTCATAGCTTCGATGATGCACACGGTCTTTCCAGCGCTGATGGAGCCTCCCTCCGTAACAAATGGAGCAGATTCTGGATTGGGGGTCAAGTAAAATGTACCAATCATCGGAGATTTAATTTCTACCAAATTAGAACTTGCTGCTGGGCTTGCTGCCGGTGCTGCCGCAACTGGAGCTGCCGCAACTGGTGCAGGAGCAGGTGCTGCCGCAACTACCTGAGGTGCCGGAGCAGGAGCAGCGCTATCCGCATATTTTTTAACAGAAAGTTCAAACTCTTCCGTCTTGATTTTTACTTCTGCAAGGCCGGTATTGGAGATATAATCAATTAAATCTTGAATTTCTTTAGGTTTCATAGTGTTCTTTTTTTGTTCCATGATCTTGGAGCAGTTAGGGGTTGAGCGAATACAAACTAGTTAGGTAATTTAGTCAAATTCACAGACTAAAACTACTTATTTTACTCGTTCTGAATAGGATCCATCTCTGGTATCCACTTTAATTAAGGTGTCTTGTTCTACGAAAAGAGGAACCATCACGGTCGCACCTGTCTCCACAGTAGCTGGCTTAAGTGCGTTGGTGGCAGTATCTCCTTTGATGCCAGGTTCGGTATAGGTAATCATCAATTCTACGAAAGGAGGAAGTTCCACCGATAGGGGAGTCTCGTTTTCTGCATGCACCAAAATATCTACGAGTTGTCCATCTTTCAACAGGTTAGAACGCTCGATCAAGCGTTCTTCCAAAGAGATTTGCTCGAAATTATCGGTGTCCATGAAGTTGTACCCTAGGTCGTCCTTGTAGAGGAACTGATGTGCTCTTTTTTCAACGCGTGCAGTAGTCACTTTCTCTCCTGCATTAAACGTTTTGTCTAGGGTTTTGCCACTGCGCAAACTTTTCAGTTTGGTACGCACAAATGCGGCTCCTTTTCCTGGTTTCACATGTTGAAACTCGACAATCGTGTAGATGTCGTTGTTCATTTCGAGACACAGCCCATTTTTAAAATCTGCAGTACTTGCCATAATTCTTTAATTCAATTTAATTATTTTGGATCCAAAGCCCATTTTAGGTAGATCGCACCCCAGGTAAATCCACCGCCAAATGCCGCAAGAATGAGGTTGTCTCCCTTTTTTAACTGGCTTTCATACTCCCAAAGACAAAGGGGGATGGTTGCTGCGGTAGTGTTTCCATAGCGTTCAATATTCATCATTACTTTTTCAGGACCTACGCCCATTCGATTAGCCGTGGCATCGATGATGCGCTTGTTGGCTTGATGGGGTACTAGCCAGGCGATGTCCTCACCTTTAAGTCCATTGCGTTCCATTACTTCTGCACTCACGTCAGCCATGTTGGTCACTGCAAATTTGAATACGGTAGCCCCCTCTTGGTAGGCGTAATGCTCCCGGTTTGCGATGGTTTCTAAAGTGGCAGGCTTACGGCTACCCCCTGCTTTCATGTGTAGGAAGTTTTCTCCAGAACCGTCTGCTTTCAAAATAGCATCTATGATGCCCATTTTTTCAGTGGTAGGCTCCAAAAGTACTGCTCCAGCACCATCACCAAAAAGGATGCAGGTAGTGCGGTCTTGGTAATCCACGATCGCAGACATTTTGTCTGCGCCTACCACCACTACTTTTTTGTGTGTTCCTGCTTGGATAAATTGAGCTCCTAACTGCAGTGCATACAAAAATCCTGAGCAAGCTGCACCGATGTCAAATGAAAAAGAGTTTTTTGCTCCAACCTTGTCTGCAATGATATTGGCAGTGGCAGGGAAGGGCATGTCGGGAGTGACGGTGGCGCAGATAATGAGCTCAACATCTAGGGGATTCGTACCTGTTTTTTCCAACAAGCCTTTTACGGCTTCAATTCCCAAAACAGAAGTTCCTTGATTTTCACCTTTTAGGATTCTTCGTTCTTTGATGCCCGTACGGGACATGATCCACTCGTCATTGGTATCTACTAGTGATTCCAATTCTTTGTTGGTCAATCTGTATTCAGGAACATATCCATGAATTCCAGTAACCATTGCTCTTAATTTATCCATCTTGTAGGATTCAGTTCTTGATACTGACTTTCAAATTCTTTGAAGGAGTCAAGGAACTTTGAATTCAGAGAAGTCAAAAATAACACAATGCTTCCTGAACGCCAAAGACTCTCGAGTCTATCGAGGTAACTTATTGGTAATCAATTAATATGCGTTTTATAAAACTAAAAATTCCACTCTTTTTGGGAGTGGAATTCGTAGGGATTTAAAGGGAATTAAGCCTTCACCTCTTTTTCGATGATTACTTGGCCTTTGTAGTACAATTTGCCATCCAACCAGAACGCTCTGTGAGGGAGGTGCATTTCGCCAGTGGTCGGACATTTTGCTAATCCAGGAGCCTCTAACTTGTAATGCGTTCTTCTTTTATCTCTTCTGGTTTTCGAAATTTTGCGTTTAGGATGTGCCATTTTATGTATGAGTTATGGTTATTCTTTTGTTTTTAGTTTTCCCAGTTGCGCCCATCTTGGATCAACAGGGGTAGTTGTTTTATCGGATAAATCCTCCTCTGAACTTTCAGTTGAATCTCCGTCTACATAGACGAAGCCTCCTTCCAATTCATTGTCTTCCTCATCCAGTTCATTTTTGTAATCAGGATGTATTTTTTTTAGGGGCAAAGCAAGCAAGATGTATTCGTAGATAAGTTGAGCCACATTGATTGAAGGTGTTTCCCTCGTTATCATCATGACAGACTCGTCAATTTCTTTTACTTCTGATCCAAACTTGTAAATCATCTTTTCGGTGATATCCAAGGGATGGTCAAAAACTTCCAAACTTCTATCGCAAGTGAGCTGAACTTTTCCTGTAATGTGGAAAGTCAGTTCCATGAGATTTGCACCTTTTTCGATCTTGACCCGTGCGGTCAGGTGACCTTTTTCTAGGAGTTCGTTTCCTTCTACCTGTTGAAAAAAAGCATCTTCAATCGGAAAGGCCACTTCATGCAGCCCTTCTTTGAATTTAATGACTTCAATATCAAAGGTTTTCCAAAACTTCACCTTACTTCCTCCTGAATTAAGTCCGCAAATTTAGGTAATAATTTAACATAGGTGAAACAGAAACTGAAATATAATTTGGCTTCACCCATCTTTTTTCCATTTTTAGGTTATTCTGTACTTTCTTGATGGCGTTCAATCATGTCCGAAGCAAGGAAAAGAGCTGCTCGGAAGGAGGAGCAATCGGCTTCATTTTTCCCTGCAATAGCATAGGCGGTGCCATGATCTGGAGAAGTTCGGATCACTGAAAGCCCAGCCGTAAAGTTGACACCGCTGCTAAAGGCGATGGATTTGAAGGGGATTAGCCCTTGATCGTGGTACAAGGCAAGTACACCATCAAACTTTTGTTGGTGCATCATTCCAAAGAAACCGTCTGCAGGATAGGGTCCGAACACATAGTTTCGTGCCTCTTTCAATTCTTGAATTGCAGGTTTGAGGATAGTTTCCTCTTCTGAGCCCAAAAGGCCATCTTCCCCAGCATGTGGATTCAATCCTAGGATGGCAATTTTCGGTTTATTGATTCCAAAATCTTTTTCAAGGCTTTGGATGAAGATTTTTGCTTTTTCAATGACTTTTTCCTTGGTAACTGCTGCGGGCACTTGTGCCAAAGGAATATGTCCAGTGACCAAACCCACGCGAAGTTCCTCCCCCACGAGCATCATCAAGCCTGACTTACTGCCTGTGGCCTCAATGAGGTACTCGGTGTGTCCTACAAAGGGTTGGGTTTCGGAATTGATGTTGCTCTTGGATAGGGGAGCAGTCACTAAGCCCTGAATTTTGCCTGCTTTCAAATCGGCTACAGCGGCTGCAAAGGAGGCCAATGCTAATTTTCCAGCCTCCTGTGTTTCTACTCCAGGAATGACCTCAGGGCATTCTTCTTGGCAGTTGAGTACATTCACTTTTCGGTGTTGAATTTCCTCATGGTTTCGAACCTGGGTAAAGTAGAATTCTTCCAAGTTCAACAGCTTTTTGTAGTGGGACAGGGCTTTGCCATGACCGTATATCAAGGGGGTGAAATGGGCATACACCCGCGCATCGGCTAGTGCTTTTAGAATTACTTCTGGTCCAATTCCATTGATATCTCCAATACTAATTCCAAGGATGGGTCTTTGCTTCTTTGTTTGCATGGCTTACGTAGTGCAGGGGCGCGAAACAAATTTCCGTGCCGTCTGGGAATAATCCCTTAATTTTAGGACGGCAATTTACAAAAAAAAACCAGAGGGTTACGATGGAAAAGGTCAAACCTAAAAAGCATCTTGGTCAACATTTTTTGATTGATCTCAGCATCGCAGAGCGAATTGCCGAGTCGGTAACTGGCCATGCAGGTGTCGCCCAAGTCTTAGAAATAGGGCCTGGGATGGGTGTATTGACTGATTTTTTATTGAAAGGAAACTTGGAAGTTCAGCTCATTGAGATTGACCGGGAAAGTATTGCCTATTTGCATCAAAAATATCCCGAATTGCAAGACCGGATTTTGGAGGGAGATTTCTTAAAATTTGATCTGGGCGCAGCTTTTCCTGCTCCTATTGCGATTGCAGGGAACTTTCCCTACAACATTTCCTCCCAGATCTTTTTTAAGGTCTTGGAGCACAAAAATCAAGTGACTGAGGTAGTTTGCATGCTGCAGAAAGAAGTGGCAAGACGAATTGCTTCGCCAAAGGGAAGTAAGGAATACGGAATTCTTTCCGTTCTTCTTCAGGCCTGGTACGATATTGAGTACCTATTTTCGGTTCCTCCAGGGGTTTTTAATCCTCCACCCAAAGTGAATTCAGGTGTGATCCGATTGAAAAGAAATCAGGTTCAAAAACTGGATTGCAACGAAAAACTTTTCCAGCAAGTAGTCAAAGGAGGGTTTGGGAATCGTCGAAAAACGCTTCGTAATTCCCTAAAATCCTTTCAACTTACAGAAGAATTCAAATCAAATCCACTATTGGACAAGCGTGCAGAGCAATTGGATGTGGCAGATTTTGTATTTTTGACCCAACAAATCGAAAAAGGTCGTGGAGCCAATTAAAAAATTTGAGCTATCCAAAGAGTATCTGGAGCGTCTCCAAACGGGGATAGCCGCTTCGGATACCGCCTACATTTTAGATTCATTGGATGGGGTCAATGTAGCGGATATTGCTGCGATTTTGGATGAATTGGACACGTCTGAATCCCTGTACGTACTTCGGCTAATTGAAGGCCAATTGGCAGCGGATACCTTGATTGAACTTTCGGAGACCACCCTTGAAAAAGTACTTCAAGACGTAGAAACAAAGGAAATAGCCTCTTGGATTGAATTGATGGATTCCGATGACGGAGCAGATATCATCAGTTTTTTTTCAGAAAAAGAGCGGGAAGAAGTAATTTCTGAAATAGACGACAGGCTTAAGTTGGAGCAAATCCTGGAATTGCTTCGCTACGAGGAAGATACAGCAGGGGGGATTATGGCGAAGGAATTTATCCGTGCCAACAAAAATTGGACTATAGTTCAAACCATCAACGAGATCCGTAGACAGGCAGAAAACGTGGAGAAGATTTACTCCATCTACGTGGTCAATAACAGGCAGCAACTTTTGGGTCGTGTATCCCTAAAAAAGATCATTCTTACTGCTGCTGATACAAAAATTGAAGATATCATTGATGAGAATATCATCTCCGTTCCAGTCTACATGGATCAGGAGGAGGTGGCAACCTTGATGCGAAAGTATGACTTGGAATCTGTTCCGGTGGTCAATGCCAAAAACAAGTTGGTAGGAAGAATCACAGTCGATGATATTTTGGACGTAGTGCAAGAGGAAGCGGATGAAGATATTCAAGCCATGGCCGGGGTGTCTGCGGATATTGAAGAATCGGATTCGGTATTTACGATTTCCAAAGCGCGTCTTCCCTGGTTGCTCATTGGCGTGATTGGGGGATTGTTGGGGGCCAAGTTGATTGGATTTTTTGAAGGGGGACTTTCGAAGTACCTCGCGCTTGCCTCCTTTATTCCTTTGGTAGCAGCAACAGGCGGGAATGTGGGCATTCAAGCCTCTTCTTTGATTGTACAATCCCTGGCATCCAAATCCGCATTTGACGATACGCCTTGGCAGCGTTTTTTCAAAGGATTTTTGGTGGCTTTGCTCAACGGCTTTGTTTTGGGAGGTTTTGTATTTCTAGTGGTCATTTACCTGTATGGATTTGAAGCCTTGTTTGGCATTACCGTAGGTGTTGCCCTTTTTTGTGTGGTCTTGCTCTCTTCGTTTATGGGTACAGTTACTCCTTTAGTTTTGCATCGTTTTGGCATCAATCCCGCCATTGCTTCTGGACCATTTATCACCACCACCAATGACTTGTTGGGTCTAGCCGTTTATTTCGGGGTAGCCATGTTGTTATTGAATCTCTAAGGATGCGGATATTGATTGTAGATGAGATGCACGAGAGCATCCTCGGGTTATTGCAAAAGGCGGGCTTTCAGGTAGACTATGAACCAAAAATTACTAGAGCAGAACTTTTTGATCAAATTGGAGCCTACGAAGGCATCCTCATTCGCTCCAAAACTCCGCTAGACCGGGAGCTGCTCGAGCCTGCTTCTAAACTTAAGTTTATCGGTAGAGCTGGGGCTGGCTTAGACCAGTTGGATCTTGCTTACCTACAGGAGCGTGGAGTCAAACTATTTCATGCGGCCAAAGGGAATCGAGATGCGGTAGCAGAGCATGCCCTAGGAGGTCTTTTGGCGCTATTCAATAATTTGGTACAGTCCGATCAACAGGTACGCAAAGGAATCTGGGATCGAGAGGGGAATCGCGGGGTGGAGTTGATGGGCAAAACAGTAGGAATCTTTGGGTATGGAAATATGGGGAAGGCATTTGCCAAACGCCTGAAAGGGTTTGGGGTAAAGGTCCTTGCCTACGATAAGTACAAGAAGGATTTTGGGAAAAATGGAGTACAGGAAGCGAGTTGGGAAGCCCTTAAGCAAGAAGCAGATGTACTAAGCATCCATGTTCCCTTGACTCCTGAAACGCGTAATTTCTTCAGTTTGGAAGAGTTGAAAGGGTTCGCCAAACCTTTTTGGCTGATCAATACGGCAAGGGGAGAAGTGATCCGGATGGAAACCCTCAACCAAGCCTTGGACCAAGGGATCTTAAAGGGAGTCGTTTTGGATGTTCTGGAAAATGAAAAATTTGAACGATTTAGTAAAGAGCAAAAGCATCAATTCAAACTTCTTTCAGCACGAGAGAATGTGCTTTTTACCCCGCATGTGGCGGGATGGACGGCAGAATCCTATCAAAAAATAAATGAGGTACTTGTCAAACAAATCCTTCGAGAATTCGGAAACCAATTGAAGTAATTGTGGAATACCGAAGAAAAGAAGGCACTTGCTTTGTGAAAATGCTTTTCTATCTTTGTAAGGTATTTAAAGGCAACAGGAAGTAACGGTCCCCGAAAAGCGACCGTTACTTTGTTTTTTGAGCCTTTTGAAAATGAATCAGCTATGTCAAAAGTACAGTACTACACCGAAGAAGGATTAAAGAAATTGAAGGATGAACTTCATGAATTGAAGACGAAGGGAAGGATAGATATTGCGCACCAGATTGCGGAAGCAAGAGACAAAGGAGATTTGAGCGAAAATGCCGAATACGATGCGGCAAAAGATGCGCAGGGACTTTTGGAACTGAAAATCGCAAAGTTGGAAGAAGTGGTGGGCAATGCGCGTGTGTTGGATAACAGCAAAATGGACACTTCCAAAGTGGGCATCTTGAGTACCGTAAAGATCAAGAACGTAAAGAATGGCATGACCGTTACCTACACGCTTGTGTCTGAGGAAGAGGCTGATTTGAAGGCTGGAAAAATATCTCTTGCTTCTCCATTTGGAAAAGGATTGGTTGGGAAAGTCATTGGAGACATTGCAGAAGTGAATGCTCCTGCTGGAAAGCTCCAATTTGAAATTTTGGATATTACCTATTGATTCCAGGGGCTATGACCCATGAATCTGAATAGTTTGTACTTATGGCTAGTTTATTCTCCAGAATCATCGCTCGCGAACTTCCTGCACAAATAATCGCAGAAGACGAGCAGTACATTGCTTTTTTGGACATCATGCCCTTGGTCAAAGGGCACGTGCTAGTAGTTCCCAAGCGGGAGGTGTCTTATATTTTTGATTTGGAGCCGGAAGAACTTACGGGGCTACACCTTTTTGCGCAGCAAGTGGCGAAGGCCATGGACAAAACGCTCACTTGCACCCGGATTGGTATGGCAGTGATTGGATTGGAAGTGCCTCACGTGCACATCCATTTGGTTCCCTTGCGTACCGTGGATGACATCAATTTTACGCGTCCCAAGTTGAAGTTGACTGAGCAAGAACTAGCAGATACTGCAGCTTTAATCCGTAAAGGATTTTAAATCCGGCCAATTTGGCCTAGTTCAAAGGCTTAATCCAGATATTTCGGTAGAGGACGTCGTGACCTTCCGCCTGTAATTTGAGTCCGCCTGGAGTATCGGTAATTCCTTTTCCTCCGTCGTTTCCACCATCGATTCCTGAATTCGGGCCTCCCCAAACTTGCTGTATGGATACTTGATCGTGGATTTTGACTCCATTAAAGTAGAGGGTCACCTTCGCTTTTTCTACCAATTTACCTTGGGCAAATTTTGCCGCTTGGAATTTGATGTCGTAGGCATTCCATTTACCCAGTCCATTGTACACTTGTGAGGTAGGTAGCGTTTCATTGATTACTGCAGCCATGCCGTGCAAGCCGTAATCCCCATCCAAAACCTGAATTTCATAGCGATTTTGGAGGTAAACCCCACTGTTGCCCCCTTCTTTGAGTATCAAAAACTCCACATGGGCTTCGAAATCTCTAAATTCGTCTTTGGTGACAATGTCCGCAGCGCCGTATTTCCCACCTGCTCCTGCGGGATCGTTACTGGAAATTGCTTTTTTGCCATCCACAGGGTCGATGACCTCGGGCCACTTGAGGGGTGGGGTAGCGGCAAGTCTTGGTCCTTTCCAATAGGTCCAATTTTGTTGTAAGGAGCCATTGCTTCCATCCAAATAAAGTTTTGCACCCTTGGGTGGAGGTGTTCCTAGGTAGGATTGCTTCTGTCCAAAACTACTCGTATAGGCAAAGAGGGCTAAGATCAATAAAAGACTTGGTTTTAGATGGGATTTCATCTGGGATCTGGGTTAGTGTTAATCGATATAAGTTCGGCAATTTTTAATCAATTCAAAGCATTTTGAGCATCTCTTTGGTTAAAACCAGCCTACAGCAGCCCCAAAACTTTTTATTCCAAGCACAAGTGTGATTCCCCAAATGAAGATTCCAAAGAGGATTCCCTGGGGACTAAGTGCATGTGCTCCCAACAATTCTTTTTTGGTACTCATCCAGAGCAGCCATCCACTAATTAGGGGAAGTAAAATTCCATTGGCCAGTTGGGCTAGCGTGATGAGTGTGACGGGCTTGATTCCAAAGGAGGAAAATAGAATCCCTAAGAAAAGTATGGTGCCCATGCTCAGGCGCATGGCAGTGGACTGGATGTTTTGATTCCAGCCAAAAATTCCACAAATCACTAGACCAGCTGCTAAAGGAGCGGTGAGGGAGGAGGTTAATCCTGCGGCAAGTAATCCGAAGCCCATCAAATAGGTTCCGAAATTACCAAAAACTCCTGTTAATCCTTTGGCTATGTCCTGTGCGGTTTCCAATTCCTGAACTGGGTTGGCAACACCAGCAACTAGGATAGCCATGGAGACAATACCGCCCAGGACAATCGAAATCCATAAATCCCGTCGCATAGAGGGTAATTCTTCCGCTTTTGCCCATTGTTTTTGGACCAAACTGGCGTAGAGAAATAAGTTGTAGGGAACCACCGTGGTGCCAATCAAGGCCACTAAAGTTGGAAGTTTTTCCGAAGAAAAAGTAGGAACAAAACCTTGAAGCAAGGCATAAAGATTGGGTTTGGTCAAGGCTGCAGCGATACTAAATGCGATTGACATCAGGATCACAAGGCCTACCAGAATGCGCTCTAGTCGCTTGTAATTACCCGTCCAAAGTAATCCAGCAGCGAAAAGGCCGATCAACAGATTGCCGGATTGAACGGTGAAGGGGCCTAAGTTCCAAGTGGGTAAGTCAATAAATATTCCTAAGCCCAGGTAGGTTCCTGTGATATTCCCGCTTTGGTAGGCGGCATTGCCAATGCCAATTGCCAGGAGAATTAGCCCCATAATGAAGTAGCGGCTCCACTTATTCTCCGTTCGATTTCGCACCAACTGGCTGAGATCCATCCGAGTGATGATCCCTATTCTTCCAGAAAGTTCCTGCAAAAAAACGGTGGCCACCACACTTAGCGCAAGCGCCCATAGGAGCGTAAAATCAAATCGAATACCTGCTAAGGTGCAGACGGTAACGGTTCCGGGACCAATAAATGCTGCAGTAATGAGGGGTCCTGGACCAATTGATGCCCAAAGTTTTTTTAGATTCACGCTGGTAAATTTTTTGAAAATAGGTAATTGGGTAGAATTTTTGTAGGTTTTCCATCGCACTTTTAAAAAAAAAATCTCATGATTTGGATAAAAAGAATCGGGTTGGCTTTGGGGGGAATTTTAATTCTTCTGGTAATTGGTTTGGCTGCTGCTTACCGCAGTGACCTTTCTCCTGAAGCAGTCAATGATAAATACTTGACTCCCGAATCACAGTTTATTGAAGCCAATGGAGTGCGGGTTCATGTACGAATTATTGGGGAGGGGGAGCCTGTTTTTCTCCTTCATGGGAGTTTTGCTTCTTTGCATACTTGGGATGCCTGGCAGCAAGCCATGAGTCCTTACTACCAGACGATCTCCTTGGATTTTCCAGGGCATGGACTGACGGGTCCAGATTCTTTAAAGCGCTATGGTGTAAAAGATTACAGTGAACTAGTTCATGCTTTGGCTCAAAAATTAAATATACCCCAATACCATGTGGCAGGCAATTCCATGGGTGGAGCTGTGGCGATGCAACTCGCTTCTGATTATCCAGGAAATGTGCGCTCCCTTAACCTCATTGATGCGGCGGGTGCTCCGGCAGCGGATCGGACCCTGACGGATTCTACGGCCCCGAAAAAATCGAATTCGGGTGGGGCTTGGATCTTCCAAGTTGCTCGACATCCCATTTTTTCCAAACTACTGTTGTCCTGTACCCCTAAGTTTCTTTTTGCGCTCAATATGAAACAAGTCTATGGGGACGACAGCAAAGTTTCGGATGAGGTCACGACACGCTATTACGAGTTGATGCTTCGTGAGGGAAATCGGCAGGCCACTTTAGATCGCTTGAGTCAGCCTAGAAATAGCAATATCCAATTTGAACGACTTACCATGCCTACCTTGATCCTTTGGGGCGCAGCAGATACTTGGATTCCTTTGGCTCAAGGGAAACGATTACAGCAAGCCTTACCTGGAGCTAATCTGGTCATCTTGGATGGGGTAGGACATGTTCCTATGGAAGAAATCCCGACGCAAACTGTCTCAGAATACCTCCGTTTTCTTGGTGTGGAGGTACGAAAGAGCAACCTTCAGCCTTTCAACCAAGTGGCTCATGCCCAGTGACTTTTTGTATACTTTCTCTCAGGATGGTTAGGTGCAGGAACTTTCAGAGGGGGAGAGTACGCGCTATTTGGAGGAGTAAGGAAGAATTCCGGTTCCTTTATTTTTTAGGAATCCAGATCCATCTGGGCCAATATTTTCGCAATCTTATCTTCCACAGACTCGGAAGAAAGACTCGTTCGACTCAATCGATCCACTAAAATCGGAAAGGAGAATGGGGTGAGTTGGCTTGGGTACCGAAGCTGGATGGATTGCCTATTGATTTTCCGCATGGCTTCAACGACTTGCTCCTGCTCCATTTGTTGGTTTAAGACTTCCGCCCGAGCTTGTTTCAATAACAGGTTGTCTGGTTCATAGTCCTCGAATACTTGAAACAACAAGCCTGAATTGGTTTGGATGTGTTTGAAACTAGTGGGCTTGCCAGGGTACCCTTGAAAAACGAGTCCTGCAATACTGGCGATTTCCCGAAACTTGCGCTTGGAGAGTTCGCTTTCATTGATGCAGTGGAGGATATCCTCCTCCAACTGATCTTGGCCGAATAAATCCTCTTCCAGCAGTTCCTCGATATCCACGCGTACATCTGAAAATAATTCGAACCCATAGTCATTCATCGCCATGCTGAAGGATATTGGAAATCGCTGCGCAATGCGGTAGGCAAGCAAGGCACTGAGCAGTTCATGCACCATTCTACCTTCAAAAGGATAGAAAAAAAGGTGGTGTCCTTCCCGAGTTTGAAGCGATTCAATCAGGAAGGTTTGATTGTCAGGCACCAAGGATAGTTGCTGCTGAAGGTCTAAAATGGGCAAAACCCGCCTTACTTCTTCAGAACCAATAATTCCTTGGTTGTAGGCTTTGAAAATTTCTTGGATTTGTTGGGAAAGTTTGGAGGAAAGAGACATGCGAGCACCCATCCAACTGACCACTTGATTGGCTTTCTTCGTAGTCAACTGTACCACAGCATCCAAGCCTTTGACATACAGTAACTCTAGATTTCTCCCTGCAAAATAAAAGCGATCTCCGACCTTCAGCTTGGCAATGAAGTATTCTTCGACTGTACCCAAGTAGGCGCCATTTTTGAATTTTACCTTCATGGACACATCGCTTACGATGGTACCCATGCTGAGACGGTGCTTCATGGCAATTTTCTTGTTTTTCACCCGATACATCCCATCTTCGTCTACGACTACTTTCAAGTAGTCATCGTAACTCCCCAGAGAACTTCCGCCTTTGGTGATGAATTCTAGGATCCACTCGTAATCTTCGAGACTAAGTGTTGCATAGGACTCGGTCTTTTGGATGATTTCATAGAGCGCATCGGGTTTGAACCCTTCACCCACTGCGAGGGTCACCAGAAACTGAATCAATACATCGTAGGGAAGGGAAGGAGGGAATTGCGATTCCAAGTCATCCTGTTCGATGGCATGACGCAAAGCAGCCGCTTCAATTAATTCAAGGGCATTGGTAGGCACAAAGAATACTTGGGAAGGAAGCCCAGGCTGGTGGCCAGCCCGGCCTGCTCGTTGCACAAATCGGGATACCCCCTTGGGGCTGCCAATTTGGATCACCCGATCTACGGGGCGGAAATCCACCCCCAAATCCAAACTGGAGGTACAGACCACTACCTTTAGGATTCCCTCGTGCAGTGCATTTTCTACCCAGGTGCGGATGCTGCTATCCAAGGATCCGTGGTGCATGGCCATCCATCCTGCCCAATCGGGTCTAACTTCCAAGATTTTTTGGTACCACATCTCGGTTTGGGAACGGGTATTGGTAAATAGTAAAACTGATTTGCCGGCTTCAATGGTTTCGATGACCTGATCCACCAGCCGGAGTCCTAAATGTCCGGACCAGGGGTATTTTTCTATTTCTTCAGGAAAAATGGACTGTAGCCGAATCTCTTTGTGAACCTTTGCCTTGATGATATGAATGGGTAGTTCATTGCCCAATAAGGTCTTTGCGGCTTGTTCTAAATTGCCTAGTGTTGCAGAAATTGCCCAGCGCATAAAGGAATGCTGACAATTCGCTTGCAAGTAGGCAAGGGCCAATTGCACCTGTACACCGCGCTTGTTGCCTACCAATTCATGCCATTCGTCTACCACCACGCACCTAAGGTTTTCGAAAAGCGGTTCGGTATCTTTCTGAGATAAGAGGATATGCAGCGTTTCCGGTGTGGTAATCAGGCATTCGGGAGGATTCCGTTTGAAGCTCGCGCGTGTTTTGGCATCCGTATCTCCATTGCGTACCGACACGGTCCAAGGCAACCCAAGCCCGTCGCAAGCTTCCTGCATCGCTTTTTGAAGGTCCTGGGCAAGGGCCCTGAGGGGAGTGACCCAAATGACTTGAAGCCCATTTTCTCGTGGGTTTTGCCAGTCTGTCGGGTTGTTTTGAATGTAGTTCAAAAGCACTCCAAACCAGAGCGCGTAGGTTTTTCCAGAGCCTGTGGGCGCATTGAGTAGACCGGATTTCCCATCCAAGTAATCGGTCCAGGCTTGAATTTGGAATGGAAATGGAGTCCAACCTTTTTGGTTGAAGTAGTCAAGACCTGGTTTTAGGAGTGCATCTTCCATGTCAGTTCAGAAGTGCTTTCAAGTCCGCCAGCGTATTGGCCTGGTCAATGGTTTTGTCTTTTCTCCACCTTGCGATGCGTGGAAAACGGAGGGCAACTCCACTTTTGTGCCTTGGGCTTGCTTGGATGCCTTCAAAGGCGATTTCAAACACTAGACCTGGGTTGACGGTTCGAACAGGCCCAAATTTTTCCTTGGTATTTTTTTTGACATAGGCATCCACCTCTCGAATCTCTGCATTTGTCAATCCAGAGTAGGCTTTGGCGAAGGAAACCAATACCTCCCCATCCCAGATCCCAAAAGTGTAATCTGTGAATAGGTCCGCTCGTTTGCCATGCCCTTTTTGGGCATAGATGAGCACCCCATCGATGTGCAAAGGATCTATCTTCCATTTCCACCAAGCGCCACGTTTTCTGCCAGTTTCGTAAAGGGAGTCCTTTTTTTTCAGCATGAGACCCTCTGTCTGTAGGTCTCGTGCATTTTCCCGGATTCGAGCGAGTTCCTCCCAGGAACCAAAAGAGAGCGTTTCGGAAAGTTTAAATTTTGGATGATTTGCTTGGATAGTCAGTTCCTCAAGCAATGCTTTTCGTTTGGAAAGCGGTTCGTTACGAAGGTCTTTCCCTTCCCATTCCAAAAGGTCAAATGCGATGAAACTTACGGGAGCCTCGAGCATGATTTTTTTGGATAGACTTTTACGAGTGATTCGGGTTTGAAGAACTGAAAATGGAAGGGGGCTATCCTCTTGGTAGGCCAGCAGCTCTCCATCAAGTACGGTGCCATCGGGAAGTTGATTTAGGAATTCGAGGATTTCGGGAAACTTGTCGTTGACCAGCTCTTCGCCTCGGCTCCAGATAAAGGACTGCTGTCCCCTTCGAATGAGTTGCCCTCGAATGCCATCCCACTTCCATTCTGCGATCCATTCACTGACGGTGCTGCTCTCAAGGAATTCTGTTTCGATGGGATGCGCCAGGAAAAAAGGGTAGGGTTTGGAATAATCTTCTTCCCTGTTTTCAGGAATCAGTAGCTCTTGTAGGCTGATTTGGGCTGGATTCCAGTTACCCATCAAGCGATGTGCCACCTGGGCTTGTGGCAAGGCAGTAAACTTCGATAGGGCTTGAATGAGGAGATTTTGGCTGACTCCGATGCGAAACCCTCCCGTAATTAATTTGTTGAATACAAATCGTTCCAAGGTGGTGAATTGATCCCAAGCTTGAAGAATTTCCTGCTTTTTCAAGGCTTCGTCGGAAGGCAGCTCTTGAAGCCAAGTAATCCAGTCGCTGAGGGATAGGCTATGGGTCCGGGTTGGTGCTGGGAGTAGGAGGGCGATGGTCTCCGCGAGATCCCCAACAGTTTGGTACGATTCTTCAAAGAGCCAATCTGGGATTCCTGCTTTTTCTTGGCACCATGTACGTAATTGTTTAGTAGTCACTTGACGCTTAGGCCGCCGATGGGAAAAAATAGCAACCACCCAAACTGAATCCGCTGCAGCCGCATTCAAAAAAAACCAGTCCAAGGCTTCTAGCTTGTCTCCTGTTTTATTCGATTGATCGAGTCTAAGGATTAGTTCTGCAAAAATTTGCATGGAAATAAAGAGCTAGAGAATGATTTTTGCAGTAAGGACGTAGACTAGAAAAAACGAATCCCTAAATTAGAATTTGATTTGAACCACTTTTTAAGAATTGCGTTTAAAAAGAAAACCTACTTCCTATGAAAAAGTTATTGCTTCTTCTTTCCTTCTTGATCTGCATGGGATCTTGCAAAGATGCCGATGAAAATCAATATTCTGGAAGAAGCGTCGAATTTGAACTTTTCCAAGCCAGTACCTATGCCTATAAAGGTACCATAGAATTTAAGGAATTAGTAGATGGCAACCTGGAATTAGCGTTGCGAATGGATGGAGCCAAATCAGCTAGCGCATATTCCTATCCTGCACACTTGCATTTTGGAGGTTACGATCAAGCCAATGCTTCGATAGCTCATCTTCTAAATCCCTTGCCAGCTGCGCAATTGACTTCTACTACCCGGTTGGGCAACCTTTCGGATGGAAGAAGTTTGAAGTTTGAGGACCTCAAGAATTTTGATGGGCATGTAAAAATCCACCTCGCCAACGAGGGCCCGGAATATGCGGTCATATTAGTTGCTGGAAATATTGGGGCTAAAGCTCGAGCAGAATTTGACCCAGATCGAATTGCTGTTTGCGGCAAAAGCTTTTAAATAATGATTATCCGCAATCTGTCCATTCACTCATTTTGAGCGTTTTTCACTGCGGATAATCGTTCACAGACCATAAGCCACGGCCTACAGGCAGTCGACCGTTCACAGCTCACCTAATTGAACTTCAAAGCTCATTTCCCTTTGCTTAATTATCAAAAAGCGAAAAATCTTTAATGAAAAGAGGCTGTCCCATCAATTGAGACAGCCTCTTTTATGTAGGAATAACTCGTACTTAGTTCAAAATCACAGGGAAGGTGATGTCCAAATCAGTTTCTCCACCTGCCTGTACAAAGTTTGCAAAAGTAGGGTTATTGGCACCTGCAAAGCTTTTATTGAGGTCATGTCGTAGCACCACGCGCATGCTGCTGTTGTTGGTCCCCGTAGAGGAAGAAACAGTCACGGTATTTTTAAGACCAAGTGCTATCCCTCCAGCATCGGCATACTGAATGCTGAAGATATTGCTGTCAAATACTGGGCCTAAGAAGAAAAACTGATGTTCTGCAGCCTCTTCCAAGATTTCTTTGGTGATGTCTTCATTTTCAATGGAGTTGGTCACCTCAATCGTCATTTGGTACTTTTTTCCTTTGGTAAGGCTGATCGATTGTACGGTTGGGGTCTTCCCAACTTCTATTCCTTGAGGATCACTTGCTTTGAAAGTAAATACGGATCCTACCAATGCATTGGAAGCATTTAATTCTTGAAACTTCAGAGTCACATCTGTGATTACTTCTCCTTCATTTTCTTTTTTAGGGTCTTCACTTTCGCAAGATGCAAAGCCAAATGCGAGAAGCGCAACGAGGTACAGGGATACTTTTTTTAGGGTTTTCATGGTAAATAAATTTAGAATTGGTAATTAAGTTTTAGTTGAAAATTTCGTCCCATATCGGCAGTGAAATACCGAAAACGGTTCATGTATTCTTTGAATTCAGTATTCAACAGGTTATTCACCTGCATGCTCACACTGAAATCATGTTTGAAAAGCTGTATCTTTTTGGAAAAGCCCAAGTTTACCAAGGAGTAGCCTGGAGGAGCGGGGGCTAGGTCAAAATCCGGTTCTCGACTTTGTTGGGCAACCAAAACCTGGCTTAGCGTCAGGCGGTTTTGAGGTTCTGGATCTTTTCCAAATTCATAGGAGAGTCCCCAATCCATTCGATCGGATGGGATAAATGGGAAGTAGCGGTTCGTTTCGGTATTTTTTGCCCGAATGATGGAACCCTTTGCATAGCCCTTGAAATGGTCGGAGAAACTGTAGGTTCCCGATAGATCGAAACCATAAAAGAAGGCATCAGCTTGGAGGTATTCGTAGACATTGAAGGTTCCTCGCAAGCTTACAAAAGTTTCACCGGTAGGATTTAAGTAGATGTAGTCTTGAATCTGATTTGTGTAGCCGGTCAGTTCTACGGTTGCACGCTTACTTTCATACTCCAAGGAATTGACCCATTTGAGCGATTTTTCTGTAGCTAAGTCAGCATCTCCAATTTCTACGGCAGCAGCGCCATGGTGCAGCCCTTGACTAAAGAGTTCGTTTACATTTGGGGGTCTCCAAGCAGTACCTAGGTTGGAAGTAAAGGTCAAATTGGAATTGAGTTGGTACATACCTCCTAGAAAAGCCGAACCATTTTGATAGGTTAAGTTAGCTTCTTGCAGGTCATTTCCGATGTATCGTGCCGCTGAAAGGGTTCGGTAATCGTAACGAAGCCCTGCTTCCAACTCCAAAGGTCCTTTCAGGTATTTTTCCATCAGGTAAATGCCCGCATTGACCAGATCGTAATTTGGAATTAGGGGCGTAACACCTGTTCCTGGCAAATTGCTATTCGCTTGCTGGATCAGGTGAAGTCCCATGGATCCTGTCCACTGGGATTTTAAATTATGTTCCAGAAACAGTTCGGCCGTATTAGTAAACAGTTCCAAATCCAAGCTTGGCCGTGCATTCAAATCTCCCCTTCGCCGATCAAATTCTTGGCGGTTGTTTTGTTGAAAACCATACTGAAAATTGAGTTTCCAGGAGGGATTCAAGTGGTAATGTGCTTTGACTTTAGCCAAATGATGCGTGACCACCTGCTTGGGATTGTTGATGGTATAAGTAAAGTCTGCTTGGGTAAAGGGAGCTCCATTTTCAATGATTTCAAGCAAATCGGATAGGTTCCCGGTATGTGAATCACGGAGAATGCCCAGTTGGGTAGTGAAGTAGCTGTAGTAGACTTCGGTCCCTAGTTTGGTGGAACTGTAACCCAATGCGGCAGAGCCACTGATTTCGGACATGCCGGTATTGCCCTGGAAATACTGTGGAGTCCGGACATTTCCTGCGCGCCGTGCGGCTCCTTGAATTCGGTAGCCAAGGCCTTTGATCTTGCTAAAGCCGCCCGAATGGGATACGGCCACATTACCAGCTCGGCCGTTGCTATGGCCGACAAGGTTGAGTTCTGTTTTGGATTGATCGGTTGTTGGCAGGGCAGGAGGGTTGACTAAAATCACGCCTCCCATGGCTTCAGGTCCATAGCGAACGGTCTCTGCACCTTTGACCACTGTAAGTTCATCCGCCAAAAAAGGATCAATTTCTGGAGCATGTTCTGCGCCCCATTGCTGCCCTTCCAGACGAATGCCATTGTTGAGAATTAAGATTCGGTTGCTGTGAAGCCCATGGATGACGGGTTTGGAGATGGTATTACCCGTGGAGAAGGTGGTTACGCCTGCGACACGCTTCAAACTTTCGCCCAAACTTTCGCCTCGAGATTGCAGGAGGGCTTCTCCATAGAGGGTGGATACTGCGGTGGTGGTTTGCACCGCCTCACGGTGCCCATGTACTTCTACTCCTGAGAGCGCTACCGCCTCTTCCTCCATTTTGAAGGTAAAGTTGCTAGTACCTGCACTGAGCTGAATGTTTTGCTTGATCTCTTTGTGACCAATAAATGTGATCTGGATGGTCTTTTTGCCTGGGCAAAGATTGCGGAAGGTAAAATTCCCATTGGCATCTGTAGCCACTCCAAGGGACGATTCTGGAAGCCATACGTAAGCGGCTTCAATCGGTTGGTTATTCTCCAAATGAAGTACCCTCCCTCGCAGGATGAGGTCGCATTCTTGTGCCGTAAGGTTACTTAGGAATAGTGCCATACCGAGACAAAGCATAATTGCTTTTTGAATCATAGTTGCAAAAGTAAAGTTTCATTTAAAAATACCCAATGTTTTTGTAACAAAGTTGCAAATGATGATCAAAGGTAAAATTTATAGATGTGCAGTTGAAATTCTTGCCTTAAAATTGAAGGCAAAAAAAAGATCCAGCTAGAAGCTGGATCAATTACAGTTTAAAATTCCAAGAGGGATCAATTGCCTAACCAATTTCCCCAAGGAATTCTGCTTAGAATTAAAACCAATCCCACTGCATACAACATGTAAATGCTACGGAATTTTGCTTTCGAAGTTTCCAATTTCTTGGCGCGGATGAAACCTACAGAAATCAATACAATTGCAAGAATATTGATAACTGGGTGTTCTAAGGCGGTCAATCGAGCAGTAGCATCTGCCATGGCTCCACCGCCGGAAAGCAAGGAAAATCCTAGTGGACTCACGAAGTACAGAATCAAACCTACCAAAAGTTGGATGTGGCAAAGGATAAATGCAACCAATGCAATTTTGCGGTCTTTCTCCTGAAACTCTCTTCCAGAGAGTGCGCCAACGAGGGACCAAAGGATGACCAGGATGAGTGCCAGCAATGCCAAATAGGCTAAGCCAGAGTGTGCGTGTTGAAGTCCAGTGTACATGAGGTATGAATTTTTGGGATGAATGAATTACAAAGAAGAATTTTCGGTGGCAATATGTTTGAAATCTATTCTACATACAAGACTAGCCCCTTCAAATATTCTGTTTCCGGGTGAAAGCAGTTGATTGGGTGATCTGCAGGTTGAGAGAGTTGGTGTAAAATGCGCACATTTCGTTTGCTTTCGAGTGCTGCAGCAGTGATGGTATTGGCAAAAAGCCGTTTGTCGACTACCTGACTGCAGGAAAAGGTAAATAGGATTCCTCCTGGTTTGATTTTTCGAAGTGCTTCTGCATTGAGTCGTTTGTAGGCCTGTACTGCATTGTGTCTTGCCTTAAGGCTTTTGGCAAAGGCTGGTGGGTCCAAAATGATGAGATCAAAATCATCCCCAATCTCTCGAATGTATTTGACCACATCCGCCACGATGGATTGGTGCTCGCCCTTAAATCCAGCATTTAGCGCTACGTTTTCTTCCGTTAGCTCGATTGCCTTTTGAGAAATGTCTACTGAATGCACTTCTTTGGCACCTTCTTTCAGGGCCAACACGGAAAACCCACCGGAGTAGCAAAAGGTATTCAGTACCTTTTTTCCTTTGGAATAACTGGCTACTAATTTTCTGTTTTCGCGTTGGTCGATGAAGAAGCCTGTTTTTTGTCCTTTTTCCCAATCAATTTTATAAGCGGCTCCATATTCTTTCACCAAGTCTGTTTCAGCCTTACCCCACAGCCACTCGTTCGAGGGAACTGCTTCGGCTTTGGGTAGGGTTTCCCCGCTTTTGTCATACACCCCTTTGAGTTGGCCACCATAGACCATTCGCAAGGCTTCCGTGATCGCTTGCAGGTGTTGATGCATGCCGATGTGATGTGCTTGTATCACTGCGGTACCGTTGTAATAGTCTATGATCAAGCCAGGCAAACCATCGCCTTCCCCATGAACCAGCCGGTAAACAGTCGTTTCTTTCTGTTGGGTGAGGTGCAGAGCTTCTCGTACAGCATGAGCAGCACGAATTTTTTCAGTCCAAAACGCAGTATCTATGGATCGCTCCTCGAAGGAGATGATCCGGACCATGATGGATCCCATCGCGTAATGTCCTATTCCCAAAAAATCATTTTTTGAAGAATAAACGGCAATCAAATCCCCATTTTGAATGCCTTCTTCTTTTTTGGCCAATGCGCCAGAAAAAACCCAATGGTGCTTTCGGAATAAGGAAACTTCTTTCCCTTTTTGAAGAATCAGCTTAGGATAGTTCATGAGTTGATGATAATTTATTTGGGAAAATCAAACTTCCAATCCCCATTGCAAGTGCACTAGCAATTAGCCCCAGGAGATGAGTTTCTTGATTAGGTAAAAAGGTTTCTGCCGCAAGATAGGCGGCCATACCCACAAATAAGGCAAGAAAGGCTCCACCCGGAGAGGCTTTTTTCCAATACAATCCTGCGGTAAGTGGGACAAATAAAGACACGAGCATCAAAATAGATGCTCCAGCTACCAACTCGTAAATATCTGATTTCCAAGATGCCATGGCTAATGCAATTATTGCTACCAGGATCACATTTGCGCGAAGGATCCACAAAAAATGCTTGTCGGATAATTTCTTTCCAAAGTAGGGGCGAATCAAATTTTCAGAAATGATTGCAGCGGGAGCAAGCAGGCTAGAACTGGTGGTACTCATAATTGCAGAGATCAAGGCGCCAAAAAAGAGTACCTGAATGGGAAGATTGCTGTGCTGCAATACCATGGAAGGCAATAGCATTTGCTTGTCTGCCAAATACAATTCTGGATACAGAATTTTGGCACCTAAAGCGATAAACAAGGGCAGCAACCCGAAGGTAAGGTAAAATATACCTGCCAAATAGGTGGATTGCACGGCTACTTTTTCAGATTTGGAAGACATCACTCGTTGGTAGATGTCCTGGGAAGGAATGCTTCCCAACCCCAAAATAATCCAAGCACCAAAGTAGGTGGTCCAGGCAGAAAAGGTTGCCTCAGGAAAAAATTGGAAACTTTCAGGTGGAGCTTTTTCCAAAATTACGCCCACGCCACCCGCCTCTTCAGCCACGAGATAGGCCACTGCCAATAACCCGATGACGATCAGGGTAGTTTGCATAAAGTCGGTAATGGAGATGGCCCACATCCCGCCCAAAAAAGTATAGCAAACAACAATACAGGCGGAAATAACTACTCCTTCCATTAGGCTGAGGTCAGTAACGGCTCCCAACACCAGGCTTAAGGCGATCAACTGTGCCGCGACAAAGCCAAAATAAGCCGGAATCATAAAGATGGAGGCAAGCACGGAGAGTCGCTCACCAAAGGTTTTCTTAAACACGTCTCCGATGGTTAACACATTCATGCGGTACATGGGACGGAGATAGAACAATCCAAACAAAATCAGACAGAGCGCACCTCCAAAGGGATCCTCAATCACACCCAGAAGGCCTTCTTCTAGGTAGACCGAGGAGGCACCGAAAATGGTCTCTGAGCCAAACCAAGTGGCAAAGAGGGCCGATGCGGACAGAAACAAGGGGAGGGATCGGCCGGCCAATACAAAGTCGTTCGAATTTTTCACTAGCCTTGAAGACCAAGCACCAATAGCAAGGGTAAGGGCTAGGTAAATTAGAATTGCAGTGAGCAGCACGACTGGAATGCTTACGGATTAGACGGTGCCTCCGTACATTTTTTCCCGCAAGGCCTTGATTTCCGGACTCATCAGGTAGTCATCGTAAGACATGCGTCTGTCGATGGTGCCTTTGGGCGTAAATTCAATAACCCGATTACAGGAAGATTGCACAAAGGTGTGGTCATAAGAGGACATCAGCACAGTGCCGTTGAACTCAATGATGGCATTGTTGAAAGCGGTAATTGATTCCAAATCCAAGTGGTTGGTAGGTTCATCCATGAGCAACAAATTTGGATTTTGAAGCATCATTTTGGATACCATGCAACGCACTTTTTCTCCTCCTGACAAGACACTGCATTTTTTTAAGGTTTCTTCACCAGTAAATAGCATTCGTCCTAGGAAGGTACGCACATAAGCCTCTTCCTGGTTGCTGGAGTACTGACGCAACCAATCGATCAAATTAAGATCCGTCTTGAAGTAGCCGGAATTGTCATTGGGTAAGTAGGCCTTATTGATCGTTACTCCCCACTTCAACTCCCCTTTGCTAGGCTTAATTTCTTCCACAATGGTTTGGAAAAACTTATTCACAGCCTGCTTGGTTTTAGAAACAAAGGCAATTTTATCTCCCTTGTCCACCATCAAGTTGACATCCGTAAAATAAGTGACTCCATCGGCCTTCAGCTCCAAGTTTTCCGTCATGAAGATCTGATCACCCGCTTCGCGCTCAGGCTTGAACAAGATGCCCGGGTATTTTCTGCTCGAAGGCTCAATCTCGTCGACATTTAGTTTTTCTAGCATCTTTTTGCGGGCGGTAGCCTGTCGTGACTTGGCCACGTTGGCGGAGAAGCGAGCAATAAAATCCTGCAATTCTTTTCGCTTCTCGTCTGCCTTTTTGTTTTGATCTCCACGCTGCTTCAATGCGAGCTGAGAGGATTCGTACCAGAAGGTGTAGTTACCGGAGTAGATTTTGATCTTCCCAAAATCAATGTCTACCACGTGCGTAGAGACAGTATCTAAAAAGTGACGGTCGTGGGAAACGACAATCACCAAGTTTTTAAAATCAATCAAGAAATCTTCGAGCCATACGATGGTGTCTGCGTCCAAGTCGTTGGTCGGTTCATCCAGAATTAGGATGTCTGGGTTTCCAAAAAGGGCTTGCGCTAAAAGAACCCGTACTTTTTGATTTCCGGCGAGATCTTTCATTTGCATGTAATGAATATCTTCAGAGATACCTAGCCCGGATAGTAGGGAAGCAGCGTCTGACTCGGCGTTCCAGCCGTCCATCTCAGCAAATTCGGATTCCAGCTCGGAGGCACGGATTCCGTCTGCTTCGGTAAAATCTTCCTTCAGGTAGATTTCGTCTTTTTCTTTCATGATGGTGTACAATTTTTTGTGTCCCATCAAGACGGTTTTCAATACCTCTATCTCGTCAAATTCAAAGTGATTTTGCTTCAATACCGCCATGCGTTGGCCTGGGGTAATGTTGATTGCCCCTGAAGTAGAATCCATCTCTCCAGATAGAATCTTCAAAAAAGTGGACTTTCCTGCACCATTTGCACCGATCACCCCGTAACAGTTGCCTGGGGTGAATTTTAGGTTTACTTCCTCAAAAAGAGTTCGTTTACCAAACTTTAAGGAAAGATTATCTACTGAAATCATGTGGTATTGAATTTTAGAACCGCAAAGATAGGGATTAATCCCTTTTTTTGAGGATTCGTACGGGTGCTATTCGCTGGAAATTTATCTCGATTGGAGTAGGTGGTTTGTTCCATAAATTACTTTTATCTTCACCACGTTATTTTCAAGCAGTTCCCTCACTCATGCGAGCTATTTTCCGTGCCCTCTTTCTTCTATTGGTAGTGCTGGTTTCCTCAAATTCGGGGTATGCGCAGCTGTCAACTACCGGAAAGGAGTTTTGGTTAGGGTTTATGGAGAATAACCGATCTCTTCCTTCCACACCAGATTTTGCTGTGATATTGGTAACAGCCACTGAAAATACGACAGGGGCAATTGAATATCTTGGCCAGTCTACGCCTTTTTCCCTAACAGCAGGACAACAGTTTACCTTTCGCTTGTCCTCTGCTACGTTGGATTTGTTGCATCGGAGTTCTGGGGTGATTGAAAACCTAGGCATTCACATTACCTCATCCGGAAAAATTGCAGTTCATGCCATCAATGAACGTTACCGAAGTGCAGATGGTACGGTGGTGCTACCTCTTACTGCCTTAGGGAAGGACCATTACATCACGTCACATTTTGAAGTCAATCCCTCTGCCAACCTAAATGTCAACAACGAAAGTACTTTGTTGGTCGTGGCTACTGAAGACAATACCCGAATAGAAATTACGACTACCCAGAATTCTATTTCTGGTCATATCAAAGGGGTTCCCTCAGAAATCACCTTGAATCGAGGACAAAGTTACCAAATCAAGGCTCGGGGTGATTTGACGGGTTCTCGCGTGCGTGTAGTCGGAGACAAAGCGGATGATTGCAAAAAAATCGCAGTGTACGGAGGAAACAAATGGACTTCAGTAGGTGCCTGTGGACAAGCCAATGATCACTTGTACCAGCAAGCCTATCCTGTCAATACTTGGGGAAACTCCTTTGTGCATACGGCCCTTTTAGGGCGATCTTCCGGGGAGTTGGTCAAGGTTTTGGCTTCGGAAGACAACACTGAAGTACGGGTCAATGGAGTTCTTCAAACCAAGGTATTGAATCGCGGGGAATGGATGTCACTGGAGTTTGGAGCTAACGAATCAGGTAAAATTGACACCTCGAATCCATCATCTGTTACCGTTTTTTCCAAAAGCCAAGCCTGTAATAAATCTACAGATCCTTTCTTTAATAATGGGGACCCATTCATGATCACCTACAGTCCGACCGAGCAGCTTCTGACTCAGTTAGACTTCAATGCCTACAGTCTTCCCTCTATAGTTAATCATTATGTGAACATTGTGGTGAAGGCAGGTGAAGAAAATAAAACGCGCTTGGATGGGGTAAATGTAGGAGCGAGTTTTCAAATGCTTCCAGGAGATCCTGCGTTTAAGATTGCCCGAATCGAAATTACGCAGGGAGTTCACAACCTTTCCAATCCCTCAGGCTTTACAGCTTACGTGTATGGATTTGGGAATATTGAATCCTATGGTTATGCCGCTGGTTCTGCACTCGTTAATCTAAATTTTGAAACAGAGCCAGATTATGCGTTTGATGTAGTTGGGGATAATGTGGCTTGTTTGAACCAGGAAGGTGCTTGGACAGTAAATCCTGAAAATCCGGACTTCACCTATTTTGTCTGGAATTTTGGAGACGGTACACCCGCTAAGGTTGGTAAAAATGTAACCCATACCTTCAAGAATCCAGGAAAGTACGAGGTGAGTATTGTGGCCTCCCTAAGTCCAAATTCCTGTGATGAGCAGGAGGAAACTACCTTCGAAGTGGAGGTTCTGGAGACAAAAGTAGAGTTGGTTGGTTCCCAATCCGTTTGTCCGCTGGTAGAAGAGGTGATGTACCGGGTAAAAAATAAGGAAAACATCTCCCGAATGGTGTTTGAAGTGGATGGAGGGACCATCCTTCAAGCCTATTCCGACTCGGTACTTGTTCGCTGGGGGCCATCGAATCCCAATGCTAAAGTGCGGGTGTTGCCCTTCTCTGCAAATGGATGTCCCGGTGCTGCCGTTGAACTTCCTGTAGTAGTAAATCTTCGTATTGTAGTTACCGAAGCGCTCGGTGAAAAAGAAGTTTGCTTTGATCCTTCTGTACGATTTACCTATTCGGCTCCTGCACCTTTACCTGGCCGTAGATACGAATGGTTCGTGCAGAATGGGACTCTAGTAAGCGGACAAGATTCTGAGAAAATTGAGGTCATTTGGAATCAAGCAGATGTGTTGGGTACGATTGGCTATACGGCCTACAGTTTGGTGGACAATTCTTGTGCAGGGACAGCCCCAACGATTCAAGTCAGAGTCGCCAAGCAGCTGGTTTTGACCACCCAAAGCCTCACTGATGTTGCTTGTTTTGGTCAGGCAACTGGGAAAATTGAAATGGTAGCCACGGGTGGAACCATTGGTACAACAACTCCCTACACTTACGAATGGTCTCACGATGCTACGCTAAAGACTGCTGTGGCATCAAATCTTAAGGCAGGCGTATATGCCGTAAAAGTTACTGACGCCCTTGGCTGTACCCAAAGCATAACGGGTATAGAAGTGAAAGAACCTCCATTATTGGAGATTTCTAGTGTAACTGCCACCGCTACGACCTGTTTTGGTAAAAAAGATGGAAAAGTTAGGTTGGTAGTGATTGGTGGTGTGGCACCCTACAGTTTAGAGTTTGGAGGGAAGCAGACGTTTTCTGGAGTTTTTGAACTCGATACACTCAAAAAAGAGAACTATGCTTGGGAGGTAATTGACTCGAATGGCTGTAAAATTCCTGTTTCTTTTGAAATCACTTCTCCACCGCCTTTGGTGGTGGATGTTACGCTTGCAAAGACTGCCTGTCCAGGCGAAGCCAATGGGGAATTGCTCGTAGTACCTTCAGGTCCAGCAGGGCCATTTCAGTTTCTTTGGACTCCTTCGGGTCAACTTACAGATCTTGCAACAGGTTTGGCTAAGGGAACTTACCAGGTGCAAGTGACCGATGCTGCAGGCTGTGTATCTTTTGGATCGGGGACGGTGGTAGAGGAGGCTCCAAAAATCCGCATGCCGAATGCATTTAATCCGACTGAGGCACCGGGTAAGTTTACCGGTGTATCCAATTGCGTGGTTAATTTTTCAATGGTTATTTACAATCGCTGGGGCCAACTAGTCTATACAGGAAATGAGGGTTGGAACGGAACTTTTGCAGGAGACATTGCACCAACAGGTACCTATTCCTATGCCACGACCTACAGCTATTTGATGGAAGGCAATACGGTTCAAGTGACTTTCCGAGGATCCGTTTTATTGGTTCGTTAGAGGCATTTTGCGAAGAGCAGTTGGTTTTCATGTCTCCCATTTGGGATAAAATCCCTAGTTTTGTCTCCTCAACTTTTTTGAAATGAAAAAAATATTGATCACCGGTGGAGCGGGATACATTGGTTCCCACACTGCCGTAGAACTTTGGAATGCAGGCCTTGAGCCAATCATTTTAGATGATTTTTCAAATTCCCATGAGACCGTTTTGGATCGCTTGGAAGAGATTACTGGGAAGCGATTTGCCTTTTACAAGGGTGATTGCAACCAGCGGGAGATCTTGGATCAAATCGCCCAAGACCATCAGCTTGGTGGTGTCATTCATTTTGCAGCTTTTAAAGCAGTGGGCGAGAGTACCCAGCAGCCCTTGACCTACTACAAAAACAACCTAGGTTCCTTGCTTGTGCTACTAGAATTTATGCAAGACAAAGGGATTCAAAACCTTGTGTTCTCTTCTTCCTGTACCGTCTACGGTCAGCCAGATGTGTTGCCGGTAACTGAAGCAACCCCTCGCAAAGATGCCGAAAGTCCTTATGGCAATACCAAAAAGATTGGAGAGGATATATTGGTGGATTATGTAAAGAGCAGACCAGGCATCCGTGTGGTTGCACTTCGCTACTTCAATCCAGTAGGCGCACACCCCAGTGCAAAGATTGGGGAGTTGCCGATGGGGACCCCACAAAACTTAGTTCCTTTCCTCACCCAGACTGCCGCAGGTATTCGAGAGAAGTTGACCGTTTTTGGCAACGATTACGATACGCCAGATGGCAGCTGCATCCGGGATTACATCCATGTGGTGGATTTGGCAGATTCCCATGTCAAAGCGCTAGGCTTCCTATTCGAGAAGCCACTTGATTTTTACGAAGTTTTTAATGTGGGTACTGGTAGGGGAAATACAGTGTTGGAGGTGATCCATGCCTTTGAAAAAGTCAATGGCCTAAAATTGACTTATGAAATTGGTCCGAGAAGGGCAGGGGATGTGGTCAAAACCTGGGCGGACACGACCAAAATCAATCAGGTCTTGGGTTGGTATCCCAAATTCTCCTTAGAGGATTGCATGCGTGATAGCTGGCGTTGGCAGTTGACGCTTTCTAGATAGGATTCAGGAATAGACAGGTTTAGTGATCCTTAGAAGCTTACGTGTGTACACGAACTAAGAGTCGTTCGCAAATGGTCCCACTTAAGGCTTCGCTTGGGTGTTCTGTATAACTTAAAACCATACTTCCGTCAAACCGCTCACTTGAAATAACTGTAAGGATGAGCCCTAGGGATAGTCCGCGACTATTTAAAAATTCCAAGAATTCGGATGAAGAATTGCTGAGTGCAAGGAGTTGAACTTTTTGTCCTGGAAGCACACTGCTTAGCGGTACGTAGCTTTGTTGCTGAAGTTTTCCATCTAGATCAGGTATCGGTGAACCATGGGGGTCTGCTGCTGGGTGCCCAAGCATTTCATCCATTCGTTCAAAAAATTTCGGGGCATGGATGTGTTCGATTTGCTCGGCTACTTCATGCACTTCCTCCCAGCCAAACTTCATCACATGCACCAAAAATAGTTCAGTTAACCGGTGCTTTCTAATGATTGAGGCGGCTAGAAGCTGCCCCTCTGTCGTCAGGGTAAGCGGCTTGTATTTTTCGTAATTCACCCACTGACTTTTTTGCAAGGATTTGACCATGCTGTTGGCAGTAGGCAAACTCACCTGTAGCCTTGAAGCGAGTTCTGAAAGCGTAATTTCTCCCTGGCTGTTTGCCAAGTTAAAAAGTGCTTTGAGGTAATTTTCTTCAGTTGGAGAAGCCATGGATAAAAGTATGCTATCAAAATTAGAAAAGACTTTATGGAAAACAAATTTGTTAGAATACTCTAACTTTATAATTTTGTAGTACTAACTCTGTCTAGTATGAGGTTTATTTCTTCTTTAAATTTTGTTTCTGGTGCTTTTCAAGGAAGTTGCATACGCAACTTAGTTTTTCAGGTAAAAAGCAATAGGGCCTTTTGTTGGTTGTGCCTAATTATTTTCTCTTACACTTCTTTTTCTGCTGCAGCGCAAGAACAGGTCATCAAAGGAATTGTAAGGTCTTCTACTGGTGAGGCATTGGAGTTTGCATCTATCCTGGCTAAGGAGCTTGGGAAAGGTACTCAGTCAGATAGTTTGGGTCAGTTCACACTAGGTATTCCAGCAACTAGTAAAGTACTGCTGACCGTTTCCCGGCTGGGCTATAGCAGTTCCCAAAAGTGGGTGGACTTAACAGAAGCAACTGTTAGTTTCGTTCTTGATCCACTAGAAACTGGCTTGGATGAGGTAGTGGTATCTGGTACTTTACAGGAATTGTCTCGAGCGGATAGCCCCGTACCTGTTGAAGTTTTCAAAAGTACTTTTTTTCGCTCCAACCCGGCTCCCTCCCTATTTGAATCCTTTCAGCAGGTGAATGGCGTACGTACGCAAGTAAATTGTTCCATTTGCAATACTGGAGATATCCAAATCAATGGGCTTCCAGGACCCTACACCATGGTATTAATTGATGGGATGCCCATCGTGAGTGGATTGGCTACTGTTTATGGCCTATCTGGGATTCCCCAAGCCTTGATTGACCGAGTTGAAGTGGTTAAAGGTCCTGCCTCTACCTTGTATGGTTCGGAGGCTGTGGGTGGACTGATCAATGTGATTACCAAGAGGCCTGAAAAAGCACCGCTATTTTCTCTAGATCTGATGGGAACTTCTTGGGAGGAATTCTCCCTTGATGCCTCGGTCAAATCTGCCTTTGGCAAGGGTGCCCAAGCGTTAACAGGGGTCAATGCTTTTCTTTACGATCGACCTATTGACAAAAATCAAGATGGGTTAACTGACCTTGCTTTGCAACAGCGAGTTTCCATTTTCCAAAAGGTGGATTTTCATCAAAAAAATGGAAAATTACTGGCGATTGCTGGTCGCATGCTTTGGGAGGATCGCTGGGGAGGGGAGATGAATTGGACCCCCCAAGAGCGTGGAGGGGATCGAATCTATGGAGAAAGTATTCAAACCCGCCGCTGGGAATTGTTTGGTACCTATGACGTGCCCTTTTTAGACAATCTCAAACTACAAGTATCTGCAAATGGGCACCGTCAAGATTCCTATTACGGAACCACTTCCTACGATGCCAATCAGAAGATAGGATTTAGTCAACTAACCTGGAATAAAGAACGTGGAATACATCATTTTTTGATTGGTGCGGCCTACCGATTTACGAGTTACGATGATTCTACGCCAGCAACATTCAATGCAAATGGACAAGCCAATTCACCGGTGATTACGCATTTACCAGGCATATTCGTTCAAAATGAACTCAAACTAAGCCCTAAGCATCAATTAGTATTGGGAGGACGACATGATTACAGTACAGTACATGGTTCAATCTGGTCCCCTCGACTCAACTTCAAGCTGAACTCTGAAGATAAATCGGTGATTTGGAGGACTTCCCTTGGTAATGGATTTCGGGTTGCCAATGTATTCACAGAAGACCATGCCGCACTTACTGGAGCACGTACTGTAGTATTTACCGAGGAACTCCGCCCGGAAAAGAGTTGGAATGCAACTAGCAATCTGGTAAAGAAGTTTTTTACCTCCAAAGGAAATTACTTTGGACTAGATGCTTCGGTGTTTTATACCCATTTTTCCAACCAAATTATTCCGGATTACGAATCCAATCCCAATGAAATCCGCTATGCGAATTTGGAGGGAACTTCCGTGAGCCAGGGAATAAGCCTAAATTTTGATGGGCTTTGGGCCAATGGTTTGAAGTTACTGACAGGAATTACCTGGATGGACGTATCCCTTACAGAAGAGGGTAAGCGTGTCCAGCAATTGTTTGCCGAACGCTTTTCAGGGGTTTGGACAATTGGTTACCACTTCCATCCCCTTGAATTAACGCTGGACTATACAGGGAATGTGTTTGGCCCCATGAGGCTTCCCCTCTTAGGACCACTCGACGATAGACCCGAGTTTTCCCCCTGGTGGAGTCTTCAAAATATTCAATTGACAAAAAAAATTGGCGCCAGATGGGAAGTGTATGGGGGAATTAAAAATATCTTGGATTACATCCCTCCAAGTTCCAGTATTGTCAGAGCTTTTGACCCCTTTGACCGGGGTGTTGTTTTTGATGCTGCTGGTTCGGTGATCCCTACTCCTGACAATCCCAATGCCCTTTCCTTTGATCCTACCTATCTCTTTGCTCCAAATCAAGGGATTAGAGGATTTTTTGGGGTACGCCTGAGTCTGTAACCAAAAAAAAGTCCTTCTAACTTTTGTTTAGAAGGACTTTTTAAAGATGAATCGGTTAAGTTTTACTCTTCCTCTTTCTTCGCATCTTCCGGTTTCACGGCAACCATCTTTTTCACTCGGTCGCCTTCTTTAAGTTCCTTGCTGACCACAAAATAAGGGCCTGCAATGACTTCATCTCCTTCTTTCAATCCTTCCAAGATCTCGATGTTTTCGTAATCCGAGATTCCTGTTTTTACTTCGCGCATTTTGGCTACGCCATTTTCACTTACAAAAACAATTTCTTTAGGCTTTACGGTAGTAGTGGCTAAACTATCCTTCTTCTCCTCTCGGGTAGTGACGGCAGAAAGTGGAATAGCAAGCGCATTATTTTTGGAGTTGGTCAAAATCTCTACCGATGCAGTCATTCCAGGACGGAACGGATACTTGTTGCCGGCCTTTACCAAATCCTGATAGGATTCATTGAGAATGCGGATTTTTACTTTGAATTCTGTTACCGCATCAGGAGAAGCCTTGGTATTCGCGGTATTGGCAATGCTGGTTACAATGCCTTGGAATTTCTTTCCAGAAGCGGAATAAGCATCCACATCGATGATGGTGGTGTCTCCCAAGGAAAGGCGGACAATGTCATTTTCGTTGACATCTACACGAACTTCCATTTTTGAAAGGTCTGCGATGGTCATCATTTCTGTACCGGCCATTTGCTGCGTCCCTACCACGCGCTCTCCTTGCTCTACTTTTAAGCTGGATACGATCCCTGAAACAGGGGAACTCACATTGGTCAGTCGAAGGTTTTCGGAGGCTTCGTTTACAGTAGCCTGGGAACTTTTGACAATGAATTCGGAGGCAATTACATTTTGCTTAGCCGCTTCTAGGTCTTTTTGAGCAGATACGTAGTTGGCTTGAGCCTGCTCAAAATCTGCATCAGAGATTGCTTTTTGCTGGTGTAGCGTACGCTGACGCTTGTACTCCAACTCAGCACGGGTGAATTGAGCCTCAGCACGCTGTAAACTTGCACGTGCTTGTGCAAGGTTTGCCATCTGCTGGTTCAAGTTTGCCTTTGTCCGATCCAAAGCAGAAATAAAATTATCAGGTCGAATTTTTACCAGGAGTTTACCCATTTCTACGGAGTCGCCTTCCTGTACATTCAATTCGATGATTTCACCGGCTACATCTGGAGAAAGCTTTACTTCCACTTCAGGTTGAATTTCTCCGGAACTGCTGACCTTTTCGACAATTGCCACCTTTTTGGCGGTAGCAAATTCTACTTCAGTTTCTTTGGCACCGCCAATCCATCCGGCTTGGCGACCGATGATGGCAAAAATGATTAGTACTCCTACTGCACCGAGTAGGTAATAAAGCAATTTGTTAGACTTTTTAGTAGCCATGGTTTAGTTTAGATTAATGGGGTTACCAAGATAAAAATCAAGTACTTTGATTCTGAAAATGTAAGTGTACTTCGCATTCAATAGGTCTGCCTGAGCGTTAAACAAGTTGTTTTGAGCCACTTGAAAATCCACCGAGTTGATAGCCCCTAAATTAAATCTTTGTTGGGCAATTCGGAAGGTTTCTTCCAGGCTCTTCACTCGAACTAGCGATGCTTGGTACGAAAGTTCGGATGAAAAAGCGGAATTGTAAGCAGTCTCAATGTCTTGTCTCAATCGGTTTTTGGCTTCCGTCACGGACACTTCTGCCAGCTGACGCTGCACACGAGCGCGCTGAAGGTTGGACTTGTTGCTGAATCGGGTAAAGAGGGGGATGCTAAAATTTAGCGTTCCCGATTGGGAAAAGTTATTTTCAACCTGGGTATTGAATGGAATAATTTCCCGAGAACCTGGAAGGAATGCTTGATCCACATAGTTGGAAAAAGCAGAGAGCCCTGCATCCAAGGATGGATAAAATCCGCCTTTTGCGATCTTAACTCCATACTCAGCACTTTTAACATTGGCTTCAGCAGCTTTGATTTGAGGCATAAGGGTTACCGAAACTTCAAAAATTTCCGCTGGGCTGCCAGAGGTTAAAGCTTCTTTGGATACTTCGTATTCTGGTTCGATTACCTCAAAGTTTTCAGTAAAGGGAATCTGAAGTGCTTGTGCCAATGCAAGTTTAGCCAAGCGAAGCCCATTTTTGGCATTGATGACATTCAACTGGTTGGTTGCATTTTGAGATTGCAGATCCAATAAGTCTGAATAGGGGAGGGAACCTGCATCTACCAGTTGCTGCGTACGACCCAATTGCTCCGAGGTGCTGCTCAACTGATTTTCTGCAATTTTTACCTGCTCTCTGTTGAATACCACATCGATAAATAAGTTGATTACATTCAAGGTGATGTCGTTGCGTGTTGCCTCCAAGGTATATTGACCGGATTCCAAATCACTTTTCGCTTGACCAATGCTGTTGTTGATGCGCATGCCTTGAAAAATTGGAGCACCTGTATTTCCGAAAAGGTTGACGTTTCCAATTCTTCTAGTTTCAAACAAGTTGGTAACGGGGTTGATGGATCGACCCCAGCGGTAGCCTGAACTGGCGCCTGCGGTTAAACTTGGCAACCTTCTTCCTTGACTTTCGAGGAGGCTGGTTTCGGTAATGAGCTGATTGAGCTCTGTTCGTTTGAGGGTAAGGTTGTTTTCGATGGCAATCGCCACGCAGGTGTTCAAATCCAAAGGTCCATTTGGGGCCTCCGTTTGTCCACTCACCTGTTGGAGGATTAGTAGCCCGAAGAAAAACAATGCAAAAAGTTTTTTCATCTGTGGTTGCTGTTGGTTTTGTTTGGTTAAAGATCGATATCTGGAATGTAAATCAGTTCCTTGATCCAGGGCAAGGAAAGAAGGTATTGACGCGTAATGGCTTGGATCCCAGAATCCATTTCAATCACATGGCAAGCTAGATCGTGCTTTCCTTTTCTGGAAACAGACATGGTCGCAATGTTTACTTTTTCTTGAGCGATGACACTTGAGATAAAGGCAATGGCCCCAGAAGTATCGTCCGCTTTGATAATCAAGGTATGGTTTTGCGCCGAAAAATTAGCCACAAATCCATCCACCTCTGAAATATTGATTACTCCACCTCCTAAACTTTCTCCCATAATTTCGACTTGTCGCTCGCCTTTTTTAAGCAGGAGTTTGATCGTGTTGGGATGGTGAATCGAAGAGTTGCCAATGGACTTGAAACTGTACTTTAATCCTTTTTCCTGAGCCAACGGCAAGGCGTCTTTAATTCGAATGTCATCCGTTTTGAAGTCCATCAGGCCCCCAATGATGGCTCGATCGCTTCCATGGCCCTCATAGGTTTTGGCAAAGGAGTTATAGAAGGTGATGTTTGCTTCCTCAGGAATGCCTCCCAAAACCCGGATGGCTGCCCGAGCAATTCGAACTACGCCAGCAGTATGTGATGAGGATGGGCCAATCATGATGGGGCCAATCATATCAAAAACACTGCTTTTGTTTGCCATAGCTGGGGATCCACCAAAAATGATGCTAAGTCTAAAATAGAGCCAAATTTACTGTTTCTCTTTTAATAAATCCCTATTTATCCCTCAATTTAAGGTGTTGGTCTACATTAATTTAACAAGATTTGAGACACAGATCTTAATTATGAACGAATTCGAACAGTTTGTTGCACGGAAGCGATACACTTAATTTTCAATGGTGTTTTTTGCTTTCTGGTTTGGGATGCGTTCGTATCCAATTCACTTGTGGGAACTAGAATTTCAGTTAGATGATTTTTTATTAAGGTAAATTCTAGACAATCAAAGAATTTCCCAGAATTGACACCCTCGGTAGGTACACCTATGAAGCAATCGCTTATATTTAGCCATAAGATTTATTATTTTGGCATCAGCAAACTTCTAGATTTACCCAATACAACCTATTTTACCCTTTTCTTATGCTATTACAACCTCTTGATTTACTTGTTTTTCTCGGCTATGCATTTCTAATTATGGGCATGGGATTCTTTGTGTCCCGTGAAAAAAAAGGCCATGTAAAGGACTCCAATGACTATTTTCTTGCAAGTAAGGCCCTCCCTTGGTGGGCTGTAGGTGCCTCTTTGATTGCCTCCAACATCTCAGCAGAGCAGTTTATTGGCATGTCTGGTTCTGGCTTTGCTCTGGGGTTGGCCATTGCTACCTACGAATGGATGGCTGCGGCTACCCTCTTGGTTGTCGCGATCTTCTTTTTGCCCGTGTATTTGAAAAAGGGCATTTACACCATGCCAGGATTTCTTTTTGATCGCTACGATGCGCGTGTTCGTACGACCATGGCGGTGTTTTGGCTGCTCTTGTATGTGTTTGTCAACCTAACCTCGGTTTTGTATTTGGGGGCCTTGAGTTTGAATACCATCTTAGGAATCCCAATGACTTACAGTATCCTAGGTTTAGCGCTATTTGCCATGCTTTACTCCATTTATGGAGGCCTAAAGGCGGTGGCTTGGACGGACGTAATCCAGGTAGTCTTCTTGATTGCAGGTGGTTTAGCCACTACCTACATTGCCTTGGGAATGGTAGGAAATGGAAATGCTTGGGAGGGGTTGACGATTCTTAGAAATGAAGTTCCAGGTCATTTTTCGATGATTTTATCGAAAGGTGAAATGATGATTTCGGATGGAAAGGGAGGAACCCGGGATGCCTATTTGGACTTGCCAGGATTATCTGTTTTGATTGGCGGGATGTGGATTACCAACTTGAGCTATTGGGGTTTCAACCAGTATATCACCCAACGAGCACTTGCAGCAAAGAATTTGGATGAGGCGCAGAAGGGGATGATTTTTGCAGGATTTTTGAAACTTTTGATGCCTTTAATTGTGGTAATTCCTGGAATTGCTGCCTTAGTCATTGTCAATAAAGGAACTGACCTTGGTTTTATTGAATCCATGAAAGATCCGGTGACTGGTTTGCTCAAATCGGATCGTGCCTATCCTTCGCTTCTTCAGATACTGCCTACAGGATTAAAGGGGCTTGCTTTTGCAGCCTTGACCGCTGCGATTGTTTCTTCGCTTGCCTCCATGGCCAACAGTACCTCCACCATTTTCACGATGGATATTTACGCCAAGTATTTTGGTAAAAATTCTTCCGAGCAAAGTAAAGTGCGTGTGGGCCGAATTACAGCCATCGTGGCCTTTGTAATCGCTGCACTCGTGGCTCCAGCATTGGGTCAATTGGATCAGGCTTTCCAGTTTATTCAAGAATACACGGGCTTCATTAGTCCAGGAGTATTTGCCATCTTCTTCTTTGGCGTATTCTGGAAAAAAACCACCTCCAATGCCGCGCTAGTAGGCGCCTCGCTCAGTATTCCACTTTCTGTGGTCTTGAAAGTAGTATTTCCTGCTTTGCCATTTATCGACCGTATGGGTTGGGTTTTTGTTGTCCTTGCCGTATTGATGATTGCAATTTCGCTGATTGAAGGAAAAGGAAAAGATCATCCAAAGAGCATTGAAATCACCAAGGACTTGTTCCAAACCAGCACAGGATTCAAAATTGGTGCAATCCTTATTGTAGGGATTATCGCTGCACTTTACACCATTTTCTGGTAAGATGCGTCGGTTACTCTTAGGGATAGATCTGGGAAGTTCCTCGGTCAAATCCTGTATTTTGGATGCATCTACGGGCAAGGCCTTGGCCTCCAAAGCATTTCCAGAAGTTGAAATGCCCATTCAGTCTCCTCAGTCTGGTTGGGCTGAGCAAGATCCAGAGCTGTGGTGGAAGCATGTCAAGGAAGGGATAGCCTATGTTTGTAGTCAAGCCCAGGTGCAAGCAGGAGAGTTATTATCCATCGGCATCGCCTACCAAATGCACGGACTGGTTTGTGTAGACAAATCCCACCAAGTGCTCCGCTCTTCCATCATTTGGTGCGATAGCAGGGCCGTTGCCCAAGGGGAAAAGGCCTTTCAAAGTTTGGGCGCTGACTACTGCCTCCCACATTTGCTCAATTCTCCAGGGAATTTTACTGCCTCTAAATTGCGGTGGGTGATCGAAAATCAACCCGAACTAGCCGCCAGGATTTATAAAATTATGCTTCCTGGCGATTTCATCGCGATGAAGTTGAGTGGGGAAATTCTCACCTCAGAAACAGGTCTTTCCGAAGGTATTTTCTGGGATTTTAAACAAAATGGACTGAGTGAGCCTTTGCTCGCTGCAATGCAAATTCCAAAAAATTGGATACCTGAGGCAGTTCCTTCCTTTTCGTTACAAGGGAAAGTTTCGGCTGCAGCAGCGGCGGAAACCGGCTTGGAAGCTGGTATTTCCATCGCCTACCGTGCTGGGGATCAGCCCAACAATGCCTTTTCCTTGCAAGTACTTAAGCCGGGTGAATTGGCGACTACCGCGGGAACCTCCGGTACCGTTTATGGGGTAGCCCATACTCCAGTGTACGATCCACAATCCCGCGTGAATACCTTCGTGCATGTCAACCATTCCAAAAGTTCCCCTTCCTACGGGGTGCTGCTTTGTGTCAATGGGACAGGTATCCTGAATTCTTGGTTGAAGAAATTGCTGGGTGGAAATTCCCTCAGTTACGAGCAAATGAATGCTCTCGCTGCAGGGGCCCCAATAGGTGCGGATAAGTTGACTTTCTTGCCCTTTGGAAATGGAGTAGAGCGAATCCTTCAAAACGTACCGCTAGGAGCACACTTGCTCGGTTTGGACTTGCTGAAGCACGATCAACAGCATATCCTGCGTGCAGCACAAGAAGGAATTGTGTCGGCTTTGACCTATGGATTTCGAATCATGAAGGACATGGGCATGGATTTGAATACCGTAAAGGCCGGGCATGCCAACATGTTTTTGAGTCCCATTTTCCGGGAAACCTTTGTGCAAATGAACCAAGTAAACTTGGAACTGTATGACACGGACGGGGCCCAAGGTGCTGCTCGGGGTGCAGGAATTGGTGCCAGTATTTTCGACTCGGAAGAAGAAGCATTCCATGGTTTAGCGCTCCTACAAACTCTTGCACCAGATGCTGCAAAGGCAGATCGCTACGAAGAAGTATACCAAACCTGGTTGGCTCGCTTGGAGCAACTCCAGAAATTCACTCACAACTAATCTTAAAAACCCAAACTCAACATAACCTATACCACTATGGCAAATTCATTTTTTCCCACTATCGGGAAGATTCAGTTTGAAGGAAAAGAAAGTGACAACCCAATGGCATTCCGCTACTATGATCCCAACCGGATCATTGCAGGGAAATCCATGAAGGAGCATTTCAAATTCGCAATCGCCTACTGGCATTCCTTCTGCGGTACGGGGGGAGATCCCTTCGGTCCGGGTACTCTAATCCATCCTTGGGATAAGAGTTCAGATCCCATTCAGCGAGCCAAAGACAAGATGGATGCGGCGTTTGAATTCATGACCAAAATCGGGGCAGAGTACTACTGCTTTCACGATGTGGATTTGATTGACGAGGCGCCTACCTTGCTCGAATACGAAAAGCGCATGCAGATCATCACAGATCATGCTGCAGCTCACCAAAAAGCGAGTGGCATCAAATTGCTTTGGGGTACTGCCAACGTCTTTAGCAATCCGCGCTACATGAATGGTGCTTCCACCAATCCAAACTTTGATGTCTTGGCATTTGCGGGTACTCAAGTAAAAAATGCCTTGGACGCAACCATCAAACTGGGAGGCGAAAACTACGTGTTCTGGGGAGGTCGAGAAGGCTACATGTCCTTACTAAACACAGACATGAAGCGAGAAAAGGAGCACCTGGCTCGATTCTTGACCATGGCACGAGATTATGCACGGAAAAATGGGTTCAAGGGAACCTTCTTCATTGAGCCCAAGCCTATGGAACCTACCAAGCACCAGTACGATTACGATTCGGAAACGGTGATTGGCTTCCTTAGACACTTTGGATTGGACAAGGATTTTAAATTAAATATTGAGGTGAATCACGCGACACTTGCGGGACATACTTTCCAGCATGAATTGCAAGTAGCAGCGGATTCAGGCATGCTAGGTTCCATCGATGCCAACCGTGGCGATTACCAAAATGGATGGGATACGGATCAATTTGCGCTCAACCTACAAGAACTTACCGAATCCATGTTGATTATCTTGGCTGCAGGTGGATTGCAAGGAGGAGGAGTCAATTTTGATGCGAAAATCAGACGAAACTCCACTGATCCTGAGGATTTATTTTTGGCACACATTGGAAGTATGGATGCCTTTGCACGAGGCTTGATTATCGCAGCGGATGTACTTGAAAAATCAGACTACCTGGAGCGAAGAAAAAATCGCTATGCGAGTTTTGATGCAGGAAAAGGAAAAGCCTTTGAGGAAGGTAAGTTGACCTTGGAAGACCTACGTGCTCATGCCTTTGAAGTAGGAGAACCTACCCAAATCAGCGGAAAGCAGGAATACTTCGAAAATCTGATCAACCGATTTATCTAAATGCAAATGGGAGGCTTCAACCTCCCATTTTTTTTGTGCTTATCCAATCAGTTTTGCTTTTCAAAAGGGATGCTATCCAACAATTGATTGGCCTTGGTCATTTGCTCCACTTGGTTCTGGTAGGCAGGATTGGCAGGTACCTGGGTTACTTTCTCCAGGAAATCTATGGTCTGAAATAATACAGTCTGCCAATCTTGGGAAGTGATGGAAGAGGCAATCACGTGATCCCCTGTTTTCGGAAATGCTAGCTCTTTCTTCAGTGCAGGGGCTGTACCCAATTGGCCAAACATTTCTTGCATTTTGGAAACGGATACGACCATGTCTTTTTCTTGTTCATTCTTGTAATAGTAACCCATAAATACCGGTTGCTTCACCTTGGCAAAGGTTTCTTCATTCATTTCGCTGTACAGTAGCACTGCCAAACTCTGGTAGCCATTGGCATGGTATTCTTCAGACCAGTAATCTCCTTTTTCTCCTTCACGCTGCTGATTCATCACTCCGTCATCCAAGAGTGTTTTCTTCATCACCCAAAAGGTCCAGGGTTTAAAAAAGCCTTCCAGTAACCTTTTTTCATCACGGATGGCGGGAGAATAGAGTACCAAGGCATGAAGATCTGGCTGCTGACTAGCGAGTAAAAGGCCAAGGGAACCTCCCATAGAAGTACCTACCACGATCACTTTCTCACCCAAACTTTTTCCGATTTGATAGGCTTCACCCGCTGCATTGGCCAAGTCTTGAGCCGTCAAGTATTCCATCCCATTTTTTCGGCTGATGCCATGTTCTGGGAGTCGGGTCACAAAAAGGTTGGCACCAAAATGAGCCGCTAAGAAGCGATGGACTGGGTCGCCTTCCATGGGACTGGCACCAAAGCCATGGATGTAAACGATGGAGTAGGGTGTTTTTTGCTTGGATACGGAATCTGCCCAGATGATATAAGCTTCGTTTCCGGGCTTCATTCCCTTTACAGAATCCTCCCTTTTGGCTAAATATTCCTCAAGTGCTTCCGAATCAGTTGGAACTTCCGGATAGGCAATGGTCAATCGCTGGGTTTCCACCTTGGGTCCAAGCATGTAAATGACCACCAAGATCATGGCGGTAGCAAAAAGGCCTAAAAATATTTTTTTCAGTAGGTTCATAGTGGGAGAGATTGGCCGATAAATGAATGGACAAGATTACAAATATTCTGGATTTTTTCGGATCTGTACCTCTTCCTTCTGGATTTAGATCAGATTTTCAAACAGACAACCATTCTTAAAATTGAAGCGTATAACTTTGGGAATTCTTAACCGCTACTCTCATGAAAAAGCTAGTACTCGTAATCGCTTTACTTTTTAGTTCCCTTGCTGCATTTGCACAGGATAGCCCACTCCCCACTCGTTCGGTTTTTGTGGAGTTGGGGGGATCAGGACTTGCCTACAGCTTCAATTACGATTTCCGATTTGATTCTACCCGAATGGATTCTTGGGGGATGCGCGTGGGTGTTGGGGGATATAATATTGATGGAGATTCTTTTTATTCTTTACCCGTTTTGGTGAATCGCTTGTACGGGAAAGGTCCTCACTATTTTGAAGTTGGCGCTGGAGTTACTTTGTTTGGAATGGATGAGGATAGTTATTCCTATTGTTCAGCTGGTTTTGTTGATGGAAATGGGATGTATGTTTGTACCAGTACAGTGGTTGAAACGTTTGAACGATCCTTTATCCTTCCTGTTGACGGATCTCCCAGTCTGATGGGAACCATGAATTTTGGCTACCGCAAAGTGCCAGTGGATGGTGGGCTTACCTGGCGGGTCAATTTGACTCCCATATTTAATACCAATGGATTTTGGCCGCTATTTGCTGGCATCGGAATTGGCTATGCATTTTAAGAACTAGGTTTACCTAGTTTTTAGTTTTTCTCTTGAGCCAACAAGTGTAAGGTCAATCGTTGCGCCTGTTTTTCCAGATCGATCCCCAGTTCATCGCGGGTAACTCGAATTACCTTTTCTCGCTCAGTGGCAGGCAATTTCGCATACCCATACCAAGCCCCAAGTATTCCGCCAGCCAAGGAAGCCGTGGTGTCGTTGTCCCGACCGTAATTGGTGAGGAAGGTGAGCGTACCCATAAAGTCAAAATCCGTAAACAACATGGCAGTGAGTGCTTGCTGGTAGATTTCTCCCGCATGGAAAGGCATGTCTTGTTGACGGCGATCCAATTCGCTGTAGGCATAGACCAAGGCGGGATTGTTTAGAGTCAAGCGGGAGGGAAGTGAATCCAATTGATTTGCTTCCCGGACGATGTTCAGCGCATCCTTGAGCAATTTATGGGAGGTACGCCCAACCAATCGGCTTTGAAAATAGCCTGCTGGATCTAAGCGTAGGGTAGCCAGAAGGCTGTCTTGTGATGCTTTTGGGGACATACCTGCAGCGGTCATGGCAGCAGCAAGCGCAGTCAGATCTCGAGCATAGCCCAGGTCAAAAATCGATACGCGATAGGCTTCTTGGTAGGCTTTTATGGGATTTCCAGGATAAAATGAACCAATTGTTGGTGCATACAGCAATCCGGCACAGACCATTTCTCCTCCATAAAATTTGGACAAGGAGTCTGCATAGCCTCCTAAATTGGCATCTCGATAGGGTGCAGCCACCTTGGCCCACTCCGAAAGCCAATTGGCTTCTTGCAATGCATTTTCAAAAGGTTCAACGTCGGTACCTTCCGTATTTTTAAGTTTGGTCAAACTCCCCTCGTAGGCTTTAAAAATATGGGAAGCAAAATCTTTAGGTTCTAAGGATTCTGATTTTTGTGTGAGTAAGTATTCTACTGCCAGATTTTTCCATCGGGTATCATCCGTGGTGCCGCCCGCGGGTAAGTTGGCCTTCCAGATTCCCTCTGGGGAGGCTTCACGAACCATGGAATCCAGATCTTCTACGAACCCATACTCGAGTTGGATCGCATCACGGGTCCACATTTCAGTAGGTGCCCCCATGGCATCTCCTAGGGCTGAACCTACAAGCATTCCCAATACGCGGTCGTACAATTCTGCCTCTGTCAATCCGGATGAGGTTACTTTTTCTGTTGAAAATACAGGCGCTCCGTCTCCAGTATCCTGGTTAGCACAGGAAAAAATGAGTAGGGAGAGCAGAAGGATGGCTAATTTTTTCATTTAGAAAAGGAGGTAGGTTCTTGCGCGTGCAAGTAGTGATTTTTTGGCGTCCAAACTTAAAGATACGGGTAGTTGTGCAATGCCAATCAGCCGGCGTAGGATTTCGACGCCGCGGTAATGTTGGACCAAGGACCAATCTACTGCTAGGCTGTAGTGTTTTTGGACCTGTTCGCAAAGCGCTTCTTCTTGTTTCGACAATTCAAGATGGGCAAGGAAAACACCCAAGTCAAATTCAGCATCGCCAAGCCCTCCAAATTCTGGATCGATGATTTTGATTCCAGAGGATACCTGCAACCAACTGCCGGGATAAAAATCTCCATGCATCAGCACTTTTCCATCGGCTAAATAGCGATTTCCGAGGGCTTGGATACGTTGCTTCAGGACGGTGTCGGTTTTGTAGGGAAGGCTTACTTCTTGGAGGCCGGGTTGTATGCTATCCAAGTCAAACCCGTTTTCCTCCAAAAAAGGAAAGTGGAAGATGTGTTCGTGATTCAATACCCGCATCGCCCCAGTAGCTGGAAAATTGGTAATTTCCAATTGGTGTAGGTGCATCAGGTATTCCACTAGGTGTTGGATTTCCGCACTTTTGAGTTGCTGTTGTCCCCCGTAGAGTGGGAGGAAGTCGCTCCCCTCACCCAGGTCTTCCATGAGCATGATATGGTTGGGGGCGTCGTAGTGGAGGACTTTTGGAGATAGCGAAGCCAAGAACGGATTACGGTCCAATTGCATTAAAAATTGGTATTCAATTTCAATCCGAGAGATGGGTGCTGGAATTTGGGGGTATTTTCGTACGTAGGGCTTGGCTTGTTTGAGAATGTAGCTGCCTTGGTTGGTCTGAATCCGAAGAACAAGGTTCATGTTACTTTCCCCTGGTATGGAGGTACGGATGATTCGCTCATCTGCTTTCCAAAATCCAAGGCGTTGGAGTAACGGGAGTGGTGAATTTTGTTGGAAATCAATCATAGGTATTCAAGTGGTCAAATTTAGACTTTAGCAAGAAAGAAGGAGTAGGTTTTGCCTAGAATATTCAATTTGCCCTGTTTTTTTGATGGTCGTCCTAGGTATTTTTCTATTTTTGGAATGTAAAACTAAACCCAAATATGTTCGGACTTCATCGATCCCTCTTTCAAGAGGAACATGCGCTTTTTAGGCAAAGCGTTCGGGATTTTATCGCCCGGGAGATCATCCCTTTCAATGCAGAATGGGAAATTCAAAAGCAAGTCAGTAGAGAATCCTGGTTGAAATTAGGGGAGAATGGATTCCTAGGAATTCAAGCACCTGAGCACTTAGGAGGGCTCAACATTCAAGATTTTCGATTCAACGCCATATTTATTGAAGAATTGGGATTGAGCGGCTGTTCAGGTCCTGCCATCGGCTATCCCTTGCACAACGACATCGTCATGCCCTACATCCTCCATTACGGTACGGAGGAGGCCAAGAAGGCCTATGTGCCCAAAATGGTAGCTGGGGAGTGGATTGGTGCCGTAGCCATGACTGAGCCTGGAGCAGGCTCTGATTTGCAAGGAATGCGGACGACCGCTATGGACCAAGGAGATCATTTTGTCATGAATGGTTCCAAAACCTTCATCACGAATGGGTATTTGTCTGATGTAGTGGTGGTGGCTGCCAAAACCGATCCTACTCGAGGAGCAAAAGGCATTTCGCTTTTTCTTGTAGACAAGGACATGCCTGGATTTACGAAGGGAGTTCCTTTCGAAAAGGTGGGTTTGCATGCGCAAGACACCTGCGAACTCTTTTTTGAAGAGGTGAAAATCCCCAAGCAAAACCTGTTGGGTAAATTGGGTGAAGGATTTACTTACTTGATGACCGAATTGGCCCAGGAGCGTTTGGTGGTGGCATTGGCCGCAATTGCACTTTCTGAGTATGCTTTAAAAAGTACCATTGACTACGTGAAGCAGCGAAAAGCATTTGGAAAGGCGATCAGTGAATTTCAAAACACGCGATTTAAATTAGCGGAAATGGCTGCTCTGGTGGAGCAGGGCAGAATTTATTGCGACTACCTAGTGCAACTGCACAATGAGGGGAAATTGGACTCTGCTATGGCCTCAGCAGCCAAGTACAACATGACCGAACTCCAATGCAAGGTGGCAGATGAATGCGTGCAACTCCATGGAGGCTACGGCTACATGTGGGAGTATGGTGTCGCACGTGCTTGGGCAGATGCTCGCGTGCAGCGCATCTATGCAGGCACCAACGAGATCATGAAAGAATTGATCGCTCGAAAAATATTGAAATAGTGCCCATGATGCTTGGCGATACCCAACTATTTTAAGTAATTGAACTTTAAATACACCCAAAATAGTAAATAAATGAACGATTTCTCTTGGTTTAAATTTTATCCTACCTCCGTTCCTAAAGAGGTGGATTGTACCGCATATAGCAGTGTTGTAGCCTTATTCGAAGAAAGCGTAGCCAAATATGGTTCTTCTGTGGCCTACGAATGCATGGGCAAAACCCTTTCTTTTCAAGAATTGGACCGCTTGAGTGCCCGCTTTGCTTCCTACCTGACTAAGGAACTTAAACTGGCGAAGGGTTCTCGTGTGGCCATTCAGATGCCGAATGTTCTGCAATATCCGGTCGTGATGTTTGGTGCGCTTCGTGCAGGCATGGTGGTCGTGAATACCAATCCCCTCTACACCCCTGCCGAAATGAGGCATCAGTTCAATGATTCTGGGGCAGATGTGGTGGTGATTGTAGCCAATTTTGCATCCAATCTAGAGAAAATCAAATCTGAAATTCAGGCCAAGCATGTCATCGTCACCGAATTAGGCGATTTACTGGGTGGTTTAAAAGGCACGATTGTCAATTTGGTGGTGAAACACGTTAAAAAAATGGTGCCTGCATTTAACCTCCCTGAGGCGGTAGGATTGAAAAAGGCATTGGCTTTGGGCGCCAAACATTCGTTTTCAAAGGTGGCCATTTCTTTAGACGATCCAGCATTTTTGCAATACACGGGAGGTACCACAGGGGTATCCAAAGGCGCCGAACTGAGCCATGGAAATATTGTCGCCAACATGCAGCAAATCTCCGCTTGGATGAAACCCAAGTTGCGGGAAAAAGAAGAAATCGTAATCACCGCTTTGCCGCTTTATCACATTTTTGCACTGACGGTCAATTGCTTGGCTATGTTAAAAATAGGTGCACATAATGTGTTGATTACCAACCCAAGAGACATGAAGGCTTTCATTGGTGATTTAGCTAAAAAACGCTTTACAGTCATCACTGGAGTCAACACGCTATTCAATGGATTGTTGAACCAAGAAGCCTTTGGTAAATTGGATTTTTCCGGTTTGAAGATTGCAGTAGGAGGTGGAATGGCCGTGCAGAAAGCAACTGCTGAAAAATGGAAAACAGTAACTGGTGTTCCTCTGGCAGAAGGCTATGGCTTGACCGAGACAGCCCCTGTAGCCACTTGCAACCCTATCGATGGAACGGAACGAATCGGTACCATTGGCATGCCTTTGCCCAACACTGAAGTGATGATTGCGGATGATGCAGGCAACCCAGTAGCCCTGGGTGAGCGAGGAGAGATTTTGATCAAAGGTCCGCAGGTGATGCGTGGCTATTGGAATAGACCTGAAGAAACTGCACTTGTGATGCATGGAGATTGGTTTAAATCTGGAGATATCGGCGTGATGGATGCCGATGGATTTACCAAGATTGTAGACCGCAAGAAGGAAATGATCTTGGTTTCAGGATTCAACGTGTACCCCAATGAAGTGGAAGATGCAGTTGCCTCTTGTCCAGGAGTCTTGGAAGTCGGGGTGATCGGAATGCCTGATCCGAAATCCACGGAAAAAGTAGTCGCTTATGTGGTCAAGAAAGATCAATCGCTTACCGAAGAAAAGGTCATCGAGCACTGCAAGGAGTTTTTGACGAATTATAAAGTGCCTAAGGAAGTGTTTTTCACAGATGAACTTCCAAAGACCAACGTGGGAAAAATCCTTCGGAGAAAAATCAAGGAGGCTCATCTCGAAAAGTTGGGCTTAACCTAATGGCATCCGACTTATTTCATTCAAAAACCGCGAAATCGCGGTTTTTTTTTGTTTTTTTGTTCTCCCATTTCTATCGTTTCAAATGGAAGTTGGTTTCATCGTTTCCCTAAATTTTTATGACTTGGCAACTGATTAAAGATGCGCTCTTGGGTAAGGAGCAAGATTTTACCCGTCTTCCCCTAAAGACTGCCGTTTTTATTCTTGCCCTGCCCATGATCCTGGAAATGATGATGGAGTCTTCTTTTGCCATTGTGGACATTTTTTTTGTGGCCCAACTGGGTGAAAATGCCATTGCAACCGTAGGATTAACCGAATCGGTGATCGTATTGACTTACGCGCTTGGGTTTGGATTTAATATGGCGGCTACCGCATTGGTGTCTCGACGATTTGGAGAAAAAAACTACCAAGATGCAGGGTCAGCAACCTTCCAATTACTACTGGTAGGCGCAGTGCTTTCGATAGTGATGGGGGTCCTGGGTTGGACCTATGCCGCTGATTTACTTCGCTTGATGGGGGCCAATGAACAAATAATTGAATCAGGGTCAAGTTATGCAAAAATTGTATTTGCTGGCAATACGGCCATTCTTTTGCTTTTCTTATGCAATGGAGCCTTCCGCGGAGCAGGTCAAGCTCACCATGCGATGCGTTCTTTGATGATTGCGAATGGGTTGAATATTGTGCTGGATCCCTTGTTGATTTTCGGCATTGGTTCTTGGGAAGGCTTTGGTCTAGACGGGGCAGCTATTGCTACAACTTTCGGAAGGAGTATGGGGGTAGTATACCAGTTGTACCACCTCTTCAATGGCAAGCATAGACTCAAAATACTCCGGGAAAACATTGCCTTAAGTTGGGAGACCATCAAAAAAATCATAGTACTGTCTTTGGGAGGCATGGGACAGACCTTGATTGATTCCATGTCTTGGGTTGCGCTGACACGCATGAATGCGGAATTCGGTTCTGCAGCCTTGGCTGGCTATACGATTGCTTTTCGGATATTGATCTTTACTATTTTGCCTGCCTGGGGATTATCGGGTGCTGCGGCAACTTTGGTAGGTCAAAATCTAGGCGCACAAAAAACTAAACGAGCCGAATTGGCTGTGTGGCTGACTGTTCGCTACAATGTGATTTTTATGGCTTCAGTCACAGGCATTTACCTGTTGTTTAGCAAGCAGCTGGTCGGTTTATTTACCAACATCCCTGAAGTTGGAGAAGTGGCTGCGCAGGGCTTGTGGGTGATTGCCTTGGGTTATGTCTTTTTTGCTGTTGGCATGGTGCTTACTCAAGCCTTCAATGGGGCTGGGGATACCAAAACTCCTGCCTGGATCAATGCTGTTGTATTGCTCGGTTTGGAAGTTCCCTTGGCTTACCTACTTGCCTTTCCGCTGGAATTGGGGTATGTAGGCATATTCATAGCCATTGCGGCCTGCCACTCGCTGCATGCGCTTGTTTCCCTCTACTTCTTTAGAAAGGGCAAGTGGAAATTGAACAAGGTGTAATTCCTAAGGAGTTATGGTAAAACTGTAAGCGAAGTTGAATCCAAGCGGGTTTACCCTGGGCCTTCAGCATGGTCTATTTCTCGGCCATCCAAACTCAGGTAAGTTCCCATGGCATCAGCAGTCATGCAGGAATGTATGGGCAAGATCCCGAGCAAATCACCGACTTTGATCGAATTCAATAATTCCTCAGAAGCCTGAATAATCCCATGTTCCTGGGAAATGCTTTTCACAAAGGAGTAGTGGCTTGGAATGTTCCATCCTTTTTCTGTTAACAGGACTACCTCTCCAAAATTCTTGGTTCCATCGGGCTGAATTAACACATCCTTGGCTAAATGCACACCCCCGCCATGGATCAAAATCTCCTGACGATCCTTGCGGATATCCACTACGGGTACGGCCAAGCAGACAGCAATTTCTTCTCGCTGACAACTTCCCAATTGGACCTGCATCAAGTCAAAAAATACAAAATTGCCTGGCCCAAGTTCATCTACTGCGCCAAAATCCTCCATCACGGCGCATCCTGGCGTGTCACCCAAGCGCGTCACCAAATTGGGATAGCGATCCAGGTACTTGGCTTTCATTTGCGCTAGCGCCTCCTGACTTTCTTCGTGTATTTTTTGGGTGTCTTTGCCGTAGTAGGTATGCCCAGGATGGATGTAAAAGCCTTTGAATTTGAGGTGTTGCGAACGACTAGTATGGGTCAAAATCGCTTCTAACTCCGCTTCATCCGATGCTTGGATCCCCGTACGTCCATAGCCCGCATCCAATTCTACAAAAAACGAAACTTCTTCTGTCAGCCCTTCCGCCAGTGCCTTCGCAGTAGCGGCATTGACCACTTGCACCGAAATGGACTGATTTGCCGCAAGGCGATTGAGTCGGGGGATTTCACGGATATTGAAAGGAAAAGCAATATGGATGCTCTCCCAACCTTGGCCACAGAGGTATTCTGCCAGGGAGATGGATGAGGCCGTTACTTCACGAATCCCATAGTCTTTGGCCCAGTTTCCAACGGCACGAGATTGGGCAGTTTTCCAATGCGGCACCAACTTTTTTCCTAACTGCTGTGCTTTCCGAGCCATTTTTTCAAGATTGGCTCGAGTAATTTTTTCGTCAATAAGGAGGGTGGGTGAGGCAATTTGATCGAAGTAGGCCATGGAAAAGGGGTTAAGAAAACGAATATAAACAGAATCTTTTGTTTTCATTCCCCTCCGAATTCCCTTGAGAGTAGCAAAAAAATAAGGGAATCAAGGCCATGAACCTTTTTGTCAAAATCTCAAATACCTGTGCATAAGCCAGTCAATTCTATTAAATTTGTGGCTTGTATCCGGCTCAATTCTTCCGGATGCACTCAACCTAGTATTCGCCACTGTACCGACTATCTTCCATGGAAGCCAAAAAAATCAGAAGTACGTTTATTGAATTTTTTCAATCCAAGCAACACCAATACGTGCCTTCTTCCCCCATTGTAGTGAAAAATGATCCCACGCTGATGTTTACCAATGCAGGGATGAATCAATTCAAAGATGCTTTTTTGGGTAATGAAATTGCTAAATTCCCAAGAGTAGCCAACTCTCAAAAATGCCTTCGTGTAAGTGGGAAACACAACGACTTGGAAGAAGTAGGGGTAGATACCTACCACCACACCATGTTCGAGATGCTGGGCAACTGGTCTTTTGGAGATTATTTCAAGAAGGAAGCGATTGAGTGGGCTTGGGAATTATTGACTGAAGTATACAAACTCCCAAAGGACTTATTGTATGTATCCGTATTCCAAGGAGATAAAGGCGATAACCTGGCCATGGACCAGGAGGCCTACGATTTATGGAGTACGATCGTAGCAAAAGACCGCATCATCATGGGTTCCAAGAAGGATAACTTTTGGGAAATGGGAGATACAGGTCCTTGCGGTCCTTGTTCGGAGATCCACGTAGACTTGCGTACTGCTGCCGAGCGTGCAGCTGTGCCTGGTCGTGAATTGGTCAACAACGACCATCCTCAAGTAATCGAGATCTGGAACCTGGTATTCATGCAGTTCAACCGTCTTTCAGACGGAAGTTTGAAGCCGCTTCCAGCCACTCACGTGGACACAGGGATGGGTTTTGAGCGTTTGGTACGGGCCATCCAACACAAATCTTCCAATTACGATACCGATTTGTTCTTGCCGTTTATCCAGGCCTTGGAACTTAAGTCTGGAAAAACCTATGGCAAAGACGAGCCTACAGACATTGCCTTCCGTGTGATTGTGGACCATATCCGCGCGATATCCTTCACGATTGCGGATGGACAGATTCCTTCCAACAACAAGGCAGGGTATGTGATTCGAAGAATCCTGCGCAGAGCGGTTCGCTACGGTTATACCTTCCTAGGATTTCAAAAGCCATTCTTGCACGAGTTGACCCCTCTGATCGCTTCAAATTTTGGAGATATTTTTCCAGAGGTTCGTGCCCAGCAGGAGTTTATTGCAAAGGTGATTCAAGAGGAGGAAGCCTCCTTCTTGCGTACGCTTGACAATGGACTTCGCATGCTAGATGGCATCAAAGCAGAGTTGGTCGCCAAGAAAGAAGCGGTTATTTCAGGAAAAACAGCCTTTGAATTGTACGATACCTTCGGGTTTCCGCTAGATCTTACCTCTTTGATTGCCCGGGAAAATGGGTTTTCAGTGGATGAAAAAGGCTTTGCCGAAGAAATGGAAAAACAAAAGACTCGATCCAGAGCTGCATCTGAGCAAGATACCGGGGATTGGGTGTTGGTCCACGAAGATGCTGGAGTGGAGTTTGTCGGCTACGATACGCTGGAGGCCTATGCTCAAATCGTGAAGTACCGAACCATCTCGGATAAGAAAGGAGATCGCTTTCAATTGGTGTTGGATAAAACACCTTTTTATGCAGAGAGTGGAGGACAGGTAGGAGACAGGGGTTGGTTGAAGACTGAAGCCGAGCAGATTCGCGTTTTGGATACCAAAAAAGAGAATGATCTGATCGTTCATTTTGTAGAAAAACTTCCTCAGCATCCAGAAGCCCAGTTTTTTGCGGCAGTGGATACCGAAAAGCGTCAATTGACCATGAATAACCATACGGCGACGCACTTATTGCAGTCAGCCTTGAAGTCCGTATTGGGAGATCACATTCAGCAGCGGGGTTCCTTAGTCAATGAGCAGTTGCTTCGTTTTGATTTTTCCCACTTTGGAAAAATTACGGATGAAGAACTAGCGCAGGTAGAGGCGATTGTCAATGCCAAGGTACGCGAAAACATTGCCTTGGTGGAGCAGCGAAATGTGCCCATTGAAGATGCCAAAAAGCAAGGTGCAACCGCCTTGTTTGGGGAGAAATATGGGGATTTTGTTCGTGTGATTACCTTTGGACAGGATTTTTCAGTAGAACTTTGTGGAGGTACCCACGTCCCACAGACTAGTCAAATCGGCCTATTCAAAATCAGCAGTGAGGGATCCATATCTTCCGGTGTGCGCCGTATCGAAGCGATTACAGCTACTGCTGCCGAGCAGTACTTGCGTGAGCAGGAAGGGCTGGTGAAGGAATTGCAAGAACTCTTGAAAAATCCTCGAGACCTAGTGAAGGCGGTAGAGACCTTAATTCAGGAGCGCAATGAGTTGCGAAAAGAAGTTGAACACTTGCACTTGGAAAAGGCAGCAGGCGTGAAGGAGCAGTTGAAGGGACAGTTTGTCGAAAAAGAAGGCAAGCAAGTACTCATTGCTTCGGTAGAATTGCCCAATGCCGACTCTTTGAAAAAGTTGGTGTATGAGTTAAAGAATGAGGTTTCCAAAGCATGTATCGTTTTGGCTGCTTCCATCAGCACTACCCCTCAGGTGGCTGTATTTATCGATGAGTCTTTATTGGAGTCTACTGGGCTACATGCCGGCAACCTAGTTCGTGAATTGGCCAAAGAAATCCAAGGCGGTGGAGGAGGGCAACCTTTCTTCGCAACTGCTGGAGGGAAAGACCTAGCAGGCTTGCCTAAAGTGGTAGCCAAAGCCAAGACACTCTTGTTGTAATTGACTTTTACGACTCCATGTTGACTCAGGAACTAACAGACAAGTACCAATTGGTGGTGGGGCTGGAAGTTCATGCACAACTGGCTACCTCCAGTAAATTGTTTGCCGGAGACGCCATTAGTTTTGGTGCTCAAGCAAATACACAGGTTTCCGTCATTACCTTAGGTCATCCTGGAACCTTGCCCAAACTAAATATTCGGGCGCTGGAATTTGCGGTGCGAATGGGGTTGGCTTGTGAATCCCAAATAAGTAGAAAAAGCAGTTTTGATCGCAAAAATTACTTTTATCCAGATCTACCCAAGGGATACCAAATCACCCAAGATAAAGAGCCGATCTGTATAGGGGGGAAGGTCATCCTGACTTTGGAGAATGGCTCTGAGCGCGAGATTCAATTGAATCGAATTCATTTGGAAGAAGATGCCGGTAAATTGATTCATTCGCCGGAGCGTGACGAGAGTTGGGTCGATTACAATCGAGCGGGTACTGCATTGATTGAATTGGTGACCGAACCTTGCCTTCGATCTTCCGAAGAGGCGGTAGTATTTCTAGCAGAGATTCGAAAGTTGGTCATGTACATGGGGATTTGCGATGGCAACATGGAAGAAGGATCCCTTCGCTGTGATGCCAATGTGTCGGTTAGACTTCATGGTTCAGAAACCTTGGGAAAGAAAGTGGAAATCAAAAACATGAATTCCTTCCGAAACTTGGGTCGTGCCATTGATTTTGAATACGAGCGCCAAGTAGGCTTGCTTGAAGTCGGGCAGGAGATTGTATCGGAAACGCGAACTTTTGATGCAGATAGAGGGGTGACTGCGAGCATGCGCACCAAGGAGGAATTAAACGACTACCGCTATTTTCCCGAACCAGATTTACCTCCAGTATTACTTTCCGAAGAATGGATTGAAGATATAAAGGCTGGACTACCGGCCTTACCTAGAGCCTTATACCATAAGTTTATGGAAGTATATGGATTGCCTAGGTATGATGCTGCTTTATTGACGGAAACCAAGGAGGTAGCTGGCTGGTTTGAGTCTTTGAGCGCACAAACCACACATTACAAAGCCGCTTCCAATTGGATGATGGGGCCCATCAAATCCTATTTGAATGAGTCAGGAACTGCCTATTCAAATTTCCCATTAACTGTGGAGGCAATGGCACAACTGATTGCTCTGGTAGAAGAGGGGAAGGTTTCCTTTTCGGTTGCCTCCCAGAAGATTTTCCCTAAACTTTTGCTTTCCCCGGGCGTTACACCTCTGTCAATCGCACAAGAGTTAAATCTGATTCAAGAGAGTGATGGAAGTTTCTTGTTGCCTTTGGCAAAAGAAGTATTGCTTGAAAACCCAGGTAAGGTAGCCGAATACCGAACGGGAAAAAAAGGTCTTTTGGGCTTTTTTATGGGTGAATTGATGAAAAAATCTCAGGGGAAGGCAGATCCAAAAGTAGCCACCCAAGTTATAACTGAATTATTAGCGAATTAAACGATGAGAAAATTTATGTTAGGAATTTTATTGAGTGCCACTTTGGCTCTATTCTCCTGTGGAGGATCGGATTCAGGTGCTGGCAAAGTGGTCATCACCGGCAATCTACAAAATGCTCCAGAAGGGGTAGTGGTGCTTTCTCAGTACACAGATAGTAGACCCAAGGTGTTGGATACTTTGGAAATTAAGTCCAATGGAGATTTCACCTTTGAATTTGATTCCATTGGTACCCCAACTTTTTATGAACTGAACCTCTATGGTCAGCGCGTAGTCAAATTGGCGCTTTTTAAAGAGAATGTAGACGTGAAGTTCAATTTTTCTGACCCGGCTAGCCTCCAAATTGAGGGTTCGCAGGATAGCAAAGAAATGCTGAAGTTGGAAAAGTTGATGGAAGCTTACCAAGTGCAAGTCAACCAACTTAATGAGCGGTACTACGAGGCGATGAGCAAAAATAATGCAGATGCAATTCGTCAAATCCAACTGGATGCGATGAATCTGGAGGCTCAGCAAGTGGTACAAGTGAAAGAAATGATTGAAAGCATGGGAAATTCTTTTGCCTCCTTAGCCGCGATAGGTCTACTCAATCCTCAGAATGATTTTCCATTTATTGATGCCTTGATTACGAAACTCAATGAGAATTATCCCGGAACCATTGCCATTTTGCAAATGAAGCAGCAGCTCGATGAAATGAGAGCCTTGGCGGTAGGGCAAATTGCTCCAGATATCGAGCTTCCTGATCCAAGTGGGAAGATGACCAAGCTTTCTGATCTGAGAGGAAAGTATGTGCTGATTGATTTTTGGGCTGCTTGGTGCAAGCCATGCAGACAAGAAAATCCAAATGTGGTTCGTCTTTTCAATCAGTACAACTCCAAAGGCTTTGAGGTTTTTGGGGTGTCTTTGGATCGAAGTAAAGAGGATTGGATCAAAGCAATTGCTGACGACAAATTGGCTTGGACGCAGGTTTCCGATTTGCAGTACTTTAATTCAGCGGCTGCAGTGCTCTATCAAATCCAGGCCATTCCTGCCACATACTTGGTTGACCCAACAGGAAAAATTATTGCAAAGGATTTGAGAGGTCCTAGTCTTGAAGCCAAGTTGGCAGAACTATTTGATTAACTGAGAAATCCGAAAAAAGAAAAAGGCCTTCAATTTTGAAGGCCTTTTTTTGTTTGAGAGTCACCCTAAAAAACTAAAGAAGGAAAAAATTACTGAGTAGTCCTTCTTCAAAAAATAGATTCATTTAAAAAAGAAATGCTAAAAGTTTTATCACCCGTTATAAAAGTAATTAAAAAATTAGAAACGAAAAATATAATTAAATAAAAATAAAAATAAATAATTGTATTTAACTAATAATTATAATGAAAATCAATACAATTTTTCAAGACCAAATTCTCATGCTAGCAGGAAGGCTAGATTTTTGGATTTATTTTAATCCATGGTTTCTTGAAAGAATCCAATGAAAAATTTATTCTTTTTTCGTGTCCAGCTATTTTTTTTCTGAATGATCAGCTTGAGAATGGAATTCCAAACTCAATCTTCTTTTTCTCGGACTTAATTTTACCCAAGTTCTCCTGAGAAAATTTTACCTTTGTATTCCTTAATTTCTTTCAATGCCGAAGCTTCTCCTTCTTTCTACCGAACCGATTACCTTCAGACTTTTACTTTCTGGTCAACCCAAATTGATGAAGGAGCAGGGTTGGGAGGTGCTACTAGTAAGTGCGGATGGGAGAGAAGTGCAGCAGATTTGCCGAACAGAAGGGGTGGAGCATGAAGTAATTCCCTTTGTGAAGGGGGTCAACTATGTGGAGGACTGTATTTCCTTTTGGCTATTATTCCAGTTGCTCCGAAAGGAAAAGCCGGATGTGATCCACAGCTACGATCCCAAAGCTGGGTATTTAGGAATGCTGGCGGCCAAGTTTGCTGGGATTCCCCATCGAATTCATAGCATCACCGAAATGCCGGTCCATGTAAAGAATCCTCAGAAGGGATTTACACTTTTAGAAAAATGGACCTTTTCGAATGCTACAGCACTTTGGGTCAATTCCACAGGCATGCTTTCTTTTTTCACAAGCAATTCAAAAATCGACTCATCCAAATTTAGTCTACTTGGACATGGATCCACTTTGGGGATTGATTTAGAAAAGTTTAACCGCCGCGTATTGAAAGAAAATCATTTGGTGGCCGCAACCATGCGTATCCTTCCTGGAGAAAATGATTTTATCATTTTGGCAGTGGGTAAGTTGATCAAGCGAAAAGGGATCGAGGACTTGGTGGCTGCTTTTTTGCGTTCCAAGATTGTATCTTCTTCAAAATTGGTCCTTATCGGAACCTTTGAAAAGGAAGGAGAACCCCTTGACCAAGATGTTCTACAAACCATTCGCGAGCATCCTCGTGTGGTACAGATCGATTGGACGGATCACGTGGAGCATCATTTGGCCTTAGCAGATGTCTTGGTGCAGCCTTCTCATGAGGAAGGATTTTCGAATGTGCTCCTTGAGGCTGCTGCCATGCAGGTGCCCATTATTTGTTCAAATTGTGTGGGAAATACTTCCCTGATCAAGCAGAAAAAGACTGGTTTGGTTTTTCCCGTAGGAGAGGTGCCTGTATTGAAGGAGGCCTTGGAGTTTGCCTATGTGAAGCGTGATGCACTTGCAACCTATGCAAATGCCTTGTACCAAGAGGTACAGGAAAAGTTTGATCGCAAATCAATGCGGCAATTGCAATTGGAAAAGTATCAACGCATCGTGTCTGGTAAAGAATAAGTGTTGCTATGAAATTGTTTTTTGACCTAATCCTAATGTACTACTGATGAAATACCTTGTTACCGGTTCTGCTGGCTTTATAGGATTTCATGTAGTCCAGCACTTGCTTTCCAATGGGCACGAAGTGCTGGGTTTGGACAGTATCAATTCCTACTACAGTACCGACCTTAAGTTTGCACGGCTAGCAGAATCAGGAATTGCTTCGGAAAAGGTAGCGCCTGGGATATTGGTAACTTCTAGTACTCAGGCCAATTATCGTTTTATTCAACTTGATTTGGTAGATAAGCCCGCTCTGCTTCATCTTTTCGAAGTGGAAAAATTTGAGGTTGTCATCCATTTGGCAGCACAAGCAGGGGTGCGAAACTCGATTCTCCATCCAGAAGATTACCTGCATAGTAACTTTGCTGGCTTTTTAAACCTCTTGGAGTGTTGTCGATTTCATCCGGTGCAGCACCTGCTATTTGCTTCTTCCAGTTCAGTTTATGGAAGCAATACCAAAATGCCCTTTTCTACATCGGATGGTGTAGATCACCCTATTTCCTTGTATGCGGCCTCTAAGAAAGCAAACGAACTGATGGCGCACAGTTACAGCCACCTGTTTACTATTCCCACTACAGGATTACGCTTCTTTACGGTGTATGGCCCCTGGGGAAGACCGGATATGTCCTACTTCCTCTTTGCGGATGCGATACGCAAAGGGGAGTCGATTCAGGTATTTAATGCCGGACAGATGAAACGGGATTTCACCTACATTGACGATATTGTGGATGGAATCATCCGTGTGGCAGAAAAGCCTGCTACCCCCAACCCAAATTACGATCCTCAGCATCCGGACCCATCGAGTTCGACGGCACCTTACAAAATTTACAATATTGGCAATTCCTCTCCAGTACCTTTGCTAGAGTTTATCGGAGAAATTGAGAAGGGGCTAGGGCAAAAGGCCAAGATGGAATTGCTGCCGATGCAGCCGGGTGATGTGGTGGAGACCCATGCCGATATCAGTGAATTGGAACGGGATTTGGGGTATCAACCCCAGACGACGGTGGCACAAGGAGTAGCAGAATTTACAAAATGGTACAGTAACTTTTATAGATAAAACAATGTCAAAATCAATTTTAATTACCGGTGGAGCCGGATTTATTGGATCCCATGTGGTCAAACTTTTTGTGACTACCTATCCGCAGTATCGTATCGTCAACCTGGATGCGTTGACTTATGCGGGCAACTTGGAGAACCTGACCGAAGTGGAGCATGCATCCAACTACTTTTTTGAAAAAGCAGATATCCAGGATGAGCAGGTGTTGGAAGCTATTTTTGCGAAGCATGGAATTACGGATGTCATTCACCTGGCTGCCGAATCCCATGTAGACCGATCCATCTCAGATCCTTTGGCATTTGTGCGAACCAATGTCTTTGGAACCGTAAACTTGCTGAATGTGGCCAAAAAAGCCTGGTCAGGTGCATTTGACCAGCATTTGTTCTACCACGTATCTACAGATGAGGTCTATGGATCCTTACACGATGGAGGATTTTTCCTAGAAACCACAGCTTACGATCCGCAATCTCCTTATTCCGCTTCGAAGGCAGCTTCTGATCATTTTGTACGTGCCTACGCAAATACCTACAAAATGAAAACGGTGGTTTCGAACTGTTCCAACAACTATGGACCCAACCATTTTCCGGAGAAGTTGATCCCGCTTTGTATCCATAACATCAAGAACAACAAGCCTTTGCCTGTCTATGGCAAAGGAGAAAATGTACGCGATTGGTTGTTTGTCAAAGACCATGCACGTGCGATTGATGTGGTGTTCCACAAAGGGAAGCCAGGCGAGACTTACAATATCGGGGGCTTCAATGAATGGAAGAATATCGACATCGTCCGACTACTGTGCCAAAAGATGGATGGGAAGCTTGGCCGTGAGGCGGGCGCTTCGGAGAAGTTGATCACTTTTGTACAGGATCGAGCAGGCCACGATTTGCGCTATGCGATTGATGCAACCAAGATTCAACAGGAATTGGGCTGGGAGCCTAGTTTGCAATTTGAAGAAGGAATAGAACTGACCATTGACTGGTACCTTGAAAATGAGGGCTGGTTGGACCGAGTTACTTCTGGGGCTTACCAAACCTATTACGAAGAACTATACGGAAGCAAATAAAAAAAAAGCCCGAAAGGGCTTTTTTTATGGATTTTCAATTCAATACAAGGTTCTGAATCGGATGGTGCCTGGAATATTTTTCAGGGCTTCAATTGCTTCTGGATCGTACACCTTGTCAATATCCGTGATCACGTAGCCAATCTTTTCATTGGTTTTGAGGTATTGTCCGACAATATTGATTTGGTAGTTGGCGAGAATCTGGTTGATCTTAGCCAAGACACCGGGTTCATTTTGGTGCAAGTGGATGAGACGGTGCGCATCCTTCAAGAATGGGAGTTGGATATTCGGGAAGTTGACCGAATTGTAAGTGTTGCCCGTGTTGATGTACTCCATGATTTTTCCTGGCACAAATCGGGCGATATTTTCTTGCGCTTCCAGGGTGCTTCCTCCAATGTGTGGGGTGAGGATGGTGTTTGGCAATCCTTTGAGTTCCGATTCGAAGGATTCTTTATTGTTTTTCGGTTCCTCAGGAAAGACGTCCACTGCACAGCCCCCGATGTGACCGGAAAGAATGGCTTCGCGCAAGGCTGGGATATCCACTACATGCCCTCGGCTCAGGTTGAGTAGGAGAGCGCCAGGCTTCATTTTTGAGATTTTTTCCTGATCGATGAGGCAGCTGTTGTCTTTTCGACCATCCACGTGGAGGGTGATGACATCGCAGGTAGCCAACAGTTCTTCCAAGGAATTCATCTTGGTGGCATTTCCTAGGGCAAGTTTTTCAATGACATCGTAGTAGAAGACATTCATGCCTAGGTTTTCGGCAAGAACAGAGAGCTGAGCGCCAATGTTGCCATAACCAATAATTCCAAGTTTTTTACCGCGAATTTCAAAGGAGCCCGTCGCTGATTTATCCCAAACTCCTTGGTGCATGCCTAGGGATTTGTCTTGAAATCTGCGCATCAAGAAAATGATTTGTGCAATCGCCATTTCCACCACGGATCGGGTGTTGGAGAAAGGCGCATTGAATACAGCAACCCCTTTTTTCTGACATTCCTCCAGGTCAATCTGGTTAGTTCCAATGCAAAAAGCACCGATCGCCAAGAGTCGGTTGGCATGTTCGAGCACCTTCTTGGTCACGGTTGTTTTGGAGCGAATACCTAAAATTGAAATACCGTTAATTTTTTCACACAACTCCTCTTCGCTAAGTGCTCCAGAGGCCACTTCTACTTGGTATCCTTCCTCCTTTAGGAGTTCCAAGGCGATGGGATGGACGTTTTCAAGAAGCAGCACTTTGATTCTGCTTTTTGGATAGGAAAACTTGGTATTGAGTTTGTTGATGTACAAAATCTCATCAAAACTAGGAGCAATGTGGTCTGCTTGGCTGGTAACCTTGGGACGACTTACGTTTTCGGTAAAGGCATAAAATTTATTGGCCAAGCCAGAGGCCTTAATTTCGTAGTCGGTATAGCCATCTCCTATGACATAGATTTCTCCATCCAAGTTGATGTCCCGGATGGTTTCTGATTTTCCGTTATTTTTTGAAAGTGGGTTTTCTCGGTTGAAATCGATGATTTTTCCACTCTCGTCGTAAATCAAGTCATTGGCAAAGACATTTTCCTTCTTAATCCCGTATTCGGTGACGATCGGGATGATAAAATCCTTGAAGCCATTGGAAATGATAAATACATCTGCGGCATTGTCTTTGAGCCAATCTCGGTTGCGCTCAAAGGACTTGGATACCTTCTGCTTCAGGATTACGATCAATTCCGAAATTTGCCCTTTGTTTGCTTGAAGGATTTGTAGGCGCTGCTCCAAACTCTCACGAAAGGTGAGGCTACCATCCATCCCTTTATCCGTGATGTCTTTGATAGCTTGTAGTTTTTCCTTTTGCTTTGGATCAGCAGAAAGGCTGATTTCTCCCAAAATATCTAAAGCCTCTACACGAGTAAAGGTACTGTCAAAATCAATGATGAATTTTTTGGTAATTGGCATGGAGCAGGTGAAATTTAAAATCCTAAAATTAGGAAATTGTCAAAAAATCTGACCACCAATTTCTGAATTTGTTAAAAATCTTTTTCCTTATTGAATTCCCGAAAAATCAGTGTTATCCCGAACGGGAAGGCTTAAATGAGGTTTTTTGGATTTTTAAATTTCCGATTCTGAATTCGTGTTAAGTCCGCTGACAAAATACTTTTGAGGCATGGACTTTTCTCCTATTTTTGAAGTGCAGGTGGGTGCAAAAAAGTAATTTTATGAAGTAGCCTGTTTGCTTAATTTTGTAAAGATCAATTCGAACTATGAAAACGAACGCTACTATTTTTATCCTAGCCCTAGTTGTGGGCCTTGCTGCTTGTCAAAAAACGGGTGTTGTGGCTCAAAAAACCACCTACGAATTGGTAGGTGAAGCCAAGTTAGTACCTGGAAATTATGGTGATGTGGTGCAGGAAGCAGATGTGGTGTCTACGGCTATTCTAGTTCAAAAAGTGGAATCAACTGGAACCTTTACCGGAAAAGTTTCGGGAAATATCAAGGAGGTATGTACCAACAAAGGATGCTGGTTTGCGATGGAACTGCCCAATGGATCTAGCATGCGGGTTACGTTTAAAGATTACGGCTTTTTTATTCCCACCAATTCTCAGGGATTCCCAATTACTATCGAAGGGGTAGCGACCTTATCTGAAACAGATGTAGAAACCTTACGGCACTACGCAGAAGATCAAGGTAAGTCCAAGGAAGAGGTAGCGGCAATCACTGCGCCAAAAAAGGAAATCACTTTTGAAGCATCAGGGGCTCTAATTAAACCCAAATTCTGATGCCTCTGGCCTTAGATAACCTGAGAGTAGGACGGATTTACCGATTGGTCAATCAGGGAGAAGTCCGTAAAATTGAAGTGATGGCTTGGATATCCGGTGAGAATTTCCGGATTAAAGATTTGGATACCTTGGAGTTCTATACCTTGCACGAGTTGCTGCAATGGGGAAAAGGGAAAGATTACGATCTGGAGGAATTGCGTTAATAAAGCATCCCTTTTTCTCCTCTTTTTTGATTTTTATCATGGGCCTCATTTCGTAACAAAGGTCACAGGAATAAACTTCTTGTTCGGCTAGATTTACGTATTCATTTTTCAATCATGCCAAAAAGTTTAGCAAATGCCATCGCTGGGGCCAAGTGCCCAAAGTGTCGAGAAGGAAACCTGTTTCCTGTTTCTCCATTTAGTTACCGAAAACTCACGGTTATTAATTCCCGTTGTGCAGTATGTGATGCCAGTTTGGTTCCGGAGCCTGGGTTTTACGATGGAGCGATGTATATCAGTTATGCCTTTTCGGTTGCGCTGATGGTGACCTCATTGGTGGCAATTAATGTATTGGTTGCGAAGCCTGAACTTTGGATGTATCTGAGTTCTGTGATTGGGCTTACCATTTTACTGATGCCGGCCATGCTTCGGTATTCCAAGACACTGTATTTGTATGGTGTCGGAAAATTGAAGTACAGCGAATTTTAGACTAGGTTCCCGGCACGCTAGTTGGCCTACACTTGTTTTTTTTGTATCTTAATCATTCGCTAAATGGATTGATATGAAAAAAATTGTTCAGAAGTTCCTCATTTACAGTATGGGGTATTTTTACCTGGTTGCGGGGGTCAATCATTTTGTGACGCCCGATTTTTACCTTCCGCTCATTCCTCCATTTTTCTCCCATCCTGAATGGATCAATATTCTTTCTGGTGTTGCTGAAGTATTATTGGGCTTAGGGGTATTGTATTTGCCCACTCGGAAGCGTGCTGCTTGGGGAATTTTTGGGTTATTGGTTTGTTTTATCCCATCCCATGTGTATTTCATTCAAATTGGTTCCTGTATTGAAGGGGGGCTTTGTGCTCCAGAGTGGGTAGGCTGGGTCAGGTTGTTGATTTTTCATCCCATTCTTCTTTATTGGGCTTTCTGGGTGAGCAAACACCAGGTGATCAATCAAGAAAACTAACCAAAAACAAGATTCGGCAGCGTTTTTGTTATTTTTTTGGTCACTATATTTCCCCAATTCTGAATCTCAAAAAACCCAAACGTATATGCTTATTTACTTTCTGTTATTATTACTAACAAAAATGATTGAAAAGCAAACTTTTGATGCTTATCTTTCGTTATAGCATCAGTTTCGACAGAAAAGCATGGAATCTATTTTAAAAAAAATACGGGTTGAGGTAAACAACAAGTTGTTTTTAAAGGATCCTTTCAGTTCAGAATTGGGAGTGCTTATTGTGCGTGAGGGAGCTTCATTAATTCAGGAATTGGGGATGGAGCACTTCACCTTTAAGAAATTGGGTACAAAGATTGGGAGTACAGAAGCAGCGATTTACCGTTATTTTGAAAATAAACACAAGTTGCTCTTATACCTTAGTTCTTGGTATTGGGCTTGGTTGGAGCATAATTTGGTGTTTCTCACTGCAAATCAATCGGATGCTGAGGAGCGTTTAGCACTTGCTATTCGTCTCTTGGTAGAGGGGCCCATTTACAAAGAAAATGATTTTCTAAATCCTGAAGTGTTACGCAGCCTCGTGATCAATGAATCCATCAAAGGATTCCTGACCAAGGAAGTGGATTTGGAACATGAATCAGGAATCTTCGCCCAAGTATACAAGTTTGGAGACCGCGTTTCTTCCATCATTAAGGAGATCAATCCGGATTACCTGTATCCAACCACGCTTGTTTCCACCATTCTTGAATCCAGTCTGTTGCAAAGTTTTAATTCCCAGCATTTACCCGGCATGCTTGATGCTGGCCCAGAAAGCAAAGACCGTTACCAATTCTTTTATCAACTCGTGATTAAAGCCATTCACTGATGCAGTCCGAATTCGAATTAACACCGATCAAACGATTTTTCAACATTCTCAAAGAAGAGAAAAATCAAGTATATGCCATTTATTTCTATGCGGTTTTAAATGGATTGATTACACTTTCCCTGCCTTTGGGGATACAGGCCATTCTCAACTTTATTCTAGGAGGAAGGATAACTACTTCTTGGGTGATTTTGGTAGTTATTGTGGCTGCTGGGGTGATTTTTGGGGGCTTTCTCCAGATTTCTCAGTTGCAGATTATGGAAAAATTTCAACAACGAATTTTTTCCAAATCAGGTCTTTCTATTGCGTATCGTCTGCCGCGAATCAAAACGGAGATCCTACATGGGAAATATGCGCCTGAGATTGTCAATCGCTTTTTTGATACGGTAAGCCTTCAAAAAGGGATGGCGAAAATCTTGATTGATTTCTCTTCAGCCCTTTTACAGGTAGTTTTTGGACTTTTGTTGCTTTCTTTTTATCACTCGACTTTCATTCTTTTTGGATTAGGTTTATTTGGAATTTTAGCCTTGATCTTTTACTTCACGGCTCCTAAAGGGATGGAAACAGCAGTGAAGGAATCATCCTATAAGTACAAGACTGCCTATTGGTTAGAAGAAGTAGGAAGGACACTTAACTCCTTTAAGTTGGTCGGAACTACCAACCTGCCTGTATTACGTGCAGATAAACTGATTCAAAAATACATCGAGTTTAGATCGCAGCATTTTAATGTATTGATTTTTCAATACAAGGTGATGATTGCTTTTAAGGTATTGATCGTAACGAGTTTGTTGTTAGTGGGTAGTTTGTTGTTGATCAATGATCAAATATCCATCGGCCAGTTTGTTGCGGCAGAAGTAATCATTGTCTTGGTAGTCAACTCTGTTGAAAAACTCATCTTGTCGCTAGAAACTGTTTACGACACCTTGGTGTCTGTTGACAAGTTAGGTCACATCATGGATTTGGATTTGGAGCACCATGAGCCTAATGAAAAAGTAATTGAATCGACTAATGGAGGCTTAAAATTTGGAATGGAAAACGTGGTTTTTCAACCTGCGGATGCGCTCTATCCAATTTTGAATGGTGTCTCTTTGACCATTGACCCTGGAAAGAAAGTAGTGGTCACAGGTCAAAGTGGAAGTGGTAAAAGTGCTATGATGGCCTTATTTGCTGGTCTTTACGAGCAATACCAAGGTAAGGTCCTAGTCAATGATTTGTCATTGGAATACATTAACCTCGAAAAATTTAGAGGGATGGTGGGTGATTTTTTGGAATTGCAGCAAATTTTTCACGGCACGATTATGGAGAATATTTGTATGGGACGAAGTCACGAAGAAGGACATCTTGCTGAAATTTTGGAGTTGGTAGGTTTGAAAGATTACATCTATCAGGCGCCTTTGGGATTGGAGACCCAACTTCAGCCAGAAGGTAAAGGCTTGGCAAAAACCATTGCCTTTCAGATTATTTTGGCGAGAGGCTTAATGGGAAATCCAAAGGCTTTGATCATGGAAAATGTATTGAACTATGTGGATCCAACTGTGAAAGCACGTATGATCGAGTACCTTATGAAAGGTTCTTGGACGCTATTGATGATCTCAGATGAACCGCAGGTGCAAGCACTTGCTGATGAAGTAATTTTAATGGAAAAAGGGAAGTTGGCTTTTCAGGGGAACTACGAAAACTTTAAAAAATTAAAAAACTAAAGCGCCATGTTGAATATTTCTAAAAATACCATCAAGGAAACGCTACCCTTTAATGGGGCTAAAAGTTTGGTCATCACCCTTCCGCTTAAGGAAAGTCGTAAAAGATTGAAGATCTTAGGATGGGTGATCATGGCCTTTTTCCTTATGCTGTTTTTACCTTGGACGCAGAACATTCGCTCCAAGGGCATAGTCACTGCACTCCGTCCTGACCAGCGACCACAGACCATTCATTCCATCATTGCTGGACGAATCGAGAAGTGGTATGTGGCCGAAGGGGATTATGTGGCAGCGGGAGACACTATTTTAAGAATCTCAGAAATCAAAGATGAGTATTTTGACACCTTGCTCTTACCTCGAACCCAGCAGCAGGTGGATGCTAAAACACTTGCGGCAGAATCTTATGGCGAGAAAGTGGGTGCTTTGGAAAGCCAAATTTCTGCACTAGAGCAAAATAACATCCTCAAGTTGCAGCAAGCCAGAAATTACTTAAAGATAGCTGAATTGAAGGTTCAGTCTGATAGCATGGAATTGGTACAGGCTAAAGTCAATTACGATATTGGAAAGTATCAATTGGATCGTGCAGAGCAAATGCTAAAAGAAGGTTTGATTTCTGTCACTTCATTGGAAGGAAGAAGACTCAAATTCCAAGAGGTTCAAGCGAAGTTGATCGGTTCAGAAAATAAATTTCTGAGCAGTAAAAATGAGTTTATCACTGCCCAGATTGATTTAGGCGCCATCGATAACGAGTTTAAAGACAAGGTAGCCAAGGCTAAATCTGATAAATTTACCGCCTTATCTTCTCAATTTGATGCAGAAGCAACTGTGACCAAGTTGGAAAACCAGTATTCAAACTATGCGCGGCGCTCCCAATACCGCTACATTTTAGCTCCGCAAAATGGGTATATCGCCAAGGCCATTCAGGTAGGGATTGGAGAGACGATTAAAGAAGGAGCAGAGATTGTGAATATCGTGCCTGCAGATGCAGAATTGGCGGTAGAAATGTATGTTCAGCCAGTGGATTTGCCTTTGGTGCAACCAGGAAATAAAGTACGATTTATCTTTGATGGTTGGCCTGCGATTGTCTTTTCAGGATGGCCTCAACTCTCCAACGGAACCTTTGGTGGGGTTGTGATTGCCATTGATCAGTTTGCAGGCCCAACGAACCAATACCGAGTCTTGGTAATCGAGGATCCTGAAGAAGAAGCATGGCCCGATCTATTGCGTATGGGTTCGGGCGCTGAGGGGATAGCCTTATTTAACGATGTGCCTGTATGGTACGAAATCTGGCGACAACTCAATGGCTTCCCTGCTGATTACTATTCTCAAGAAGAAAAAGATAAAACTGCTTCTGCCAAGAAATGAAAAAAGTAGCACTACTCTTCTTCTGGCTGTTGTCTTCCGCTTCACTTTTGGCTCAAGAAACCCAAAAGTTAAGTTTCGAAGATTACATGCAATGGGTTCAAGATTACCATCCCATTTCCATTCAAGCGGATCTGAACCTACGCTTAGGGCAAATGGAGGTGCGCAAAGCGCGTGGGGGATTTGATCCCATGTTGTTTGGCAACCTAGACAAAAAAGAATTTAAGCAGTCCACTTACTTCGAAAAGCGAGAGGCTGGTGTATTGGTACCTACTTGGATGGGGGTGGAGCTAATGGGTAATTTTGAACAGAATTCAGGGGCTTTTCTCAACTCGGAAAGTGCCGTACCCACCAACGGTCTACTCTCAGCAGGTGCTGCAGTAAATTTAGGGCAAGGATTGCTTTTGGATGATCGAAGAGCGACCCTACAAAAGGCGCAACTTTATGCGCAAGCAACGGCAGTGGAGCGCCTCAATTTTAGAAATGAGCTGAACCTCCAAGCAACTGCTGCCTATTGGAAATGGGCGGCAGCTTATGAGAATAAATTGGTGCTTGAAGAAGGAGTGAAGTTGGCAAAAATTCGATTTGATGGAATTAAACGCAGTTACGAACTTGGAGATCAAGCAGCAATAGATACTGTTGAGGCACTTTCCCAATTGCTGAATAGAGAATACCGCTTGCAGCTTGCAGAAAATACGTTTTTCGAAAATACGCAGGTGCTGAATACCTTTTTGTGGAATGATTCAGGAGAACCGATGCTTCTTGAAACTGGAGTTTTTCCTCAATCTCTATCCCAATTTCTAAATGCTGCCCCAGAGGCAGAGGAATTGCGGGCATTGGTGGCTAGGCATCCTGAGCTCTTGCTCACAGATTTTGATTTAGCAAGTTTGAAGGTTGAAAAGCGCTTGCAAACTCAGGAACTACTTCCTGTAGTCAAGTTGAAGTATAATTTCTTGACTGAGGAATTGGCAGCTGCCAGTCCTTCTCCTCTTTTTGAGAATAACTACAAATGGGGACTTACTGTCTATACTCCATTGTTTTTACGAAAGACGCGTGGTGAATTAGGAAGTACTAAGGCCAAACTAGAAATCAAGCAGACTGGTAGAAATTTGAAAGAACAACAACTCAGAACAAAGTTAGAGACAGAGCTCAACTCTTGGAATTTGTTGAATCAGCAAGTGCGTACCCTTGGAGAAAATGTGAAGAGTTTGGAAGCGCTTTTAACAGGTGAAACCCGCCGTTTTGAGATTGGAGAAAGTAGTTTGTTTTTGGTTAATGCACGTGAGGTCGCAGTTTTTGACGCTAGGGTTACCTTGAATGAACTTTCTTCTAGACTTCAAATTGCCTATGCCAAGGCTAGATTTGCTGCTGGAGTCGGCTTTGCCGAAAATTAATAATCAGACCATAACTGGGTATGCCTATCTCGCATACCCATTTTTTGCGGACATTTAGTGATTCCCAATAAACCCCAATTTTTTTCCATTAAGCTGATTTTGTTGAAGTCTATTTTTTTAAGGCAAAGTTCTAGCTCGCCAAGATTTTCTTTGAAGAATTCCAATGGATCATGTTTTGGGGTCTTATTGGATTTGGTTGTTCTTCGCTCATTCGAACATTCTAAAGAATCAGAGGTATACTTCATCGTAATAATTCCTTATTTTGGTCCTATTAGATAAAAATTTAATTCCTCTATGAAGAAAATTGTGACCCTTGGTGAAGTAATGCTTCGCCTAAGTCCTCCTGGAAATCAGCGTTTTTTTCAATCGAATCAATTCGACGTAGAGTTTGGTGGTTCGGAGGCAAATGTAGCCGCTGCATTGGCCTATTGGGGTTTGGATGTAAGTCATTTAACGGCATTTCCTGATCATGAAATCGGTTGGGCCGCTGCAGGCAAACTGCGAAAATACGGGATTGATACCCGATTTATAAAATTCATGCCAGGCCGGATGGGAGTTTATTTTCTGGAGCATGGGGCCATGCAACGAAGTTCACAAGTCATTTACGACCGCAGGGATTCCGCATTTTCCAAGTTTACCGGAGTTGGACTAGACTGGGATCAGCTCTTAAATGGAGTGGATTGTGTGCATTGGTCTGGAATCAGTCCTGCGCTTTCTCAGGAAGTAGCAGATTTGACCTTGGCACTGCTGGAGCAGGCCAACGCGCGAAAGATTCTAGTTTGTGGGGATTTGAATTACCGAAGCAACTTGTGGAACTATGGAAAAGCGCCGCATGAGGTCATGCCCAAGTTGATGGAACTTACTCAGGTGATGATTGCAGGCACACGTGATTTCAATCAATGCTTGAAGGAAGATTTTGGATCTTTTCAAGAGGTAAAGCGCAAGGTATTTGATCGATTTCCCAAATTGGACTATCTCGTGAAGACCGATCGTGAGTCTTTCAATTCCTCGGCCAATAGCCTAACGGCGGGACTTTATTCCCGTAAAAAAGCATTTTCATCCCGTACGTATGAGTTGACTCATATCGTGGATCGCGTGGGCTCTGGTGATGCCTTCGCTGCAGGACTAATTTATGGGTTGCTACACCTCAAACCAAAGGAAGCCATTGAGTTTGCCATGGCTGCAGGCGCATTGAAGCATAGTGTTCCTGGGGATGTATTGACCTGTACCTTACAAGAGGTTCAAGAGTTGGTAGCGGGTGAGGGCAATGGAAAAATTAAACGATGATGGGAAATCAAAGCCCTTTTATTCAACGAATGCATACTGCTGGGATGATGCCTATTGTTTTTCATCCTGATGAAAAAGTGTGTATTGAACTGGTCCATGCAGCTTATGCCGGTGGGGTACGGGTGATTGAATTGGTCAATCGAGGAAAAGAAGCGAAGGCCATTTTTCCTAAACTTAAACAAGAGGTGAACCAACTCCCAGGAATGTCCTTAGGGGTGGGAACCATCTACCATCCTGTTGAGGCGGAATATTTTTTAGATCATGGAGCGGAGTTTATTGTAGCCCCAGTAATGAATCCAGCCTTAGGGGAGTATTGTGCCGGGGTCGGGGTACCCTGGATTCCGGGATGCGGTACCGTATCTGAGGTCTTTTTTGCCCAGCAATTGGGTGCTGAGTTGGTCAAACTTTATCCTGCCAATCTGTTGACTCCAGCATTTATTGCTGCGGTACATGCCGTACTGCCTACAGTAGCGCTGATGCCTACTGGAGGAGTGGAACCTACTTTAGAAAGTATCAAGCCTTGGTTTGCTGCAGGTGCCCTTTGTGTGGGGATGGGTTCCCAGTTATTTCGAAAAGAAGACATTGCTGCTGGTAATTATTCAAAAATCCGGGAGAAAATTGCCCAGGTGATGGACCACATTGCTTCACTTCGAAGTCTTCCCTCATGCCAATGACCCGAAGAATTGTTTTTGTTTTCCTTGCCTTAGTTCTAGCTCTTGGGGGATGTCAATTGGATACTGGCGTCAAGGTCATCAAGATGGGTCATGGCCAAGTGGTAGCGCATCCCGTGCATCAGGCCATGGTTTTCTTGGGCAAACGACTTGAAGAAAAATCCGGAGGGACTATTAAAGTGAAGATTTATCCCAACCAGCAGTTGGGCACCGAGCGAGAGCTTCTCGAGCTCTTGCAAATTGGGAGCTTAGGGATGACTAAAGTGTCTGCAGCATCTTTAGAGGCGTTTTCTCCAGAAATCAGCGTGCTTGGACTTCCCTACTTGTTTCGAGATGATGCTCATATTGCCCAGGTGCTGCAAGGGCAAATAGGTAAAGAACTTTTGCTCAGCGCTGAAAAATACTGGCTGCGGGGTTTGTGTTTTTATGACGCTGGAAAACGAAGTTTTTATAGCAAGTCCAAGCCCATTGAAAGCCCTGCCGATTTGAAAGGATTGAAAATCCGGGTAATGGAATCCAAGTCAGCAATCAACATGGTTAGCGGCATGGGAGGATCTCCTACACCGGTAGCCTATGGGGAGTTGTATACTGCACTGCAGCAAGGAATCGTAGATGCTGCAGAAAACAATCCGCCCAGTTTTTACAATTCTAGGCATTACGAAGTTTGCAAGTTTTATTCCATCGACGAACATACAGCAATACCTGATGTGGTCTTGGTAAGTACCAAGGTCTGGAATGAATTGAGTCCTGAAGAACAGGTTTGGTTGCAGGAAGCAGCAGATGAATCTGCGGTTTACCAAACCAAACTTTGGAAGGAGGCGGTAGAAGAAGCACTTCGTGAGGTTCAAAAAGCTGGGGTCAAGATCAGTTATCCCTCCAAAGAACCTTTTTTAGAAAAAGTTGCTGGGGTTTATGCACAAGTATTCCAAGATCAGAAACAGTTGGAAGTATTGGTTCAACGAATTCAACAGACGAAATAAATGAAATTGAAATTAAGTTTAGATCGTTCCATTCAAGTCATTCTTGCGATTTTGATGGGGGTGATGGTCTTGAATGTGACTTGGCAGGTTTTTTCCCGCTATGTATTGGGTGACCCGAGTTCATTTACCGATGAACTGGCTCGGTACAGCATGATTTGGTTGGGACTTTTGGGAGCTGCCTATGTATCCGGTCAGCAGGGTCATTTGGCTATTGATGTGTGGGTAGAAAAGGTAAAGGGTAAAAACCTCCTTTATTTGCAGCTATTCATCCATGCGATGGTTATTTTTTTTGGTGCTGTAATTATGGTAGGCGGCGGCGCTAATCTAGTTTACATTTCCCAGCTCCTGCAGCAAAAATCAGCCACCCTTCAAGTACCCCTATCTTGGGTGTATGCGATGGTGCCTATTTCTGGAATTTTAGTGGTGTATTACCATAGTTTTCATGTGGTTCAACTAATTAAAAGCCAAGATTAACCATGGAATGGATCGCTATTTTAATCTTGGTTTTAAGTTTTGTATCACTTTTACTCCTGGGTGTTCCAGTAGCCTGGAGCTTGGGTCTTTCTAGTTTTTTCACGCTTCTTGTTTCTGTGCCCGCCATGCCTGCTGCTACCACGATAGCCCAGCGAATGGCTACGGGTTTGGATAGTTTCTCCTTGTTGGCCATTCCCTTCTTTGTGTTGGCTGGTGAGATTATGAATAAGGGAGGGATTGCCAATCGGCTCATTGATTTTGCAAAAGGGCTTACGGGTAAACTTCCGGGTGGTCTTTTGTATGTCAATATCATTGCAGCTATGCTTTTTGGAGCGATTGCTGGCTCGGCTGCTGCTGCTGCTTCAGCGTTGGGTAGCATTTTGGGAAAGCGCATGGATGAAGAGGGGTATCCCAAGACCCTAGGCGTAGCCGTAAACATTACCTCTTCCACTACGGGATTGATTATTCCTCCTTCCAATGTGTTGATTATTTACTCCTTGGCTAGTGGTGGGGTTTCCATTGCTGCACTTTTTGTGGCAGGCTACCTACCTGGTATTCTGTTGGGCGTTTCCCTAATGATTTGCGCAGCCATCTTTATCAAGAAGAATAAGTTACCACAAGGAGAGCCGGTAAGTTTTGCCTATTTAGGTAAAGCTTTCTGGAGAGCCGTGCCGAGTCTTTTTCTCCTTATCCTGGTGATTGGAGGGATTGTAGCTGGGGTTTTTACCGCTACTGAAGCCTCAGCAATCGCTGTTGTGTATACCCTATTGCTCTCATTCATTTACCGGGAACTTAAGGTTTCTGAGCTTCCAGGCATTCTGGTTCGTTCCTCAGGAACAACCGCTGTGGTATTGTTGTTGATCGGTACCTCGATGAGTATGTCTTGGGTGATGTCCGCAGAAGATATTCCACAACTGATTAGTGAGTTTATGCTCACCTTAAGTGACAATAAGTGGGTGATTTTAATTGTGATCAATATCCTTTTATTGTTTATCGGTACCTTTATGGACATCACCCCAGCCGTGTTGATTTTTACACCTATATTTTTACCCGTAGTCACCAAGGTAGGAGTAGATCCCGTCCATTTTGGGATGATCATGGTGGTAAATCTTTGCATTGGCTTGTGCACACCTCCTGTAGGTTCTTTATTGTTTGTGGGAGTATCTATAGCTAAAGTCCCCTTAACTCAAGTGCTCAGGCCTTTGGCACCTTTCTTTTTGGCTATGGTGATTGCATTAGTATTAATTACGCTGTTTCCTGAAATCACCTTAGCACTCCCACGGTTTTTTGGGTTGATTGACTAAACTATGATTATCCGCAACCATTCTAGAAATTCAAAATTAGTAGTAATCACTGCGGATAATCGTCGACAGCAGATCTTCCATAGTCGACAGCATATTTTAGGTACTTCAAGCCTTGTTTTCTTTGGTTCCTAATTAATAAAGAGGATATGTATTGAATTAGGGAGTTAGTCAGTTTCTTGAATAGTTAATATAATGATTAGAGAAGTGGTACTTGTATTTCAAAAGAATGAAGTCTTGGGAAAGGTAAAAACTCGCTTGGCTTCTGTGATGGGTGAACTCCGTGCCTTGGAGATTTATAGGCATTTGGTTCAGTCGACCTATTCTGTTCTGGAGCATGTGGCTGTACCTGTTTGGGTCTATTTTTCAGACTTTATTCCAGAAGTAATCAATTCTCCTATAGAAAAGAGCTTTCTGCAAGAGGGGCAAGACCTGGGTGAGCGGATGGCACATGCATTTGCGAGGAGCTTTGAATCGGGTATGGATAAGGTCGTTTTGATTGGGACGGATTGCCCTACGCTCCAAAGCCAGCACCTCAATGAAGCATTTGAAGCATTAAGCAATTCTGATTTGGTGTTGGGTCCGGCAACCGATGGAGGCTACTATTTGATTGGAATGAAGCGCAGAGCGGACTACCTATTTGAGGGGATTACTTGGAGTACTGCTCAAGTATTGTCGCAAACGCTTGCCTTAGCATCGCAGCGGGGCTTACGGACTACTTTGCTATCCGAATTAAGTGATGTCGACACCCAAGAAGATTGGGAGCGGTATGGTGGCCAAATTGAGGTTAAGAGTTAAATTAAACTCATGTGATTTGAATTCGTAGTTTTAAACCTAAAATCCTTCTGCCTTTTTCCCATGGAACAATTCCGATTTATCAATTTAAAGAGCCTTAGCCTGCTTGTTTTACTTTGGATGCCTGTTTCCCTAGGGTATTCACAAGCAACCAAAGAAACTGCTTCTTATGAAATCGTCGTACTTGGGTTAAAAATTGGAAACCTTACTGCTCAGAAAACTGGTGCAGGAGATTCGGTGCGCTACACAGTAGACAGTCGTGTGAAATTTTGGTTTTTTGGAGATGTGGACCTCCAGTTTTTGACACGCTCGCATTTCAAAGGGGGGAAAATTCTAAAGACCTATTCTGAATCTAAGACCAATCGAGGAAACTTTGATTCAAAAGTAAATTGGACTGGGACGCAGTACCAAGTAGATGCCAAATCTTACAAATATGCCAATCGAACTTCTTTAAAAGGGCCCTTGTCCTGGTCCAGTACGAAGTTATTTTTTCAAGAACCTAGTGGACAGGAACAGTTTTTATCTGAAGTGTACGGAGTTTCAGCACCTATCAAAAAGATTAAGCCTGGGGTTTATGAAATTGAGGTTGAAGGGAATACCAACCAATACCATTACCAAGGGGGTAAGTTGATGAAAATTGTCGTTGAAAGCCCGATCAAGGACTACCAAGTTCGACGGGTAAAATAGAAAAAGTCCAGTTAGTTGTCACTGATTTTTTTTGCCAAATCTACGAGCCGATTCGCATAGCCCGATTCGTTGTCGTACCAGGCCACTACCTTAATTAGATTTCCTTTGGTGGAAGTTAGGGCCTCATCCAAAATGGCTGAGTGGGTATTTCCTAAGATGTCCATGGATACGATGGGGTCGGATTCAACTTGTAAATATCCCTTTAGGCTTGTTTGAGAGGCTTTTTTGAAGGCTTCATTGACTTCATTTGCAGTCACTTCTTTTGCAACCGTCACAATTAAGTCAGTCAACGAGCCATCCGGTACGGGAACGCGCATGGCTGAAGCTTCAATCCTGCCCGCGAGGGTGGGAAGGACGCGATCCAATGCTTTGCCCGCATTGGTGGTAGTAGGTATGATGGAGTAGGCTGCTGCTCTAGCCCTTCTCAGATCCTTGTGTGGAGCATCGTGCAGATTTTGATCGTTGGTGTAGGAATGCACGGTAGAGGCAAATCCTTGAAGAATCCCAAAGTTTTCATCCAAGACCTTTACCAGAGGGGCAAGGCAATTGGTGGTGCAAGAGGCATTGGATACAATTGTTTCATGGCCTGATAGGATCTGATCATTGACCCCCATTACCACCATGGGGATGGAATCTTCTTGCGAGGGTGCTGAAATAATTACTTTTTTCGCTCCTGCTTTCAGGTGTTTTTCTGCGTCTTTCTTTAGGGTAAAACGTCCTGTACATTCAAAAACCAAGTCGATATTGAGCTCTTTCCAAGGAAGATTGTCAGGATTTGATTCTGAGAAAAGTGCTACTTGGTGATCATTGACCTGCAAAAAATCGACAGAATGGCTAATTCTGACATCAAATCTCCCATGTACTGAATCGTACTTTAGCAAGTGAGCGATGGCAGCAGGATCAGCTAAATCGTTGATTGCTACCAAATTGAAATCCGGATTTTTCAGAAGAAGCTTGGCGGTGTAGCGGCCAATTCTTCCAAATCCATTGATGGCTACACGAAGGGCAGGAGCTGTTGTGGACATGAGTTTAATTTGAAGTGAATTTACAGAAAATGTCGTTCTACAGGTAAAGTAAATTTTTACTGCTTTGGTTCAGAAGATTAAGGGAGGATTGAAAAGAAATTTTCTAGCCACTTTGGGAATATAAGGTGAACCGGCTATATTTGCACAACCTTTGAAAAAGCCACCTTTTTGTGGGTCAAATGGTCCGTTCGTCTAGGGGTTAGGACGTATCCCTTTCACGGATAAAACACGGGTTCGATTCCCGTACGGACTACTGAA
>JACCDS011887574.1_pt1 | contig 86156 bp, 80 predicted proteins | sample 7446441 | NCBI WGS metagenome assembly JACCDS01 (sample SAMN15323445, study PRJNA562643) | freshwater metagenome | isolation source: river surface water | place: USA:Blue River Watershed | collected 2017-08-17
AAAGCGTGTATGGGTTAATAGCCCATCGGGGGTTCGAATCCCCCTCTCTCCGCCAACACAGAACAACCATGAACACGGCCTTAGCCAAACAAGTACTTGAGGCCGCCTTGCTAGCCCACACAGAGCCTATGCCTGTGTCGGAGCTTCGGCGGTTATTTGACGATGAACTCGATGCGGACACGATTCGTCTGCTGCTAGAAGATCTGCAGCGCGAATGGGTGGGACACGGCGTCGAGCTTGTGCCGCTGGCGTCCGGCTGGCGTTTCCAGACGCGCCCTGAGATGCGCGAGTATCTGGATAAGCTCAAGAATGAAAAACCCCCGCGCTACTCGCGGGCCACGATGGAGACGCTGGCGATCATTGCCTATCGTCAGCCTGTCACGCGCGGCGATATCGAAGATATCCGTGGTGTTGCGGTAGCGACCCAGGTGATTAAGTCACTCGAAGATCGCGGCTGGATTGAAGCCATCGGTCACCGCGACGCGCCCGGTCGCCCGGCGCTCTACGCAACAACACGCCATTTTCTAGATGACCTTGGGCTGCGATCCTTAGAGGAACTGCCCACGTTAGATGCCAACTGGAGTGAGACGGCAGCGAACTTGTTACCCGGCATGACGGAGGAAGAGCCGTCTGCGCCTGAAGACCAAACAACGTCGCAAGATCAGCCGACTGCTGATGACAACAACCGAGATCCCTCGTAATGGATGAACAGTTAGAGTCCGTAGAACCGGTAGAACCCAGTGACGAAGAGGCTGTAGCGCCAGGTCAAGAAGCTCAGGCTGCGCAAGAGCCAGACGCAGAACCGATTCCATTTTTCGCCCAGCAAGGCTCGCAGCCCCGGATTGGCGGGCCCTCTCGTGTGGGGCTTGATTACGACCCCCCCAAGTTACATAAAGTCTTAGCGGACGCGGGCATTGGTTCGCGTCGCGAAATGGAAGAACTGATTCTAGCGGGTCGCGTTTCGGTCAATGGAACGCCTGCGCATATCGGGCAGCGCATTCTGCATTCCGATCAGGTGAAGGTAAACGGTAAGCCCATTCGCATTCGTGTGGCACCGCCCCCGATTCGTGTGCTGGCGTATCACAAGCCTGCGGGCGAGATCGTCACTCGAGATGATCCGCAGCATCGCGTGACGGTATTTAAGAAACTGCCGCCTGCAAAGTTCGGTCGCTGGATTGCGGTGGGCCGTCTGGATCTGAATACCGAAGGGCTCTTACTCTTTACAACATCCGGTGAACTTGCCAATCGGCTCATGCATCCAAGGTCTCAGGTGGAGCGTGAATATGCTGTGCGCGTTCTCGGAGAACTCACCGATGAGGCACGCCAGTCGCTGCTTGATGGCGTTACCCTTGAAGATGGTCCTGCTAAGTTTGAGCGTATCGAAGACGCTGGCGGCGAAGGCGCAAACCACTGGGTTCGTGTCGTCATCGCCGAAGGCCGTAATCGAGAAGTTCGCCGACTCTTCGAACAGGTTGGGCTCACAGTCAGCCGTTTGATACGAATTCGTTACGGCGATGTGGCCCTTCCGCCTAGCCTGCGTCGCGGTAAGGCTGTGGATCTTTCAGAACAAGAAGTCTCGGCTATCTGCCAGTCCGTCGGGCTGAAGATGCCCGGGGCGGAGCAGCGCGGCGGTGGCAGACGAACTGGGCGTGCTGGCCAGGCGGGTGGACCACGCCCCGCAGCAGGCGGTCCAGGCGCTAAAAAGCCGAGAGGTCCTCGTCCGTTTGGCGCGCCCTCATCAGGGAACCGTTCTCAAGAGTGGCATTCGCCCAGTAGCAGCGTGCGCGCCCGCTCGGATGACCGTCCCTTGATCGACGACGAGGATCTTAGCCAGGCGCATCCCGATGACGAATGGCAGCCAAGTGGGCCTGACGCCCACCTCTCCCACCTTGGGGGAGGGGGCAAAAAGCGTCCCTCTGGTCCAAAGAAACCCAATCCTTTGCAGACTTCTTGGGGCTCTTCCAAGCCCACCTCCGGGGCGCTGTCTGCGCCTCAGCGGCCTGCCGGCGCGGGTCGGCCGGGTCAGGGTCAGGGACAGGGTCGAGGTCGCAAAGGTCCGCCGAAGGGACAGGGCGGTACGGGGCGGCCGCAAGGGTTTCGTCCCCGAAAACCGTCCTCTAGCGAATAAACCTTTACTTTGATGCGATGTTTCCTGTAAAATCAAGCACATAGACGCGAATTCTCGCAAGTTTGCGGGAAGTCGCTTAAGAAAAAATGGGCTTCACAAAGCCCATTTTTTTTTGCAAAAAATGTTGATGGGCTGGGCAAGATGGCAGATCTTTGGACCGTTGTTGAAACGGCCGCGCAAGACCTTGGATTTGAATTGATCGATACGGAGAGGACTCCGGGAGGCATCCTGCGTGTCTTTATTGACGTCATCGATGGGTCGCGACACATCACGGTGGAGGACTGTGAGTCATTGTCTCGACAACTCGTGCACCTCTTGCCCGTAGAAGGATTTGATTTTCAGCGGCTAGAGGTCTCCTCACCGGGGTTTGATCGCCCGCTGACGAAGCCATCCCATTACCAGCGTTTTGCAGGCGAGCAGATCAAGCTGCGGCTAAAGGTTCCGCTTGAGGGGCGTCGAAATTTTGACGGTCAGCTTCAGGTTGCCGAGGACGGCAGCCTGTCGGTGGTCTATGAGGGCAAGGGCGGCGTCATGCTGCAGTTGGATTTTGAAATTGATGATGTGGAGCGAGCACGTCTTGTGCCACAGGTCGGGTTTAGGAGAAACCAAAATGAGTCGTGAACTTTTGATGTTGGCAGATGCGTTGGCGCGTGAAAAAAACGTGGAACGCGAGATCGTGTTTCAGTCGCTTGAGAGCGCATTGGCCTCTGCAACGAAGAAACGGTTTCCCGACGAGGTAGACGTCCGTGTGTCGATCGATCGCGAAAGCGGTGATTACGAGAGCTTCCGTCGCTGGCAGGTTGTGCCAGACGGCGAGCTCGAGGACCATGACCTGCAGATCATCCTGACCGAGGCGCGTAAGCAGATCTCGGATATCGAGATCGGTGACTTTATCGAGGAAGAGCTTGAGCCGATTGAGTTTGGTCGTATCGGGGCACAGGCCGCAAAGCAGGTGATCCTGCAGCGGATCCGTGAGGCTGAGCGTGAGCAGATCCTGAAAGACTTCCTGGAGCGTGGTGAGGTCATCATCAATGGCACCGTGAAGCGTCTTGAGCGGGGCGATGTGATTGTCGAGTCCGGCAAGATCGAGGCTCGCCTGCCACGGGATCAGATGATCCCCAAAGAAAATCTTCGTCCTGGTGATCGTGTTCGCGCTTACATGCTGCGTGTCGAGCGGACCCAGCGTGGCCCGCAGATCATCCTGTCGCGAACCGCTCCTGAGTTCATCATGAAACTGTTTGAGCTTGAGGTGCCGGAGATCGAGCAGGGGATGTTAATTATCAAGTCGGCTGCCCGTGACCCAGGGGTGCGCGCCAAGATTGCTGTGTTCACCGCAGACCGTCGTATTGATCCGATCGGGACCTGCGTTGGCGTGCGTGGCTCACGCGTTCAGGCAGTGACCCATGAGCTCGCTGGCGAGCGCGTCGATATCGTGCTCTGGTCTGAAGATCCCGCTGAGTTTGTGATTGGTGCCTTAGCGCCTGCCAACGTCTCCTCCATTGTGGTGGATGAAGAGCGTCATGCGATGGACGTCGTGGTCGATGAGGCTGAGCTTGCCGTTGCGATTGGCCGTGGTGGACAGAACGTCCGCTTGGCCTCGGAGCTGACCGGCTGGCAGATCAACATCATGACGGCGGATGAGTCGGCAGAAAAGAGCGAGACAGAGCGCCAGAGTCTTCGCCAGGTATTTATGGAAAAACTCGATGTGGATGGCGAAGTTGCCGACATCCTGATCGACGAAGGGTTCTCAACACTGGAGGAAGTGGCGTACGTGCCAGTAAGCGAGATGCTGGAGATAGAAGCCTTCGATGAGGACACGGTAAACGAGCTGCGCAATCGTGCGCGTAATGCGTTGTTGACGGCTGCGATTGCACAGGAAGAGAAACTTGAAACCACGGCCCAGGACTTATTGGATCTAGACGGCATGGATCGCGATCTGGCCGTGAAGCTGGCTGATGCGAAAGTCTTCTCTCGTGATGACCTTGCAGACCTTGGCGTTGATGAGCTGGTCGAGATGGCCGGTATTGATGCAGAGCGCGCTAGTAACCTAATCATGAAGGCCCGCGCCCACTGGTTTGAGTCCGAAAGCACAGAGTCAGGAGGCAGCACTGATGGCCGCTGATAATGTTGAAAAATTTGCAGCGGAACTGAAGGTTCCGGTGGCCACGCTACTCGAGCAGTTGCGTGCAGCAGGGGTTGAGAAGTCCTCCGCGTCTGATGGCCTGACCGAAGCCGATAAGGAGCAGCTGCTGAATTCGCTCCGTAAGGCGCATGGTGCGACCGAAGCACCACGCAAAAAAATTACGCTGACGAAGCGTCAAACGTCAGAGATCAAACAGGCCGATGGTTCCGGTAAATCCAGAACCATTCAGGTGGAAGTCCGTAAAAAGCGCGTCTTCGTTAAACGAGATGCCGCCGAGGGGGATGTACCGGAGACTGCTGAGACCGAGCAGGCTCCCGAGCCCGTTGGCATTCTTACGCCCGAGGAAATTGCCCAGCGCGAGGCCGAAAGCAGGCGTCAGTCTGAACTGCTGGCCCGTCAGGAGGCCGAGCTGCGGGAAAAACAAGAGCGTCTTGAGCGTGAGCGCGAGCGCGAGGCTCAGGCCTTAGCCGATGCTGAAGAAGCGAAGCGACTGGCCGAGGCGGCCAATGCCGCCGGTGCAGAAGATACAGCGGAACAGGCTGAGCAGGTCCAGGCGCGTGCCCGTCAGGCTGCAGAGGATGCGGAGCGCAGCGTTCAGGCGCGTCGTGCGGTAGAAGATGAGGTCGCTGCGATCAACAAACTCATGTCGGCAGCGCGCACGGGCAAACTTGCCTCGACCGCGAAGGCCGCAGAAAAGCCTGCTGAGCCTGCAACCACAACGCTACATAAACCCGCCGCGAAACCTGCTGGCGAGAAGACAGACGACAGCAAATCAAAAGAAAAGAAGAATGAGAAGCAGCTTAAGTCCTCGAAGCTTTCTTCTACTTGGCAAGACGATGCTGCAAAAAAACGCACCATCAAAACGCGTGGCGACACGATGGGTGGAGCAGGCGGTTGGCGATCTGGACCGCGTGGAAAGTCAAAGTCGTCGTCGCAAGAGCCGTCGAATTTTGTGCAGCCCACCGAGCCGCAGATCCACGAGGTTCATGTGCCTGAGACCATCAGCGTGGCGGATCTCGCCCACAAGATGTCCGTGAAGGGGGCCGAAGTCGTCAAGACGCTCATGAAGATGGGGCAGATGGTGACGATTAACCAGGTGCTCGACCAAGAGACGGCAATGATTGTGGTTGAGGAAATGGGGCACAAGGCATTTGCCGCGAAGTTAGATGACCCCGAGGCCTTCCTTGAGGAGACCGAAGCTGAGAAGCTGGCCAACGCGGCGGCAGTCACACGTCCGCCTGTGGTCACCATCATGGGTCACGTTGACCATGGAAAAACCTCTTTGCTGGACTACATTCGTCGCACCAAGGTGGCAGCAGGTGAAGCCGGCGGCATTACGCAGCACATCGGTGCCTATCACGTCAAGACGCCACGTGGCGTGATCACGTTCTTAGATACGCCGGGTCACGAGGCCTTCACGGCCATGCGTGCGCGCGGTGCCAACGCGACCGATATTGTGATTCTTGTGGTTGCCGCCGATGACGGTGTGATGCCTCAGACCAAAGAGGCGATCGCCCACGCGAAGGCAGCCGGTGTGCCGATCGTTGTGGCGATTAACAAGATCGATAAGCCTGAAGCAAATCCCGATCGTGTCAAAACTGAACTCGTTGCGGAAGAGGTCGTTCCCGAGGAATACGGTGGTGAGTCTCCCTTCATTGCTGTGTCTGCCAAAACGGGTCAGGGGGTGGATGAGCTCCTCGAGAACGTATTACTGCAGGCGGAAGTTCTGGAGCTGAAGGCGCCCGTTGAAAGCCTTGCGAAGGGATTGATCATCGAAGCGCGTATCGATAAGGGCCGCGGTCCGGTATCGACCATCCTGGTTCAGTCGGGTACCTTGAAGAAAGGCGATGTGATCCTTGCGGGCGCGGCATTCGGTCGGGTTCGTGCCATGTTGGATGAAAACGGTCGTCCCGTTGAGGTCGCTGGTCCATCGATCCCGGTCGAGATTCTTGGAATGACCGAAGTTCCCTCCGCAGGTGACGAGATGATCGTGCTGGGCGATGAGCGTAAGGCGCGTGAGATTGCGCTCTTCCGGCAGGGCAAGTTCCGGGATGTACGGCTTGCGAAGCAGCAGGCAGCCAAACTTGAGAACATCTTCGAGAACATGGGAGAGGGTGCCAAGACGCTCTCGCTCATTATCAAGTCCGATGTCCAGGGCTCGCAGGAGGCACTGGCCGCTGCGATGTTGAAGCTTTCGACCGAAGAGGTGAAGGTCAATATCGTGCATGCCGCCGTCGGTGCGATTACGGAGTCGGACATTAATCTCGCGATTGCCTCAAAGGCAGTGGTGATTGGATTTAACGTTCGCGCTGATCAACAGGCCAAGCGTCTAGCAGAGGGCAACGGGATTGATCTGCGCTACTACACCATCATCTATGACGCTGTGGATGATGTTAAGCAGGCGATGCAGGGCATGTTGGCGCCCGAGCGTCGTGAAAATATTATTGGACTGGTAGAAATTCGTCAGGTCTTTAAGGTCTCGCGTCTGGGGAACATCGCCGGCTGTATGGTGCTCGAAGGGGTGATCCGTCGTGGCGCCCAGATCCGACTGTTGCGTGACAACGTGGTGGTCTGGACAGGCGAGCTGGATTCGCTCAAGCGATTCAAGGACGATGCCAAAGAGGTCAAAGAGGGCTTCGAGTGTGGTCTGACCCTGAAGAACTATGACGACATTCAGGAAGGCGATCAGTTAGAAGTCTTCGAGATCCAGGAAATTGCGCGCACACTCCAGTAAAACTAGTGAGCGTGGCCATCGGGTTGCGGATCAGATCCAGCGAGATCTCTCGGAGCTACTTCGCCTTGAGGTCAAAGATCCGCGGATTGGTCTGATCACAATTACAGATGTGGAAGTGACGCCGGACTATGCCCACGCCAAGGTTTTTTACAGTGTGCTTCCTGATGATTCGGAGAGCCTAAAAAAGACCGCGGATGGCCTTGCTGCCTGCCGTGGTTTTCTTCGGGGGCGGTTGGGTCGCATGCTGAAGATTCATCAGACGCCTGAGCTGCATTTCGTGTTGGATGATTCGGCGGCAAAAGCGATTGCAATGAGCCAGCTGATTGATCAGGCGATTGCCAAAGGTGGCACCGAGACATGATGTCAACGCCGATGGCCGGTGAGCGCCGTCGTCGCGTGGCGGTCGATGGGGTTTTGCTGTTAGATAAGCCGGTTGGGCCCTCTTCAACAAAAGTATTGGGGCACGTGAAGCATCTGCTCAACGCCAGTAAAGCGGGGCACGGCGGCACGCTCGACCCCCTGGCCAGCGGACTCTTACCGTTGATGTTTGGCGAATCGACCAAATACGCCGCCGAAGGGTTAGATGCGGACAAGGGGTACCGAGCGGAGATCCTGCTGGGCAAAAAGACCAGTACCGGGGATGCGGAGGGCGACGTCATTGCGCAGGCGACGGTTCCTGAGTTCTCGCGCGATGCGATCGAAGCGGCGTTAGCGCAGTTCCGAGGCCTGCAGCAACAGATTCCGCCGATGTATTCGGCACTGAAGAAAGACGGCAAGGCGCTGTATGCCTATGCGCGAGAAGGACAAGAGATTGACCGTGCACCGCGTGCGATTGTGATTCATCAGTTAGTGCTGGTGAGCTTGCAGTCGCCCCTGTTAACGATTGACCTGCGCTGTAGTAAGGGCACCTATGTGCGGTCGCTTGCAGAAGATATTGGTCGCTCGCTGGGACTGCCGGCAACGCTTGCGGCGCTTCGTCGCACCTCGGTTGGGCAGCTCAGTACTGATGACCTGGTGCCGCTCGAGGCAATCGAGACGGCGAGTCCAGGAGACCGTCAGGCATTTTTAAAGCCAGTGGACTGGCTGATTCGGGACTGGCCGGCTGTCGTGCTTTCAGAAGAGCAGCAGCGTCGGTTTCAACAGGGGCAGGCGATTATCGTCTCGCCAGGTGTTCCAGGGGTTGTTCGTGTTCTGAGTATGTCAAAAGAATTTTTAGGAACGGGTCGGCTCGCTGCTGATTCTCGATTGCACCCAGAGCGGGTTCGTGTTTTAACGTCATAGGAGTTTCATATGCGCGCATTGCGCAACATCGCCATCATCGCCCACGTCGACCATGGCAAAACCACAATGGTGGATAAGTTGTTACAGCAGGCCGGCACGTTCGCACGGCATCAACAGGTCTCGGAGCGAGTCATGGACTCGAACGATCTGGAACGGGAACGCGGCATTACGATTCTGGCAAAGAACTGTGCGGTTGATTACGAGGGTACCCACATCAACATCGTCGACACCCCGGGTCACGCGGACTTTGGTGGCGAGGTTGAGCGCGTACTGTCGATGGTCGACGGTGTGCTGCTTCTGGTCGATGCCGTAGAAGGCCCTATGCCGCAGACACGATTTGTGACGCGTAAGGCATTGGCGCTCGGACTGAAACCGATTGTGGTCGTCAATAAGATTGATCGTCCCGGTGCGCGTCCTGACTGGGTGGTGAGTGCCACCTTTGATCTGTTCGATAAGCTGGGGGCGACCGAGGAGCAGCTGGATTTCCCGGTGGTCTATGCCTCTGCATTGAACGGCTTTGCAACCCTGGATCACAGCAATCTGGGCGGAGACATGCGGCCCCTGTTTGATGCCATTCTGAAATACGTGCCGCAGCGGGCCGATGATGCTGACGGCCCGCTTCAGCTTCAGATCTGTTCGCTCGACTACTCCAGCTATGTGGGCAAGATTGGTATTGGCCGAATCGCTCGTGGACGACTGCGTTCCCTGCAGGATGTAATTATTCAAGATGGACCAGAAGGAACGCCGAAGAAGGTTCGGGTCAACCAGATCCTGAAGTTTAAGGGGCTCGAGCGCGAGGTTGTGCCCGAGGCCGAAGCCGGTGACATTGTGCTGATCAACGGTATCGAAGATCTGAATATCGGCACCACCGTCTGTGAGCTTGACCATGTTGAGCCACTGCCCATGCTACAGGTGGATGAGCCCACGCTGACCATGAACTTTATGGTCAACTCATCCCCGCTTGCCGGACGCGAAGGTAAATTTGTGACCAGTCGTCAGATCCGTGAGCGTCTTGAGCGAGAACTCAAGGCCAACGTCGCGCTGCGGGTCGATTTCAGCGCAGACTCCGACACCTTCATTGTTTCGGGTCGTGGCGAATTACACCTGACGATCCTGTTAGAGAACATGCGTCGAGAAGGCTATGAGCTCGCAGTGTCTCGTCCGCGTGTCGTGTTTAAGCAGAGTGACGCTGGAGAGCGTCTCGAGCCCTATGAAATGCTCACCGTAGACGTTGAGCAGGATCATCAGGGCCCCGTGATGGAGAACCTTGGCCTTCGTAAGGGCGAGCTCCTGGACATGTCGCCAGATGCGAAAGGGCGAGTACGCCTTGAGTATCGAATCCCCGCGCGGGGACTGATTGGGTTTCAGGGGGAGTTCCTGACGATGACCCGTGGTACTGGTCTGATGAGCCATATTTTTGATGACTACGGTCCCTTTAAGGGTGAGCTCGCCGAGCGACGTAACGGTGTTCTGATCTCTCAGGATGACGGCAATGCCGTAGCCTATGCACTGTGGAAGCTGCAGGAACGGGGTCGCATGTTTGTTAGTCCAGGCGAAGCCCTTTATGAGGGGATGATTATCGGGATCCACAGCCGAGACAATGATCTGGTCGTGAACCCGGTGAAAGAGAAGAAGCTCACCAACGTCCGTGCATCGGGCAAAGACGAGCACATTGATCTGACCACCCCCATTGAACTCACGTTAGAGAAAGCGGTAGAGTTTATTGCGGATGATGAGCTTGTGGAGATCACCCCCAAGAGTATTCGTCTGCGTAAGCGTTATCTGAAAGAGCATGAGCGTAAGAAGGCTGTTCGTGAGGAGGCTGCCTAATGCAAGATGAGATCCGCACGTCGCTGATGGCGACACGTCAGGTGATGGAGGATATGTTGGCTGACGCTGACCTTCAGCATCAGCTGATCGCTGCTGTGGATCTCTGTGCGCAAAGCCTCTCTGATGGCCACAAGTTACTCTTTGCCGGTAATGGTGGCAGTGCTGCAGAGGCCCAGCACTTCTCGGCGGAGATGGTCGGACGCTTTCTGAAGGAGCGGCAGCCCCTTCCGTCGATTGCGCTGAATACGGACACCTCTGCGATTACGGCGATCGGCAATGACTATGGCTACGAGCATATTTTTGCCCGCCAGGTCCAGGCGCTGGGACAGCCTGGCGATGTCTTGATCGCTATGTCCACCTCTGGCCGAAGCAAGAATCTTGTGCTCGCCATGCAGGCGGCACGAGAGCAGAACGTCAGGACAGTCGCACTCACTGGAATTCATCCCCGCGATATGGGGGAGCTTGCTGATATCGTGTTGAAGGTTCCGTCGAGTCATACCCCTCAAATTCAAGAAGGCCATCTGGTCTTGGGGCATCTTTTGTGTGGAATGGTGGAGCAGATGCTGCTGCGTTAGACGCAGCACGTGCCGTTGAGATTCTTGCGTCGATGGGCGTCGATGAGACGACCCAGACCGCGACGCGGCTGTCTCCCGGGTTTGACGGGGCTCCCCGAACCGTAGAAGCGTTTCGTAAGCAGTGGGGCCCGGAGATCACCGACCTGTTGGTGGCCCTTCGCCGAATCGCTGGTCTTGGTCAGAAGATGTCAACTGACGCAGAGGCGCAGGGAACGCCCGCGCAGATTGAGACTCTTCGTCGCATGCTTCTGTCACTGGCAGACGATGTGCGCGTGGTCTTGATTCAGTTGGCGCTTCGTATTGCTCAGCTTGAGTCGTTATCGGCGGCGCTTAAAAACCCCACGCCAGAGCTTTTAGCGGCAGGGCGCACCCTCGGCGAAGAAACCCTGTTGGTCCATGCGCCGCTTGCCAACCGACTGGGCGTCTGGCAGCTGAAGTGGGCACTAGAAGACCTTGCTTTTCGGATGACGCAGCCCCAGGCCTATCGTTCAATTGCGAACCAGTTAGACGAGCGCCGACAAGAGCGCGAGGCCTTTGTGGCTACGACGATCGCACGGCTTAAGACATTTCTCTCAGAGGCAGGGATACCGGGCGAAGTTGCGGGAAGGCCTAAGCATCTCTACAGCATTCATCGAAAGATGATTGCCAAGGGACTTGGCTTTGATCAGCTCATGGACATCCGTGCATTTCGTATCTTGGTCGATACCGAGGCCCAGTGTTATGCAGTCCTGGGGTTTCTGCACGATCACTGGACGCCGATGGATGCAGAGTTTGACGACTACATTACCCGGCCCAAGGCCAATGGCTATCAGTCGCTGCACACCGTTTTGTTGGATCAGGACGGACGACCGTTTGAGGTCCAGATTCGAACGCATGAAATGCATCGACGCGCTGAGCTGGGCGTGGCCGCACATTGGCAGTACAAAGAAGGAGCGGCTTCTCCTGCACCAAAAAATGACTATGCGGATCGGATTGCCTGGTTACGCCAGATGCTTGACTGGGGGCATGCCGGTCAGGGCGGTGTTCGCCTCACCGATGATCGGATCTATGTGCTGACGCCGAAGGCGCGGATTATCGAGATTCCGAAAGGAGCAACACCGTTGGACTTTGCGTATCACCTGCATACCGAGATTGGTCATCGGTGCCGCGGGGCAAAGGTCAATGGCCAGATCGTGCCGCTCACCGCAGAGATTCACACCGGCGAGACCGTTGAGCTGATGACCGTCAAGCAGGGCGGACCGAGTCGGGACTGGATGAATCCGGATGCGGGGTATCTGAAAAGTCCACGGGCGCGTCAGAAGGTGCGGACCTGGTTTCATGCGCTTGACCTTGCAGAGGGGCGTGCAGGTGAGCGATCTGAAGACGGCACTCAGGATGCCGAGCGACTGAAGCGATCGGAAATCTCCGCGGAAGAGCTCATCCTTTCTAAGCTTGCGAAGCCACGGCAGGAGTCTAAGGGGCAGGTGTTAGTGGTCGGGGTAGACCGTATGCTGACCGCATTGGCACGCTGCTGTAAGCCCACGCCGCCGGATGCGATTAAAGGGTTTGTGACGCGGGGCAAAGGCGTGAGTGTTCACCGGGAATCCTGCCCAACATTCCTTCGAATGGCGAAGGATGCCCCCGAGCGTGTGATTGAGACGGCCTGGGGAAGCCCGTCTTCTGCGGCCGATGCCCGTTATCTTGTGGATACGACTGTGGTTGCACGCGCGCGCAGTGACCTTGTCCGTGACCTTGCAGAGATGCTGGCCCGTGAGCGCGTGCCTTTGGTCAGGATGGATTCTTTTCCGAAAAGCGATACGGTGACCTTGGTAATGAGCCTGCAGGTGACCGATGGTGATCAGCTTAAACGGGTGCTGTCCTTGCTATCGGATGTGAAGGGTGTGTCGTCTGCGCACCGGTCTTAGCTGAAGAAGAAAGCAACGATTCGGACTGATTCGGTGTTATGCCTGTCCAATTTTCTTCAGAAAACTCCCAGGGACTGGTACTGGCTCCCGCAGCAAATAGTCGAAAAAGACAATGCCGGTTTTGCCGCGCGCAACCTCCTGCTGTGAGTCTTGTTTACTGACCCGATACAGTAGGTCACAGCCGACACGACCAATGTCGGCCACCGTCATGTCAAAGACGAGCGTCTCACCATGAAAGGCTTCCGAACGATATTGAATCGCCGCATCTGCAACGATAATTCCAGCGCCATCGATATCGCCTTCGCTGAAGCCCAGGTGCTTAAAAAATCGCATCCGCGCCTCGGAGACAAGCGTCAGGAGCGCAACGTTGTCGAGATGGTTCCCATAGTTGATGTGGCTGATATAAATCGGGAGTGCCGTCTGAAACAGAAAAGATTCGGGTAGCTCAATCTTGATGCGGGCCATGGGAATATTGGTGTGCGTTAGAGAATGAGTCTTAAGGGCGTTAGGACAAGATTAATAAACTGTTCGGTAAGCGCCATCAAGGGCCGCATCCACAGGTTTGAGATCACGCCCGCCACTAAGAGTGCCAAGACAATAAAAAAGCCATAGGGCTCAATGCGCGCAACCATATTGGCCTGACGCCAGGGGAGAAGTCCCACAAGAATCCGTCCTCCATCCATCGGAGGCAGAGGAAAAAGGTTAAACACAAACATGACGACGTTGACGAGTATTCCGGCACGACACATCTCGAACCAGAACCGCTCTGAAATCCCCGTTGCGCTGACCAATAGAAACACAGCGCCCCAGAGGACTGCCTGAATCAGATTTGCCATGGGCCCTGCAAGGGCGACCCAGATCATGTCCCGCTTTGGGTGACGCAGTCTGCCAAAGTTCACGGGAACAGGCTTTGCGTAGCCAAACAGAAAGGCTCCTGCGGTGGCGAAGTAGAGCATAAGTGGCACAAGGATTGTGCCAATCGGGTCAATGTGTCGGATTGGATTCAGGGTGATCCGACCGAGCTGCGCGGCGGTGTTATCACCGTAGTAGCGTGCGGCATAGCCGTGGGCTGCCTCGTGTACGGTGATGGCGAAAATCACCGGAATCGCATAGACGGTAATGGTCTGAATAAGCTGCGCAATATCCATGCGCTGATTGTCGCAGAAACGGTGCTACCAGAGCCCAGCCGCGACGGCCTCTTCGATTAAGGCTTGCACGTTTGGTGTGATGCGATTTAAAAAATCGAGTCCTGTACGTTGCTCGATATCACGGACTGAGGTAATAAATTCCTCCAGACGCCGACCCTGTTGGGCTGCATTGGGAATCACAAACGCAATCGTCTCGATACGAACCGGGTCGAATGCGATCTTGTAGAAATGAGTGGGTACCGCAACTGCATTTGGACCGATGCGTTGGGCTTTGGTGACGGATGTCTCAAAGATGGGTCCTGTAAAGATGAAAAGCTCACCTCGGCGTTCGACCCACTGCCGAATCCGGGATTCGAGTTCGCTCCAGATGCCACGATTTAAACCTGCGCCAATCTGCGGCGCCATATTGGATAAGTAAAAGCTCTCGCGCATGGCCTGGGCGCTCCAGCGCATATCTGCGGCTGGGGCCATATGCCCGCGGTCGTATCCACTGGCACGGTAGTCTTCCAGCTCAGCACGTTGTCCTTTGGGCAGATCCGGGTCGGGAAGAAACCGATCGCTTCTGGGCACGGCTGCGATGAGCCGCTCTGGCGTCATTCGCTGTGCAACCCATCGCGGTGACTTTGTTGCGCTGTCATGTGACAGCGCAAATCCCGTGCGACAGAGCAGGGCGTCTGACTGACTGGGGATTCCGTATTCGAGAAACTCTTTGCAGGCAGACTGCGAGGCAAAGACCGGCACTGCAAAGACCGCTGCGAAGATGACGGCAAGCCAGCGACGCTCATGGGCAGATCGGATTGAGCGGGTCATGCAGCAGGCTTTTTCTTCGGTCGAAAGGCCGCGCAGATCGCAGGGTTGGTCTGAATACTGGCGGCACCGATCAGGTCAAGTCCGTAGGGGACTGCCGCGAAGATGCCCGGCACGACGATCTTTCCCTCTGCGTCACGCACCCCGCCTAAGGTCTCGACAATCGACTTGGGCTGTCCGGGTAGGTTGATGATGATCGCCCGCCCGCGAATAACGCCCACCTGGCGTGACAGGATGGCGGTGGGAACGTAGTGCAGACTGATCTGGCGCATTTGTTCCCCAAAGCCTGGTAGCTCCTTATCGGCGACCGCCAGCGTTGCCTCTGGCGTCACATCTCGCGGTGCGGGTCCCGTACCCCCGGTGGTCAGAACCAGGTCACAGCCATGGTTGTCCGTCAGGTCTTTCAGGGTGTTGGAGATGGTCTCCTGGTCGTCGGGGATCAGGCGTTCAACGGCCTCCCATGGGCTGGTAATCGCTGAGGTCAACCAGTCGCGTAGCCCGGGCAGGCCCAGGTCCTGATAGACCCCTTGGCTCGCACGGTCACTGATGGAGACAAGGCCAATACGGGCGGCGCGTTCGGGCATTCCTTGAGGGATCTGGGGCTCAGTCATCCCGGTATTATTGCCGCTATGACAAAACTCAAACAACTCCAAAAGACTGGCGCTCAGGATCCGCTGTTTTACGCGCCTGAGCAGCTTCGTGACCTGTCGTTGAAGGTGCTTCAAATGGCCAGAGATCTGGGGGCAACGGATGCCGCCAGTGAGGTCTCTGAAAGCAGTGGGCTATCGGTCACGGTACGGAAACAGGATATCGAGACCTTGGAGCGCACGCGTGATCGCGCGGTGTCCGTCACGGTCTACAGTGGTCTTAAGCGTGGGCATGCCACGACGTCTGATTTCTCTGACCAGGCAATTCGTGATGCAGTCGCTAAGGCGCTCGATATCGCACGTTACACCGCAGAGGATCCCTGTGCGGGGCTGCCAGAGCCGGAGTTGATTGCGCAAAAGATTCCTGCGTTACCCCTTTACTTTCCTTGGACCATCACCGCAGAGCAGGCTGTGGCATTAGCGATGCAGGCGGAAAAGGCGGCTCTTGCTGAGAGCAAGGCCATTACCAATACCGAGGGGGCATCTTTAGCGGCAAGTCACGGACAGTTCTTCGCGGCAAACACTCGGGGATTTCTGGGGGGCTATCCTTATTCACGTCACTGGCTGGCGGTCTCGCCAATTGCACGTGCCGGCGAGGCTATGCAGCGTGATGACTGGAGTACCTCTGACCGAAACCCATCCAAGCTTGCAGATCCGGAAGCGGTCGGTCGTTACGCCGCACAGCGGGCATTAGCCCGCCTGCATGCAAGGAAAGTGCCGACACAACGTGTTCCCGTTTTGTTCGAGGCGCCCTTAGCCGCAGGCCTTCTTGGAGCCTTTGTACAAGGGGTGAGCGGCGCAGCACTCTATCGACGCTCAAGTTTCCTTTTGGATAGTCTGGGCACGCAGGTCTTTCCAAAGCATATTCAGATTCATGAAGATCCTCTGGTGCATGGCGCGATGGGCAGTGCGCCTTTTGACGACGAGGGGGTCCGGGTGTCGGCTCGCGATGTGGTGAAAAACGGCACGGTCGAGGGATATTTCTTATCCTGTTACAGCGCGCGCAAACTGGGCATGACCAGCACTGGAAATGCGGGCGGCTCTCACAACTTGGTGATGCGCAGTACGCAGACGAAGTCTTCTGACGACCTTCCTGCCATGATTCGAAAGATGCATCGGGGACTTCTGTTAACCGAGGTGATGGGGCAGGGCGTGAACTATGTCACTGGTGACTATTCCCGAGGCGCATTTGGCTATTGGGTTGAGAACGGAGAGATTGCCTACCCGGTGGAAGAGATCACGGTCGCCGCAAATATGCGTGACATGCTCAAAGGCATTGTGGCCATCGGCGCAGATACCCTCTGTCGAGGAACAAAGACCGTCGGCTCAATTCTTGTGAATGAGATGACGATCGCTGGCGACTAGATCCTGAGCGATCAGTCGTTCGCGAGAGGTTGACTAGAGCGTCTCGTGATTCGTCGGTCCTGCCGGGGCTACCCGGCTGGCCCGAATGACTCCCGGAATACGACGGATGCGCCGAAGCACATTGGCCAGGTGCTGACGTTCGCGGACCTCGACCGTGAGCCGCATGATCGCCATGGTCTGATCCTTCGGTGCCGAGTTGGCCTCTGCGATATTGGCCTCGGTCGCAGAAATCGCGGAGGCAACACGCGCCAGAATTCCGCGTTGATCCTTTGTCTCAATGACGAGCTGTGCGGGAAAGAGTCGCTTGAGATCTTCTGCCCAGATGACCTCTGCCCAACGCGAGGGATCCTTTGCCCGTTGACGACGTCCTGTCGGACAGAGGAGTCGATGCACGACAAGCCCTGCACCGCCACGCATCAGCCCAATGGCCGCGTCCCCACCGATGGGGGAGCAACAGGCGGCGTATTGCACGGTGGAGCCTTCACTCCCATCGATCGTGATGGCTTCTGCTCGCGAGGCAAAGTGCGACTGCGAAATCGCTAACGCCTGTTGTGCTGATGGCGAAAGAGAGGTGACTGTACCCTGGGATTGCGGCACGAGTCGGCGGGCTGCAACGTTGGCCAGTGTGAGTCCAAGACCAATGTCTTCAAGAAGGCCATCTTTGTCGCGGGCACTGTTTTCTGCGAGAAACTGGTGCCACTCAAGAGTCGGGTCATCAAGTCCTTCCGCGCCGAGAGACCGTAAGGCCTGATCGAGCAGCTTCTGGCCGAACTCAATGGCTTCCGTGCGTGTCGTGGTCTTGAGCCGATGGCGGATCTCGGCACGTGCTTTTGCTGTGCGGACAAAGGTGAGCCAGGAGGGATGGGGATTTGCCTCGCTGCTGGTCTGAACAGAGATGACATCTCCGTTTCTCAAGGGCGTATTCAGTGCCGCTTTCCGGCTGTTGATCTCTGCCGAAACGCAGTGGTTTCCGATGTCCGTGTGGACAAGATAGGCGAAATCAACAGGCGTTGCACCGCGGGGCAGCTCTTTGATCGTGCCCTTCGGCGTGAACACGTAGATCACGTCGGGGAAGAGGTCGATCTTGACTGAATCAAGAAACTCGGACGGGTCGCGTGTCTGCGACTGCACCTGAACGAGGGACTGCATCCACTCGTGGGCTCTGGCCTGCAGCGGAGACATTTCTTGTTTGTTGTCTTCCTTGTACATCCAGTGGGCGGCGACGCCAGCCTCTGAGACGTGATGCATCTGGGCGGTACGGATCTGAAACTCTACAGGCGTGCCGAACGGCCCGACCACTGTTGTGTGAAGCGACTGGTAGCCATTGGATTTCGGTAGGGCGATGTAATCCTTGAACTTTCCGGGCATCGGTTTGTAAAGCGCGTGTAGGGCACCAAGCGCCAGATAGCACTGCGAAATATCGTCTACGAGAATGCGAAAGCCGTAGACATCCAGCACTTCAGCAAACGAGAGCTTGCGCTCGATCATTTTTTTATAGGTGGACCAGAGCGTCTTCTCTCTTCCTTCGACGGTAGCCTTGATTCCGAATTTGGGAAGCTGGGTCTCAATGGCATCTTTGAGCCGACCGACGATTTCACGGCGATTACCCCGCGCCGCGAGCAAGGCCTTCGACAGGACTTGGTAGCGATTGGGGTAAAGCCCGGAGAAACTTAGGTCTTCGAGTTCACGAAAGACCGCATTTAAGCCAAGTCGATGGGCGATAGGCGCATAGATATCGATGGTCTCTTTTGCGACCCGACGTTTTTTCTGTGCAGAGACCACACCGAGTGTCCGCATGTTGTGTAGCCGATCGGCAATCTTGATCAGAATCACGCGGACATCTCGCGCCATAGCCAGGAGCATCTTTCGGAAGTTCTCCGCCTGAGCCTCTTCGCGATTCTTAAACTCAATCGCGTCGAGTTTGGAGAGCCCCTCGACAAGGGAAGCGACTTCGGGGCCAAATCGTTCGCTGATTTCCTGAGTGGTAGCTTTTGTATCTTCTACGGTGTCATGAAGGAGCGCTGCCATCAGCGCCTCGGCGTCAAGACGCCATTGCGTGCAAAGCTGGGCAACAGCGAGGGGATGGGAGACGTAGGGTTCGCCGCTTTGGCGAAACTGGCCCAGGTGGGCTTCGTCACTGAAGCGATAGGCGGCCTTGAGCCGCTCGCAGTCCTCTTCCGAGAGGTAGGCCCGAGCTTGATCGATGAGCGGGCTTACGGAGACAGCCCGCGATGCGGGGCTGCCCAATTTAGATCGGGACTTTACGAAGCATTTCCCGTCCGACGAGTTCTGCGGCGATTTCGCGCAGCGCTGTTACGGTGGGCTTGTCACGTGACTCGAGTTTGGGCGTTGCTCCTTGCGCGAGTTGGCGAGCACGGTATGACGCCGCGAGTGCGAGCTCAAACCGATTGGGGATGTGCTCGAGACAGTCTTCAACAGTAATTCGGGCCATGGTCTATTCCGATTCTAAGAGGGCTTCAAAACGCTTTCGGCAATCGCTTCAAACTCTGCCAAAGCGGAGCTAAAGTCTTGATTTATAATAACATAATCAAATTCATTGGCGTGGGACATCTCTTCTTCAGCGGCAGCAAGCCGCCGCGCGATGACCTCCTCACTGTCCTGCCCTCGGTTTCTGAGTCGAACGGCCAGCTCCTTCAGCGATGGTGGCAGGATAAAGACGCTGCGTGCCGCGAGCGGGCTGTCTTTAAAAAGGGCTCGAATCTGTCGGGCTCCTTGCCAGTCGATTTCGAGCAGGATGTTGCGACTTTGCCTGACCTGGTCTTCGATCCAGGCCTTGGAGGTGCCATAAAAGTTGCCGTGAACCTCGGCCCATTCCAGAAACTCGCCACGATCCCGCTGAACGAGGAAGTCTGGTTTCGAGGCAAAGAAGTATTCGCGACCATGGACCTCGCCGGGTCGGGGCGGTCGTGTCGTGCTCGAGATGGACAGTGACCAGTTGTCGTGTCGCGCCAAGAAGGCGCTGACCAGGCTGGACTTTCCCGCACCCGAGGGGGCTGCCACCATCAGCAGTCGTCCGCTGTTCTTTTGGGGGGGCGTCATCTCTAAGACTTAAATGGAACAAGGAGGATCGTCACCATGCGGCTACTATATCGCGTTGCTCCCATTCATCGAAAGTGAGATCCGAGTCACCATGCGTCAGATTCAAGCCAGTGAGATTACCGAAACCGTTGCCCGACTATGCATTGAGGCCTGTCATGTCCTTCCGAGAGACCTTATTCAGGGCTTTGAACGTGCAGCAGAGACGGAGGTTTCGCCTCTTGGAAAATCAGTGCTGTTAAAGCTCATCGACAACGATCGTATTGCGCGCGATAACCAGGTTCCGGTCTGTCACGACACGGGACTGACCATCGTCTACATCGAAATTGGTCAAGAGGTTCACGTCGTCGGTGGCGGATTCCAAGAGGCGGTCCAGGCGGGGGTTCGAAAGGGTTACGCCGACGGCTACATGCGTAAATCGGTGGTCGGAGATCCCCTGATTCGTGTGAACACGAATGACAACACGCCTGCGGTGGTGCATACCGAGATCGTGGCCGGAGACGCCATCAAGATCTCGGTCGTGCCGAAGGGTGGTGGCAGCGAGAACTGGAGCACGATGAAGTTCCTGCTTCCTGGTGAGGGTGCGGCCGGTGTGAAAAAGTTTGTTCTTGATGCGGTGAAGGCCGCAGGGGGCGCAGCCTGTCCGCCGCTGACCCTGGGCGTTGGCATTGGTGGAAGTTTCGATAAGGTGACCGAGATCGCAAAGAAGGCCATTCTTCGCGATATCGGGGATCACCATCGCGAGCCCCATATCGCTCAGCTTGAAAAAGAGCTGCTGGAAGAGGTCAATAAAACAGGCATCGGCCCCCAAGGCTATGGCGGTCTGAATACGGCGTTGTGGGTGGCGGTCGAGACCTACGCCTGCCACATCACCGCGTTGCCGGTTGCCGTCAACATTCAGTGTCACTCTGGCCGTCGCAGCACGGCCACGATCTAACGGAAGGGAATCACATCATGGCGATCCATCATCTGCAGACTCCTTTGACCGACGATGTGATCAAGACGCTGCATGTGGGCGACGAGGTCTATCTCAGCGGTGTCATCTATATGGCACGTGATGCTGCACACAAGCGTTTTGTTGAACTGATTAATCAGGGCAAACCGCTGCCCGTGGATCTGACCGGGCACACCGTGTTCTATGGCGGCCCCGCACCGACCAAACCAGGCGAGGTCATTGGCGTGGTTGCACCAACCTCTGCTTATCGGATGGACCCCTACGCGATTGTCTTATTTGATAATGGGGTGAAGGCGGCAATCGGTAAAGGCAATCGTGGCGTTGCCATACGAGAGTCGTGTAAGAAGAACACGACGGTGTGTTTCTCTGCAATTGGCGGCATCTCGGCGACACTGCAGTCCTGTATCCGTTCGGCAACGGTGGTGGCTTATGAGGATCTCAAAGCGGAAGCAGTCCAGCGGCTAGAGATTGAAAACTTTCCCTTGCTGGTCACCAACGACGCTTATGGGCGAGATCTTTTTGAAGAGCAGGTTGCGATCTTCGCAAAGCAGTTAAACCCAGCCGCCTAGTTACTCCAGATTCTGGGCCTGCTCACGAATCTGCTCGATGAGCAGCTTCATGTCGATGGCGATATTGCTGAGTTCGACGGAGGCTGCCTTCGAGCCCAGCGTGTTGGCTTCGCGATTCATCTCTTGGGTTAAGAAATCAAGACGCTTACCCACACTCGCCGTCGCGGATTCTTTTGCTAAAAACATTTTTTCTGCAGCGCTGAGGTGGCTGTTTAACCGATCGATTTCTTCGGCGATATCGACCCGTAGCCCAAATGCGGCTGCCTCCACACGAATTCGTTCATCGAGTGCAGCTTGTTGCTCGGTCGTCAGAGCGATTATTGCTGGCGGCTGCATCTGATTCGCCACGAGCGCGCTGCTGATTGCGTCCTTTAACTTTTCTGAGAGGCGTTGCCGCTGCACTTCAATCGCTTTCGGCAGCTGTGTCTGCGCTTCTTTTGCCAGGACTTTTAATCGGCTGATGCGATCCAGGATCGTCTCAGTGAGTCTTGCGCCTTCCGCCTGTCGGGACTGACTGAACTGATCGAGTGCCTGTGCAAGGAGCGTGTCGATCAGGGCGGAGAGTTCGTCTTGCGAAAGCTGGTGCTCCTGGGTTACCCCGGGCAGTTTCAGAATCTCAGCCACCGAGAGCATGGCGATCTCGGGATGGTCGCGACGGATCTCATGCGCCAGTCTCAGTGCAGAGGCAAGACCGGGCGCATGGATCTCTAAGGCCGATAGGCTTGCCTCGGTTCGCGATAACCCGATTCGACACTCGACCTTGCCACGGCTGATCCGGCGTTGGATCTTTTCTCGCACCATGGTCTCCGCCCAGCGAAAGTCATCAGCGAGACGGGGGTTAAATTCAAAGTACCGGCTGTTGACGGATTTAATCTCTAGGCTCAGGCGGCCCATCGGGCAGTCCAGAAAACTGGTTCCAAAGCCGGTCATGCTGGGGTGGGTCATGATTGCCTTCAGCGAAAACGTGCGAGTCACGGTATTGTACGGGCCATCCATACTTGTGCCTGCTAAGGAGGGCGCTATGACGCAGTCCAGTTCATCATCTATTGTGTTGCCAGGTCAGTCGATTCGGCCGAGTGGTCGGGAGCCGTCTCGGCTTCGACCGGTTAGTCTTGTGCGCCGCTACACCAAACATGCAGAGGGATCTGTGCTGGTGGCGTTTGGCGATACCAAGGTGCTCTGCACAGCCTCTGTTGAAGAGCGTGTGCCAGGGTTCCTTAAAGGGAAGGGAAGCGGGTGGGTAACGGCGGAGTACGGGATGCTGCCGCGTTCCACCCATACGCGCAGTGACCGCGAGGCGGCAAAGGGTAAGCAGTCCGGCCGTACCCAGGAAATTCAGCGGCTGATCGGCCGCTCGCTTCGTGCCGTGATGGATCTCAACAAGCTTGGCGAGCGCACGATCACGATTGACTGCGATGTCTTACAGGCCGATGGCGGAACGCGCACCGCCAGCATTACGGGCGCGTGTGTTGCGTTAGCCGATGCAATTGCAGGACTGCAGCGAGATGGTCTGCTATCGATTAGTCCACTGCGTGAGACGGTGGCTGCGATCTCGGTGGGGATATGGAAAGGTGTTCCTGTACTGGATCTGGACTATCTGGAAGACTCTGGGTGTGATACTGATATGAACGTAGTCATGACCGATTCCGGCGGCATGGTCGAGGTCCAGGGCACAGCAGAGGGAGCCCCCTTTACGCGTTCGGAACTTGATGAGCTGTTAATGCTTGCAGCGCAGGGGATTGGTCAGCTGCATGAATTCCAGCAGTGCCTGATTCAGGATCCCGAGCGACTGTCGGTGGCGGTGGAATGAGTCGTCGTTGGGTCTTGGCGTCTTCGAACGCGGGCAAGCTCAAAGAGTTTTCGCATGCACTTGCGCCTGTACTGACACGAGGAAACATCACACTGTTAAATCAGTCGGATCTGGGAGTTGTTTCTGCTGAAGAGCCGTTTCTGACCTTCGAGGAAAATGCCCTGACCAAGGCGCAGCATGCGAGCCGTGCAACAGGACTTCCCGCCCTTGCAGATGACTCTGGGATTACGGTGACGTCGTTGGCGGATAAGCCCGGTGTTCGATCTGCACGCTATTGGCCAGACGCAGTTGCCGCCATGGAGCCGGCCGCCGCGAAGGCCCGCGATCGGCTGTCAGCGCTTTCCACAGATGAGGCCAATCTTCATTGGCTGTTGGAAGAGCTCTCACGGGCAGGGGAGCAGCGTTACCCTGGGGAAACACCACCGGAACCGTTTTATGAGGCCGCATTTCATGCGGCGATTGCTTTTGTGCGGTCGGCGGACGATCCGGATCCGATTGTTGTCAGAGGCGTCTGGCCGGGGCGGGTCGTGTTGCAGCCGCGGGGCGATCATGGCTTTGGCTATGACCCAATTTTTCTTGACGTGGAGATGGGGCTTACGGCTGCGGAGATGACGATCACGCAAAAGCAAAGCGTCAGTCACAGAGGTCGCGCACTGCAGGCACTGTTAGAGCAGCTTCGTCAGGCGCAGGTTTTGTGATTCGTTTTACGGCGCTTCCCGAGCTGTCGCTGTACATCCACCTTCCGTGGTGTATTCAGAAGTGTCCTTACTGTGATTTCAACTCGCATCAGGCTCCCGATCAACTACCACAGGCGCGTTATGTCGACGCCTTGATTGCGGATCTTGACCGAAGTCTTCCGGATGTCTGGGGTCGACCGATCTCCAGTATTTTTATTGGCGGTGGTACACCGAGCCTATTTAATCCCGCCGAGATTGACCGGCTATTAGCAGCGGTGCGTGCAAGGCTTCGGCTTCTTCCTGGTGCGGAGGTCACCATGGAGGCAAACCCCGGAACATTTGAAGCAGAGCGTTTCCAGGGATTCGCACAGGCGGGTGTCAATCGTCTGTCGATTGGGGTGCAGTCGTTTGATGACGCGCAGTTAAAAGTGCTTGGGCGGGTGCATGATCGTGGGCAGGCGGTTGCTGCTGTCGAGACTGCATTGACGCTCTTTCCAAGAGTAAATCTTGACCTGATGTTTGGTCTGCCGAATCAGACGATGGCGCAGCTCGATCAGGAGCTGGATCAGGCGATTGCACTTGGGGTGAGTCACTTGTCGTGTTATCAGTTGACGCTCGAGCCGAACACGCGCTTTGCAGTTTTCCCGCCGTCGGGGCTACCCGATGATGATCTGCTGGCGGATATGCAGGCGCATGTCATCAAGCGACTTGCCGCGCATGGGCTTCATCGATACGAAATTTCAGCCTACGCCCGATCGCACTCGGAGCGCTCGGCACACAACCTCAATTATTGGACCTTCGGGGACTACCTGGGAATCGGTGCGGGCGCCCACGGTAAGATCTCCTCGGCGAGTCGAATTCTTCGAACATCGAAGTTTCGTCACCCCACGACCTATATCGCTCGCGCGTTGGAGACGGGTGATGGGGCGACCGAGGTCGCAGAGGACGTGGGCATTGATGCGCTTCCGTTTGAGTTCATGTTGAATGCGCTTAGACTGATGGACGGTGTCCCAAGCGGCCGATGGCAAATCACCACGGGGCTTGGTATCGGAGCGCATCCGTTTTTGCTGGACCGGCTTGGGCGGGCCCAGGCAAAGGGGCTGATGGTGTCCGACCCGGGGGTGTTTCGCTGCACGCCGCGCGGTTTTGAGCTTCTCAATGAGGTGCAGGCTCTTTTTCTGAAATAGCACCGAATCGGTGCAAAATTACCGTTTATGTTATTTACGCACAATAATAGTGCGATAATGACTTATATCGGTGCATAATCACGATCGGTTTCGCACGAAATCGTTGCAAGTCGTTGATTTTCAAGGCCAGACAGTCAGGCACGGTTTTCGCTAGTAATGGTCGTCCCGAAAGGGAGTTCGGCCGGGCGCCCGAAGTTGAGTGTTCCCTTGAGCGCGTCAGGCCGTCACCAACAGATCGAATTTTAGAAAAGGAGAAGTACGGATGCCCACCCCTCAAGACGTGATGAAGATGGTTGCCGACAACGAAGTGAAGTTTGTTGACTTCCGGTTCACAGATACCCGTGGCAAGGAGCAGCACGTTAGCGTGCCCGTGAGCCACTTTGATGAAGACAAGTTTGAGTCTGGTCACGCATTCGATGGTTCTTCCATCGCAGGCTGGAAGGGAATTGAGGCATCAGACATGCTGCTTATTCCCGATCCGAATACTGCCGTGCTCGATCCGTTTCGCGAGGAAGTTACGCTGAACCTGACCTGCGATGTGATCGAGCCGTCTGATGGCAAAGGCTATGACCGCGATCCGCGCTCGATCGCGAAGCGCGCAGAGGCGTATCTGAAGGCGTCGGGTGTCGGTGATACGGCTTATTTCGGCCCAGAGCCTGAGTTCTTTATTTTTGACGGTGTGACCTGGAGCGTTGATATGTCCGGCTGCGGCGTCAAGATCAAATCGGAAGAGGCGAGCTGGTCAACGGGGATTGATTACGAAGGTGGCAATCTTGGTCACCGTCCCGCTGTTAAAGGCGGCTACTTCCCCGTGTCGCCCGTTGATTCCTTTCAGGACATCCGCTCTGAGATGTGTCTGATTCTTGAGCAGATGGGCGTTCCTGTTGAGGTGCATCACCACGAGGTTGCCGGCGCTGGCCAGTGTGAGATCGGAACCAAGTTCTCCACACTCACCCAGCGTGCCGACTGGACGCAGGTCCTGAAGTACGTTGTTCAGAACGTCGCCGCCAGCTACGGCAAGACGGCGACCTTCATGCCGAAGCCGGTCGTGGGTGACAACGGCTCTGGCATGCACGTCCACCAGTCGATCTGGAAAGATGGCCAGAACCTGTTTGCAGGAAACGGTTATGCAGGTCTGTCTGACTTTGCGCTCTACTACATTGGCGGCGTGATCAAGCATGCGAAAGCGCTCAATGCGATTACCAACCCCGGGACAAACAGCTATAAGCGTCTGGTGCCTGGCTTTGAGGCACCGGTGAAGCTTGCCTACTCGGCCCGCAATCGTTCTGCATCGATTCGTATTCCCCACGTGAGTAACCCGAAGGGTCGTCGTATTGAGGTCCGCTTCCCGGATCCCACAGCGAACCCCTATCTGGCATTTGCAGCGCTGATGATGGCGGGTCTTGATGGTGTGATGAACAAGATTCACCCCGGTGAGCCTGCAGACAAGAATCTTTATGATCTGCCCCCAGAGGAAGAAAAGAAGATCCCGACAGTCTGCTCGTCGTTAGATCAGGCGCTCGAGGCCTTGGACAAGGATCGCGAATTCTTAACGCGTGGCGGTGTCTTCAGTAACGAGATGATTGACGCCTATATCGAACTCAAGATGGAAGAAGTGACCCGCTTCCGGATGACGACGCACCCCGTTGAGTTTGATATGTATTACTCGCTGTAATTGACCGCAGCAGCGTTGTGTGTTTTGTGATCTGAAGTGACAGCAAAAGACCTCCGCATCTTCGATCTTCTCGCCACGGCTGTGGTGCTGCTAGATCGGAGACTGCGGGTTGTCTTTTGCAACCAGGCGGCTGAGCTTCTTTTTGGGCTCTCGAGTCGCCAGCTAGAAGGTCAGCGTTTCGCCGATGTGATCCCCGGAACGGAGTCGATTGAGGAGATGCTCGATGAGGCCTTGGCCCATCGATTCGATGTCAAGCGACAAAATTCCATCTGGCATTTGCCGATGCGAGGCACCCGGGAGCTCGAGGCCACCATCGCGGTTCATCAGGATCAGACTGACTGGTTTGCCTGTCTAGAACTTCGCGAGATGGATCAACAGCGTAAGCTTGACCGAGAGGCTCGCCAGGCGGATCTCACGCAGGCGAATAAGGAACTGATTCGAAATCTAGCCCACGAGATCAAGAACCCCTTAGGCGGTGTTCGTGGTGCTGCCCAGTTGCTCGACCGAGAGCTACCCAGTGATGATCTGCGCGAGTACACCCAGGTCATTATCAAAGAGGCGGATCGGTTGCAGGGGCTTGTCGATCAGATGCTGGCGCCACACCGCAAGGCGCGTGTCTTAGAGCCGGTGAATATTCACGAAGTCTGTGAGCGTGTGAGAAGCCTGATGCTCGCCGAATTTACCGAGGGATTGAAGATTCGTCGTGACTACGACACCAGTCTCCCTCCGGTGCACGGTGATCGCGAGCAGCTGATTCAGGTGGTCTTAAACGTCGTGCGTAATGCGGCTCAGGCGCTTGCAGGTCAGGGTGAGATTGTCATCCGCACGCGTGTCGCCCGGCAGGTCACGATTGCTAAGCATCGCCACAAGCTGGCATTAGATTTGCATGTCATTGACAACGGACCGGGTATTCCAGAGGAGATTCGGGAGCGAGTGTTCTATCCCTTGGTCTCCGGACATCCTCAGGGCCATGGTCTGGGGCTAACGCTTGCGCAGTCTTATGTGCAACAGCACGGGGGACTGATTGATGTAGAGAGTGCGCCCGGCTGTACTGATTTTCTAATTCGCCTGCCAATTGATTTGAAATGGAGCCAGTGATGAAGCCTGTCTGGATTGTGGATGATGACCAGTCGATTCGTTGGGTGCTTGAGAAGGCGCTGAGCAAACAGCAGATGCCCTGTCGCGTCTTCGAAGATGCTGCTGAAGTGATGCAGGCGCTTGAGCAGGATACGCCCCAGGTCCTGGTCTCGGATATTCGCATGCCCGGGGACACAGGACTTGCGCTCTTAGAGCAGGTGAAGCATCGCTGCCCACAGGTCCCGGTCATTGTGATGACGGCTTACTCTGATCTTGATAGTGCGGTATCCGCCTTTCAGGGGGGAGCGTTTGAGTATCTTCCAAAGCCGTTTGATATTGATGCGGCAGTTGCGCTGATTCGCCGTGCGGTTCAAGAGAGTTCGCCCGGAAGTGCACCCAAGGAGACTGTCGTCGATGCGCTTCCAGAGCTTCTTGGTCAGGCGCCAGTGATGCAGGAGGTGTTTCGTGCGATTGGTCGTCTGTCGCAATCCAGTGCAACCGTGCTCATTACTGGGGAGTCCGGCACTGGAAAGGAGCTGGTCGCGAGCGCGCTGCATCGGCATAGTCCGCGGGCAAAAATGCCATTTGTCGCGCTGAACACTGCGGCCATTCCCCGAGACTTACTCGAGTCTGAGCTGTTCGGTCATGAGCGCGGTGCATTTACTGGGGCGCAGGCCATGCGTCGTGGTCGATTTGAGCAGGCCGAAGGGGGCACGCTGTTTCTGGATGAGATCGGTGATATGCCACTTGATCTCCAGACGCGTTTATTGAGAGTGCTCTCCGATGGTCATTACTATCGCGTTGGGGGGCATCAGCCGCTGAAGTCGAATGTGCGTGTGATCGCAGCGACCCATCAAGACCTGGAGGCCCGCGTTCGCTCCGGGCAGTTCCGAGAAGATTTATTCCATCGACTGAACGTCATTCGGCTTAAGCTGCCACCGCTGCGTGAGCGTCATGAAGATATCGCGTTGTTGGCGAGACACTTTCTGCAGAAAAGTGCCCATGAGCTGAAAGTGGAACCCAAGCAGCTTTCATCCCAGGCGATGGAAACACTTGTGAAGCTCCCATTTCCTGGCAATGTCCGCCAGTTGGAGAACCTTTGTCATTGGATGACGGTGATGGCGCCAAGTCAGGTGGTTCAGGTCGATGACCTTCCTGCCGACCTTCGTCACGCGGACACGGGATCCACATCAAATGTGGAGGAACCCGTACAGGCAATAAGGATAAGTTCCATCAAGACCGGTGCAGAGCAGGTCTCGTCTGCCCCTTCAGAAACGCCGCGATGGCAGGATCTTTTACGAGAGGAAGTAGCCCGAACCCTCGGTAAATCGGAGCTCGAAGAGAACCCTGAGGGTCGCATGAATCAATGGTCTCGGGAGTTTGAAACGGCCGTTCTAGGCATTGCGCTTAAGCACACGCGTGGTCGTCGAATGGAGGCGGCGCAGCTGCTCGGGATAGGTCGCAATACCATGACCCGCAAGATTGCTGAGCTTCGGCTGGAAGATGACAGATAGCTGAAATTTGATTATTCTCAATATACAAACTGACGCATATTGAGAGAGAAAAAATGCACAACTCACACCAGGGAGTGAGTAGCGGCAGCCCGATCACGATAGCCTCGATCTCGTCGAGATGTGCCGACTGCTCCATGCACGAACTCTGCCTTCCGGCAGTCGTGAATAACGCGGATCTAGATCGGCTTGAGAACATCATGTCAAAGCGCATCCGGGTTGAGCGCGGCGACTCCCTTTACCGATCCGGAGATCTGTTCACCACGCTCTACGCGGTGCGTCTTGGGCACTTTAAAACGGTCTATTCGGAAGGACCGGCGACGAAACAGATTATTGGGTTCCAGATGTCTGGAGAGATCCTTGGCATGGAGGGGATTGGTACCTCTCGTCATCGTTGCAGCAACATTGCGCTCGAGGACAGTGAAGTCTGCGAGATTCCCTATGCCCGATTAGAGAGCCTGCTCGCAGAGCTACCAAGCCTCCAGGCGCATTTTCATCGCATGATGAGCCGAGAGATTAATCGGGAGCACCAGGTGATGCTGCTTCTCGGGTCGATGAGTGCCGATCAGCGGGTCGCAGCGTTTCTGCTGAACCTTTCCAGAAGGTATGAGACGCGTGGGTTTTCACCGAATCACTTTGTGCTTCGGATGACACGTGAGGATATCGGTAACTATCTTGGGCTGACGATTGAAAGCGTAAGCCGTGTCTTTAGTCGATTCAAGAAAAATGACTGGATCGAGGGTTCGCCCCGAGATGTCAAGCTGATCGACCGAGATGCGCTCGAGCGTCTCTGTACCGGCTGATCACGACGACGTTAGAGCGCGATCAGAGCGAATAGGGGCTTCGACGCTCGATTGGCTGAGATTCTGGTGGCTTGGTCAGTGACCAGGTCATGAAGCTGGAGATTGCAGCAAAAATAAAGCAAACGCCGAACCCGATGGCGTAGGCGGCCAGTTTGTCGACCTCTAGCGGTACGCCGTGGATCAGCAGGTCGCTCGGGTCAAACATTGAAAAAAATAAGGCATTCAGTGCGGCTGCAGCCAGAAAGGCGGGCCACAGGATGACCATGGCCGTCTTTGCCTTCGATGAGGGGATGTGCGTCGGCGGGGGTGGTGCGAACGGAATCCGTGGCATCGATGTCTCCTCTTTTGGAATAATTATTTTTCGATGACCCAGGTGGCTTTCACCCGCCAGCTCGAGGCATCGTCTTCTAGCTGAACGTACCATCGTCCCGAAGCGATATCGGGCACGGTTGTGCTGTAACGATTAATTGTCCCAGGCATCGGCATCAGGGTAGCAAGGATATCCATACGGTCAATTGTGGGATGAGATAGCCGTAATCGAATCGCCTCGGGTGGCGTCACCCCTGGGGCAGCAGAAAAAGTGACCAGGATCGTTTGGCTTGCGTCACCCGATCGCGGCAGTTCCGGTGTGAGTTTTACCTTAAGGGTCTCGGCGCGTGCGTCCTTTTCAAGGCGCTGATTGATGGCGCGGCCTTCCTTGTAGTAGTCATCCGCCACAAGACTGTCGGCCTGGGTCACGGCAATCCAGATGGTGATGCTTCCAGCGATGACGGCCGACGCAGGGATTCCCACAAGGAACCAGACCCATCCATGTCGGTACCAGGGCTTCATTTCAGATGGGGGCAGGGCCATGGGCTGTCTCATTTTGGAATAAAGAAGGCGGCTTTTTCGTTGACACCAACGCCGGGTGATGTGATCGAATCAACTCGGATCTTAATCTTGTGGGAGCCTTTTTCAAGTTTCTCGAGCTGGTCAATCGGGGCCTGCATACGGACCACGAAAAGTTTCGTCGTTGTTGCAGGTACCTCAAAGTTGTTTTCGCTGGCGACCGCGAGGCCAGGAAGGCCCTCCACAGTAAGCCGATACGTGTGGGCGCGTTCATCGACATTGATGAACTGGAACTGGTAAGTGTTCTCAATGTGGGTGCCCTCGACTTCACGGGCCAGTGCGCCGCGGTCTCGCATGATGTCGACCTTGAGCGGCTCGCGCATCCACAGGGTCGTGAGCACTCCGGTGACGACCACAGCCAAAATCGTCATGTAGATCAGGATCCGAGGGCGGAAGATGTGGGCACGAAGCTCCCGCTTGGTCATGCCTGTGGCAATCGCATTCTGAGTGGAGTAGCGGATGAGTCCTCGGGGGTAGCTCATTTTGTCCATGATGCTGTCACAGGCATCGACACAAAGCCCGCAGCCGATGCATTCGTATTGAAGCCCCATCCGGATATCGATTCCTGTGGGGCAGACATCTACACAGACACCGCAGTCGATACAGTCTCCTTTGCCTTCAGCGCGATGATCGGCTTTCTTGGAGCGCGACCCACGTGGTTCCCCACGGGTTTCGTCGTAGGTCACGATCATGGTGTCACGGTCGAACATGACACTCTGGAATCGTGCGTAGGGGCACATGTATTTGCAGACCTGCTCTCGCATGAAGCCGGCCTGAAGGATCGTGAAACCCGAGTAAAAGAGAATCCAGAACGTCTGCCAGGGACCGAGATCCCAGGCGGCGACAAGATTTATCAGATCCCGGATCGGCGTGAAATATCCCGCGAAGGTGAACCCGGTCCAGAGGGCGACTAGCGCCCAGGCTAAAAATTTCAGTGTCTTGCGAATCGTCCGTTCCTGTGGCGTGCCTTTCGTGTCTAGACGCATGCGTTGTGCGCGATCCCCCTCGATCCAGCGCTCGATCTGCATAAAGATCGAGGTGTAGACGGTTTGCGGGCAGGCATAGCCGCAGAAGAGTCGACCAGCAATCGCTGTGAACAGGAAGAGACTGAAGGCGCTCGTGAGCAGGAGTGCGGTGAGATAGATGAAGTCTTGGGGCCATAGGACTAGCCCAAAGATGTAGAACTTGCGCTCCACAAGGTTAAGCAGAACTGCCGGGCGATTTTCCCAAGCGATCCAGGGAAGGCCGTAGTACAGAAGCTGGGTGAGGGCCACCATCACCCAGCGAAGATTGTTAAACGTTCCCTTAATCGCGCGCGGGTAGAGCTTTTTCCCGGGCGCGTAGAGCAAGATGGTCTGCTCGTTTAGTTCTGTGTTTGTGGCCCCACCATCATTGCTCATTGTTTAACGTGTACTCCTAGCCAGACTTACTTTGGCTGAGATAGGCTGTAGACGTAGGCCGCAACGATATGCGACTTCTCTTCGCCCAGGAAGCTCTTCCAGGCAGGCATCACGCCCTGACGTCCTTTGTTGATCTGTTCGGTGATGCCAGCGATGGTGCCGCTGGTTAGCCAGATCTTATCGTTGAGACGGGGCGCACCCATAGCATGATTACCCACGCCACCTTCGCCGTGACAGGCGGCACAGGCTGCAAAGGCGGGTTTACCGAGCGCGGCCTTTGCCTCGTCGTGCTTGCTTCCAGAAAGGCTCAACACATAGTGGGCAACGTTTTCGACTATCTCTGGGCTACCCAGTGCGGCGCCCATCGGCGGCATGACCCCTTGGCGCCCCTCGAGAATCGCAATCTTGATGTTTGCTGCGCCGGGACCCCACTGCCAATCGTTATCCGCAAGATTCGGAAAGCCTTTGGCACCACGACCGTCAGAGCCATGGCACTGGGCACAGTTGTTCAGAAAAATCTTCTGACCGATTGCAAGGGCAGCGGGATTCTTCGCAAGCTCTTCAACCGGCATTGCGGCGTATTTTGCGTAGATCGGGCCAAACTGCTGATCCGCCTTCGCAACCTCACGCTTGTGCTGATCGGTCGATGACCAGCCCAGGACACCTTTGATATTGCCAAGTCCCGGATAGAGGGCAAGATAGACCACTGCAAAAATAATGGTGATGTAGAACAACATCATCCACCAACGCGGGAGCGGATTGTTGTACTCCTGAAGGTTCTCATCCCAGACGTGACCGGTCGTGCCCACATTCTGTCCAGCTTTCACTTTCTGCCGTGAGAGCGCATAGAGCAAGACAGCACAGGCAGCGATAGAAACGGCCGTGAGGATGATGATGTATAGGTTCCAGAATTCACTTGTAAAGTCAGCCATGTCGTTCTCGCTTGTCGATATCAGTGTTGCTGCTTGTTGGGTTGGGCAGGGTGCTCGTCTTCCAAGGGAATCATGGCGTGACGATCCATCGCAGTTTTCTGTTTCTTACTGAAGACCCAGAGCACCATGGCGATAAAGCCAACGACACCGACCACAGTGAGGACGGAATGAAAATTGACGATTGACATAGAGTTGTCCTTGAACAGAGCGCTGCGGTTAGCTTCGGGTGTCCTTGAGCGCAAGCCCAAGTGACTGCAGGTAGGCAATCAATGCATCCATCTCGGTCTTGCCCTTGACTTCATCGGGCGCAGACTTGATCTGCTCATCGGTATAGGGATGGCCAAGTGTTCGCAGTGCCGTGAGCTTTTGGGAAATGTCGCTGCCGTCCAGCACATTGGCATTCAGCCATGGGTAGGCGGGCATGTTCGATTCAGGGACCACATCGCGCGGATTGGTCAGATGCACACGGTGCCAGTCGTCGCTGTAACGACCGCCGACGCGATGCAGATCAGGACCGGTACGCTTAGAACCCCATTGGAAGGGGCGGTCATAGACGAACTCACCGGCGACTGAGTAGTGGCCGTAGCGTTCCGTCTCAGCACGGAAGGGGCGAATCATCTGCGAGTGGCAGTTATAGCAGCCTTCACGGACGTAGATGTCACGTCCGGCGAGCTGTAATGCTGTGTAAGGCTGAAGCCCTTTTACTGGCTCAGTGGTCGACTTCTGAAAGAAGAGCGGCACGATCTCGACAAGCCCCCCCACCGCGACGGTGAGTAGAACGAGCACGATGAGTAGCCCTGGGCTCTTCTCAATCTTTTCATGGATTGCTGGCATAAATTCTCTCCCTGATCTTATTAGGCGTGGGCAACAGCAGGGATGCGTGCATCCACAGGTTTCGGTTGACGAATCGTCATGAACATATTCCAGGCCATGATGATCATGCCGCCGAGGTAGAGCACACCCCCCAAGAGTCGAATGACATAGTAGGGATAGGTGGCCTTGACACTCTCAACAAAGGAGTAGGTAAGCGAGCCGTCATCATTGACTGCACGCCACATCAGACCCTGCATCACACCGGCAATCCACATTGCAGCGATGTAGAACACGATACCGAGCGTTGCCACCCAGAAGTGCACCTCAATCGCTTTCACGCTGTGCATCTCACGTTTGCCGGCAAGACGGGGCAGCAGGTAGTACATCGCACCCATCGAGATCATGCCCACCCAGCCAAGGGCGCCGGAGTGCACGTGACCGACGGTCCAGTCGGTGTAGTGCGACAGTGCATTAACGGTCTTGATCGACATCATCGGACCTTCAAAGGTCGACATTCCGTAGAAGGAGATCGAGGTGATCAGGAACTTCAGAATCGGGTCACTACGCAGCTTGTGCCAGGCGCCGGATAGGGTCATTACGCCGTTGATCATGCCGCCCCAGGAGGGTGCAAGCAGAATCAGTGAGAAGACCATGCCCAGAGACTGGGTCCAGTCAGGCAGCGCCGTGAAATGCAGGTGGTGAGGGCCGGCCCACATGTAGGTAAAGATCAGTGCCCAGAAGTGCACGATCGACAGGCGATAGGAATATACGGGGCGCTCTGCCTGCTTGGGCATGAAGTAATACATCATCCCCAGAAAGCCTGCAGTGAGGAAAAAGCCCACGGCATTGTGTCCGTACCACCACTGGACCATGGCGTCTTGCACGCCGGCATACGCGGAGTAGGACTTAAACAGGCTCACTGGGATCGCTGCACTATTGACCACATGGAGCAGGGCGACCGTGAGAATAAAGGCGCCAAAAAACCAGTTCGCGACGTAGATGTGTTCGATCTTGCGCTTAAACAGGGTTCCGAAGAAGACCACTGCATACGCAACCCAGACCGCGGTAATTAGCAGATCAATCGGCCACTCAAGTTCGGCGTATTCTTTTCCGGAAGTGAACCCCAAGGGAAGGGTGACTGCCGCCAGCAGAATGACCACCTGCCAGCCCCAGAAGGTGAATGCGGCAAGACCATCGCTGAAGAGCCGTGTGTGGCAGGTTCGCTGGACCACGTAGTACGAGGTCGCGAAAAGCGCGGATCCGCCGAAGGCGAAAATCACTGCGTTAGTATGAAGGGGTCGAAGTCTGCCGTAAGACAGAAATGACCAAGACGGAAGAATCTCCGGGAAGGCCAATTGAGCCGCGATGATGACACCGACGAGCATCCCAACAACGCCCCAGATCACGGTCATCACAGCGAACTGCTTGACGACCTTATAGTTGTATTCACCTGCATTGGCGACCGCCATGGTTGCACTCCCCTCAAAGTAAATCTAGACGTGCGGGCATTCTATGCGGCGGCGCGCATAAAGGGGTTGATTTACGTCAAGGGGGCTTTAGTCCCCAAGGTCGTCGTGTTGATTTTTATGAATCCGGCGAGAGTGCCGAGGTGTTTTTCAGGGTTTGTGTCGATCGATCGTCTTAGACACTTCCTGGGTGTCCCCAGAGGGCCGATCATCATCCATGAGGATGCGGCGTGCGGGACCCTCGACATCGTCGAACTGGCCCGAGTCTGACATACGAAAAAATAGCCAGACGGCAAAGGCGAGCAGCGCAAGGCTAATCACGATTAAGAGCGGGAGCACTTCCATAGGGGGGAGACTACCTGACTTTTAACAGGCGTGACGAATTCAGCACTACAAGCAATGAGCTTGCTGCCATGCCAATCGATGCGACCAAGGGACTGATGAGACCGGCTGCTGCAAACGGAATTGCAATGATGTTGTAGGCCAGTGCCCAGGCAAGATTCTGGTTAAGAATTCGTTTGGCTTGACGGGCGACAAACAGTGACTGGGTGACCCCATCCAGGCCTTCACGAAGTAGATAGATATCCGCTTTTTGTCGTGCCAGGGGTGCGGCTGACTTCACCGCAATTGAGACGTCCGCTTGCGCGAGCACGGGGGCATCGTTTAGACCATCTCCAACCATCAGCACCCGCTTCCCCTGGGCCTGCTGTGTCTTTACAAAAGCCTGCTTCGCATCTGGGGTGGCCTCGGAGACCGCGTGATCTTTAGATAGATTGATCAGAGACGCGAAGTGATTGACCCGATCCCGTCGGTCACCGCTTAAGCACCAGACGGTCTTGTGATCTGCTTTCAGTGCTTCGATAGATCGCACCGCCTCAGCGCGTGGGTGATCAAGGATCTCAAAGCCCGCAGCCAGTTTGCCATCGATTGCCAGGAATACCGTGCACTGAGAAAAGGCGAAAATCTGCGTTGACTGACTTCCAGTGGGGTCGACAAATCGCGCTGAGCCTAAACGCAGCTGTTGGCCACTCATCTGACCGGATACACCCAGCCCGGCATGCTGCTGGACTGCCTCAACATGCGGGATAGGGTCGCTTCGACTGTCTGTCTGGACCGCTGTCTGAGCAGCACTTGCGATCGCCATGGCAATTGGGTGTCGACTCTCAGACGCAATCGCTAACACTGTTGGCCACAGTGTTGCATCACCCCAGTGCATGACGACCTGAGACTGCATAGGCTCGGTAAGCGTTCCGGTCTTATCAAAAATTACATCCGTAATGGCAGTGAGTCGCTCAAGTGTCTGGGCGCTTGAGATGGCAACGCCGGATTCAAGCAGCCGTGCAAGCGCCGCTGCATACGCTGCGGGGCCTGCCATCGATAGCGCACAAGGGCAGGTGACGACTAGAACAGCGATCACCGAGGGCAGCCACTCCTGAATTGACAGCCCCATGGCCATGGACCCTGCAATGAGACCTGCCGTGAGCAGCAGAATCCCCGCTGTAAACCAGGCGCCAAGTCGATCGGCCCAGTTCACCCAGTCGGGGCGATCTGCTGCGGCCTGCTCCGCAAGTTGTGAAAGTCTTGATAGCGTGCCGTTTGCAACAGACGTGTCGATGCGCAGCTCGATCTCGGGGCCGAGGTTGATTGCACCTTCATTGACACGTTCACCCGCTCGAACGGGTACTGGCAGGGATTCCCCAGTGAGCCAAGCGTTATCGACATCCGTGAGGGCGGACAACAGCACGCCGTCGGCTGGAATACGATCGCCTGACTTCACAAGAACACGATCCCCGGGGCGCAAGGTCCAGGCAGCGACATCCCCGGGGTTCGGCGCAATTCGATGGGCCAGCACTGGGATTGCAGTTGCAAGTCGCTCTCGCTGGGCGGATGTGCGTGCGCGAATTCGTGCCTCAATCCATCGAGAGCCGAGGAGTAGAAAGACAAACATGGACACAGAGTCGAAATAGACCTCGCCTTCGTTTGTCCACCAGGCCCACATACTGGCGATAAACGCAATCCAGAGTCCAAGACTGACAGGAACATCCATGCCGAGCCTGCGTTGCCGGAGCATTCGCCAGGCGGACTCAAAAAAGGGCGTTGCGCTATACACCATGACCGGAACGGTGATTAGCATGCTTGCCGTTCGCATCAGTGAACGAATATCGTCATCGAGTGCACCACCTTCCAGGTATTCGGGGTAGGCATACATCATGATCTGTGCCGATGAAAGCCCTGCGACAAAGAGTCGTCTCAGGGCGAGTCGATCCGACTGCCGACGCGAAGTCTCCAGTGGGGCAGAGCCGATGGGAAGTAGTGCGTATCCGATCTTTGAGACTTTTCCGGCGATCGTAGAAAGAGAGGTCTGTTGCGGATTCCAGGTGACTGCAAGCCGTGCGTTTGTTGCATTAGCGCGCGCATTCATCACGCCTGGGGTCTGAATCAAAATCTTTTCAATCAACCAGGCACAGGCCCCGCATCGAAGTCCTTCAATCACGAGGGTAGTTTGCGCCTGCTGATCAGACTGACTCACGTGTTGGGCGGTCCACTCTGGGTCATCCAATAGCGTTGTCCAGGGGGCGAGCGATTCCAGCGTCTTGATGTCCAGGGCGTGATCGGTGCGCTGTTCGTAATAGCTGGTTGCACCCGCATCGACGATCGCCTGGGCAATCGACTGGCATCCGATACAGCACATGCGCCGCCGCTGACCTTTGATGGCGACCTGCCAGAGACTGCCCTCGGGCACGGGCTCGCCACAGTGAAAGCAGCTGTCTGCAGTGGTGGAGGAGGAAATCGATTCTTTCGTCATCACTACGAAAAGGTTCCACCACCAATACAGAAGGCGTCAAACCAGTCGACCTGAATCAGACCGGTCGCCCGTAGAAGCCCCCATAGGCCAAATGCGATGATGAGTAGTCCTGCTGATTTTCGAACGACAGGCTTTCGGAATTGATCAGTCAGTCGATTCGAGGCCATCGAGGTCATCCAGAGCGCGGGCATCGTGCCAAGACCAAAGGCAAGCATCCAAAGCGCACCGCTTGCTGCAGAACCGGACACGGATGCCGTCACGAGCATGCTGTAGACCAGCCCACAGGGGAGCCATCCCCAGATCGCTCCTGCCCTCATAGCCCGGAGAGTCTCCTTCACTGGCTGCGGATAACTGGGAGTCTGGGGCGCAAGGGTTGCGGTTGCCAAGGGCTGAACCCAGCGCCAGACAATCTGTCCGATCCGCTCGAGTTGAACAATGCCGCTCCAGAGCTGCGCAACATGAAGCCCAAGTGCAATCAGCATCAGGTTCGCCATGACAAATGCCGTCTGACGAATGATGACCACAGGCGCCTGCGCAAGAAAGAATGCACCGAAGGCCCCGACCATCAATCCCATCAAGGTGTAGCTAAGGACGCGGCCTAGCTGCCAGCCTGCAAGCACTATCCCGCGCTGAGAAACTGAAGCATTGAGCTGACGACGATTCGTCTGGCCCGCTGCGACGGCGAGTCCGCCACACATCGCAAGGCAATGTCCCGTTGACCAGAGTCCGATAAGCAGCGCGCTAAGCGGAAAAGTACTCATGCGCTTATTGTGCTACTTCTGCGACTGTAGTGTTGCCCAGGCGGGTGCGTGATCGGAAGGCTGATCTAGTTTTCGTGGTGCTGTATCGATTCCGCTTGCCGCGCACCGATCGGTCAAGGTCTGCGAGAGCAACAGATGATCGATACGAAGGCCGCGGTTGCGTCGAAATGCTGCCTGTCGGTAGTCCCACCATGAGAAGAGCGCTTCCGGCTGATCGTGAAGACGGAAGGCATCTTTCAGCCCCAGATCCAGAAGGTTTTGAAAGTGGGCGCGTTCGGGGCCTGAGCAGAGCACCTGGTCTCGCCAGAGCTCTGGCTCATGCACATCGCGATCTTCCGGGGCGATGTTGTAGTCTCCAACAACGGCGAGTTCTGGGTAGGCAGCGATCTGCTGCGCTAGGTATTCGCGAAGCGCGGAAAGCCAGCGCATCTTGTAGTCGTACTTATCAGTGTTGACTGCCGCGCCATTGGGCACATAGACACTCAGAAACCGTAGCGGCGTTGTATCTGACGAATCGATTTGATGAAGATCGGCGCCGATAATCCGAACCTGTTCGTCTGGGAATAACGGGTTGTTGATGACGACATTGGCGGGCGATTGAAAAACAGTCTTTCTCGCCAGGATGGCAACACCGTTGTAGGTGGGCTGACCGGCATAAACGACATGAAACCCGGCTTCTTCGATCTCTGCGCGAGGGAATTTCTCGTCGATAAGTTTGGTTTCCTGCAGGCCTAGCAGGTCGGCGCCATCGGCCGATAGCCAGTCCAGCACGTGCGCAAGGCGCACGCGCAGGGAATTGACATTCCAAGTGGCGATCCGAAACTGCACGCGGTCAGATCAGCCCGTTATGTCGAAGCAGGGGCTCCACCTTGGGCTCACGACCTCGGAACGCTTTAAACGAATCCATCGCTGGGCGCGAGCCGCCTTGCGACAGAATCTCTCGCCAGAATTTCTGGCCGATCTGGCCGTATTTCTCAAAGCCCCCTTCTTCGAAGGCTGCGTATGCGTCTGCCGAGAGCACTTCCGCCCACTTGTAGCTGTAATAACCAGCGGCATAGCCCCCTGCAAAGATGTGGGAGAAGCTCTGCGCAAATCGATTAAATGCGGGCGGCCGAATCACCGCGACTTTCTCGCGAACCTGCCAGAGCACGGACTCAATCTCTTGGCCGACTTTGATCGGATCTGTCTTTGCATCCGGTTTGAGCGCCATGTGGATCTGCATATCAAAGAGTGCGAACTCGAGCTGACGCAGCATAAACAGACCGCTTTGGAAATTCTTGGCCGCCACCATCTTGTCGTAGAGCGCGCGCGGTAACGGTTCGCCCGAGTCCACGTGCGATGTCATGTGAGACAGGTTTTCCCATTCCCAGCAGAAGTTCTCCATAAACTGACTGGGCAGCTCTACTGCATCCCACTCGACGCCATTGATCCCCGAGACCTCCAGCTCTTCCACCTGCGTGAGCAGGTGATGAAGACCATGACCAAACTCGTGAAAGAGCGTGATGACATCGTCATGCGTCAGGGTCGAGGGCTTGCCGTCTACCGGGGAAGCAAAGTTACAAGTGAGTAGCGCGACGGGTGTCTGAAGCGTGCCCATTGATTGACGCATGCGCCTGCCACGCGAGTCATCCATCCAGGCACCACCTCGCTTGGTGCTGCGGGCATACAGATCCAGATAGACGTGACCGATGGTCTGGTGCTGTCGTTGGACTTCAAACAGTTGCACGTCTGGATGCCAGACGGGCAGGGGGGCAATCCCAATGACTGGTTTGATCTCGACATCAAACAGGGTCTTCACAACTTTAAACAGGCCCTGCAGCACGCGGGGCAGGGGGAAGTACTGGCGGACTTCGTCTTCTGAGAAGGCGTAACGAGACTGGCGGAGCTGTTCACTGGCGTATGGGATATCCCAGACCTCTAGTGTCTCTAGGCCGAGCTGAGCCTTGGCGAAGGCTTTGACTTCATCAAGATCACGTAATGCCGATGGACGCGCCTTCTGCGCCAGATCCATCAGAAAGTCGATCACTTGTGAAGGGGTGTCTGCCATCTTGGGGGCGAGTGAGACTTCAGCCGCATTTGTGTAGCCCAGTAAGGCCGCCTGCTGCTGACGCAGCATCAGAATCTCACCCATGATGGGGCCGTTATTGTTCTGTGCACCCTCTGAAGCGATTTCGGATGCGCGAACGGCCTGCTTGCGATAGACCTCTTCGCGAAGCTCTCGGTCTTTTGCGAATTGCATGACCGGGCTTGCGCTGGGGTGTTGAAGGGTAAAGACCCATCCGGTCATTTCACGTTTTTTTGCCTCGGCGGCAGCCGCCGCAATTGCATGCTCGGGTAGACCGGCAAGTCGTGCCTCATTGGTGACGTGAATGATTGACGCGTTGGTGCTGTCGAGCAGTTGCTCGGAGAACTTCTGGTTCAGCATGGCCAGGCGTGCGGACAGATCTGCAAATGTCTTTTTATTCTCGTCAGAGAGCTCAGCCCCCCCAAGCTTGAATGCTTGAAGTGAGTTGTGTAGCGCCCGAATACGTGCAGTAGATCCCTTCGACTTCTCTAAGGCGGCGTGCAGCGCCTTCGTCTTGGCAAAGAGTGCGGGATTCTGGGCCAGGTCAGTTGAGAAGGCCGTCACTTCAGCAAGCCGACTGTTTAAGGCGTCGCGCCACTCTTGCGAGTCCATGACGCCTGACATGTGATGAACCGCGCTCCAGGCTCGAAATAAACGCTCGGTCGCATCCGTTAATGGTTCCATGACCGCGTCCCAGGTTAACGGGGTTGCGGCGTCAGTGACCTTGACTAAAACCGCGCGGGCTTCAGTGAGCAGCTGATCGATTGCAGGCGCAACCTGCTCTGGTGCGATTAAGTCGTACCGTGGCAGTGCTTTGGGATCAAGAATGTCTTGGAGAAGGGCGTTAGTTGTCATCGGATTAAAAGAGCTTTCGTTCAGCAGATTCAAGGGTGTTTGTCAGTAGCATGGCGATCGTCATGGGGCCAACACCACCGGGGACTGGCGTAATAGCGCTTGCCACCTGACGGACCCGCTCGAAGTCGACATCGCCAGCAAGTTTGCCATTAGACAAGCGGTTAATTCCCACATCGATCACGATTGCTCCGGGTTTGACCATGTCAGCAGTGATCTGGTTCGGTCTGCCAACTGCCGCAACCAGAATGTCCGCACGGCGGGTATGTTCTTCCAGCGCTCGCGTCTTACTATTACATAGCGTGACCGTCGCCCCTTTAGCCAATAGCATCATCGCCATGGGCTTGCCCACAATGTTGCTCGCGCCCACAACCACCGCATTTGCGCCCCAAAGATTCGCCGAGATGGATTCCAGCATCTTCATCACGCCGTAAGGGGTGCACGGCTGAAAAAGTGGTTTTCCGGTCATCAGAGCGCCGGCGTTACTGATATGAAAGCCGTCGACGTCTTTGTCCGCCGAGATCGCCTCAATCACCAGGTGGGAGTTCAGGTGCGGCGGTAAGGGCAGTTGCACCAGAATCCCGTCGATAGCTGGGTCAAGGTTTAAGCGCTCGATGAGATCGAGCAGCTCGCCTTCTGTTGTGGTCTCCGGTCGCTCGATCAGGCGGGAGTAAAAGCCGGCTTCTTCGCAGGCCTTGACCTTGTTTCGGACATAGACCTGACTGGCCGGATTCTGTCCAACCAGGACAACCGCAAGCCCGGGTGGGCGGGATTTGGCTGCGCAGGCAGCGGCCCGCTTGGCCGCCTCGGCACGCAGGGATTTGGCCAGTGCGAGGCCGTCGATGATCTGGGCTGTCATGGTTCGGGGTTCCGAAGGAGATTGGACTTTCCGAGATTATTCTCCTAAAATTGCGGGCTTGCTTGCGTTGTTCTGGAGGCAGTCAGATCCGGGCGATGTCACAAAGAGCACCTGGGGCTATAGCTCAGCTGGGAGAGCGCTTGCATGGCATGCAAGAGGTCAGCGGTTCGATCCCGCTTAGCTCCACCAGGAACTCTGTGGGTCACGCATGTTGCTGTTGTTGTTTGTCAGAGTAAGGCGTTTTCTGACCTGTTTTTCTCAGGTCCCCTTCGTCTAGAGGCCTAGGACATCACCCTTTCACGGTGAGTACAGGGGTTCGAATCCCCTAGGGGACGCCATCTACCGTTTGTGGCCATCCATGAACGTCTTTTATTTCATGTCAACTCACTGATTTGGTTGGTTTTTATTCCCATAAGGTCTATAGTTATTCTCTGCAAGCTAATAACTTGAGAGGGTAAAAAAGTGGGTAAAAAACACCAGGGATTGCAACCCCCCTTGTGAAACTCACCATTGCGCAAATCAAGGCCGCAAAACCCAAGGCCTCGCCCTACCGTCTTTCAGATGGTGCAGGTCTCACATTGTCAATAAATCCCAACGGTAGCAAATATTGGCAATTCCGCTATCGCATTAACGGTCGGGAAAAGCTGGAGTCGCTGGGTGTATTCCCAGAAGTCGGGCTGGCTGAGGCCAGAGGGCGGCTCCCCGAACTTCGCAAGACATTGCGAGAAGGCCTCGATCCCGGTGAACTGCGAAAACAAAGACGCCAACAACAGCAGATTCGCGCCAAGGACACGTTTGAACGGGTCGCGCTCGAGTGGTTTGAGATTTGGAAAAAGGGCAAAGACGACTCGACGGTGGCTTACAAACTCCGGCGTATGGAGAGCGATCTCTTTAAGTACATCGGATCAAGACCGGTCGCCGAAATCACCCGACGCGACGTCATTGAGGTTGTAAAGGCGGTTGCATCTCGCAATGTAGGCGAGACCGCCGTGCGTGCCTTGCAGGTCATCAAGGCTGTGATGTCCCACGCTGCCTCACACGAGTACCGCGAGAGCAACCCCGTCTCTGATCTGCGTCCAACAGAAATCATCGGGACACTAGAAACCAAAAATTACGCCCGTATCGAGGGCCCCCGTCTACCTGATCTGCTCAAAAAAATTGATGCCTATGAGGGGGCCGTTACAAAGCTTGCAATTAAGTTCTTAGCGTTGACGTTCGTACGACCAGGTACGCTGCGTAAAGCCACCTGGGCAGAGATTGACATCACAAACCGTCGTTGGGATGTGCCACCGGACCATATGAAAAAAGTCAAAGGCGTGAGTCGCGGCCTGATCGTTCCGCTTTCGCGCCAATCGATAGCCGTTCTTGAGCAATTGAAGGACATTTCAGGAAATGGCGCCTTTTCCCTCGCTGAGCAAAGCGAGTGCGCAGGCAAAAAGTATCTGTTTCCGGGTGCGACGTCTGGAATGATTAGCGAGAACACTATTAACAAAGCCTTGGCGGACATGGGCTTTAAGGGGCAGATGACCGGTCACGGCTTCAGAGGGCTGGCCTCCACCATCCTTCATGAAAATAACTTTGAGCATCTCCACATAGAGCGGCAATTGGGTCATGAGGATCGCGATGAATCATCCGCTCCTTATAACAAGGCCGAGTTTTTGACCCAGCGTACCAAGATGATGCAGTGGTGGGCAGATTATCTTGAAAAAGTTTCGGTTACGAATAGCAATAAACAGAAAAGGCGTGCTTGATGTCAGGAGCGTCCGCAAGCTACAACTACGAAGAGGGAAAGAGGCGTATCGGCGAATGGCTTGCTCGCAGTCGAGCCACGGGCTGGAGTCCTACGCCTGAGGTTCGCAGACTGCAATTCTTAATCGATGACCTGGAGTCAATGGCAACGAGACTCGGCGGGCAGGAGTGGCTTTATCTTGAGGCGGCACACGATGCTGAACCTCCTAGGGAGTTTGATCTTGATGGATTACCAATTGCTCCAGGGGTCTCAAATACGGGTCGTTTTGCGGGGCTCAGGCTTCGATTGCAAGAACTTGCGAAAACGGCCAAAGGGCAGCTAGAAGAGTTACCTTCGTCCCGTGAGCGTAACGAGGTGCCGCACGCCGCTCAGTTATTTTTGCATCTACGCTATCAGTGCGGTATGCCACCGGCAACGCTTTACGAGGGCGGGGAAGCAATCATGTCGTTTTCATGGCTCTGCCAGAACGCCAATGTCTTTCTATCTCCCGTGCGGATGCGGAATGTTTTGTCAGAGGCGGTCAAAACTTTTGACCCTCAACTTCCCCCGGACGGTTTCAATCATATTTTGGTGTCCGACGGTAGGTCGACTTCGAGTCCCAAAAAGACGTTTAACTCGACCTAGAACTTGTAAGTCCTGGCTTGGATAGTGCGTGCATCCCAACTCACTCTAGGAGATGCACATGAGCTTCAAAATCCTTCGACTCCCACAGGTCATGGACGATTGCGGTCTTGCTCGGTCCACGGTCTATCTGCGCATCAAGCAAGGGCTGCTTACAAAGCCGATCTCTCTAGGCCCGCGTTGTGTTGGTTGGCCGCAGGCTGAAATCAAGGCGATCAATGCTGCTCGAATCGCTGAGAAATCAGAAGACGAGGTTCGGGCGCTTGTGGCTGAGCTTCAAGCCAACCGTAAGGTGGGGGTGTAGAGATGACTCCCGCAATGGTGTCAGGCTACGGGAAGTTCCACGGCAAAAACGTGGGCTCTTACGAGAGCATAACTTATGCGCAGATTCAAGCGATGGTTGATAACCCGCAGGAAGTCGAAAAGGACGTCGCGCAGTGGGTGATCCCGTCAACCTTAAAGAGTCGGGTTCACGCCGAGCAAAGAGAGTTTGGCGAGTTCTGGATGCTTTGGGCTGATTTGGATAAACCGCCAATATATATAGATGGCGTCGAAGAGGCAGTCAAAACGTTTGAATGTGACTATGAAATTTATACGAGTCGAAGCGCTACCCGTAATATCGAAAAGTGTCGTGTATTGATTCCTTTGGCTTACGGAATCTCGGGGGCAGATTGGTTGATTTACCAACGTATATTGAACGATGAGCTTTCCAGCTTTCTTTGTTTGCCCGATCGAAGTAACGAACAAACGGGTCAACCCTGCTACCTTCCCAACCGCGGAGAACATTACGATTCTCGATCCCGAAGAGAGGGCGTCCCCCTCGATATGCTTAGGGAGTGGACTCCCGTCATTGAGCGCTATCGTGACATGGTGGCCGCCGAGATGTCTAAAAGGGCAGCCGAAAAGGAGGCGAGAGAGCGGGATAAGGCAGCTAAGAGTGTAGACCCATCAAAAAGCTTGATTCATGCGTTCAATGAAGCCTACGAGATTGAGGAACTCTTGGCTCAGGCAGGCTACGATGAGAAGGACGGAAAGTATCGTCACCCGAACTCCCAGTCTGGGAGCTTTAGTGCCAATATTAAAAACGGCCGGGTTTACACCTTCTCCTCCAGTGACCCTCTGTATACCGACGGCGAGGGGGCACACGATGCCTTTTCTGTCTTCACGGTGCTCTTTGCAGACGGAGATCTGAACCGTGCTCTCCGAATGGCTGGTGACGATTGGGTGAAGATTGGCGATGAGTCCTGGAACACGGTACGTCGCCGTGAGCGGATTCAGGCCACTTTTGAGCCGTTAAGGGGGGATACCCATGCCTCGAACACGGAGACGAGCGGTGAGCAGGAAAAGCCGTTTTGCCTCAGTCAATTTGCCTTGAACGGTCAGAGTGACTCAATGCGGGAACGGATGCTTTCCGACGTATACGTCATTGGAAAGATCGCAATCCTGGGCCAGACGACCGTAATCTATGCGCCACCAAATGCCGGAAAAACCTTAATCACAATCGCTCTGCTGATCCAGACTATCAAAGAGCAGACCCTATCTGCGGAAAACATCATTTATATCAACGCCGATGACAATGCCAAGGGTTTGCTTCAAAAGCTGGTAATCGCTGAAAAATATGGATTCCTGATGGTCGCTCCAGGGGAGATGGGGTATCGCTTGTCGCAGACTGAGAGTTATCTCGTGAGGATGGTCAAAGACGGGACTGCGCACGGCAAGGTCGTGGTGTTCGATACCGCAAAGAAGTTCACGGACATCATGGACAAGAAGTCTTCGAGCGAGTTTGGCAAGGTGATTCGGTCTTTTGTGCAGTCCGGGGGCAGCGTGATTATGCTTGCGCACGTCAATAAGCACCGGGACGCCGAGGGCAATGTGATCGCCGCTGGGACCAGTGACCTAACGGATGATGCGGACTGTGCTTACACCCTTGATGTCGAATCAGAGGGCGAGGGGCGGTATCTGGCAATCTTTGAAAACAAGAAGTCCCGGGGGGATGTCGAGCTATCGGTTGCTTACCGTTACACCCGGTTCGGAGGGCAGGACTATGAGAACCTTGTTGATAGTGTCGAACTGGTCAGCGAGCAACAGTTAGATCTGGCGAAGCGAGCCAAAGAGGTGGGGGCGCTTCTTTATGCGAATCGAGAACTGATTCAGGTAATCACAGATGTGATTAAGGCGGGATACACCAACAAGACTGACCTCATCAGCGAAGCGATATCCCGATCGGGCCTCAGTCGCGGTGCCGTGCGAAAGGTGCTGGCACAACACACGGGAAGCAATTTCGTCGAAGGCCATCGCTGGAACTACGAAGTGGGTGGGAAGAACATGCACATCTACAAACTGCTTCCGTTTATGGGTGGGTACACATCACCACCCCTGCCACCCCCCGCAAACTAGCCAAACACCGCAATCTACTTCTTTAGATGATTTTGAATGTGAAGATCCTGTTTAGTCTGCCGTTTTAACCAAAGTGGGGTGTCGGCAAACTACGCAAACACCCCAATCAATGGCTTTAACCATTGTTGGATGCTTGATACCCCAACACTTTGGCTAACTCAAATCAGTTTGCCAAGTTTGCGGTGTTTGCCGCGGGGTAGGGGGATTAAAAAGTCTAGCTCTATCAGTCTAAGACCGCGTGTCCCAACATCTTTTTCATAAACGTACTGTTTTTCGTAATATGAAACAAGGTATTGGACGGTTTTTATAGAACCCCAAGTTGATTCGACTTTAGCCCGCAAAAGTTTTGCATGGGCAACGAAGTGAAGCACTGCAATCCACAAGCGTCTCTGGTTGCGTTGAGTGAGCTCGTACGCTTTCAGCAGAGCAATTTTGTGATTATTTTCGACCGATCATAAATTAATCGAAATATGGGTCGGTGAAAACTTTGATATGAGTTGGGGTCTTTATTTGGTATTGTGGACTTAATTCAAATAACTTCAAGTCTATACATCTTCAGGACATTAATATGGAGTCTTTAGATACCGTAATTCGGGGAGGGACCGTTGCTACCGCTAGTGATGTATTCACTAGCGATATAGGTATTCGAAATGGAAAAGTGGTCGCTCTTGGAATTGATCTACCCAAAGGACGCAGAGAGATCTCCGCTCATGATAAATTGGTTCTTCCGGGAGGGGTAGACGGCCACTGCCATTTAGACCAGCCGCTCTCTGACGGCGCAGTCATGGCCGATGATTTCACCTCGGGCACGAGATCTGCTGTTTTTGGTGGTACTACGACTGTAATCCCCTTTGCGTGTCAGTTTAAAGGCCAGCCGTTAGCCAACGCAATTCAAGATTACCATCTGAGATCAGATGGGAAAGCCGTATGTGACTACGCTTTTCACGTAATTGTAAGTGACCCCTCTCCTTCAGTCATTGAATCAGAGTTGCCAAGTTTAATCGCAAAAGGATACACATCTTTTAAGTTATATATGACATACGACGATCTTAAGCTGAATGATCGTCAGATTCTCGAGGTGCTCGCAGTGCTTCGTCGTGAACGAGGCATGGCAATGATTCATGCGGAGAATACGGATTGTATTGCTTGGCTCACGGAGCAGCTCGAGAAGTCCGGTAAAACGGATCCGATTTTTCATGCTCAGTCTCGACCTCCTTTAGTTGAGCGCGAGGCAACTCATCGGGCTATTGCGTTATCAGAACTACTCGATGTACCTATTCTCATCGTTCATGTATCGGGTGCAGATGCCGTTGAGCAAATCCGCTGGGGTCAAGGTCGTGGACTTCGGATCTTTGCGGAAACTTGCCCGCAGTACCTTTTTCTTTCGGGCGACGAATTAGGGATTAGTCGCGAGCACGGACTCAAATGCATTTGTTCGCCCCCTCCACGTAGTAAAGAAAATCAGCGGGTGATTTGGGATGGCCTACTAAACGGCGTATTTCAGGTATTTTCATCCGATCATGCGCCATTTCGATTCGATGACGCTAAAGGTAAGCTGCTCCACGGTTTGAACGCCCCGTTTTCAAAGATTCCTAACGGTATCCCGGGGGTTGAAACTCGACTCCCTTTGCTATTTTCTGAAGGCGTAGTAAAGCGGAGAATGAATCTTCAGCAGTTTGTCGCCCTTACGGCCTCAAATCCAGCAAAGATGTATGGGTTGTACCCACGTAAAGGGACGATTGCGATTGGTTCAGATGCGGATATTGTGATTTGGGATTCGAAACATCAATGGACCATCACGAACGCTCTTCTTCACCACAATGTAGACTACACGCCTTATGAAGGAATGCGAGTGACAGGTTGTCCCGAAATGACTCTAGTGCGTGGTGAAGTTGTCGTAGAAGCGGGAAAGCTTGTGATTCAACCGGGTTTCGGAGAGTTCGTACCCTGTGATCGTCCAGATTACTTTGGCCAACACCTCGTCGTTAGTTGACCTCACTAAGCAGATCCGTTGTTAGGTTCGCTTTTAGATAGCTCGATCATTATGTCTACTAATTTCAATAGTCATAAATCTGTCGAGACTGGCGCACAGAGCATTCAGAGAGCAGTGCAGATCATTAATCTGATTGCATCTTATAGCGTGGATGGATTGAGAGTAGTTGATGTTGCCGATATGCTTAAGATCAGTCGACCGACGGCCCACAGAATCATACAAGCGTTAGTCGAGCAGGGATGGCTACTACGAAAAGCCTATCGGTACTATCTCGGTCACGGGCTCTTCGAGTTAGGGCTTACGGCAGCGCCTCAGTTCAAGCTTCGTGACCTTTGCCAACCGTCACTCGATAGAATCGCAAGACGTACTCAACATATTGCTTTTCTTACAATTCGTAGTGGTCGCGACGCTATTTCAATCGCTCGATCCAAAGGTAGACAGGTCGATTTAGTTGCGTTGCAAATCGGCGTGCATCGGCCGTTGGGAATCGGCGCGGGCAGTTTATCTTTACTGTCGAGCCTGCCCGACGCTGAGGTTGAGCAGATTGTGATGGCTAACGCCCGTAGGCTTCGTGCATTTGCCGAAGTGAATACAAATATGTTGCTGGAAAGCGTTAGGCTTTGCCGACAGCAGGGCTTCGCTTCTCATGATGAGCGCTTGTTAAAGGGGGTCAGTGGCGTTGCGGTTCCCATCACCGATAACAGCGGTTTGATTCTTGGAGCGCTAAGTATTAGCGCGTTGGTGTCAAGAATTGATCAGGAAGCTCTGTATGAGATCGTGGCGAAGCTGCGAAGAGAAGCCAAAATCATTCAAACGCTGATCGTTAACGACGTCGGGTACGCCGCTGAGCGTGTTCGACTCTTGTCCCAGACATGATCCGGACCACTTAGCAGCGCTTCCAACCATTTGGGTGCCTTCGGTGCACCGCATCAGTGCTTGAAGAGCTAGAAAAACGTCCATATTATGGATTTTTTTTTCTCGCAAGTTCTGGTTTACCTTGTGTCACGTGATGAACTCTCAGAGTAGATTTGATCGGTCGCTGTACACCATCAATCCGATTACGAGTGGGGAGACTAACGATGCATACAAGTTCATCATCAAAAAAACACCGGTTTAGTACTTGGGCAACAACGTCTGCACTGGTCCTTGCAGGAGCCTTTATTACGGCGTCTGCGCACGCTCAGAAAATTAATCCCTGTATTGGCGCGAGTGGTCCTTTGACGGGCGCTGCAGCGTTTGGCGGTGAGTCTATTCGTATGGGCGCTGAAATCGCCATCGAAGAAATCAATGCCAAAGGAGGTGTACTTGGGCAAAAGTTACAGTTCAAGTTGTATGACGACGGTGGTCAGCCGCCTAAGGGTGTAGACAACGTGCGTCGGATTGCCTTGGCCGATAACTGTATTGCGATGCTTGGCGGTTATCACAGCGGTGTTCAGCTTGCTATGCGCGATCCCATCGCGCAGGTAGGTATTCCTTACATGGGTACAACGGCTGGTGGTACAGCCATTATCGAGCACGAAAATGGCCAGAATAAATGGATGTTTCGCGTTTCCGCGAAAGATAAGTGGGTAGCTCAGTTTCTAGTGGAACAGGCAGTGAACCGCTCAAAAAATAAGAAAATTGCCCTTCTTTACGAGAACACCGGTTGGGGTAACGGTGGTGTACCTGATGTCGAGGCTGCGCTTAAGGCAAAAGGCTTGACTTTGGCAGCGAAGGAGACCTTCAACTGGAATGATGTAGACATGACTCCGCAGATTATCCGTACGCGGGATTCTGGAGTAGACACTGTAATTTTCTGGGCATTGGATCGCGAGGGTAATCAGCTGTTACGGGGAATGGACAAGGTGGGTTGGCGGCCTAGCAATATGATTGCTGCATGGGGTCTTGCCGGTAACCTCGGAGAGATAGCTGGAAAATTGGCAAATGGCGTAATCGTGTTCCAGACCTATACATGGATGGGTAAGCTCGAACCGCGGGCAGAGGTAATCTGGAAGAAGATTCAAGCGAAGTACGGCTTAAAGAATCCCCAAGAGATTCGTATGGGTAGTGCCGTCGCAAATTCTTACGATGCGGTTTACATCATTGCCCAGGCAATCGAGAAGGCCGGAAGCTTTGATCGTGCCAAGGTTCGGGATGCGATGTATCAGGTCCGTCACGACGGTTTGGTCGCAAAATATGACCCAGCATTCGAGAAGACCCAGGAGCGTCACGATGGAATTCTCCCCCGTTTCTATAAGCTGACAGCTTGGCACGACGGCAAGTTGCTGCCTCTCGCAGAAACACCTTACAAATAAAGCTCTATTGAGCATAGACCGTTCTTCCCTGGTGATCTGGGGAAGGACGAGTTTGTGACTGTAAGCCTTTGGGAGGGGGCGTAATTACACAATGAGTGAGGCGATTCAGTACATCTTAAGTGGGCTAGCTATCGGGGCGATTTACTCCCTAATTGGCTTGGGCTTTAGCATTATGTGGTCCGCTAGTAAAGCTGCGAACTTTGCCCATGGTGATGTGGTGATGCTAGGAGCTGTGCTCGCAGTAGTCTTTGTTGGCATGGGTTACCCCCTTTCTCTATCGATTCCGGTTGTGATCCTAGCGTGTGTTATCTACGGTGTGTTGGTGGAGCGCTATGCGGTACGCCCATTTGCAAAAGAGACCACCGGGATTGGTTGGATGTTGTCCACGATCGGCATTGGCATCATGTTGGAGAGTTACGTAACCATTAGTTTTGGTTCGTTTGCTAAGCCTCTGCCGACTCCTTTGATCGAAAAGCCAATCACTATTATGGGGGCTGGAATCTACCCACAGGAATTGCTGATCCCCATATTTGCGGTAGGTTTCCTGTTTGGCCTGGAATACTTTTATCGTCACACGATGGTGGGCCGTGCTATCCGTGCCGTGGCCTACAACCCGATGGCCGCTGGTCTGATGGGTATCAATGTAAAGCGAATGACAGCCATTTCCTTTGGTATCGCTGCGGCCTTAGGCGGAGCAGCCGGAATCTTGATTGCACCCATCGCTCAGGCGTCGTCTACGATGGGATTGCTTTTGGGGCTGAAGGGGTTTGCGGTCGCCATCATCGCTGGTATCACGCAGGCTCGCGGCGTGGTAATCATGGGCTTAGTCTATGGCGTGCTTGAGAAATTTGTTGAGGGTTACATCAGCACAGCCGCGCGTGAGGCCATAGGGTTTGCAGTAATCATTCTGTTGCTCTTTGCCTTCCCGCAAGGTATTTTCGGCAAGAAAGAAACGGTGAAGGTATGAACCGTTCCGCTCTAAAAGGCCCATTTCCATGGATTGTTGGCGCACTTGCTTTGGGGATTGTGACTCTGCCATGGATCTTGGGTAATGCTTATCTTCTTCGGGTATGGATGCTGCTGTTGATTTATGCCCTTATCGCACTCGGATTGAATCTGGTTGTGGGTCTTGCAGGGCTCGTGAGTTTGGGGCAAGCCGGCTTGCTTGCGATTGGCGCCTATACGACAGCAATACTTACGACGAAGTTAGGGTTCGGATTTGTTCCCGCTCTCGTGGCTTCAATGGGATTGTCTGCGGTGTTTGGTGTCCTACTGGCTTACCCCACCGTACGCGTTAAAGGCGTGTACCTCGCGGTGATCACCATTGCCTTTGGAATCGTCGTAGAGAATGTGGCTATTGAGTGGTCATCACTTACCGGAGGCACGACCGGCATCAGCAACATTCCAAAGATTAATCTTTTAGGTTTTGAACTGGACGATGTTCGCTTTTATTATTTAATTGGGGCGATCTTCCTAGTTGGCTTTATCGTCCACTACAACTTGATGCACTCACGTTTTGGTCGCGCAATGCGGGCTGCTACTCAAAGTGAGACAGCGATCCGTTCCTTGGGTATTAATCCTATTTCGGCTCGGACTTTGGCATTCGCGGTAGCTGCGGTCTACGCGGGAGTCGCAGGGGCGCTGTATGCATATCTCAACAATTACGTGAATCCGGATACGTTCCGATTTCTAGACTCCCTTCGATACCTCTTGATGGTTATCTTAGGCGGAGCGGGAACGGTGCTTGGGCCCTTGATTGGTGCTGGTATTCTGACCTATGTTCCGGAGGTGTTTCAGGCCTTCGGGGTCTGGCAGCATTTTGCCTACGGCGCACTATTAGCTTTTGTTATTTTCGCCATGCCGATGGGAATTGTGGGCACTGTGGTTTTTTGGCGTAATCGCCTGCGGCCGAAACGTTCGCGTAAATCCCAGGACTGGCCAGCACCAGAGCCGTCGGTACAATCATTGCTGGCGCTGAGGGACTCTTCCAATGAGGTAAGCCTGGCGGTGAAAAGTGTCACCGTTACTTTCGGTGGCTTAGTAGCGAACAATAAGATTTCTGAAGAGGTGCGTTCGGGCTCGGTACACGCTGTGATCGGTCCGAATGGTGCGGGGAAATCTACGTTCCTAAACTGTGTGTCCGGATTGTATCGACCAACCGAGGGAAGCATTGAGTTCCTCGGTAAGCCGACGAGCGGTTTGCCGATGCATAGGCTCGCACAGATGGGTTTGGCCCGCACGTTTCAGAACACCGAGTTATTCGGCCAAATGACGGTGCTCGAGAATGTTCTAGTCGGGTTTCACACTCATTACAAAAGCGGTCTTGTTGCTACGGTGTTGAGACTGCCCGCCTTTGATCGGGAAGAGCGTCACTTTAAGATGATGGCTGAGGCATTGCTCCGATATGTCGGTCTTGCAGACTATGCTGATGAGCAGGCTCGTAACCTTCCTTTTGGGCACCAGCGTCGATTGGAGATTGCTCGCGCGCTCGCCCTTTCGCCGAGATTGCTTCTCTTGGATGAGCCAGCAGCGGGGCTCACGCATGCGGAGATAGAGGATCTTAAGACCCTCATCCGTACTCTCGCTGATCAGCATATTACGGTGATTCTGGTTGAACATCACGTAGAGATGATCATGGCGGTCTCAGATCGTGTAACAGTGCTGGATTACGGTGTAGTTATCGCCACCGGCAGCCCAGCAGAAATTCAGGAGAATCCGAAAGTAATCGAGGCTTATTTCGGCGGAGAGGCTCTGATGGAAGCATCGAACAAACCCATGCAGGAGGGCGCTTAATGTCAGGGTCGCCTTTACTGGAGGTTCGAGATCTTTCTGTTGTCTACGGTCGAGTAGAAGCCACTCGAGGCGTCTCTCTAAAAGTTGAAGCCGGCGAGTTTGTGTCGATCATTGGTTCTAATGGCGCAGGAAAGAGTTCGACACTTAAGGCTATTGCAGGTGTCGTGCGGCCAGCTTCCGGTGAGATTTTGATTGAAGGTCAGGTAGTTCGAACCCAAGACAGCTTCGAGATGGTTAAGCGTGGGGTGGTGTTAGTCCCCGAGGGCCGCCATGTCTTTGCAGATCAGTCCGTCGAAGATAACTTACTTCTGGGGGGGTATTTGCGTACCAAGCCCGAAGTTGCTGACCATATTGAGGAAATGTTTGAGATCTTCCCGCGCTTAAAGGAGCGGCGTTTGCAGCTCGCTGGATCGTTGTCGGGGGGGGAGCAGCAGATGTTGGCGATTGCTCGAGGCTTATTGGCAAAGCCTAAGCTTCTCATGATTGATGAGGTGTCATTGGGGTTGGCGCCGAAAGTGTTGCAGTTTCTCTTCCCTATTCTTACGCGACTTAACCAACAAGGATTATCTATTTTGTTGGTGGAGCAGTTAGCCGCCGAGGCGCTGGCAGTCACGCATCGCGCTTATGTAATGGAACATGGTGAAGTTACTGTTTCAGGAGGATCCAAAGAGCTTTCTCATGACCCCCGGGTGATGGAGGCGTATTTAGGAAAGAAGGCGTCGTAATGCAGCACATTAATAATTGATAGGAGAAATCAAATGTCGAAAATGGTTGACCTCACGCTTACACTGTCAGACAACATGCCCGCCCATAAGTTGTTTCAGCGGCCCATCGTCACCCCTCACTGGACGCATGAAAAGTCAGCGACACTGGAGCTTGGAGTTCCTGGAGATAGAATGACTTTTGCGACGACGTTTATTTCGACGTTAGATCACATTAGCACTCACGTCGATTCATTTTTTCACGTTAGCCCAACAGGACTATCAGTAGACAAGATGCCTTTGGATATGTTTATGGGCAAATCCGTATGTTTAGACTTCCGCCATATTCCTGATTTGGGAGATGTCGATGTTAAAGACTTGGAGGAAGCTGAGAAGAAGGCAGGCGTGAAGGTGGACGGCCATATTGTTCTGATGTGCAGTGGTCTTCACAAAAAGTATTTTCCGAAGCCCGAGGTTGTCTGGAGTAACTGGGGGTTGACTGCGGAAGCGACGCATTGGCTCGCTGATCGTGGTTCGAAGATTCATGGTGTTGAGGGGCCATCGACTGACAAGCCGTCTCATAATCTCTTCCCTAGTCATCGCGTTTGTCGAGATCGTGGGATTACGCATTACGAATGGTTGGTAAACCTTGAAGAGCTGATTGGGAAAGGTGAATTCATGTTCTATGGTCCACCCCTTAAGATTGATAACGGTAGTGGCTCTCCGGTTAGGGCGTGGGCAGTATTGGATTGAATATGAGCGAGAGCGTACACGACGAGCGCTTGCCAATTACCTTGCTGACGGGATTTCTCGGAGCTGGTAAAACTACGATGCTGAATCGGTTGCTTAGCGATCCCGAGAGCGATCGTATTGCCGTGATAGTCAACGAGTTTGGTGAAATTGGCATTGATGGCGACTTAATTATGCGCCGTGACGAAGAAATGATGGAACTCTCCAATGGCTGTATCTGTTGTGAGAGTAAGGATGACCTTGTCGGTGCGCTCTATTCGTTATACAAGAAAAAACTCGGATTGGAAAAGCCACAGGTACATTTCGATCGAATCGTGATCGAGACGACTGGCCTGGCGGATCCGATTCCTTTGGCTCAGTTGTTTTTTACTGATATGAATTTGAGTTTGACCTTCCGAATGGATGCTATTGTCACAATGGTAGACCTCAAACATGTGGTCGGTCAGCTGGAAAATTCTCCTGAAGCTGAAAAGCAAATTGCGATTTCAGACAAGCTTATCTTTAACAAACGTGATCTTGTCTCTGACACCGAGTATAACCACGCCGTAGACAGGGTGAGAGCATTAAACCCCCGTTGTCCGTCCTTAGTAACGACGAGCGCAATGGTGCGTCCATCAGAGCTGTTAGATCTAGGGCTATTCAATCCGATTGAAAAAGAGACGGCGATCGATGCCTGGCTAGGTGGCGCAGAAGAGGCACTTGATCATCATCATCAACATAGCGATCATCACGAGCATCATCATAGTCATGATCACTCTCATCACGATGACTGCGAAATTTGTCAAGCAGCACACTCTCATCTTGAAGGCGTAAGCTCGATTTCTCTCTATCAGGAGCAGCCGTTAGCCTACGATGATTTGCTACGCATGTTGGCGGAATTGGTAGATCATTACGGAGACAATCTTTATCGTATTAAGGGGTTAATTCGATTTGCGGATCAGGATCGCCCTGTGATTTTGCAAGGGGTTCAGCGTGTCTTTAGTCCATTAGCCTATGCTGAGCGTTGGCCATCGAATATTCCGGCTACACGCCTTGTAGTTATCGGCAAGGGCTTAGATCACACCCATATACGCATGAAGTTTGAGATGTGCATTGCTGCCGATCGTCCCGAATTTAATCGCGCGCTCGGATCCATTTGAACCAATCTATCTCTTGGTTTACTTTAGTACCATGAGGGGTATACAAGGCGGAGATGAGTGATGGCTATTCTTGATGAACACCAGTCTGCTGTGAGTCTATTAAAGGCGATTCGTTCTCGTGAGGTATCGCCGGTGGAAGTTATGCAAGAGACCTTGGCGCGAGTAGAGGCCACAGAACCGCGTTTGAATAACTTTGCAGCCTACGCCCCTGAGAGTGCAATGCAGCAAGCACATGCTGCGGAAGCAGTTCTCATGCGCGGTGAGACCTATCCACCTCTTCTTGGATTGCCGATCTCCGTGAAGGATCTGATTGCGGTTAAGGACTTACGCTTCGCATCAGGATCCCGCGCGATGGCCGACAATATAGCTTCGGTAAATGCGCCCTCAGTCGAGCGTGTTTTGGCGGCCGGTGCGTGTGTTATCGGCAAGACGACTACCAGTGAATTTGGTTGCAAAGCGGTCGGCGACTCTCCTCTCACTGGAATTACTCGCAGTCCCTGGAATTTGAACAAGACTCCTGGTGGCTCAAGCTGCGGTGCAGCCTCCAGTGTCGTAGCTGGGGTAACCACTGTCGCTTTAGGAACCGACGGTGGCGGCTCAATTCGTATTCCGGCCTCCCTATCTGGCTTGTTTGGCATAAAGGCGCAGTTTGGGCGCGTTCCAATCTTTCCAGCGTCTGCTACACCAACTTTGGCTCACGTTGGACCGCTTGCTCGGACAGTTATGGATGCCGCCGTGCTGTTGACTGAGATCAGTGGTCATGATCGTCGAGATCCTTTTTCTGTCGCTGGACCTATCCCTGACTACGTCGGGGCGTGTAGCGCTCAAATAAAGGGGATGAAGGTCGCATGGAGTAGGACCCTCGGCTATGCGAATCCAGATTCGGAGGTAGTAGAGATTGCCGAGCGGGCCGCGCGTCGATTTGAAGAGCTTGGATGCGTCTTGGTCGACGTGGATAAGGTTCTGGAATCAGATCCGGTCGATCTTTGGATGTCAGAGTTTTATGCCGGTGTTGGCGTTCGCTTAAAAAAGACACTCGCGGAGCAGCGAGATATGCTCGATCCAGCAGTAGCGGATGTTCTTAAAGATGCCCTTAGTCAGACATCCGAAGAATATTACACAAAGGTTTTTCGTCGATATGATCTTCGAGAGAAGTTGCGTCAATTTTTTGAACAGTTTGATCTCTTGCTGACGCCCGCGACACCTTGCCAAGCATTTGATGTCGGTTTGAATACGCCGCCGAACTTAACAGATCGCAATATAGTCTCCTGGGTCTACTACACTTACCCATTTAACCTGACGGGTCAGCCCGCCGCATCCATTCCAGCTGGATTTTCACGAGAAGGTTTGCCGGTCGGCCTACAGATGGTTGCAAGGATAAATTCCGAAGTCGATATCTTTAGAGCCGCCGCCGCTTATGAGCGCGCTTATCCATGGTTTGATCGATACCCGAACCTTTATGCCTAATAAGTAAGAGGTTCAATAGTTAGCTATTTTGCTCGCAGTATTGGAGCGGTTTGCTCTGTTCGTTTAATCTGCAATTCACGCCGTTGATGCTATGGGGAGTTGTGGTAGATGGAACTAAGGCATCTTAGGTCTCTCGTTCGGATCGCTGAGATGGGTAGTTTTTCTCGCGCTGCCGAGAGCTTGAATATAGCGCAACCTGCCTTGAGTCAACATATTCGTCAGTTAGAGGACGAGCTCGGTGTTGCCCTCCTCATAAGGCATTCGAGGGGAACAAAATTAAGTCCGGCTGGAGAGGAACTTCTCCCTGAGGCCTTAAAGATTCTCTCGCATATCCGTTCAATCAAAGTGCAGTTCGCAAACAAGCGGCATTCTTTTCGGTCAGAGCTGCGCCTTGGCCTACCAACGACTGTAATCAGAGTCTTGGGAAAGAAGATCGCGCGTGTATTTGAATCGGAGTCGCCGCATATCAATCTTGAGATTGTTGAGGGCATGACGGGGCATCTTTATCAGTGGCTACGCTCCGGAGATTTAGACGCAGCCATATTGTATGACCCAATTTTTTATGGGGATACACGGAAAAATCTTATTTTCTATCCAATAGTTCAAGAAGATTTTTCTTTGATTGCTCCGGTAGGGTTTTTTAAAGAACCACCACTATTGACCCCGGATTTGCTCAAAGAACTGCCGATTGCCTTGCCTCGAAAGCTTCACGCCATTCGAGCACTGATCACAGAGTTTATGGAGTTACATGACCTTCGGCTTAATGTTCTAAAGGATGTAGATTCATTTTCCCTGCTCATTGAGTGTGTAAAAGAGGGTACATGTACTCTATTGCCAGCAGCAGCCGTGGCTCATGAGTTGGAGAACGGGTTAGTTGAAGCCTGGCAGATTCAACCATCCCCATCAAGAACTCTCAATATTTGCTTTGATAAAGCCCTTTTTGAGGAGTTGACGGACGATCCCGTCATTCGTCAAATTATTCAAGTCGTACATTTGCTGACGTCATCCGGGGAGTGGCGGGCGCAGACGTGCAGTCCCACTCGTATACCCTGATATAAGTGCGTCTTATACGAAGTAGTCAAAAAAACTAATTGTTGAGATGGGTATCAACTGGCAGAGTAAAGACTATCTGATACAAGGGGGCATGAAATGAAATCTTTAACTCGCTTCACGGCAGCAATTAGCTTATCTCTCTTAGCGGTAGGGGTAGCCAACGCTCAACAGGTGGTCTTGAAATATGCGGGTACCTTACCAATAAGTCATCACCTAACCAAAGGCCAAAATATGTTCGCGTCAATGGTCGCGGAGAAGACTGGCGGTAAAGTAAAGGTAGAGGTATACCCAGCAGGTCAATTATTTAAGGCTCACGATATCCCCGCTGCGGTTGCCACCGGAGCTCTGGACATTGGCTTTAATCTTACGAATGTATGGACAAAAGATGCGATATCAGAAATAAATGATGTCCCATTTCTCTTTCGGGACGAGAAGCATGCAGAAAAGGCATGGGAACCGTCGGGAAGACTTTTTGCTGCTTATGATGCAACGTTATCTAAACGTCAGATGAAACCCCTCGGGGTAATGTTTTTTGGTTCTCTGTTTGACATCTCAAGTCGAACCAAGGCAACGATCGAGCCCGGTGATTTTAATAAGCAAAAAATCCGAACTTACGGTGCATTAGCATCGGAATCAATTCGTGCGTTAGGAGGATCTCCCGTCACGATGGATCCAGGTGAAATGTATCTTGGTCTACAAAACGGGACGATTGATGCTGCAATTACCGGACTAACCTCTATTGATAAACGAAAGTTATGGGAGGCCGCTAAGCACGCGACAATTGCAAATGCTGCTTTTGGTGTATTCGCTGTAAATATGAATTTGAAGAAATTTAATGGTCTCCCCAAGGAGCATCAGACGGCATTGATGGAGTCAGCCCGAGAGGTGTTCCTATGGTCTGTTAAGGAGTCTGCCAAAGAGGATGCAGCAAGTTTAGAGTTTCTGAAGAAGAACATTAATGTTGTCGTTCTTTCTCCGGACCAAAAAGCCGTCTGGGTTAAACGTCTTGCGCCTGTTGTCAGTAGTTGGGAGCGCAGAGCGACCGCAGATGAAAAAGCTCTTCTTGGTTGGATACGAGGCCTCCAGTAAGAGCGCATGAGAGACACTCGGAAAACCCCTTTTCGTACATGAGAACTATATTAGTACTGTTTGATAGAGTGGTTAACGCTCTTTCTACGGCAGCGGCGATCTTTGCAGCGGGTGCGCTGCTAACAATTTCAGTCTCTGTAATTTGGGAGGTTATCGCTAGATCGGTTCTGGGCGAGCCGACGATCTGGGCCGTCGAGGTATCGACATATGCAATTTCCCTGGCAGGATTTATGGCAGCAGCGTATGTTTTCCGTCGTAATGGCCACTTGGAAATTACATTGTTTACATCTCGACTTAGCGACGCTGGTCAAAGAGTTCTTGGAATTACGACTGATTTCCTTGCTGCACTCTTTTGTTTTGTTGTCGTTGTTTATGGTCTCAAGTTTGTATCTGTATCCTACTTAATAGGTGCCACATCTGTTAGCGAGTTGAGAATTGAGCTGTGGATTCCCCAACTGTGCATTCCAGTGGGATTCGGGTTGTTAGGGTTAGAGTTTGTCTGTCGGATTCTCGTCAGAGCTAACCTAATTTCTCGCGAAATCACCTCTGCAGAGTTGAACTTTCACGATTAGGTATTAGAAACATATGATCATCCTAGGGCTAATTGTAGCCTTGCTTCTCATCCTCGCATCAGGAATTCCGGTTGCAATCGGACTTGGTATTGTTGGAATTGCTGCATCATTTATGCTTGATGGCGAAGCCGCATTAATCCTTCTTCCGCAGACGTTATTTGGTTCGAGTAATTCATTCTTGCTATCCGCTATTCCGCTCTTTATTTTAATGAGTGAGATTTTGCGAAGAGCAGGGGTGACTGAAATACTTTTTGAGACTGTTCGCTGTTGGGTCGGTCATCTCCCCGGCGGGCTTGGAATTTCTACCGTCATTACAAGCGCTATTGGTGCAAGTATTACAGGTAGCTCGGTAGCTAATGCTGCCAGTATGGCGATTGTTGCTGCACCGCCAATGATTCAACGCGGATACGACAGAAGATTTACATATGGGCTCATCGCTGCATCGGGTACTTTAGGGATTCTAATTCCCCCCTCAATTCCCATGCTGCTCTTCGCGGCGATTACTGATGAATCAGTTGGCAAGTTGTTCGCGGCAGGTGTAATTCCTGGTTTGCTCCTAGTCTTGCTTTTATGCCTTTACGTTGTTTTCTACGCTAGACGGCAAGATTCAGGCGCGTCTTTTCAGAAAGCATCATCAGAGGTTCGTCGGAAGCAGACTACGCTCGCTCTACCGGCTTTAGTTTTGCCAATCATCGTTATTGGTGGGATTTACTTCGGATTCTTCACTGCAACAGAGGCTGCAGGCATTGGGGTTTTGTACGCGTTAATTCTCTCAATGGCTGTTTACCGGACCCTTAAGCCGTCGGATCTTCTTTCCATTTTAATGGGTAGCCTACGATCGACGAGCATGATTCTCGTGTTAATTGCCGGATCGATGGTTCTGGGTCATGTGGTTACAACTCTGCAGGTCGGACAAGATCTGTTAAAGGCGATCGAGTCATTTGATATGCCAGTATGGGCATTTATCTTGGCAATCATGGTCCTCCTTTTTGTTTTGGGCTGTATTTTGGAGGTCATCTCCATTATTTATATTCTGGTGCCAATTCTCTATCCGATATTGATTGTTTTAAATATTGATCCAATCTGGTTTGCGGTTCTTTTTGTTGTAAATATGGAAATTGCTTTAGTAACGCCGCCGGTTGGAATGGTGTTGTATGTAATCACGGGTATCGTTCGACGACCTATTTCAGAGGTGATTGCAGGAACTATCCCATTTATCGTTCTACTGTTTGTGTTCCTGGGAATACTCATCTTATTTCCAGACCTGGTTACCTTCTTGCCAAGAGTAATGGATTAACTTTTCTCGAAAGGTTTTTATGTCACGTAATCTTGAATCTTTTTATCAACGAGGAATTCAGTTGTTGTCTAACTGTGCGGATGAGGGCTCCAGGGCGGGAGGGCCTGAGGAGGCTTTGTCGGTTATTACGCGTGTATGTCGAGATAATTTAGGTTATCGCGATCTTCCTCTCGATCAAAAGTGTCTGCTTAACGGCGAGATCGATCAGTACGCGTGCGGGGCGTTTTTCGTTCTTCCGAGTAAAGACAAACAGATTCTTCTTGCTCCGCAAAATTACGGTCCCGACCAGAACTACATGGTGGTTGGAACCGATGTGGGGCATCCCGGATGGGTAGTCAAAAATCGTAAACCTTTGATACTCCGTAATACTGATGAGCATCAGTCTTTTGTTAGGATCTTAAAGACATTCCGTGGGGGATCTGTAGTCTATTCGCCCATAGAGTGGAACGGGCAGTTTTTGGGGCAAATAATTTGTGCAGCACAGGCACGAAATGTGATGGATACCCCCGATTTAGATTTGCTAATTGCTATGGCCCGACTTGCTAGTGCTCTTTGGGTGGCGAATGGTGGCCTCGAACATATCGGTCGACTAGCTGAGATGTACAGCTGAGGGGGTAATCCTCCTCTTTTTAGGGGATTGGGAGTCTCCTATACAGCGTTTGAAAAATCATGGTGTTCTGCCTTCCAAGAGCATACCCACCGAGTCATTTCGGTTACTAAGAATCGGGATTTTTAGCCCTTTTTCACATTTTTCATCGAGGGTAAAAAAGTGGGTAAAAACGCTAAAAAATCATATAAGTATCTGATTTATAAGTACTTATTAATCCCCTAGGGGACGCCATCTTTTCTCGCTATTAAGCCAGACGACGCCCAGGAGCTGCAGCTCTAGGCTCTTATCCCTATTTGCGTTAGGCTTTTCTCTATTCGAATTATAGAAATCCGACGGAGGGGGCGATGGTTGAGTGGAAGCGAGCTTTTCTTGGATCCGGTCCTCGCAAGCGGTCTTGGCTTAGACCCCCTTTAGTTTGGCTTTTGTTTCTGCTTGGGTTGTCGGAGCTTGCAAACGCCGCGCCGCAGCTTTCTGCCGATCAAAGGCAACTGCTTGATCTCTACGTCAGGCCGGAAAACTTTACGACCCGCACTCGTTGGACAGTCTTACCCGCATCTTCGAATCCCTTGCCGCTTGCGGCGGACGGACTGCGGACGTTGAACTATAAGTTCAAAGGTCAAGACTTTACGCTGCAAGACTATTTTGACCGACAACCTGTTACGGCTCTGCTGATCGCGAAAAACGGAAGAATTGTCTTTGAAAAGTATCAGTACTCTGGTTCTTCCTCGTCGCTTTTCTACTCCGCGTCAATGGCCAAGTCCTTGGTTGGTATCTCGGTTGCCTTAGTTGAGCATTTAGGATTGATCCCCTCGCAGGATATTACTGCGGGCCAGATCATCAAAGAGTTGGAGGGGACACCGTTAGGTGAAACCTCGATAAGAAATCATATGCGAATGGGTAGCGGTGTGCGTTACTCGGAGTCATATCCTAGAGATGACTCGGATGACCATAGTCGATTTACAAAAACTGTCGAGTCAGACAGGTTGGTTCAAGCGTTTGAGCAAGTTAAGGTCAGGGATGTGCCTCAGGGCACGCGATTTGAATATGCGGGCGTCAGCACAGGCGTTTTATCTGCAGTCGTCCGGGCCGCTTCGGGGAAAAGTACAGCCCGATTTTTTGGCGATGAGATTTGGGCTAAATTGGGTACTGAGGCCCAAGCTTATTGGGCGGAGGACAAAAATGGTGATACCTGGGGCTACTGTTGTTTTCTAGGAAGAGCTAGAGACTATCTCAGGCTCGGACTCGTCTTGGCTAATCAAGGGAAACGACCAGACACTGGAGCCCAGATTATTCCGAGTAACTTGATTAGTCGAATTTCAAATATTTCAGCTCTAGAACCGCCGTTTAGACCTCCTTTGATTAAGGGTGGTATGGGATATGACAGTCAATTTTGGCTCTCATCTCGCGTTCCAGAATCGTTCGCTTTAGTTGGGCTTTACGGTCAGTTGATATCCGTCTTCCCGAAGAGCGGGGTTGTAATGGTTCACTTTGGAATGACGGGAACCTCCTCCACGAATAATGCAGTTAATGCGGAACGAGACGCGATGGTCGCTGGTGTGCTATCTTCCTTGCGCTAAGACATGCTTGCTGCGCTCTTAACTTCGAGCTTGGTAATTAAATGATTAAAGGACTTCCGTTGCGAAGTCGGCAAGTCTCGACCTCTCTCCGCGCTGCAAGGTCACATGACCACCATGCGCCCAGCCTTTGAATCGATCCACCACGTAGGTCAAGCCTGACGATCCCTCGGTCAGGTACGGCGAGTCAATCTGCGCAATGTTGCCCATGCAGACGACTTTCGTTCCCGGGCCTGCGCGGGTGATTAAGGCCTTCATCTGTTTTGGCGTGAGGTTCTGCGCTTCATCAATGATCAGAAACTTACTGATGAAGGTTCGTCCGCGCATAAAGTTCAGAGACTTCACCTTGATACGGGTACGAATCAGATCCGCTGCCGCCGAACGGCCCCAGTCGCCCCCGCCATCTACGCCGCGATTCAGGACTTCTAAATTATCTTCGAGTGCGCCCATCCAAGGCTGCATCTTTTCTTCTTCTGTCCCGGGCAGAAAACCAATGTCATCGCCAAGCGGAACGGTTGCGCGCGTGACGATGATCTCGTTATAGATCTTGGTCTCGAGAATCTGCGCAAGCCCAGACGCAAGTGCGAGAAGGGTCTTTCCGGTGCCGGCTTGGCCCAAGAGCGTCACGAAGTCAATCTCCGGGTTCATCAATAAGTTGAGTGCAAAATTCTGCTCTCGATTTCTTGCGCTGATGCCCCAGATCGAGTTCTTGCTGTGGCTGAAGTCCCGTAGGGTTCGCAGCACGGCGGTTCGCCCTTGGACTTCTTGCACGATCGCGTAAAGCGGGTTGGGGCCCTCTTCGAACACAAACTGATTGACATGAAAGGCTGCGCAGAGTGGGCCAGTGATTCGGTAGAAGGTGTATCCACTCTGCTGCCAGGATTCGAGTTTCTTGCCGTGGCTATCCCAGAAGCCTTCGGGCAGGGCCATTGCACCGGAATAGAGTAAGTCGGCGTCATCAATGACCTGGTCGTTGAAATAGTCTTCGGCAGGCAGCCCCAGCGCGTGCGCCTTGATCCGAATATTGATGTCTTTGGATACCAACACCACAACACGATCCTTTTGGCGTGCCTGCAGTGCTTTGACAACGCCCAGGATCTGGTTATCCGCTTTGCCGGATTCAAATCCCTTGATCGGGGTGGTCTCAATGGGTTCCGTCTGAAAATAAAGCCGACCAGTCGCGTCTCGATGCCCCAGGGCATCCAGCGGAATACCTTCTCCAATCTTGGCTTTTCCGCCGAGTTCACCTGAGATCGCGTCAATCAGAGCGTCCAGCGACCGAGTGACCTGCCGAACGTTACGAGCAACCTCTGACATGCCTTTTTTGTGGTTGTCGAGTTCTTCCAGGGTCATCATCGGTAAGAAGACATCGTGTTCTTCGAACCGGAAAAGACTGCTGGGGTCATGCATCAACACATTAGTGTCCAGCACGAAGGTCTTAGCGACATCTGGGTCGCTTCGGCGGCGGGGCTCTCGGGTCTCCCGGCTAAGGGAAACTGGGGCTGCGGTCTGGCCAGCGCGGTTCTTGGCCAAGGGTGCCCGGTTAGTCACCACCTCGGGTGCGAGGGTCGTTACGATCGGAGGCGCTGAGATGGGTTCCTGGGGGGCGAGCTGCGCTGTGGGTCTGGCGGGAGTTGGCGGAGTCTTCCGGGGCCTGGCCAAGAGGTCGTCTGTTGTGGAAATCAGGCTTGCTGGTTTTGTGGGGGCCTTGGGCAGTGGCATGGTCTCTAGGGCTTGGGGTGGTCAAACAGGATTAGGGCAAACACCTTTCGGCTTTCAAGCGCCAAAAGGTTGTACGTTCGGCATGCTGCTCCCATGGCCATGCACTCTACGCCGATGCGGGCGGCGTGCAGGGGGGCCAGGATCTCGGGGGAGAGAAATTTCTGTTGAGACCCGGTTCCCACCAGAACCACTTCGGGCGCCCGGGCGGCAATGGCCTGGATCTGGGAGTTGGAAAGCGTGGAAACGGTTGCGGGAAAGGGCTCTGGGTCACCCAGTGGGGTAACAAGGAGCGAGGATTCGTGGCGAATGCCGTTGACCTCAAGGTAGTCCGCCCCATAGGCGTTGATGACAAAGGCGCCGCCGCTCGGCTGCTGCGTGAAACTGGTAGTAACAGGGGACAGTGGCATTGCCTGCAAAGCCTATCAGGTTTTTCTTATTTTTTTGCAAGTCCCCGCCTAAGTTAAAGTTAAGGTTTTTCCCACTATTGGGCCACTTTTAGAAGACATCATGAAGCCATTTCCCAGGATCGAGCGTCTGCCGCCTTACGTGTTCAATATCACCGGCGAGCTCAAGATGGCGGCCCGTCGCCGCGGTGAAGACATCATCGATATGAGCATGGGCAACCCGGACGGCCCGACTCCAAAGCACATTGTGGACAAGCTGGTCGAGACGGCCACCAAGGAGCACACCCATGGCTACTCAGTCTCGAAGGGGATCCCCCGGCTGCGTCGGGCGATTTGTAACTGGTACAAGACGCGATTTGATGTGGATCTTGATCCCGAGTCTGAAGCCATTGTCACGATTGGTTCGAAAGAGGGATTGGCCCACTTGATGCTCGCGACACTCGATCACGGTGATACTGTGCTGGTCCCGAATCCGAGTTATCCGATTCACATCTACGGCGCGATCATCGCCGGGGCAAGTATTCAGTCGTTCCGCATGGGGCGAGGCGTTGACTTCTTTAATGAGCTTGAGCGAAACATTCGCGAGTCCATTCCAAAGCCGAAGATGATTATTCTGGGGTTTCCCAGCAATCCTACGGCCCAGTGCGTTGAGCTCGATTTCTTTGAGCGTATCGTGGCACTTGCCAAGCAGCACGACATTTTGGTGGTACATGACCTGGCCTATGCTGACATCAGTTTTGACGGATTCAAACCGCCATCGATCATGCAGGTGCCTGGCGCACGCGACGTAGCGGTCGAGTTCTTCACCATGAGTAAGAGCTACAACATGGCCGGCTGGCGTGTAGGCTTCATGGTGGGGAATAAAGAGCTCGTCAGTGCGCTGGCCCGAATTAAGAGCTATCACGATTACGGCACCTTCACCCCGATTCAGGTGGCTTCCGTCATCGCACTGGAAGGACCGCAGGACTGTGTCGAAGAAGTGCGTCAGAAGTATCAGGCCCGTCGAGACGTGCTGACGAAGGGGCTGATTGACGCTGGGTGGGATGTTGAAGTGCCCAAGGCGTCGATGTATGTCTGGGCAGAGATTCCGCCTGCCTATCGTCACATGGGCTCGCTGGAGTTTTCTAAGAAGCTTCTGCATGAAGCAAAGGTTGCGGTCTCTCCCGGGATTGGTTTTGGGGAGTACGGGGACGACCACGTCCGATTTGCGCTGATTGAAAACGAGCAGCGCACGCGACAGGCGGTGCGCGGCATTAAAGAGATGTTTCGTAACGACGGACTGATTCAGCCGAGAACACCGCACGGAGAAGACGCATGACCAGATCCGATTCCCTGCGCGTCGGGCTTGCGGGGCTGGGAACCGTCGGCGGCGGCACCTGGGCGGTCCTCTCTCGAAATCTCGATGAGATCGAGCGCCGCGCGGGCCGTGCTATCCAGATCACGGCCGTTGCTGATTTAGATCAGGTCAAGGCTAAGCAGATAACGGATGGCAAAGCCCGAGTCTTTTCGGATGCCATGGAGATGGCGAGAGATCCCGAGATTGATGCGGTCGTCGAGCTCATCGGGGGCTATGGCTTTGCCAAAGAGTTCGTGCTGGAAGCGATCAAAAACGGCAAGCATGTCGTGACTGCAAATAAAGCGTTGCTGGCGGTTCACGGCAATGAGATTTTTTCGGCAGCCAGGGAGAAAGGCGTGATGGTCGCCTTTGAGGCTGCGGTTGCCGGCGGCATTCCAATCATTAAGGCATTGCGTGAGGGGCTTACCGCAAACCGTATCGAGTGGATTGCAGGAATCATCAATGGCACCACCAACTTCATCTTGTCTGAGATGCGGGACAAGGGGCTGCCGTTTGATCAGGTCCTGAAAGAAGCGCAGCGTCTGGGCTATGCCGAGGCAGATCCAACATTTGATATTGAAGGCGTTGATGCCGCCCATAAGGCGACGATTATGTCCGCGATCGCCTTTGGTATTCCGGTTCAGTTCGACAAAGCCCACATTGAGGGCATCTCAAAACTTCAGGCAAAAGATATCGCCTACGCAGAACAGTTCGGATATCGGATCAAGCTGTTAGGGATTACGAAGCGGCACGCCAAGGGCGTGGAGCTTCGGGTGCATCCGACACTCATTTCCGCAAAGAAGCTGATCGCCAATGTAGAAGGCGCCATGAATGCTGTCTGGGTAAAGGGCGATGCGGTTGGGCACACGATGTATTACGGCAAAGGGGCTGGCGCGGAGCCGACAGCGAGTGCGGTGGTGGCCGACCTGGTCGATGTCGCACGCACGATGTCGGTCGATCCTGCGCATCGTGTGCCGTATCTGGCATTTCAGCCCGATCAGATGGTGCCGCTGGCCGTGGTGCCAATTGACGAGATTGAATCGTCTTACTATCTGCGTCTTCGCGTGAAAGATCAGCCAGGGGTGCTCGCTGATATCACTCGCGTGCTCGCGGATGGCGGTATCTCGATTGACGCGTTCTTTCAGCGTGAGCCGGAAGAAGGGGATCAGGAAGTGGATGTCATTCTGCTCACCCATCTCTGCCAGGAGCGTGCGATGCGTCAGGCGATCTCACGGATCGAAGCGCTGCCCACGGTGACGTCTGAAGCGGTGATGCTTCGTCTTGAGTCGTTCTCGTAAAGGATTATTGCGTGGCACTTCAGTATCGATCGACACGCGGGAGCGGATCTGCGGCCCATATGGGGTCTTTTCAGGAGATCCTGCTAGAAGGGCTTGCCCAGGATGGCGGGCTCGCTATGCCAGCAGAGATTCCCAGGTTAGACAAAGAGCGTTTGTCGCAGCTTGCGGCGCTCTCCTACTCGGCTCTTGCCGCAAACATTATTAGTCGTTTCGCGGACGATATTGAACCGTCGGTGATTGCCCAATTAACCGCGCGGGCCTACACGGTCGAAAAGTTTGGCAGTGCAGAGATTGCGCCGTTGACAACCTTAGGGGTAGAGAACGGCGCCCCAATTTCAATTCTTGAGCTCTCGAACGGGCCGACCTTAGCCTTTAAAGACATGGCCATGCAGATGCTTGGCGAACTGTTTCAGTACGTACTGACCCAGCGCGGTGAGACCTTGAACATTCTCGGCGCGACATCCGGTGATACGGGCAGTGCTGCTGAATATGCGATGCGGGATAAGCAGGCGATTTCGGTGTTTATGCTTTCTCCGCAGGGTCGTATGAGTGCCTTTCAGCGGGCTCAGATGTATTCCCTGCAGGAACCCAATATTCATAACTTGGCCGTCTCTGGCGTCTTTGATGACTGCCAAGATATGGTGAAGGCGGTCTCAGCGGATCTGGCCTTTAAGTCGCACTGGCGAATCGGTACGGTGAATTCGATTAACTGGGCGCGGATCATGTCGCAGGTGGTCTATTACTTTAAAGGCTACTTCGCTGCAGTAAAGACCTATGGATTGTCGATTGGGGATCCGGTGTCGTTTTCGGTTCCGTCTGGAAACTTTGGCAACGTCTTTTCCGGCTACATGGCGAAGTCTATGGGGCTGCCGATTCATCGGCTTATCGTGGCAACGAACGAGAACGATGTGCTTGATGAGTTTTTTAGAACGGGTCTGTATCGGGTTCGTGGATCGAAGGAGACCTTCCAGACATCGAGTCCTTCGATGGATATCTCTAAGGCGTCGAACTTTGAGCGGTTCGTCTATCTCATGCTCAACGCAGATGGCGACGCCTGTGCAGCGCTGTGGAAGCAGCTCGCCCAGACCGGACAGTTCACGCTTGCAGGGTCGCCCGCCTGGTCCCGTGTGCAGGCGAGTCAATTGGTTTCCGGTCGAAGCACCCATCAGAACCGTCTAGAAGTGATCCGTGATCTGGATGCGCGTTATGGACGAGTGATCGATCCGCACACTGCGGATGGCGTTTTTGTTGGTCGTCAGCACCTCGATAAAGGAGTGCCCATGGTCTGTCTTGAGACAGCACTTCCTGCAAAGTTTGGTGAGACGATCGAAGAAGCCTTGGGCCGTAAGGCTCCGCGGCCTGCGGGGCTTGAGCAACTTGAGTCGCTCCCGCAGCGGGTTCAAAACATTGACCAGGATGTCGAGGGGCTTAAGCGGTTTATCGAAGCCCACGCAGTCAGATGAAGTCTTTTGATGAGACGCTTGCGATGCTGCTTGCGGCCGCGCGCGAGCGGGCTCGTCGTCCCACGATTGAACTCAATCTGGCTGATGCGCTGGGTCGGATTGCTGCGCAATCCGTGGCGTCGGGCATCGATGTCCCCGCGTATGACAACAGCCAGATGGATGGCTATGCAGGCCGAGTTGCAGAGATGAATCTGTCGTCTGAACCGTTACCTGTAAGTCAGAGGATTCCCGCAGGGCATCCGGGCGTGCCGCTGGCCCCTGGAACAGTCGCGCGAATCTTTACAGGCGCGCCCATTCCTGAGGGGGCCAACGCGGTGATCATGCAGGAACAGGCAGTTGTTTCCGATGATGGTCGGATCCGCTTTACGGCGCCTGTAGAACCCGGCCAGAACATTCGCCCGCGCGCTGGAGATATCAAAAAGGGCCAGGTCGTTGTGCAAGCAGGGCGGCGACTCTCCGCGGCAGATCTCGGGTTGTGTGCCTCGATCGGGGTTGGAAGACTCAAGGTGGTAGAGCCCCTGACGGTGGGTGTGTTTTCGTCGGGTGATGAGATTCGTCAGCCAGGCGAAACACTGGCGCCTGGGCAGATTTATGACAGCAATCGTCCGATGGTCCTTGGGCTGGCGAAAGGGCTGGGATGCCGCGTGATCGATCTTGGTTGTCTGCCGGATCGTGCGGATGTCACTCGCGAAAAGCTCTCTCAGGCTGCCGTATCATGCGATCTGATCATCACCTGTGGTGGCGTTTCGGTGGGCGAGGAAGATCATATTAAGGCAGCCGTTGCGGAGCTTGGATCGCTCGAGCTCTGGAAGATCGCGATCAAACCAGGCAAACCGTTTGCATTTGGTCGGATTAATCAAGCCGTGTTTATGGGACTCCCAGGCAATCCTGTTGCTGCCTGGGTCACCTTTGTAATGCTGGTGCGACCTTACATTCTTTCGGCCTGTGGCGTTACTCATACGGATCCGCAGAGCGTCCACCTGCCAGCTGATTTTGATTGGCCGAAACCCGATGTGCGTCAGGAGTACCTGCGGGGATGGATCAATGCCCGGGGCTGCCTTGAGATTCATCCCCGTCAGAATTCAGGCGTCTTATCCTCTGTCACGGAATGCGAAGGGTTAATCGAGATTCCAGCGGGTGTGCCTCAGAAAAAGGGCGCGTTGCTAAGATTTATTCCCTACCGTGCGCTGACCTAGCGTGTCGTTATGAAAATTCGACTTCGACTCTTTGCATCGCTTCGAGAACTGACCCAGTGGGATGATCAGTGGCTCGAATTTCCTGCGGAGCAGATGACGCTAGCAGAACTCCGCGGCCTGTTATCCGAGCGCGGAGAAACGTGGTCTGCCGCACTCGATCCTTCGCGTGCGATCCGTGGTGCGGTTAATCAGGGCATGGCGAAAGATACGGACGTTGTTCGCGATGGCGATGAAGTGGCGTTTTTTCCCCCTGTGACAGGAGGCTAGCGTTGCCCTTCCGCGTCCAGATTCTGACGGAGCCGTTTGACGTAGGGCAGAGCCTGAGGGCCTTGCGGCAAAAGCCTGACGGCACTTGGGATATGCGCGTGGGGGCAGTGGCCAGTTTTGTCGGGACGGTTCGTGATCTTAATGAAGGGGGCAGCGTTTCTCGGTTGGTGCTCGAACACTATCCGGGGATGACGGAGTCCAGCATACAGGCCATCTTGGAAGAGGCGTCGACCCGTTGGCCAATTTTTAACGCACTGGTCATTCATCGGATAGGCCCGCTTGCGCCGGCCGACGAGATTGTCTTTGTCGGGGTGACCAGTGCGCACAGAGAAGCGGCCCTTGCCGCCTGTGCCTTCATCATGGACTTTTTGAAATCAAAGGCGCCGTTCTGGAAAAAGGAATCGACCCCAACGGGTGATCGGTGGGTGGAGGCGCGTGATAAAGACGAGCAGGCGCTAAAGCGTTGGCAGGACTAGGCGTTGCTCTGGTTTAAAGGGCGTTCGGCTCTCGAGTTCCTCAACCGCCTGAGCGATTCCCTGTGATTCGCGTTCAAGGAAACGACTCACTGCCTCTCGGAATCGTGGTTCTCTTAGATAGTGTGCAGAGTGTGTCGTGACCGGTATGAAGCCGCGGGCAAGCTTATGCGCCCCTTGGGCGCCCCCTTCAAAGCGCGCGATCTGATGACGAATCGCCCAGTCGATCGGGGTGTAATAGGCCACTTCAAAGTGTAGGCAGTCGATCCGCTCGAGTGCACCCCAATAACGGCCATAGGCGACCCCGTGGTCATGCAGTAATAAGGCGCTGGCAATCGGCTTGTCCTGTCGCGTTGCGATACAGAGCGCAAGTTGATTCTTCATTACGCTGGCCAGACGAAGGAAAAATTCCAGACTGAGATAGGGACTGGAGAGATGCTCGTCATAGGTCTGCCGATAGCATTCAAAGAAAAATGCCAAGTCCTGTTCGGTGATCTCGCCACCAGTTTTGACAGCGCACTTTACCCCCGCCTCGCGAACTTTTCGGCGCTCTGCCTTGATCTTCTTTCGCTTCGGCTGGGTCAGGCTTGCCAGGTAGTCGTCGAAGTCACGAAACCCTGGGTTATGCCAATGAAACTGAATCGCCTGACGTGTGAGCCATCCCTTGGACTGGGCGCTGTCTAAGTCTTTGGCATCTGGAAAGAGGATGTGGGCTGATGAGCATTGCGTCGCATCGAGAAGAGCCTCGAGTCCGTGCAGGAGTTCGTCTCGCGCTGTATCACTGGCGGCAAGTAGCCGCGTGCCTGGGATCGGTGAGAACGGGCTTGCGATGAGAAGCTTCGGAAAGTAGCGAAAGCCTGCCCGTTCATAGGCGTCGGCCCAGGCCCAGTCAAACACATACTCGCCGTAAGAGTGTCCTTTTGCGTAGAGCGGTGCGGCAGCAATCAGGGTTCCGTGATCGTCGGTGACCGTCACCGGTAGGGGCTGCCAGCCGGTCTCGCTCGTTGTGCAGCCACTGGCCTCAAGGGCGTGCAGAAACTCCCAGCGCAGAAATGGCGTAGGGTGGTCCTGCTGGTCTAGAAGGGCATTCCAGGCCTGCGCGGAAATCTCTTCAAAAGACGGGTGCTGCTGAAAAGGCATAGCCGGCAGTGTAAGGGGGCCCTTGAATTTCGGTGAAATACCCCCAATCTCCTCATTATCCGTTGCTGGCCAGGGTGCTGGTGCAGCCAGAATCGAAAAGGAATTCAAGATGAGAACCGATAAGCTAACCACCGCGTTTCAACAAGCCCTTGCCGATGCGCAGAGCATCGCTGTGGGCTCCGATAGTCCGACCATTGAGCCCCTGCATCTGTTCTCTGCCTTACTGCAGCAGCAGGAGGGCACAACGCGATCGCTTCTTGCTCGTGCCGGCGTAAATGTTCAAAAACTTGCGCAGTCGGTTGAGACCGCGCTGGATGCGCTTCCCAAGGTGGCAAAACCGGAGGGGCAGGTGACGGTAGGCTCAGAGCTCGTGAAGAGTCTGAACCTGACCGATCGTGAGGCGCAAAAGCGCGGTGATCAGTTTGTTGCGAGCGAGCTCTTTTTGCTCGTTCTTGCTGATGACAAAGGGTTGGCGGGTCGCCTGCTGCGCGAGGCGGGCCTTACCCGTAAGAACCTTGAACTTGCCGTGGATGCGGTCCGCGGCGGGGCGTCCGTCCAGTCAGCAGAGGCGGAAGGTCAACGGGAGTCGCTTAAAAAGTACACCATCGATCTGACCGAACGCGCAGCACGTGGAAAGCTGGATCCCGTCATCGGTCGCGATGATGAGATTCGTCGTTGCATCCAGATTCTTCAGCGACGGACAAAAAACAATCCGGTACTGATTGGTGAGCCTGGTGTCGGAAAGACGGCGATCGTCGAAGGGCTGGCCCAACGAATCGTTAATGGCGAGGTACCCGAGGGACTTAAAGGGAAGTCGGTTCTCACGCTTGATATGGCAGCACTGCTTGCAGGCGCTAAGTATCGCGGGGAGTTCGAAGAGCGGTTAAAGGCCGTCCTCAAGGATATTGCGCAGATGGCCGAAGCGAATCCTGCTGGTCACCCCATTGTGTTTATCGATGAGATTCACACCATGGTGGGCGCGGGTAAGGCTGAGGGAGCGATGGATGCCGGCAATATGCTTAAGCCTGCGCTTTCGCGTGGCGAGTTGCATTGCATTGGGGCAACAACGCTTGACGAGTACCGCAAGTACATTGAAAAAGATGCGGCGCTTGAGCGTCGTTTCCAGAAGGTGCTGGTCGGTGAGCCAACCGTCGAGGCCACGATTGCGATCCTGCGCGGACTGCAAGAACGTTACGAGCTTCACCACGGCGTGGATATTACCGACCCCGCGATTGTTGCTGCAGCAGAGCTCTCGAATCGTTACATCACGGATCGTTTTCTTCCCGATAAGGCGATTGACCTGATTGATGAGGCCGCTTCACGCATCAAAATGGAGATCGATTCCAAGCCCGAGGCAATGGATAAGCTTGACCGTCGCCTGATCCAGTTAAAGATCGAGCGTGAGGCAGTCCGCAAAGAAAAGGACGAGGCTTCGAAGAAGCGCTTTGAGCTTCTTGAGCAGGAGATCGCTCGGCTTGAGCGTGAGCTTACCGACCTTGAGGAGGTCTGGAAGGCAGAAAAAGCAGCCGTTCAGGGGTCTCAGTCGATCAAGGAAGAGATTGAACGGGTACGTCACGAGATTGAGGCGCACACCCGCAAGGGGGACTGGCAGAAAGTCTCTGAGCTTCAATATGGTCAACTTCCTGAGCTCGAGGCGCGTCTGAAGGCGGCTGATGCTAGCGCGCAAGGCGCAGAGAAAAAGCCGCAGCTGCTTCGGACACAGGTCGGTGCAGAGGAAATCGCAGAGGTCGTGTCCCGCGCCACGGGTATCCCGGTCTCTAAGATGATGACGGGGGAGCGTGAGAAGCTGCTGGCGATGGAGGCGCACCTGCACAGCCGTGTGGTGGGACAGAATCAGGCGGTGACGCTCGTGTCGGATGCGATTCGCCGGTCGCGTGCGGGCTTGTCAGATCCCAATAAGCCGTATGGCTCATTTCTGTTTCTCGGACCAACCGGTGTGGGCAAGACAGAGCTGTGTAAGGCGCTTGCGCAGTTCCTCTTTGATTCGGAGGAGCACCTAGTTCGCATTGACATGAGTGAGTTCATGGAAAAGCACTCGGTCTCTCGTTTGATTGGCGCGCCCCCGGGTTACGTGGGCTACGAGGAGGGGGGCACCCTTACCGAGGCCGTCCGGCGCAAGCCCTATAGCGTGATTCTTCTCGACGAGGTCGAGAAGGCCCATCCCGATGTTTTTAACGTGCTGCTGCAAGTGCTGGACGATGGCCGCCTAACGGATGGGCAGGGCCGCACGGTGGATTTCCGAAATACGGTTGTGGTGATGACCTCAAACCTGGGTTCGCATGAGATCCAACGGATTGCTGACGCATCGGCGGAAGAGATCAAAGACGCGGTGATGGCAGAGGTTAAGGTTCATTTCCGTCCCGAGTTCATCAATCGTATCGATGAGATTGTTGTCTTCCATGGTCTCGGTCAGGCACAGATTCGTGACATCGCCAAGATTCAATTGGCACGCCTAGAGTCACGCGTTCGTGCGCATGAGATGACGCTCGAGGTCTCGGATGCAGCGCTCGATGAGATCGCGCGTGTCGGCTTTGATCCGCTCTTTGGGGCGCGACCCTTAAAGCGGGCCATTCAGAGTGCGATTGAAAATCCGGTCGCCAAGCTGATTCTTGAAGGCAAGTTCGCAGCGGGTAGTGTGATTCCCGTGGACTGGAAAGACGGCCAGTTCCGTTTTGATCGCGTTGTGCACTAGACCGCAGCCCCCGCTTGCGGGGGTGGCGGTGGCGTGACCGTTCAAACGATTCGATTAACCGGGATGTAGACCAGGCGCGTGCCTGATAGTTTGTCATGCAGGCTCTGGGAGTCTTTATCGATCAGACCCCAGAAGAATCCGATCACGCTGAGCGTGCTCGGGATCGCCAGTAATGCACGAAGTAATGCCTGGCGCGGCGTGACGGGCCCACCTGCCTTCGAGTGAACGCGTAGCCCCAAGGTCTGCATGGGTAGTGTGCACCGATCCTTGCTCCAGCCCCAGACAAAGTAGCCAACAATTGATGCGGCGAGTGTTAGCTGAAGCCCAACCCGTTTAAGACCCGCCGCGTCTGGAGCTCCCTGGTCACTGAAATTTGTGACGAAGGAGTAAAAAAAGCTGATGAGCAGCAGCGGACCGAAGAGCAGCAGCGATTCGTAGATCGCGCCCATGAACCGTCTCCAGACGGTCGCAGCGGCAGGTGTTTGGGGTAAGCGTGCAGCATCCATCGCGCGATTATCGCGCGAATGGTTTCTCGGGCTGAGTGGCGAGGGCTGATCTTGGTCGTTGCGCAGGGTTACCGGTTCCCGCTGAAGGGGGGGTGTTCTCCGAACGCTTAGCAGCCGGGGTGGATTCCGGTTCTGTCAGTCTCTGCTGCGCCTGCTCCATCAGACGGGCTCGGTCCTGGTCAGAGAGCTTCTGATATTCGTTCCATTTCATGACACGAACGTCCTCCGGCATGACCTGCACAAGGCTGTCAAAGGCCGCTCTTGCCTGACGCCGTTCTGTGGCGGGTAGAGACACCCAATCTTGCATACGTTCTTGCGCAAGCAGTTGTTCTTCGTCTGACATCAGATGAAAACGATCTGCGATCTTGAGCCACTTGCGTCGACGCTCGTTTTCCATCTCTGGCCAGTAAGCTTCCAGTGGTGCGAGGGCTTCTCTTTGCGCTGCGGTGAGCTTAGACCACAGCGGTGTATGCCCAGTGATTAAGCCCGGAAATAAAGAGTCGAGTGACCAGAATTCCCGCATGGCGTTTGTTGCCCGTGAGACAACAGGAACACCGGGTTGGCCTTCGTTATTTTTCCCCTCTGAGGTCGCGTCGGCGGATGCTGATCCTTCTTGGAACGCCAGAAAACCGGGATCAAGGTAGGCCTGAACAGGGAGTCGATCAGTCATCATTTTCTGGTCAATCGCTGCAAGTCGACCGATATCGATGTCTCTCGAAATGAGCTGAACCGCCTGCAGCGAGATCAGCACCGTCATGACGGATGCAAGAGAGAGACCGAGTCCCCACCGCTGCTGGCGGTGTTGTGGACGGAAGAGGGGTCGGTGATGCTGACGTGCTTGGGCCTGATGAACGGCCTTGATCCTTGCCTGGGCGAGTGCTGCTTTAATGGATTCCGGCGTGTTGTCCTGGTGACGACGTAGCGCTAGGCGCGAGAGGTAGATTGGATCGCCTTCGCTCATTGGCCTTGCTCCGGGCGAAGGTCAGCCAGGGCCTCGCTGAGTGCCTTCATGGCACGCGAGCAGTGTGTTTTGACACTCCCTTCGGAGCATCCCATCACCTGGGCTGTTTGCGAAATATCCATATCTTCCCAATAACGCAGCACAAAGGCCTGACGTTGACGAAGCGGAAGTTCGGCAAGCGCCTGATCAATCCGCTCAAGCGTCTGCTTGGTGGCGAGTAGGGCGTCTGGCTCCTGGTCCTGCCGATCCGCAAAGTTGAGCGCCGCCTCCTCAATGGGGGACACGTCATTCTCGTCTGATTGCGGGGCCAGATCACCGAATAGACTGACCCAGGCGCGGCGGACCTTTTGGCGCCGGTGATGGTCAAGGATGGCGTTGTGCAGGATTCGATGAAACAGCAGCGGCCAGTCCTCTGGGGGGTTCGCAGCGTATTTCTCGGCAAGCCGCATCATGGCGTCCTGGACCAGGTCGAGCGCAGCCGCCTGATTGTTGACGCTCAGCATTGCAATTCGGAAGGCCCTGCCTTCGATCCCGGCGAGAAAATGATCCAGAGCCTTGGGGTTCATACCAATATGTTAAATTAGACAGCTTGACCTTGCCGGTACCGGCCCCACAAGGGACGGCAACGGCGATCCGTCAACTCAAAGCCCTTGTCGCAAGGTCTGTGTCGCTGGCCTCTTCGATTCGATCGAAGGCGGGTGGCACCGGCGGGCAAGGATCACTGGAACTTGATAGGACATACAACTATGGAAATCACAGGCGCAGAGATCGTCGTGCGCTGCCTGCATGAAGAGCAGGTAGACCACATTTTTGGCTACCCCGGTGGAGCCGTCTTATACATCTACGACGAGATCTATAAGCAAAACAAATTTCAACACGTGCTCGTTCGACACGAGCAGGCCGCGGTGCATGCAGCAGATGCCTACGCACGATCGACCGAGAAGGTTGGCGTGGCGCTGGTCACGAGTGGACCCGGTGTCACCAACGCGGTCACCGGCATTGCAACAGCGTATATGGATTCGGTCCCGATGGTTGTGCTCTCGGGTCAGGTGCCAACGCATGCGATCGGACTGGACGCCTTCCAGGAATGCGACACGGTCGGCATCACACGTCCCTGTGTGAAGCACAACTTTCTGGTGAAAGATGTTCGCGATCTCGCGGTTACGATCAAGAAGGCCTTCTATTTAGCGCGAACAGGTCGTCCCGGCCCCGTGCTGGTCGATATCCCCAAAGACATCACCCGTGACCGCTGCAAGTTTGAGTATCCGAAAGAGATCTCGCTGCGGTCCTATAACCCTGTGGTCAAAGGCCATGCAGGGCAGATTAAAAAAGCGGTTCATCTGATGCTGCAGGCAGAGCGTCCTATGGTCTACACCGGTGGCGGGATTATTCTTGCCAATGCTTCGACCGAGCTTCGTGAGCTGGTGGATCTACTGGGCTACCCCTGTACCAATACGCTGATGGGTCTTGGTGCTTATCCCGCAACCGATCAGAAATTCCTGGGCATGCCGGGCATGCACGGGACCTATGAGTGCAACCTAGCGATGCAGAACTGTGACGTGCTGATTGGTATCGGTGCGCGATTCGATGACCGTGTGATCGGGAATCCCAAGCACTTTGCCCAGAATCCCCGAAAGATTATTCACGTCGATATCGATCCGTCGTCGATCTCCAAGCGGGTCAAGGTTGATCTGCCCATCGTGGGGGACGTTCGTGAGGTCCTTCGCGAGATGATCGCTCAGGTCAAAGAGGCGATTGCTGCGGGCCACAAGCCAAACCAGAAAGCGCATGGCGAATGGTGGGCCCAGATTGAAAAGTGGCGCGGCCGTAAGTGTCTGAGTTACGACCAGGGCGTTGATGTGATCAAGCCGCAGTATGTCGTGGAGAAGCTGTGGGAGGTGACCAAGGGCGAGGCCTTTGTCACGTCCGATGTGGGTCAGCACCAGATGTTCGCAGCACAGTTCTATAAGTTTGATTACCCGCGTCGATGGATTAACTCCGGTGGCCTGGGCACGATGGGTGTGGGACTTCCCTATGCCATGGGCGTCAAGCTTGCGCACCCTGACGCGGATGTTGCCTGTATTACGGGTGAGGGCTCGATTCAGATGTGTATTCAGGAGCTCTCCACCTGTCAGCAGTATCGACTACCGGTGAAAGTGTTGAACCTGAACAATCGATACCTGGGGATGGTCCGTCAGTGGCAAGAAATTGAGTACGAGAGCCGCTATGCGGAGTCCTATATGGACTCGCTGCCCGATTTTGTGAAGCTGGCAGAGGCTTATGGTCACGTGGGCATGCAGATCACGAAGCCTTCGGATGTTGAGCCTGCGATTCGCGAGGCCTTCAAGATGAAGGACCGCCTGGTCTTTATGGACTTCATTACGGACCGAGAAGAGAACGTCTGGCCAATGGTTCAGGCAGGCAAGGGGCTGTCCGAGATGTTGTTGGGTTCGGAAGATCTATAAGGGGCTAGAGATGAAACATATTATTTCTATCCTTGTTGAGAATGAACCCGGCGCCTTATCCCGTGTGGTCGATCTGTTTGCTGCGCGTGCCTATAACATTGAGACACTCACAGTCGCCCCGACGGAAGACGCATCGCTTTCTCGGATGACGATCAGCACAAAGGGATCCGATGACACCATTGAGCAGATCACCAAGCATCTGAATCGACTGATTGATGTGGTGAAGGTAGTGGACCTGGTCGAGTTTCCCTATATCGAACGGGAGCTCATGCTGATCAAGGTTCGTGCCGTCGGTAAAGAACGTGAAGAGATGAAACGGATGGCGGATATTTTCCGCGGCCGAATTATTGACGTGACTGAGCGGACCTACACCATTGAGCTCACGGGCGATAGCAGTAAGCTTGATGCCTTTATTGAGGCGCTCGAGGCAGACAGTATTTTGGAAACAGTGCGCACCGGCAGTTCGGGAATCTCCCGTGGCGATCGCACCCTGAAGGTTTAATGACGAAAAGGACTTGATATGAACGTTTTCTATGACAAAGACGCGGACCTGGCACTGATCAAAGGCAAGAAGGTCGCCATCATTGGCTATGGCTCTCAGGGCCATGCCCATGCGCTCAACCTGCACGACAGTGGCTGTAACGTCGTGGTGGGCGTTCGCAAGGGCGGGCCGTCCTGGGCGAAGGTTGAAAAAGCGGGCCTGAAGGCTGCAGAGATTAAAGACGCTGTGAAAGATGCAGATGTCGTGATGCTGTTGATGCCCGATGAGCATATCGGTGCTGTCTACGCCGCTGAGATCGCTCCTGTCATTAAGCAAAACGCAGCGCTTGCTTTTGCGCACGGATTTAATGTGCACTATGGCCAGGTCACTCCGCGCGCTGATCTTGACGTGATCATGATTGCGCCGAAGGCGCCGGGACACACGGTGCGCAGCACCTATGCCCAAGGTGGCGGTGTGCCCTGCCTGATCGCTGTGCATCAGGACACAACGGGGAATGCCCGTGCGATTGCCCTGTCATACGCCAGTGCGATTGGCGGCGGCAAGGCCGGCATCATTCAGACTAATTTCCGTGAAGAGACCGAGACAGACCTTTTTGGTGAGCAGGCTGTGCTCTGCGGTGGAACTGTCGAGCTGATCAAGGCAGGATTTGAGACCCTGGTCGAAGCCGGTTACGCGCCTGAGATGGCCTACTTCGAGTGTCTACATGAGCTGAAGCTCATTGTCGATCTGATCTATGAGGGCGGTATTGCCAACATGAACTATTCGATCTCTAACAACGCAGAGTTTGGCGAGTACGTCACGGGACCGAAGGTTGTGACGGCTGAGACGAAGAAGGCGATGAAAGAAGCCCTGGTCAAGATTCAGACGGGTGAATATGCGAAGGAGTTCATCCTTGAGAACCGTGCTGGTGCGCCGACGCTGCTGTCACGTCGCCGCCTTACCGCTGAGCACCCCATTGAGCAGGTTGGGGAGAAGCTTCGCGCGATGATGCCTTGGATCAAGGCCAATAAACTCGTCGATCAGACGCGTAACTAAGTCGTCACGAAGACGACACGAAGAGGCTTTATGGCGCAAGAAGACGTTCGGCAGTACCCGCACCCCATCATCGCCCGAGAGGGCTGGCCCTTTGTGGTTGCCAGCCTTGCACTCGCGTTGATTGCCTCCTGGCTAGAGTGGACCATTCTCGCGGTGATCCTGTGGGTCGCGGTCGTCTTCGTTGTGCAGTTCTTTCGCGATCCGGCGAGAACCCCGCCGTTTGGCGAGGACCTGATTACGTCGCCCGCCGATGGCCGGATCGTGGTGGTGGGTCGTGCCACAGATCCGATCACTGGCCGTGAGAGCTTAAAGATCAGCGTCTTCATGAATGTCTTTAATGTGCACTCCAACCGCGCGCCGATTCAGGGACGTGTCCAGCAGGTGCAGTACTTTGCCGGTTCATTTCTGAACGCGGCGGTCGACAAAGCGTCTGAACAGAACGAGCGCAACGCAATCGTGATTGAAGATGCCCAGGGGCGGTCCTTAACCTGTATCCAGATCGCAGGGCTGATTGCTCGCCGCATCCTCTGTTATGTCAGACCAGGGGATGCCCTGGATCGTGGTGCACGCTACGGCTTTATTCGTTTTGGGTCGCGAGTAGATGTCTACTGCCCGATTGGCACAGAGGCCTTGGTCTCTGTTGGCGACAAAGTCTCTGCCCATGCCACGGCGTTGGCGCGTTGGCCGAAGTCATAACGTCTCGTTCAGTATGAATCAGCGACTTCCCCGGCGTCGAACAAGCATTTATCTGCTGCCCAACCTGTTCACGACGGGCTGTCTGTTTTCCGGTTTCTTTGCGATTGTCCAGGCCATGAATGGCCGCTTCGCCGAGGCTGCCATCGCCATTTTTGTGGCGATGATTCTTGATAGCCTGGATGGCCGGGTCGCGCGCCTCACGAACACGACGTCTGACTTTGGCGCTCAGTACGACAGCCTTGCTGACATGGTGGCCTTTGGTGCTGCGCCCGCGTTGATTGTCTACATCTGGTCGCTGCAAAGCCTTGGGAAATTCGGCTGGCTGGCGGCGTTTATTTACATTGCGGGTGCCGCACTTCGCCTGGCCCGTTTCAACACCAATATCGCCATCGTTGATAAGCGATTCTTCCAAGGGCTCCCAAGTCCAGCCGCTGCCGCATTACTTGCGGGGCTCGTCTGGGTAGCTACCGATCTGCGAGAGACGAAATGGATCGACTGGTCTGCGCATGATCTTCGCTGGCTTGTCTGGTCGGTCACCGTCTACGCCGGACTGACCATGGTCTCCAGTGTGCCTTTTTACAGCTTTAAGGAGCTGAACCTGCGCCGCAGCGTCCCGTTTGTCGTGATCTTCCTGGTGGCACTGGGGCTCGTCCTGATATCGCAGGATCCCCCGACACTGCTTTTCCTGATGATGCTCTGTTATGGCTTATCGGGCTGGGTGCTCTTTTTCTGGCGTAAGGCCAGGGGAGAGCGTGTGGAAGTGTTTGCAGAGCCGGATGAAAAGGATTTATAGTCTTGGCTATGCAAGTTCAGAATGGCCGTGACGCGGTCTTCCTCTCGCTAGCACTACTACCTTCCCTGGGTCGACTGCGCCTCGGGCGCTAACTCTCGACCCCACCCCCGGCAGGCAACTGCCAAGTCTGCGCCGGACAAGTCACAAAGACAGACAATCCCGAATAACAGATGACCCCTGATTGGGCCCTGATGCGGCCTGATGGATAAGGAAGCGTGACATGAACGACAAACTGATTATTTTTGATACGACCTTGCGCGATGGCGAGCAGAGCCCAGGCGCGTCCATGACCAAAGACGAAAAGATTCGCATCGCGAAGCAGCTAGAGCGGCTTCGCGTTGATGTGATCGAGGCGGGTTTCGCGGCAGCAAGTCCCGGCGACTTTGATGCGATTCGCTCGATTGCCGAGACCATCAAACAGAGTACGGTCTGCTCTCTGGCCAGGGCCTCTGAAAAAGATATTCGTGCGGCAGGCGAAGCGATTAAACCTGCTGCAAAGGGTCGGATTCACACGTTCATTGCGACAAGCCCCATTCACATGGAGAAGAAGCTCCGCATGAGCCCCGATCAGGTCGTTGAGGCGGCAGTCAAGGGAGTGAAGATGGCGCTCGAATACACACCCGATGTGGAGTTTTCCGCAGAAGATGCGATTCGAAGTGATGTCGATTTTCTTGTGCGGATCTTTACCGAGGTGATCAAGGCCGGAGCAACAACCATCAATGTGCCTGACACCGTGGGCTACAGTGTTCCGGGGCTTTTGGGCGGACTTTTTAAAGAAATCATCTCGCGTACCCCGGGTTCTGATCGCGTGATCTGGTCAACGCACTGCCACAACGACTTGGGGATGGCTGTCGCCAACTCGTTGTCAGCGGTCTTAAATGGCGCGCGTCAGGTGGAGTGCACAGTCAATGGCCTTGGCGAGCGGGCGGGTAACGCAAGCCTTGAAGAGATCGTGATGGCCGTGAAGGTCCGACAAGATGTCTTCAAATGTGACACGCAGATTGACACCACTCAGATTGTCAGCGCTTCGCGACTGGTCTCTCAGATTACCGGTTATCCCGTGCAGCCCAACAAGGCTGTAGTGGGCGCCAATGCTTTTGCCCATGAGTCGGGGATCCATCAGGACGGGGTACTGAAGCACCGCGAGACCTACGAGATCATGCGGGCAGAAGATGTGGGCTGGAGCACCAATAAGATCTCGTTGGGAAAACTGTCGGGCCGCAATGCCTTTCGCCAGCGTCTGACCGACCTTGGGATCGAGTTTGACTCTGAGCAGGCATTAAATGAGGCCTTTGGCCGATTCAAAGATCTTGCGGATCGTAAGTCCGAGATCTTCGACGAGGACCTTCAGGCGTTGGTCTCGGGGGATTCGATCGAGGAGGCGGACGAGCGTTATCGTTTCCTGTCCCTGTCGCAGCGGTCTGAGACAGGCGAGCGGCCAGAGGCACAGGTTGTCTTCTCGGTGGACGGGGCAGAGGTGAGCTCTAAGGCCCAGGGCAATGGCCCCGTAGATGCCACAGTGAATGCAATTGAGTCCCGGGTGGCCAGTGGATCCGAACTACTGCTGTTCTCTGTCAATGCCATCACCACCGGCACGGAGTCTCAGGGTGAGGTCACCATGCGCCTGTCCAAGGCTGGCCGGATCGTCAATGGCGTGGGGGCGGATCCGGATATCGTCGTGGCCTCGGCCAAGGCCTACCTAAACGCCTTAAATAAGCTGGAGAGCAAGGCCGAACGTCTCAATCCCCAGCTGGTCTAGTCCCGGGCGGTCCGGCGACTCGCCAGGCCGCCAATTTTTCTATATAATTCAAGGAGTTGCTTATTCTCTTTGGCGTTTGTGTTCACAAGCGCCACAGGGAAGCAGCCTTCGCACGGCAGGCCCTGGCAGGTCTGACCGCAAGTTATCGGCGTTTCTTAGGAGAACACCATGCCCGTTGCCACGTTAAATAAGCCCGCCATCATGGCGGAATATCAGCGCGCCAAGAACGATACCGGATCGCCCGAAGTTCAGGTCGCACTGCTGACAGCCCGAATCAACGATCTGACGGATCACTTCAAAGCCCACGCCAAGGATCACCATTCCCGCCGTGGTCTGCTGAAAATGGTTAGCCGTCGTCGTAAGTTACTGGATTACCTGAAGCGAACGGATGTGCAGGGCTACCGATCGCTGATCGAGCGTCTGGGTCTCCGTAAGTAATTGTTTGTGGAGCCCCCAATCGCGTCCGCCCTGGTTTTGAGAAGTTGATGGACCTGAAATGCCTGCCCGGATGTTCCGTGCGGGCATTTTTATTATTGAGTGAAGGAAATCGTTGTGTTTAATATTGCTAAAGAAGAGTTTCAGTATGGCCAGCACAAAGTTGT